>ENA-OPCL01000403-OPCL01000403.1-human-gut-metagenome-genome-assembly--contig:-NODE-403-length-37164-cov-6.507505_pt1 | contig 37164 bp, 39 predicted proteins | sample MGYA00241251_ERZ501482 | MGnify/ENA primary metagenome ERZ501482 (study PRJEB25962, sample SAMEA2042581) | human gut metagenome | biome: human gut; feature: human-associated habitat; material: faeces... | reverse complement strand
GATTTGAAAAAGGCACTATCTTCTTACCTCAGTTATTAATGAGTGCTGAAGCAGCTAAGGCTGCATTTGCGGTCATTAAAGATTCTATGGCAGGTAAACCAAGAGAAATGAAAGGAAAAATCATCATTGCGACAGTTAAGGGTGATATTCATGATATTGGAAAGAATATCGTGAAGGTTATGTTAGAAAACTATGGCTATGATGTCATTGATCTTGGTAAAGATGTACCACCTGAACTAATTGTGGATACTGCAATAAAAGAAGATGTAAAACTAGTAGGACTCAGTGCTTTAATGACAACAACAGTAGTGAGTATGGAAGATACTATAAAACTATTGAAGGAAAAGAAGCCTGATACACTAACAGTTGTAGGTGGAGCCGTTATGACTCAGGAATATGCAGATCGTATCGGTGCAGATTGTTATGCGAAAGACGCAATGGAAACAGTGCGTTTTGCGGATAAAGTATTTGGAGGAGAATAAGAATGAAAAAAATATTTACAGTATTAACTTCTATCGCTTTAACATTTGCGTTATCATTCTCAGCAGCTTTTGCGAATGATGATGCATTAATGAAATCACAAAATTATTTAAAGACTATTACTTTGGATAGTCCTGATGCAGTTATTGCGTATGAAGCTACAGGTATGGAAGCTGATTATAAGGCTGATGCTTTATTGAATAACTTCAAGGAAACAGATTATGTTACTGCCTCTTATGGTGATTTAGCTAAGTCTATTATCGCAATTTCTTTATTAGGTGAAAATCCAAAAGATTTCAATAAGACTAACTTAGTAGAAATCTTAGAAAATAGAGTACAGGAAGATGGTACTCTTACAAATGATGTAAATGGTGGATGTGGGGCTACTATTTGGACATTAATGGCTTTAGAAACAGTAAACTCACCTAAGGTAAAAGCTGTTGCAGATAAGTTATCAACTATGGCTATGGACAATGGTGCTTACTGGTATGAATATCAGGGACAGAATGCAGATCTAGATACAACTGGATGGGCTATGGAAGCATTAAGTGTTGCAGGACGTTCTACTTATAAAGCAGCTATCTCAAAAGCATATACTTTTGTACAGTCTAAGTTAAATAGTACAGATGGTTATTATGATAACTGGGGTGGAAATGCGGATACTCAGTCTTGCGTATTAGAAGGATTATCTGTTGCAGGTTATACATTAGATACAAATGCGTATAATTATCTTCTTTCTTATCAGAATGAAGATGGTACATTCAATGCATTAAACTATAGTACAGGTCAGTTAGAACCTAACGCTTATGCATCAGTAGAAGGTGCAAGAGCACTTGGTGTAATCAATCACGGAAGCTTTGTATTACAAGCTAGAGAAGATTATACACAGACTACTACACCAGTAGTCCCTGAACCTGAAAAACCTACTACACCTACTACACCTACAAAACCTAGTACACCTACAACACCTACAACACCTAATACAACTACACCAGCTGTAAAGCCAGAAACAACAACTACTGCTGAACCAAAGAAGGAAACAGTAAAAGCAGTTAATACAGGTGATAACACAAATGTGATGGCATATGTAGTGGCAGCTATCGCAGCTGTGGGTGTAATCGTATTAGTAATCAAAAGTAAAAAGAAATAATGAAGAAATTCACAACTAAACAATTAGCGATTGCCTTTGTCGCAATCGCTTTTGTCTTTATATTTGGCTTTACAGCTTATCGTGGTGTAACTGGACAATTCCAGTCTCAGCCTACTATTAGTAATGAAGTAAAGAGCACCACAAAGAAGAAAGATATTTCAAAAAAAGAAGAGACGAAACAAGAAGAGACAAAACAAATAGAGTCACAAGAAGAATCGAAGAAGACTGATACAAAATCATCTGATTCTTCTAGTAAACAAGAGGCTAAGAAGCAGGAAACAAAGAAAACCGAAACAAAATCTTCTTCTACTAAACAAGAGACAAAGAAGACAGAAACAAACACTTCTTCTAGTAAACAAGAAACCTCTGCTCCTCAACAGGTAGAACCACCTAAACAGGAAACACCTGTCAAGCAAACTGTTTCAGTACAGGTGATTGGAGTAAATAGCACAATGATGCAGGGGAATATAGAAGTGAATAGTTCTTCTACAGCTTATAGTGTATTAAGAGAACTTGCGAAACAGAATGGTAAGAGTATCTCTACAAAAGGGTTTGGTTCTACTGTTTATGTATCAGGTATAGATGGATTAAAAGAATTTGATCATGGACCTAGTTCTGGCTGGATGTATAAGGTGAATGGTACACCACCAAATATTGGGGCAGGAGCTTATAGGTTAAAAGCAGGAGATCAAGTCATCTGGTATTATGTCAACATTGAACAATAAGACAAGAGAAATATGTTTGATAGGTATTCTCGCTGCAGTCAATATTGCCTCTAGAGTAGCCTTACAGGCACTTCCTAACTTTAAACCTGTTACATCTATCATTATTATATCTGTACTCTTATTTGGCTTATCATTTGGAATTAAACTCACAGTAGTAACAACTATTGCATCCAATATGATTCTAGGTATGGGGACATGGACAATCTTTCAGATTCTCTCATGGGTAGTCATCTGTTTATTCACTCAATGTATCAGTGACTTCTATAAGAAAATAAACAAAGAACCCCCATTACTTCTTATGGCTCTTTATGCCTTTTTAATGGGTTATGTCTTTGGTTTTGTTGTCTCACTCGAACAATTAATTATTGGTGGTCCTGTCTGGTTTGGTATCTATTATGCCCAGGGGCTTTTATTTGATACATTCCATGCAGTAGGTAATTTTGTCTTTTATTTACTTTGTGCACCTATACTTATGCGTTTATTTAAACAGGAAATGTCTCAATATACAAAAGACTATTACAAGTGATTCGGTTGCGAATCACTTTTTTGTCATGTAATAAATATATTGTCAATATCTGAAAGATACATTTTACATATGATATAGAAAGTCTATAATCACAAGTGGATGGAGGTTAAAACTATGACACCATTATTTCCACGTGTTCAAGAAGTAGAGAACATATTTCACAAAATACTCGCAAGTAAAGAAGCTTGTGCAAGACTAAGAGAAACATTAAATTCAAGTCTAGAAGACTTTCAGGGATCAGAAGAATTAAACAATGAGACCTTTTCAAAAGTCGTTCTAGATAGTTATTCAAATCAGGATATTAGTGCATTATTACTCGCTATATGTGGTAAATCTATGTTTGATTTATTACGTGATGCATATTTGATTCCTCAAACATTTCATGGTAAAGCAGGAGAAAATCCAGTATTACTTACATCACCTTCTGGAGACCTGTTAGAAGGAAAGGATGTCTCACACCATACGATGAGACGATTTAAAAGTATCCTTTCACAACATCAGCCTGTTCCCCGTTCCCTTGTTTATCTGGCTGATGGCTATGATATAGAACGTTATTATAAACATGACGGTTCAGTAGACCAGAGAAAGACAGATGCAGTCAGAGGCATCTTACTTCTTTATGCACTTCCTGATACTAAGAAGCTTCATCTTACACCTGCGCAGGTTTATGCAATCATCTGGGATACATTCTTCAGTATTCAAAAAGAAGCACCTCTTGCTCGTGTCTATTATGGACAGGAAACAGGAGAGAAGAATGATAAAGACTATGATGAAATTGCGATATTGCTTCCTACACATTTGTTTAGAAGACAGATGGTTGAACATATGGAAATCATTGATGGATTAGTTCTATCTTGTAGAGAAAAAATGATGGCTGAAGCCGGTAATGATAGTTTGGAGTTGTAATTATGCCTAGAATCGGATTACGTATTATTAAAACAAGTATTGCTGTCTTCATCATCATGGTATTATTCACTCTCTTTGGCGTACAGAGATCACCTTTCTATGTCCTTATAACCACAATTATCTGTATTCAGCCAGATAAAGAGAATGAAAAGAACCAGGCACTTGTAAGAGCCCTCGGCACACTTATAGGGGCAATTACAGGAGCTATTGTCATGTTTTTACAGCCTTTCATCCATATTGATCTCGCATGGGATTTACTTAATGCATTATTTATTATGTTGACTATTTATTTGACAGTCTTATTTAAAGTACAGCATATGGCATTTATGGCCTGTGTGGCTTATTTAAGTGTTGCAGTGATTCCCCATGCTGGTATTTCACCTTACGCATTTTTATTCTATCGTGTCTTAGATACATGTATTGGTGTTGGTGTAGGTTATCTTGTTTGTACATTACATCTACCAGTTAAAAGAAGAAATGATGTTCTCTTTGTAGCTGAACTTGACGATATGGAACAAACAGCACACCAGCAGTTAAATGACTTCAATAAGACTCAATTGAATAAAATAGTAGATGATGGTGCTTTATTCACAATCATCACAAAAAGAACACCTGCATCCATGCAGGCAGAAATTGAACATCTTAAATTGCATCTCCCAGTGATCGCATTAGATGGCGCAATTTTGTATGACGTACCAAAAAATGAATTACTTTGTACCTACCCATTATCACAAACATTAGGTACAAAGATCACTCAATTATTAGATGATAAACATCTTAATTACTTTTATCACGTTCTCAAAGACGATGTATTATTGACATATTATAATAGTTTCGACCAGTCCGAACAAATGGACTATTATGATATGATGCGTCAATCCCCTTATCGTAATTACATCTTTGGTATGCCTACACACTCATATCAACCTCTTTATATAAGTATTCTTAATACAAAAGAGATTATCTATGATATTATAGATGACCTGATAGATTTAGGATTACATAAACAATTACGTTATTTTGTAGAAGAAGATTATTTTGAAGGCATGTGCTTACTTAAGATTCTTTCTTATGACGCCACTCCAGAAAACATGCTGGAAAGATTAAAAGAAAAATTAGATATAAAAGAAAGTATTGTATATGGTTCATCTGATGCTATATGTGACGTTATTGTACCTGATAATGATTTCAATAGTATCGTAAAAAGTATCCATAACGAATATGAAGGAATTCAAATGAAAAGAAGACAGCCACAATAAGCTGCCTTCTTTTCGTAATGGGGGAGTCTCAATGTATATTCAATTCATGATCAATATCATGGATTTTTTTATTTGTATACTTATTTGCAACTCCCATGATTAAAGTACTTAATAATACTGCAATAATAGTTAGAATAATATAGATCATAAGAATCACCTCTTTCATGACTATAATATACATGTAAGTTGTGTAATTCGTATGTATTCTCTATGTATTTATTATGTTTTTTTACAATCCTTCCAACATATCATCAAATGTGATACCTAGAGAAAATCCAAAATGGAAATAATCATCCAAAGCATCCTGTAACTTAATAGGACTATAACCATTTCTTAAATCTAGAATATCCTGATTGACTTTAAAGAGTAAGTCAACAGAACTGCTCTTTTCAGGCATTTCTTCATGATTCTTGATTTCATCAATCTGTAAGTCATACGCAGTACTCATTAATAAGCGCATACCTTCAATATAAGTGTCTAAAAGAGCATTTTGATCAACCTGAGTATCTTTATCCCAGAATGTATAAACATGTCCTAGTTCTCCTGTATTATACACACATTGCATAAATGCAAGAAGTTTATGGTCAATCTTCTTAATATCTAGAATATGACCTTTAGGAATATCTAATTCTCTGTTTAATACTAACTGATATAATTTTGATAATTCATTCATTTAAATCACCTCTTATATACTATTATAGTCAATTAAAAAAGAGAATCACGTAGATTCTCTAAATAATCCCTAAACCTTCTATTAAAATCTTAACACCTATGAGAATAAGAATAATACCACCAGTGATTTGTGCTTTCTGTTGATATTTATTCCCAAATATATGACCTATATATACACCAGCTGATGCAATAATAAATGTCGTTAACCCAATAATAGAAATAGCCATGAAGATATTGATTGATTCAAAAGAGAACGTAACACCTACAGCGAGTGCATCAATGGCAGTCGCAATAGCAAGCATCAACATTGTCTTCCACGAGAAGTCATCATTCTGTTTCTCTTCTTCAAAAGATTCTTTAATCATATTGATTCCAATAAATGCGAGTAATATAAATGCAATCCAGTGGTCAATAGAATCCACTAAACCACTCAATGTGGAACCTAGACAATAACCAATAAATGGCATCAATGCCTGAAATCCACCAAACCATACACCACATAACAATATATTCTTAATAGACAACTTCTTTACAGATAATCCTTTACATACAGATACCGCAAAAGCATCCATGGATAACCCAATACCAATAAGTAATATTTCTATACTAGACATCTTTATACCTCAACAGGAATATAATCTTCCTTTACAACCTCATAATGCATATTGGATGCAGTCAGTTCATTGAGTTCATCTAAGAATGATGTATCTCTTAAATAAACATCATAGTGAACTTCTTCATCATACTCAGTATTCATTAATAACAGATTCTTAGATTGTATTAAATAAGATACCTTACGGCTGAAGTGATAGTCAACACTAATACGATATAGTTTAACAAGTTCTTTATCGACTATTTCTGCTTCTTTTAATGCATCTGCAACACTATTAGTATAAGCACGAGTTAATCCTCCAGCCCCTAGTTTAATGCCACCAAAATAACGTGTTACAATCGCAATCACATTATCTATCTTTTGTCTTTGTAATACATTCAACATAGGAAGTCCTGCAGTACCTGATGGTTCTCCATCATCATCTGCTTTTTCTAAAGGACCTACTCGATAAGCAACACAGTTATGTGTTGCATCATCTTTGGAATAAAGTTCTATTAAGTCTTTTATTTCTTTTTCATCATTACATGGAATTAGGGTAGTAATGAATTCTGATTTCTTAATAATGATTGTATTTGTCGTTGTTTCTTTGATTGATCTCATAGTTTCACCCGTTCGTATTATAGCGTAAAAGTTGTAAAATAAAAAGAAATAAACTATAATGTACATAGTGTATTATCACTGATGGGGTATTAAAAATGAGTAAAATAGCGATTATTGCAGACAGTGGCTGTCAGATTGATATTAATGGAGAGCATGAAGGTATTTATATTGCACCATTATGTATTGGTCATGGTAGTCAGACATATTTAGATCAATTAGAAATCACAAGTCTTGATGTATTTAATCAGATGAAGGAAACAGATGATATGTTTACAACATCTCAACCTTCGACTGGTTCTTTAATGAAGGCTATGGAAGATGCAAAAAGAGATGGTTATGATGAGTTAATTGGGATTCCTATCGCAACTGGTTTATCATCTACATTAAATGGTATGCAGGTTGCAGCTGATACAGTAGAAATGCCTATTACTTTAATCGATTCTCAAGGAACAGCACATGTTCAAAAGAAGCTTGTTGAAGCAGCACGAAAACTAGTAGAAAAGGGTCAGTCTGTTTCTGAAATTAAAGAAAAGCTTGAAGATATGGTTAAGCATTCAGGTACAATTATTTTTACACCAAACTTGAATCACCTTAAAAAGGGTGGGCGTATTACGCCTGCAGTCGCAATGCTTGGCAATATGTTGAAGCTTGTTCCAGTTATGGAATTGAATAGTGAATTAGGTGGTAAGATTGATACTTTAGGCAAAGTAAGAACAACACGTAAGGCATGTAAGATGCTTGCTGATCGTGTTGTTGAAAGAGGCGCAAATGCGAAAGATTATACATTTGCGATTGAAGATGTTCTTGCACCTGAAGAAGCTCAGCGTGTAAGAGACTATCTTGAAGAACAATTAGGTCCATGTCAAGTTACCATGAGAGAGTTACCAAGTGTTGTAGGTGCTCATATGGGAATTGGTGGTGTAGGAATCCAATTCATCAAAAATCTCGCAGAGTAGGAAGCAGATGATGAATCTGCTTTTTTTATATAGAAAGGAGGTATATGTATATGCAAAGAGAATTTGAAATGGTTGTACAGACAAGTGCAGCTACACAAAGCTTGCGTTATTTATTGAAAAGTGGTGATATGACGTGTATCACCAAAGGAGAAATTACTAAAAGATTAGAAGCAGCAGTTCTTTTACAGGAATTAAGCTTTCAAGCTGTTATGACAAGTGGTGAAGTTGTAGAGGATATGCTGGAGAATAATTATGAGGATTATGATGAAGCATTAAGAGACTCTCTTAAGACTCATGGTATTACATTTAAAGACTATACCTTTGCGGTTACTTATAAATATGATGAAGAAGCTGTCTTTAAGCCTTTCTTCTCTAGACAATATGGTGCAGACTTAGGTTTTTCACTCCCATTAGTAGATGATATGAAATATGCGAATATGTGTGTATGTCTTGCATTAATAAAACTATCAAGAGAATATGTACGTACGAGTGTGGGTATTACCCATGATTATACTGATGTAAAACCTAGTATTCATTTGACTTTTAAGCCAGGTATATTCTTACCTAAGCTTATTACAGAAAAACCGTATACAGAACTTACATTCAATGCAGTCTATGCAGCTATATACAAGTTGCGTGCTGCGATACGTTTCTTCTCATATGATCATACAGAAGAAGCATATAAGAAGTGGATTGATGTCATAGAAGAAATGAGTACTCGACCATATGATGGTATATTAGATGATCTAGATGAACTAGATTATGTACCATCAGAAAAAGAAGAACTTTATGTATATGAAGATAAGGTCAATGGTGGAGGTACAGTACAATGTTTAAATAATTCATTTTATGCATTAATACTCTGGGCTGCCATATTGACTAAAGTCATGAATGAACAGTTCTTATATGAAACAAACTACCCGGATATGAACTTATGGGATTATTAATAAAAAGAAAATTATCAAAACGCCTATAATAAGGCATTGTCACCATTAACTTTAACGCATAAATTCTTTCTCTTCGCTATAATAGTGTTAGAAAAAAGAGGAGGGAAAGAATATGTTAGAAAGTTATAAAGAAATTACATCAATCTCATTAAATAAATTAAAGGACTATTTAGATGTCATTGATGTATATCATGATTCATTTATTGATACTTGCAGAAGTCAGAAGAAAATAGAAGGTTATATTAAGGCACACCAAAAGAAATACTTAGGTCTTGCCTTAAAGAAACTCTATGAAATAGATGATATGCAATGTTTAGAAAATCATCTCGTAATGATTGAATACTTATTTGGAGAACATCCTCGTATTCAATCATTGAATAAGAATTTATGTAACTATATGCTCCATAATGGATCACCATTAGATGTATACCGTATTGTGAGACATTTGATGCCTTTCTCATATCTTGCACTTATATCTTTATTAGTAGATAAAGAAGTGATTACTTATGCACAGGCTGCTTACTTTTCTTTAGTAGAAGAAGATATAGAAGGGGCTTATGAATACTTAGAGAAATGTGAAGTGGAACCAGATGAATCACTTCTAAATCTTTATGCATCTTATGACTTAATTGGTTATTTCCAGCTTGTGGATCATTATAGTAAAAAGGTATCTTACCAGGTATCAGGAGGCATAAGATGGGAGAAAAAATGTGGGCTGTCTTCTCATTATTGATGAATTCAGAGGAATGCATCAGTGCAGAAGATATACAGCGTCAATTAGAAGAAAAAGGTTATGATATTGGTTTAAAAGCTGTATATGCAGTGATTAAACAGATCAATGTATTTACATCTTTAATGTTTGGAAAAGAAATAATCAAAGCAGTCAGACGTTTTGGTTATATGATTGAAACAGGTTATTTTGATGAAGCACAGATACAATTACTTATTGATATGGTGAATTATCGTCAAGATCTGACAAATAATGATAAAAGAGAAATAGTTAATAAGCTTTTAAAACTTTCACCTGCTAGACAGAAGGATTATCTCATTGTACCAGAATTAGAAGATGATGATGAAGGTGTCTATTCTCTAAGTAAAAATCTAAAGATTATTACTTCCGCAATACGTAATAAGAAGGATATACGTTTCCAGTATGTAGACTATTCTATTAGGGATGGACATCCTGTAGAAACATACTCTACTAAGGGTAATGCAGGTATTAATCATGAATATTATAATGTGAGTCCTTATAATACAGTGATTGTGGATGGTCATTACTATTTACGTGCTTATTATAATAAGCATAAGGACTCATTGACTACATTCCGTATTGATCGTATTAGAAAGCTAGATAAGAGCCGTACATATTATTTTGATTTTGATGATGAGGAAAAAATGAGTGAATCATTGAAACAATCACTTGCGAAGTCAATGAATAGTTTCTTTGATGGTGATGAAATTACACTACATATTAAGTTTGATGGTGTACTTATTAGAGAAGTTGTATCACGTTTAGGAAAAGATATTACTATTAATAAAACTATTGCGCCAATAGAGAATGATCATCAATGGTATGAAACACGTGTTGAAGGAATTATCTTTAATACAGGTTTAATGAACTGGATTAGACAGTTTGGTCCAATGATTATTGTGGTAGGTCCAGAGAAACTTAAAGAAGCTATTACAGATGGATTAGAAGAGAACTTAAGCTACTATAAAAAATAGGTGATAACTATGTATATATTACAATTAAGTCAAGGTGAGTTAAGTACTAATGTTGGCTTATTTGGCTCAATAGAGGAAGGTAGAAAGCTTATATCTCAATTAACTGGATATCAGTATGAAGTGATTGAAGGGTTTGAGTATGAGTACTTTGATCCTACTACTGTACCTGATTATGTAGAACTAGAATATAATGGTCATATTGTACCTTTTACTACATATATGTTTACTGGTGATGGAAGAGTAGATATTTATTGGAATGAGATAGTAGACTTATCTATACCAGGAAATGGAATGATTGAAGGATCTACAAGAGTAGATGCTTATTCTATTCCTAATAATGAACTTAAGGATTACATAGAGAAAAGAGAATATAACTATAGATGTGTTAAACAATACTTAGAATCTAAAGGATATGAGGTAGAGAGAGCTTATTTTGGTTCTGAAGATGGCGAAGCCATCTTATATAGGAGTACAGATGAGTGGCATTTCTTAACTCATATGGATCCTAGTTTTGTGGAATCTGAAGACATAATAAAAGACTTAGACATTTAGGTGTCTAGGTCTTTTTGCATTAAAAAAGTCGTTGTGAGCATTACACTCACAACGGCTTTTAAATTAGTCCTAAATGTTTAAATGCATTATAAAGTCCATCATCATTAACATCAGTCGTAATATAATCTGCTGCTTCTTTAATTTCAGGACCACCATTACCCATAGCGACATTATAAGCACAACATTCAAACATTGATAAATCAATCTTTGCATCACCAAAAGAAATAGTATCCTTAAAATCAGCACCAAGATGTTCCATCAATACTTCAATCGCATGTCGCTTAGTAATACCAGTAGGTCCTAAATCACCATATAAGGCTACTTCACCCTTACCACCCCATGTATTTGCTACAAGAGTAGGGAATTCTACCTTAGAATCTAAATGATCCTGATAAGAACTTAATATAAAGCTGATCTTATTTACATCATCTCTATATAAATCTTCACCCTGTAAATGAATAAATCCATCCATGAATGCTTTAGAAGATTCTTTTGCTTTCTCTAGATCTGCTCCTTTACCCTGAGCATACTTAACCATTGTTTCAGGACCCTGTTCTAACATATAGTCATTGCAGTACATACCACTATTGGCTTCTAAATAGAATCCTAAGTGTCTCTCATTACACCAATCTACAATATGTTTTACATCTTCCTTTGATAATCCTTGATGCATTACAACTTCATCATGGTCTTCTACATAAGCACCATTACCACCAATCATACCATCTAAATCACATAAATTACGCTGTAGTACTTCAGCCTTAGAACATCCTGTACAAATATATACCTTATGTCCATTTGCGCGTGCCATGTCTACTGCCTTAGCTGCTGAAGCAGGTAACTTTGCTTCATAATCAATTAATGTACCATCTACATCTAGAAATATTATTTTACTCATATCTGTCTCCTTTATATGTTCCTTATTATATATAAGAAATAACGTAACGGTGTCAAACAATCAAATAATGAAAAAAATGAGGCTCGAATCGAGTCTCATTTTTATTAGTCTTCATAGCTTAAGGCTTCAGGACCTTGTTCACCAGAAGAGATTCTTACGACATTCTCTACATTATAGATAAAGATCTTACCATCACCCATATGACCAGTGTATAGAACACTTCTTGCTGCATCTACAACTGTCTGTACAGGAATACTAGACACAACAATCTCAGCCTTTACCTTAGGCAATAATTGGATATCAACCTTAGCACCTCTATAATAAGCAGTCTGTCCTTTCTGAACACCACAGCCTGATACTCTTGTCACTGTCATACCAGCAACGCCAATATCGTTCATAGCAACTTTTAAAGCATCCATCTTTTCTGCTTTCGCAATAATGACAATCTTACTAATCTTACCTTCCCCATTGACTGCAACAGTAGGAACAGCTTCTGTAACACTTAATTCAGGAGCAGAAACAGTTGCAGCAGTAGCACCAGTATAAGTTTCTGTTTCTAATGCGAAACCTGCATAAGCACTCTCTAAACCATGTTCAAGCTTATCAAGACCAGTAATTTCTTCTTCTTCAGTAACTCTAAGACCAACAGTATGTTTAATAACTACGAATGTAATAGTCATTAATACAGCAGTCCAAACACCAATACATAATAAGCCAAGTAACTGAGTACCTAATAACTTAAAGCCTCCTCCATAGAATAGACCCTGAGCCTTAGGCATTGTATCAGTACCGCAGGCAAATAATCCAACACAGATAGTACCAAGTAAACCATTACCAAAATGAACAGCGACAGCACCAACTGGATCATCAATATGTAATTTATAATCTAATAACCAAGTAAAGAAACAAACAGTAAATCCAGATAAAATACCAATAATACAAGCGCCCATTACATTGACTGCATCACATCCAGCAGTAATTGCAACTAAACCTGCAAGTGAACCGTTTAAGCTCATAGCTACATCAGGTTTACCATATTTTAACCAAGTAAAGATCATTACAGTACATGTTGCAAGTGCTGGTGCAACAGTAGTAGTTGCAAAGATAGTTGCTAACTGAGTACCATTCTTAGCAGCAGCACCGTTGAATCCATACCAACCAAACCAAAGAATAAATACACCTAAAGCACCAATAGTTAAACTATGACCAGGAATACCATTTGGGCTTCCATCTTTATTGAACTTACCAACACGAGGACCAAGAATTTTAGCTCCAATTAAAGCAGTTAAACCACCAACGAAGTGAATAACTGCACTACCAGCAAAATCATGGAATCCCATTGCTGTTAACCAGCCATCGGGTCCCCAAACCCAATGAGCTTCAATAGGATAAACAATTAAAGAAATCACGAATGAATATATACAATAACTTAAGAACTTAGTTCTTTCTGCCATGGCTCCAGATACGATAGTAGCTGCAGTTGCACAGAATACTAAGTTGAATACGAAGCTAGACCAATCAGTTGATGCAAAGTTAGTTAATGGACCATTTCCAAAACCAACCCATCCAATAAATCCGTTAGCTACATCACTCCCACATAAGAAGCTGTAACCTACAATAAGAAAAGCAACAGTTCCTAAACAGAAATCCATCAAGTTCTTCATGATGATATTTCCGGCATTCTTAGCACGGGTGAACCCTGCCTCAACCATTGCGAAGCCTGCTTGCATAAAGAATACAAACGCGGCACCAATTAAATACCATATACCAAAAACTTCAGTTAAAACCTTTGCCATAAGCACTCCCCCTTTATCATGTTTATGTTTTCTTTTTACCTTTCTGGTATGACTGCATTATACGAATAGAAAATAGTCATGTCAATAAGAATTTATCACTATAACATTAAATTATCATATATGTTTATCGGAATAAGCGAAAAAATAGACCATATATTCATGATAAAATGAATTATCGATAGATAATAAAAAGTGTTATAAAGTGATAAAAAATTATTAAATCATGTATATTTTTTATATTAGGGCATAAAAAATGCGATAAAAAAGAAAATCATGGTATACTTTTTTAAAGGGTAATTATAAAAAAGGGGAAAGTTTTTTATCACATCCAGAAGAAGATATGGCTGCACTTATTGCTGTTGATCTTCTTTACTATGGATTAGTGAAACGTAATAAAGAAGAATATGCACAAAAGATTATTAATACAAGACGTATTATTCAAGAAATGGAAAAGTAGGTGTAAGTTATGGAAAAGATAGAAAAATGGATATCAAATAACAAGGATATTGAACAGGAATTAATACGATTGAGAAGACATTTTCATGAACATCCAGAAGTAGGTCATCCTCTTCCTCAGACACAGGAATATATAGTGAAACTGCTTGAAATGTATGGTTATGAGAATATTATTGTGAATCCAGGAGGAAGTATTGAAATACTTGTAGGACCTCATGATAAGAAGATACTTTTACTTAGAAGTGATATGGATGCATTACCTTTAGTAGAACATACAAACTTACCTTTTAAATCTATTAATGGATCTATGCATGCCTGTGGACATGATATGCATGCTTCTATGATGTTAATGTGTGCCAAACTATTAAAACAGAATGAAAAGAAACTCAAAGGACAGATCAAGATTGTCTTCCAACCCCATGAAGAAGGACTAGTAGGCTGTAAGATGATGATTGAAGATGGGGTATTAAAGTATCCTCGTGTTGATGCTGCAGTAGGGTTACATGTTATGCCTGCCACAGAAGATAAGACAGGAACTATACGTACAATCCGTAAAGCGATGACGACAGCGTCTACGATCTTTGAAATCAATATTACAGGTAAGAGTTCACATGGTTCTATGCCGGAAAAAGGTATTGACGCACTGCGTGTGGCTGTTCATATATACCAGCAATTACAGGAAATCATTCCTAAAGAAATCAGCATGAGTCATGATGATGTACTTACAATTGGTATTATGAATGCAGGTAAAGCCCATAATATTATTCCAGAAAAAGCCTATATGAAATGTTCACTAAGAAGTTATCGTCCAGATGATCAGGAATATATTATGGGTAGAGTGAATGAATTAGTTCAAAGTATTGCTTCTATGTATCATGCCCAGGCAGGGATCACAATCTTACAGCAGGCACCAAGTGTCTATAATGATCCTGCATTACTTAAATCTATTATGGATGTAGAAAAAGATGTATTTGGTGGTTATATCAAGAAGTTAGAACTTCCTCTTACTATCTCAGAAGACTTTGGCCATATTACTGCCAATGTACCTTCACTCTTTGTTACTCTTGCTGCAGGATGTAAACAGGATGGTTATATTTATGGTCTTCATAACAAAGCTACTATCTTTGATGAAGGCTGCTTAATGTATGGCCTGTATTTCTTATATAATGCTGCAATGAATTGGAATGTGAAGTACTAAATATCTTGCATTCACAAAAAGAGAAAAGGTATAATATTTAACAATGATGAATGGGAGAAAATAAACGAAAATGAACAAGATTGATCAAAAAACAGTATATACGATTAAAGCACTTTGTGCAGATATGATTCAGAAAGCAAATTCAGGACATCCAGGACTTCCTTTAGGGGCAGCTGGATTCACTCATGTATTATGGTCACAGGTATTAAACCATAGTGCAAAGCATCCTGAATGGATTAACAGAGACCGTTTTATTTTATCAGCTGGACATGGTTCTAGCATGCTTTATAGCTTATTACATCTATATGGTTATGGCTTAACTATGGATGATTTAAAGCAGTTTAGACAGTTAGGTTCACTTACACCAGGACATCCAGAATATGGACATACAGTAGGTGTAGATGCCACTACAGGTCCACTAGGACAGGGCTTAGGCATGGCTGTTGGTATGGCAATGGGTCAGGCTCATTTAGCCACTGTATTTAATAAACCAGGTTATGATCTATTTGATCATTATGTTTATGCATTAGCTGGTGATGGATGTATGATGGAAGGTATCTCTTCAGAAGCATTATCACTTGCCGGTACACTTAAGTTAGAAAAGCTCATCATCTTATATGATTCAAACAACATTTCTATCGAAGGTAACACAAACATCACATTTACAGAAAATGTATCAGACAGAGTAAAGGCATTTGGTTTTGAAACATTAACTGTAGAAGATGGAGATAACTTAGATGAAGTACTTGCCGCATTAGAAAAAGCAAAAACTATTAAAGGTAAACCTAAGTTCATTGAAATCAAGACTACAATCGGTAAAGATAGTCCAAACGAAGGTTCAGAAAGCACTCATGGTGCACCACTTGGCGCAGATAACATCAAAGCACTTAAAGAAAAACTTGGTCTTCCACAGGAAGAATTCTATGTACCAGAAGATGTATATGACTATCTAGCTTCTACACAAAAACGTGTAGATGATTTATATGATGCATGGACTTCTATGCAGGATAAATATTTTGAAGAATATCCAGAAATGAAGATTGTGTGGGAACAGTATTTTAACCCTGACTTTGCAAGAATCTTTAAGGATAACCCATTATTCTGGGCTAATAAACATCACAATATTGCAACACGAGCTGCAAGTGGTGAAACAATGAACCTTATTAAGAACTTTGCCCCTAACTTCATTGGTGGTTCAGCTGACTTAGGACCTTCTAATAAGACAGTTTTAAATGGTGAAGGTGAATTCAGTGCAGACAACTATGGTGGACGTAATATTCACTTTGGTGTAAGAGAACAGGCTATGGCTGCAGTAGGTAATGGCTTAATGTTGTATGGTGGATTAAAAGCATATGTGGCTACATTCTTTGTATTTAGTGACTATGTAAAACCTATGGCTCGTTTATCTTCATTAATGAAGCTACCACTTACTTATGTATTTACTCATGACAGTATTGGTGTAGGGGAAGATGGACCAACACATGAACCAGTAGAACAGTTGACTATGCTTCGTGCAATGCCTAACATGTATGTATTTAGACCATGTGATGAATTTGAAACAAAAGCAGGCTGGTATGTCGCAATGAGTTCAAAAGAAACACCTACATCTCTTATCCTTTCTAGACAGGACTTACCTAAGATGGTAGGCAGTAACAGAGGTGCCTTAAGAGGTGGTTATATTATTGATGATTGTATGAGTAAGCCAGATATCATTATCATTGCATCAGGTTCAGAAGTAGACTTAGCAGTCAAAGCCAAAGAACAATTAAAAGACCCTAACTTAAATATCAGAATCGTTTCTATGCCTTGTCAGGAATTATTCAGAGAACAGTCTGAAGAATATAAGGAATCTATTTTACCATCATGTGTAGAAAATAGAATTATTGTAGAAGCAGGAAGCCGTTTATCTTGGGGTGAATTTGCAGGATTCAAGGGCAAATATGTCACTATGGATACATTTGGTGCTTCAGGTAAGCCAGCAGACTTATTCAAGGAATTCCATTTAACTGTAGAAGATGTAATCAAAGCTATCAAAGAATTCTAAACAAATTTCTCTTAGCCTCCTATAATAGTATTATAAGGAGGCTTTTTATGTGGATACTTTATGCATTAGGTTCTGCCTTTTTTGCAGGTTTAACTGCAGTACTTGCAAAATGTGGTATTGAACATACAAACTCTCACTTAGCGACTGCATTACGTACAATTGTGGTACTTATCTTCTCATGGATTATGGTAGGAGTAGTCGGATCATTCTCTTCTATTAGTACAATCACGCATAAGACATTCCTATTCTTAATTCTTTCTGGAATATCTACTGGAGTCAGCTGGTTATGTTACTTTAAGGCATTACAACTAGGCAATATCAATAAAGTTACAGCTGTAGATAAGACAAGTGTTGTATTGACGATCATTCTTTCTCTTATATTCTTCAAAGAAAGTGTCACAGTCTATAAGATCATAGGTATGATCATTCTTACAACAGGTACATATTTAATGGTAGAAAAGAAGGAAGAAAATAAACAGACAAATAATGCCTGGTTACTTTATGCTGTGCTTTCAGTTATTTTTGCAAGTTTGACGACTATACTTGGTAAGATAGGAATCACAAATATTGAAAGTAACCTAGGAACAGCTATTCGTACAAGTGTTGTACTTATTATGAGCTGGATTGTGGTCATTGTGACACATAGTCAAATGAATATGAAAATTATTCCTAGGAAAGAATATCTTTTTATTGTGTTATCAGGATTTGCAACAGGAGGTTCATGGTTATGCTTTTATCATGCCCTGCAAAGTGGTCCAGCTAGCTTAGTCACTCCTATAGATAAGCTTAGTATTCTTTTTACTGTATTATTCTCTTATCTTATTTTTCATGAGAAACTCTCTAAGAAATCATTACTTGGATTAATACTAGTAGTATCTGGTACCTTGGTTATGCTTCTCTAACAAACTCTAACATTTTTGTTCACAAACCTTCTCTATAGTGTTATTATAATTTTGTTAGTTAGGACTAACAGAGGAGGAAAAGAATATGAAAGACTTATTCAAAAACAAATTATTATGGTCATTTGTAGGTGGTGTAGCCGCTACAGTGGCAGGTAGTAAGTTCGCAAAGAGTGACTGTGCAAGAAAAGCTGCAGTAAAATCAGTTGCGACTGGTATGCAGTTAAAGGATCAGGCACTTGCATCATATGATACAATCGTAGAAGACGCAAAAGATATCTATGCTGAAGCTAAAAGCAAGAAAGAAGCAAAATAGGAAATAGTCATTTCCTATTTTTTAGGTGATAAGAGAATGTTAGAGTATCGTATAGTACACGACATCCCAGGACGTATGAGAATACGTTATGGCCGTTATCGCTTTTCTAGAAATAAAGCACTTGCTTTACATTTCGCATTATGTAAATGGGATATGGTTGAATCAGCTGATGTCAATGAAAGAACAGGTTCTATTTTATTCACTTACAGTGTTGATAAAAGAGCTGCTTTGATTGACAAAATCAACTCTTTAGATATCCCTCACTTTGATGAAACACCCTATGAAAAACTCATTAAAGAAAACAAATATCTTATAGATCACCGTGATATCAATGATCAATACATTGGTAAATTCACCGCAATCATCGCAAGAAGATATGCTTCTAAATGGTTTTTACCATTACCAGTAAGAAACGTATTAACTATTTATCATACAATTCGTTATGTAAAAGAAGGACTTAATTCTCTTGTACATAAACGTATTGATGTACCAGTGTTAGATGCGACAAGTATTTCTGTTTCTTTATTATCAGGACAATGGGGTACAGCACGTAATATCATGTTCTTATTGAATATCTCTTCATTACTTGAAGACTATACAAAGAAAACAACATCATTACAGCTTAAAGAAACATTGTCTGTGAATATTGATAAAGTATGGGTATTAGAAGAAGGAAAAGAAAAACAGATTCCTACAACTCATTTACAGAAAGAAGATATTGTAGTCGTACAGACAGGTTCTATGGTTCCAGTAGATGGTGAAGTAGTAAATGGTGAAGCCATGATCAATGAATCAAGCTTTACTGGTGAACCATTAAGTAAGATGGTTAAACAAGGAAGTTCTGTTTTTGCAGGGACTGTTGTAGAAGAAGGAAAGATTTATATCAAGGTAAGAAATCTACAATTAGAAAGCCGTATTAATAAGATTGTAGATATGATTGATACAAACGAATCATTGAAAGCTGGTATCCAATCTGGTGCTGAACATTTAGCTGATGCGATTGTACCTTATAGCTTTGTAGCTTTCTTTGGATTGCTTCTTGTGACAAGAAATCTTACACGTGCTTCTTCTGTATTACTTGTAGATTATTCATGTGCAATTAAGCTTTCTACATCTATTTCTATTATTAGTGCAATGCAGGAAGCAGGACGCCATTCTGTTATGGTTAAGGGTGGTAAATACCTAGAAGCAATGGATCAGGCAGATACAATTGTCTTTGATAAAACAGGTACCCTTACAAATGCGCAGCCATTTGTACAGAAGGTTACACCAATAGGAAACTATACACGTGATGAAGTATTACGTATTGCAGCTTGTTTAGAGGAACATTTCCCACATAGTGTCGCTAATGCGATAGTAAAACAGGCATCACTCGAACAATTACATCATGAAGAAGAACATGCTGAAGTAAAGTATATTATTGCGCATGGTATTGCGACTATTTATCGTGATCAGCGTGCTATTATCGGTAGTGATCATTTTGTATTTGAAGATGAACATATTACTAAAACAGAAGAAATAGAAACACTCATCAATAACTTACAAAGTGAAGGTGCAAGTTCTTTGATATTCCTCGCAATAGGTGGAGAACTCGCTGGTATTATTTCTATTTATGATCCACTTAAACCAGAAGCAAAAGAAACTATTATGAATCTTAGACGCAGTGGTTTTAAGAATATCATTATGTTGACAGGTGATAGTGAGAATGCTGCTAAGCATATTGCGGAAGAACTTAATATTGATGGTTACTTAGCAGGTGTATTACCTGAAGATAAAGCAAACTATGTCAAAAAATTAAGAGATGAAGGACATAAAGTTGTTATGGTAGGTGATGGTGTCAATGACACCCCAGCCTTATCTTGTGCGGATGTATCTATTTCCTTACAGGATAGTTCAGATATCGCAAGAGAACTTGCAGATGTTACATTAACATCTTCTTCACTAGAAGAAATTGTGGTATTTAAACAATTATCAGCATTATTAATGAAACGTATTAAACGTAACTATACAAGAATAGTCACTTTAAATACTGGATTAATATTATTAGGCATGTTTGGTATCTTACCAGCAAGTACAACATCACTTATTCATAATGGTTCAACATTTGTCTTTGCGATGTCATCTTCTACATCATTATTAGAAAATTGATGTATAGCCCCTATTCTGGGGCTTTTTTATTTCCTGGGAAAAGAACATATTTCAACTCAAGTTTACATGATAGTCGGTGGAGGTAACTGATTTTTAGGCCTACACTTGTAGAGGCACTATTCATAGAACTTTAATACGTCGTGAGCAAGAATTCCACCACTTCTAAAATAGCGGGATTGCGGTAAACACGGCGTTTCGTTTTGCCATTATTATCAGCTTAAAATGTACATTAAACATCGTAATAAGGTGATAGATGATGTGATTTCAAATCGTCTCAGGGAGATGTTTGAGAATCTATCTTAAGACATATAGGTTAGGGATTAGTCGAATATAACGCTTGTAGACATCATTTAGTCTTGACGGTAGTGTAAGGTTATTAGCCAGACAGTGGTGGTTGAAGCAAGAATTTCTGACTTCTAAGTGAATCGTAAGTCGGGGGAGTTCGCAATGATATTGTTGCATATCCATTTTTTGACAAAGCTGCAAAGTGTTGGTTAACTTTGTATAAATAAGTCTTATAAGTTGCTTGGAATATAGGAATTTCTCGTTAAAATAGTAAAAATGAGATTGTGACACCACTGGTGTCACAATTCGGAAGGTGGAATATTTGTATGGGTAATGATTTGATGTCGGCAGCTGGATTAATCCATATAATTGAGGAATCTAGACAAAATGCATTAAAAAAAGTAAATGAGGAACTTATCAAAATGTATTGAAAGTAGGCGAGTTCTTAAGCAGGGGAATGGAAAACGCTTCGTATGGCGATGCATATATAGATGAGATTTCAAGAGAGATACATGAGATGTATCTGGTGGCATCGGATAAGCAGATGTAATCGTAAATACTGCCAATCCCAATCCAGTATGTGCAAGTGGCACGGACTTAGCAACAATATGATAGGGAAGCTGTAGAATCACTTGAATGTATACAAGAAAGAGCCTGTCTAATAATAGACAGGCCAGACAAAAAGGAAAATATATTATGAAAAAAACATTCTATAAGTATACTAATAAATTCCTGATATCAATGCAAATGAATACAAAAAAACAAATAAAAAACTTAAATTAAAACCCCTTATAAATATTATTTTATACAAACTAAAAAAGCCTGGCGAGATGAGCATCTCAATAGGCTTTTTTATTTAAGGAATGACTTAAGATTACTTAAGTTCCTCTATGATTATTGTAGAAAACTCTATACTCAATTTCAATAAAATTCAAAAAACTAGAAAAAATTATAGTTTCAATAAGATCTTTGTTTCTTTGATTTAATTGTTCAAAGACTTCTTTACTAGGTATATGATTGGATTTAGAAGAATTATGACTCTTAGAAGTGAGTACAAGATTCCAGATATCATCACTATACATGAATGACCAAGGAATCACATGGTCAACACTTATATCATTAGGCTATAATTCTTCTCCTGTATAGAAAACAATCGGTTTATTCATATTCTCTAGTAATATGTTTTTATCTAAAGAAAACGGCAGAATCCTCACCTCAAAATAGAAAAGAAAGACGTAAAAAAGAAATAAACACGCATAAGACTCAAGATGGGCATTTTGTCCATCTTTTTTTACGCGATTTTTACATCCGCTCTAATAGAAAGGAGATTCGTAGGGTGGGTATTGCTATCACGTTTACGTGATAGCGTATTCTCAAGTTACGAGGATGTAAATAACGTGTTTAAGAAGATTGAAGAAGTGAGTAAGTTATCTGGAGTGAGTAAGCGTACATTACAGTATTATGATGATGAAGGTATATTACCTGTTAAGCGCTCAAAGAATAATTATCGACTTTATGATGATGAAACAATGGAAAGATTATGGGAAGTCTTATGGTATAAGGAAATGGGGTTTGATTTAAAGGAAATCAAACTCATTCTAGAAGGAGTAGAACAGGAAACTGTAATAGAAGAGAAAGTAAATAAAATCAATTATACGATTAGAGTTTTAGAGGAACAAAAGAAAGTGATAGAATATATACAGAGATATTCTATTCCAGTAAAGAGTGAAGAGAATAATAAGACATATAAAGATCAGATCAGACTAATAAGGAAAGAACAAGGTATGTAGGAGGGAAGAACTTATGAAATTCAATGAAATAATAGATGATGTCAAAGATAGTATCAATGATACTAAATTGAAAGTAGTTAAAGCAGTTGATGATGCAGAGTTAGATAAGCGTGCTAAGGAATTTGGAAATTCTGCAGGAGATAAATTAAAAAGTATTGATATACAGAAAATGGGCACTGAAATATTTGATACAGTTTCTCAAGGTGCAAAAGATGGTGCTTCATTTGTATCACAAGGACTTAAAGATGGTGGAGATATGATTAATAAAGGGGCTGAGTCTTTTAAGAAATCTGTAGCTGATTTTAAAGACCGTAAAGAATTCAGCCTTGATGATCAATTACATGATGCAGTGAATAAGTATAATGCGGAATATGCTGAGTTTGAAGGCTATGGTTCAGCTATATTAATACAAAGAGAACGTTCAGTAGATGTGTTGAATAATGTAGAAATATTGATAAATAGTATTGCAAATCATCCTAAGAGTTTTGATGTAGATCTTCAGGATATTCAAGCAGAAAAGAAGAAGTTTAAAGATGTATGTGATTATGCTGTAGATGAATTAAATGCAGCAAAGAAATCTGCATTAAGTGTAGGAGCAGGATTATCATGTGGTGTAGCTGTTGCAAGCTTAGCACCTAGTGCAGCAATGTGGGTTGCTACAACATTTGGTACAGCATCTACAGGAACAGCCATATCAGCATTATCAGGTGCTGCAGCAACAAGCGCACAATTAGCTTGGCTTGGAGGAGGTGCTCTAGCAGCTGGTGGTGGAGGAATGGCTGCAGGAAATGCATTCTTAGCTCTTGCAGGACCTGTTGGATGGTCTATTAGTGGTGCTACATTACTTGCATCAGTGGTGTTATTTGCTAACAAAAAGATGAAGTTAAGCAAAGAGAAAAAAGAAGAAATTGAAGCAGTTTTACGTAATGTAGAATCTATTAAAGAGATTAATTATACAGTTAAACAATTACTTGATAAGACAGCAAAGTTAAGAGAAATGTTGAATACTCAATATGGTCAGTGTATGCCTTGTTATGGAAAGAATTTCTTAGAACTATCTGAAGACCAACAAATGTTGTTGGGTACTCTTGTGAATAATGCAAAGTCACTTGCTGCAACACTTAGTGAAAATGTAGGGGGTGTAGTGTAAATGATGGATAAGACTAAAACTATTAAAAGTGGACAGGAACAAGCTGTTGCTTCTTGGATTAACTATTTAAATCAAGAACGCTTGGATCAGTTAACTAAGGCATTGAATAAAGAACAGTTAAATCTAAATGAAGCCATGGCTACTATAAATAAAACTTTAAAAGAGATTGATATTGAAATAGTTCACAACGGAAAAGGTCTTGGTGGTGTAACAGGAATGCATGGATTTATTGCGGAAGCATCAGAATGTGGTATTAGTAATGCACGTGAACAGATAGTTGGTAAAGCACCTATCTATACGTGGATTAAGGATAATAGTCTTGTAGATTTAAGTGGGAATGGAATGCAGATTCAGATGAAGTTCCATAATTCAGGTTCACATTTATCATTATGTGCTATTCGTCAACATTTAAATGCTTATCCTTATTTCCTTGATGAAGGTGGAGTGTATATGATTCCAAAAGATCATTATGATAAAATAAAATGGTTGCTGTCTATTCCAGAAGAAAAGGCTAATAAGATGCCTACTTCTACAGGTGAGTTTTCATTAAAACAGTGGAAAGAAGTGCATAAGTTTTTTGAAGAAGGGGATATTCCTCTTGAAAAAGTAAAACCATCTAAATTGAGATATGATGAGGTTCAGAAGGATACTTATGAAGAGACTTTTTCAAAGGAAGTTGATAGCTTAAAGAAAACAAATAAGGAAAGAGTAGCTCATGCAAAAGAGGAAGCTGCACCTAAATTATCTGAAGGCGTAAAAGCAACAGTTGTTTCTGCAGGAATTGAAGGAGCTTCATCATTATGCTTAGAAATCAATAAAAAGAGAAAAGAAGGAAAGAAACTTAAAGATTTCAATGGTGATGATTGGAAAGATATTGCAGGAGCAACAGGAAAAGGTACTTTAAAGGGTGGTATTAGAGGTGCATCAATTTATACACTTTCTAATTATAGTGCAACACCTGCAGCAGTAGCGAGTGCTATAGTAACAGCATCCTTTGGAGTAGCAGATCAAGCTTATCAGTTGAAAAAAGGACAAATAGATGAACAAACATTCATAGAAAACTCTGAAATGTTGTGCTTGGATGCATCAATAAGTGCATTATCATCATTTGCAGGACAAGTACTTATTCCTGTACCAGTTATAGGTGCAGTTATTGGTAATACAGTAGGAACTATGATGTATCAGATAGCAAAGGATAACTTCTCATCTTATGAACAGAAGATATTTGAAGAGTATAGAAAATCAATATGTCTTGTAGACAAAGAACTCAATGAACAATATCAAGAGTTTGTAGATGAAATGGGTAAAGATATGCAGATGTTTATGGAATTACTTGATAAAGCATTTGTGCCAGATATATCTCTTGCGTTTGAAGGATCTATTGAGTTAGCTAAATCATGTGGTGTTCCAACTGAAGAAATATTAGTTGGTAAAGACAAAGTAGCAGCATACTTTCTAGATTAAGAGAAATGCAGTAAAGGGGCTGTAACGAACAGGTAGTAACGCTTAGTGCAATGTAAAGTGAATGGGAGTGTTAATGTGAAAAGAATAATTATACTGCTTCTTTGCTTAGTATTAGTAAGCTGCGGTACAACAAATAAATCAAAAAGTACAACTAAAGACATATTAGAAAATAGTTTCTTTGGAGTTAAGAAAAAGGTAAAAGAAAAGTTGATTTATAAAAAAGATACAAGTATTAATTCTTTTTTGAATAAATATAACGAAATTAATGATCCAGATATTACTAGTGATATGGTAAGTATGAAAAAACTTGAAGGAAAAGATTCGCCTAGTATAGTTGATATATCAAACGAGAAATTAGGGATATGGATACAACGTAAAAACATGTTTGGGAATAAAATGGCTGTTGCTATTCTAAATAATTCCGATAATGTGACTAATGACGATCTCAAAGAACAATTCCAAAAGTATTCAAAGGTATTTGATGATAGTTTAACTAATAAAGAAATAGATGAATATTGGGATAAAATGTTAAAGGGTAAGAATAGAGGAAAAAAGTTAAAAAACATAAAGGTAAAAAGAATTATATTCTATGGTAAAGTGATATATTTAATTCTTGAAGGGAAAATATAATTTGATAAGAATAATAAACAAAAAATCATAAGAAGGACAATGAAATAGGTTGAATCTTGGTAATCTTTTTAAGCACTGATTAAAATGATGTGAACAACTTAATTATGATGTTTTCTTATAGAAGTTGAAAACTGAATTTTTGACAGTATAAAATGGCAAGTACGCAATCCCCTTTTCAGGGGATATTTTTATATACAAAACAACTCTTTCCATATGCTATAATAGGGTTAATCGGGGGTGGTCCTATGAATGCATACTTAAGAATAGAAGAATACAATGATAGCTATACTACTACAGAGAAGCTAATAGCTGACTATATACTACAAAATGATATCTTACAGGATTCTGCACAGGTACTAGGTGAGAAGACAAATACCTCTGCAGCTGCTATTATCCGTTTCTCAAAGAAAATAGGTTTTAAAGGCTTTAGTGATCTAAAGATGAACTTAGCTCAATCAACTAAAGAAGAAAAACAACAAGAAGTAGATCTCATCTTTGAACCAGAAGATAATATCAGTACACTAGTAGAAAAAGGCTGTAGATTAAACATGAATACAGTCTTAAAAACATACCAGTTAATAAACATAGATACACTAGAAGCATCAATAGACTTACTCAATAATGCTTCTACTATCTATCTCTTTGGTGTAGGTGGTTCATCAGTCATTGGTTTAGATATCTACCAAAAACTCATGCGTATAGGCAAGAAGGTGATCTATAACGCTGATTTACATGTACAGATGACCTTTGCCCAAAGCATGGATCAAAATGATGCAGCACTTATTATCAGTTACTCAGGTTCTACAACTGGTTTAGTAGATGTTGCTAGAGTGTTACATGAAAAACAAATACCATTTATCTCTATTACACAGATCAACTCTAATCCAATTTCTAAACTAAGTACCTACTCACTTAAAGTACCAAGTGAAGAAAAAGCCTTACGTATTGGTGCTGTCTCTTCTCGTATCTCTTCATTTGTGATAACTGACTTATTGTACTATGGTGTATTTAAGAAGAACTTTGAAGAACATAAAAAGAATCTCATAGATTCTAAAGACAATGTCTCTATACTCAAAAAGTAGACTCATATTTCACTATGAGTCTTTTATTATAGAAATAACATTTCATTTATAATGAAATGTACTTGAAATAATATTTCAACAAGTCTATAATGATATTGGAAGGAGGGAACAAGAATGAACTTAAATAACTTAGATACAGAACAGTCTAATCCTGACTCATTACATATAGATGAAATGTCTACTATAGATATTCTTACTACTATTAACAATGAAGATCAGAAGGTGGCTTTAGCTGTAAGAGACGTCTTACCGCAAATTTCAGATGCTGTTGACTGTATCTATCAACAGATGAGTCAAGGTGGCAGACTGATTTATATTGGTGCTGGTACATCAGGGAGATTAGGTGTACTAGATGCATCAGAATGTCCTCCTACCTATGGTGTTGATCCTCAACTTGTACAAGGATTAATCGCTGGTGGGAACATCGCACTCACAACTGCAATAGAAGGTGCAGAAGATTCTCAGGAACTTGCTGTAGAGGACTTAAAGAATATCCACTTAACAGACAAAGATGTTGTATGTGGTATTGCAGCATCAGGCAGAACACCTTATGTCATTGGCGGACTTCAATATGCGCGCACACTAGGATGCCAGACAGTTTCTATCTGTTGTGTTCACAATGGGGAAATATCAAAATACTCCCACTATCCAATTGAAGTAATTACAGGTGCAGAAGTCGTGACTGGCTCTACAAGAATGAAGGCAGGTACCGCACAAAAACTTATCTTAAATATGCTCTCTACATCTGTAATGATCAAAAGAGGAAAGGTCTATAAAAACCTAATGGTTGATGTACAGCCTACCAATGAAAAACTTAAGATCAGAGCTGCCAACATTGTCTCACAATCTTTAGATTGTTCTGAAGAAGAATCAATCGTACTATTAACTAAATGTCACTACAATGTAAAGATTGCGATTCTATCTGGTTTAACAGGTAAAGATGAAAAAGAATGTGAAGAAGCTCTTCTTAAAAATAATGGAAATATAAGTAAAACTGTAAAAAGTAATCTATAGGAGGATATGAGATGAATAAGTACATTGTAAAAAATCAAAACAATAAACAAAACAAGAATGTCTTTGGTATGACGGATTATGATATTCCTATGTTTGGTTTCAAGAGTGCTTTACTTATTCTTGTTTCTACAATGTTGTCACTTATCATCTGTGTCAATGGATTCACTTATCTCCACATCGACTTCAGACTCCCTAATGCACTAATTAGTGGTCTTGCATGTGGACTCAGTGTTGCTTATTCCCAGTATTTCATTGAAAGAAAAGAAGGATTATGTAAAAACTTTTGGCTTGTAACAGGTCTCTTCTCTTTGATGGCCTTTGTATTAATATTAATGATTAAATAATAGGAGATTAAATTATGTTCGATGCAATTACAAATGTCATTGAGGGTAAACTAGCGGGTCCATTAGAAAAACTCTCTAATCAAAGACATTTACGCGCGATCCGTGATGGTATTATTGCGACATTACCGATTATCATTGTTAGCTCATTATTAATGGTTGTTGCTTTTTCTTACAACCAGATGCCTGCAGACTGGGCACTCGCAAAATTCATTAAAGCGAATGCAGTCGCAATACTTTTACCTTACAGAATGTCAATGTATATCATGACACTCTATGCTGTATTTGGTATTGGTTACTCTTTAGCTAAATCATATGATTTAGATGGTTTAAGTGGTGCAATCATGGCAGAACTTACATTCCTGCTTACAGTTGTACCAGCATCTATTCCAGATGTCACAGACTCAATCGCAGCTCTTGCCACTAAGAATGCTGAATTAAATGCTTTCTTACAGCAGTTGCCATCTGGTTATGTTATTCCTGCAGAACACTTAGGTTCAGCAGGTATGTTTATTGGTATTATTTCTGCCTTTATTGGTGTAGAAGTATATCGTTTCACACAGGTGAAAGGATTAAAGATCACTATGCCTGCAGCTGTTCCACCTGCAGTCGCAAGATCATTTGAATCATTGACACCTACTATTATCATTATCTTAGGTATTTCTACACTCACTATGTGGTTAGGTGTAGATGTTCACAGCATTGTAGGTGACCTTATTAAGCCTTTAGTCAATGCGACTGATACATTACCTTCTACATTACTCATTATTTTCTTAATCATGTTCTTCTGGTCATTTGGTATTCATGGTGACTCTATTGTCAGTTCACTTGCTAGACCAATCTGGTTAATTTTATTAGATCAGAATACTGCAGCAGTTGCAGCAGGTAAGACTGCCACTCATATTGGTGTAGAACCGTTCTTACAGTGGTTTGTCCATATTGGTGGTTCTGGTGCTACTTTAGGACTTGCGATTCTATTCTGTTTTGCAGCTAAGAGTAAATATGGTAAAACACTCGGTAGAACAACTATCCTTCCTTCGTTGTTCAATATCAACGAACCAATGATCTTTGGTGCACCAATCGTATTAAACCCAATGTTGTTAATTCCATTTATCTTAGTCCCATTAGTTCTTGCAACTATTGCTTGGATTGCAACAGCTATGCATTTAGTAAACTGTGCAGTCACTATTGCCCCTTGGACACTTCCTGGCCCAATTGGTGCTTATTTGGCATGTGGTGGTGACTGGAGAGCAGCAGTATTAAGTATTGTACTAATTATACTTTCAGTTATTATGTATTATCCATTCTTTAAGATGTATGATAATGAATTATTAGAAGAAGAAAAGGCAAACGAAGCATCTGAAAATTAAGAGGTAACAGAAATGTTGTATATAGGTATAGATGGCGGAGGTACAAAAACAAAGATGGTTCTTTTTGATGAGAACGGAATACGTTTAAAAGAACTAATACTTCCTACAGTACATGTTTTAACTCAGCCACAAGATCAATCTATTGAAATATTAAGAGATGGTGTCAATCAGCTAGATCCTGATCATACTGCCATTATTGGTGCAGGACTTGCAGGATATGGCCAACAGAAAGAACTAAGAGACAAAATAGAATATATATGTAAAGAAGCATTTGGAGATAGACCTTTTTTCGTAGAAAGTGATGTAAGAATTGCGATAGAAGGTGCGTTAGATGGGCATGATGGTATTGTGGTCATTGCGGGAACAGGCAGTATTGCCTTATCACTTAAGAATAATCAGCTCACACGTTGTGGAGGCTGGGGTTATCAATTAGGAGATGAAGGCAGTGCTTATTGGATTGCGAAGAAGATGTTTAATACATTCTGTAAAGAAATAGATGGCAGACTAGAAAAGACAGCTCTTTATGATCTTGTTATGGAAGAATGTCATCTAGATATTGATTATGATATTATCACATTTATGAATAGTCTTGATCGTACATCTATTGCATCCTATGCTTATATCAATGGATTAGCTGCCAATCAGGGAGATCCTTATGCAATAGAAATATATAAACAGGCAGCTTTAGAAATTCGTTCACTCATACAAACACTCTTAAAAGAACATGATTCAACACCTCGTATTTCTTATATTGGAGGCGTATTTGAGCATGCTTCTCATTATATTCTACCTGTTTTGAATGAAACAATAGATCATCTTATTTCACCTATCCATACACCGGAATATGGTGCTTACAAGCTTGCAAAGAAACTAGGGTGAAAACCTTAGTTTTTTTAAAATAAAGGAGAAAACTATGAAAAAGACAAAAGATATATTATGGGGTGGAGCCACTGCCAGCAGTCAATATGAAGGTGGCTATAAAGAAGGCGGTAAAGGCTTAGATACACAAGATTGTAGACCCTATTTAAAAAGAACATCTGATGCGACAACATCTACAAGATTACTTACACAAGATATTATAGATGAAGCAAAGAAATGTGAAGGAATAGGACACTACCCATTTAGACAGGGAAGTGATGGTTACCATCATATTGATGAAGATATTGCCTTACTTAAAGAATTAGGTATTGATATCTATCGTTTTTCAATCAGCTGGGCAAGACTATATCCTCATGGGGATGAAGAAACACCTAATGAAGATGGAATCAAGTTCTATGATCATATTTTCAAAGAAGTACATAAAGCAGGTATGAAGATCTTTCTCACAATGAATCATTATGCTGTTCCATTATACCTAGTAGAAAATTATGGTGGATGGACAAATAGAAAACTCATTGAATTCTATGAAAGATTTGCGACAGTTGTATTTGAAAACTGGGGAGAATATATTGATTATTTCCTCCCATTTAATGAAATCAATGCAGGCTACTTCAGTCCTTATAATGGTGTAGGATTAGTAAAAGAAAAGGATCAGCCTTATAATCAGACACTCGTATTCCAGTCATTACATCATCAATTTATAGCAAGTGCTAAGACAATTAAGATTGCGAAAAAACTCTCTCCTAAGAGTCAATCAGGCTGTATGGTGGCATGTTTCTGTTACTATCCTCTTACATCTACTCCAGAAGATAACTTAAAAGCAGTCAGAGATGAAGAAATACATCAGTGGTTTGCGGTAGATATACTTGCGAATGGACATTATCCAAGCTATATGGATCGTTTCTTTAGAGAAAATGATATTCATCTAACTATTACAGAAGAAGATTCAGAATTACTTAAAAAATATACATGTGACTTTGTCAGCTTCTCATATTATTCAAGTTCTATCGCAACATGTAAGGAAGATGGTCAACAGACTGCAGGTAATCTCGTTGTATCTACAAAGAACCCTCATCTTAAGGCAAGTGACTGGGGATGGCAGATTGATCCTGTAGGACTAAGAATCATGTTGAACAAGATGTATGATAGAACACAGAAACCTGTCTTTATATGTGAAAATGGACTTGGCGCACATGATATTATGGAAGATGGTTTGATTCATGATCCATATAGAATAGATTATCTTGAACAGCACTTTAAACAAATTGATGAAGCGATTGATGATGGTGTAGACGTTATTGGCTATATCATGTGGGGTGTGATTGATATCGTTTCTGCAGGAAGCTGTGAAATGGAGAAACGTTATGGCGTTGTTTATGTGGACGCCAATAATCTAGGTCAGGGTACTTATAAGAGATATAAGAAGGATAGTTTTAAGTGGTACCATGACTTTATTGAAAATAAGCATAAACAATTCAACTAAGGAATTCTTTTTAGTATGATAGACATATGGAGGATTTCATATGACTTATATCGGACACTATCAATCTCCTCTAGGAGATATACTTATTGCGACAGATGAAATAGGTGTATATGGCTTATGGTTTGAGAATCAGAAGTATTATGCATCAGGATTAAAAGAACCTTATGAAGAAAAAGATACAGAACTTATTCTAAAAGTAAAAAAATGGCTTGATCTCTATTTTAAACAAGAACAGCCACCTATTGATTTTCCTCTTCACTTCATAGGTACAGATTTCCAAAAAGAAGTATGGGAAATTTTATGTGATATTCCTTATGGCCATACAATGACTTATGGAGAAATAGCAAATATATTAGCACAAAGAAGAGGTGTTAAAAGATTCTCTGCACAGGCAGTAGGAGGAGCAGTAGGACATAATAGAATTAGTATCATAGTGCCTTGTCATAGAGTATTAGGCAGTAATGGAAGCTTAACAGGTTATGCAGGTGGTATTGATAGAAAAGAAGCGTTATTAAAATTAGAAGCACAATAAAGGGGCACCATCAGGTGCCCCTCGTTCTTAATCAAAATCAAACTTATCTGCATTCTTTTCTTTAAAGATTTCAAATAGTTCATTAAGTAGTGCTTCATCATCTACTGAACGATAGTTTTCTTCATCAGAATCATCCTCTGATTCTTCACATCTCAAAATCACTACCTCATCTGCTTCATCCTCTACAGGTAATAAAACAACATATGCTTCATTATTATGTTCAATTAAATCAAGATATTCAAACTCTAATTCATTTCCGTCATTATCATTCAATACGACAATATTATCCATTAGTCATCCCTCTTATTATATTCTTCACCATATTTCACAAGACGATCAAACTTCTTCTGGTTCTCTTCATTTTCAAAAGTAATCTTCTTTATAGCGTTCAACTTATAAATAGCTTCAGTACTTTCTTCGAATACTTCATCCTCATACTCCTGTTGCCATTTAGTATAATCCTTATCGATGAGATAAGCCATCTGTTTACCTTCAACTAAGGCTTCTACATAATCTTCAGCTGCTTCACCAATTTCATGATTATTAAATGAATCTTCTTTATGTTCATACTTGCTTAGATATTTAAGTTCAGTCTCTACATAACGAGTATATAGTTCTGTAGTGAGTTCTGCATCATTTTCTTCTATTTTCCATCTTTCTTCTAATGCTGTTTTAAAATCCTTATAGAATGCTTCATCAATTGATTGTTCTGTTTGTGTTGGTGTATCAGTTTGTTTAGTAGGATTACTCTGTCCTGTATCCTTATTATTGTTGGTACATGCACTTAAACCAAACACTACCATACACGATAATAATAATGTAAATAGTTTCTTCATAGTAGAAACCTCCTTTCATATTAATTATATAGGAAAATGATTTCTAATTGTGAAATAATGCATCATAAAAAATAAATAAGTATAGTATTCTAGTAGGAAAAGTATTGACCTTAAAGCGTGCTTTAAAGATAGAATAGGCAAGAAGGGGGAAATTATGGCTAAAAGAATTAATCCATTAGAAGGATCATTATGGGATAAGATCCTTGCATTCGCATTACCTTTAGCAGCTACAAGTATTATTCAGCAGTTATTTAACTCCTGTGATGTAGCGACTGTAGGACAGTTTTCAGGAAGTCATTCACTAGCGGCAGTAGGGAGTACTACCCCAATCACTAATCTATTTATCACAATCTTTGTAGGTTTCTCAGTAGGAGCTAATGTGATTATTTCACGTTTTTTAGGAGCACAAAGAGAAGATAGAGCCAATCAGGCCATACATACAGCACTTGTATTATCTATTATCACTGGTTTTATTGTATCTATTATTGGAGAAATCATTGCCCGTCCACTACTAGAACTTATGTCCACACCAAAAGAAGTACTACCTCTTGCGGTACTCTACTTAAGAGTATGTTTCATAGGGATGTTCTTCTTAACCATCTATAACTTTGAATCTGCCATACTAAGAGCGGGTGGAGATACCAAAAGACCACTCTACTGTTTAATTATTTCAGGTACTATTAATGTTGTATTGAATCTAGTATTTGTCATTTTATTTAAGCTAGATGTCGCTGGTGTAGCCTTAGCTACTACGATTGCTGATGCAACTAGTTCTTTATTACTCTTTAGAATTCTGTATAAAGAAGAAGGCGCTTTGCAGGTTAGATTAGACAATATGAAGATGGAATGGGTCTATACAAAAGAAATACTTATTATTGGTATTCCTGCTGCGATACAAGGAATGTTGTTCAATATTTCTAATATCATCATTCAATCAGCTATTAATAGCTTAGGTGCTGATATTGTTGCAGCATCTACTGTTGCCTTGAACTTTGAAATGTATTCTTATTTCTTAGTTACAGGATTTGCTCAGGCAGCTATTACCTTTACATCACAAAACTATGGCGCAAAGAACTATAAAAGATGTATCCAGTCTATTAGATGGTGTATGTTACTTGGTGCACTTTTTACAGGAGCAATCAGTGCACTCTTTGTATCATTCTCGCCAGTCCTAGCAGGAATCTTTACATCAGATCCTGCCATTGTGAAAATAGCCTGTATCCGTATTTCTATTGTAGTCACATTTGAAGTACTCAATATGACTATAGAAATCATGTCAGGTGCACTCAGAGGACTAGGAAATCCAATGATCTCTACAGTACTCTGTATCATCTTCACATGTGCATTAAGACTTGCCTGGATCTTTATTGCCTTCGCAAGAATCCATACATTCCAGTCAGTGTTAGTTGTCTACCCAATCAGCTGGGCAGTGACTTCTGCATCCATTGTGATTGCCTATTTAGTTGTAAAAAAGAAAAAACTCACGAATGTCTAAGCCAGTTCTCTGGCTTTTTCTTTTGGCCTTCTTTTTCACTTGTATTTACAATATAATTAATATTAGGAGGGAAAATTATGAAACAACATAATACTTTTACACTTAAAGATTTCATTATTAGGGCAGTCATTGCATATTGTGTTACTCTTATTATATTCTGTTTATTTATCTTTAAAGTAATTCCGGGCTGTTCATTGCTACAATCTAAGCTTGTATTATTCTTGCTCACAGTACTTAGCTTTGGACTCATCTACTTTGAAAAGGATGAAAGAAGAAACTACTTAAGCATTGCGACAAACGTACTCATACCTTTTGGTATCTATACAACACTTGCCTATATGTTACTTCTTCCTATACCCCTAGGAATAGTATGGGTATTACTTATTGGTCTTGATCTAGTTTATGTAGGATTTTACTTCTATAAAGTAAAAAGAAGAAACTATAACTCATTATTAGAAAAATCACAGCTTGTGATTGGTTTAGCTTCTCTTTTATCACTTGTCATTGTATTAAGTTTTACTTTATTTGGTTCTTCTATCATTCAATCATCTACAAAGATTACAAATAATACAGATGTCTATATGAGAAAATATGATGAAAAATCACTTAAAAACTTACATAACTGGTCTAAACTCACACGTAAAGAGAAGCTCAATACATTACAGACTATATGTAATAACGAAAGAGACTATCTCGGTATATCTGCAAGAATCAAAGTAGGGGCTGGAAGTCACTTAACACATGCCTATTGTCAGTATAATAATAAATCAAAAGAAATTACTTTTGATATCAGTCAATTAGATCATGCATCTTCTACAACTCTACTAGAGGCATTGCTTCATAGTTCATATCATGCTTATGAATATGCCCTTGTAGAATCTTATGACACAATGAGCAGTGATTATAGTAAGTTGTTTGACTATCGTATCATTGCCACTTATAAGAAAGAATTCTCTACAAAGGTCACAAATAAGGCAAAATACTACAATCAGATCAATGAATCTAATGCAAGATCCTATGCTACAGATGCCCTGCAGGACTATCAAAATAAGTTAAAAAAATAGAAAACACATAAAGTGAACAATACAGGATTGTATTGTTCATTTTTTGTATATACGTCCTTTACAATTTAAAATATTGTACAAAATTTAGCACAATCTATTATTAAAGTGATAAAAAGTTACCAAAAAATAGATACACTTGTTTGAAATTTAGTAAATACAGTAATAAAAATAATAAATGTCACTAAAAAACAAAAATTTGTGTGAAATTATGTTGACAGTATACAATTTTTAGACTAAACTTATCACCATAGTAGAAAACAAAATACTACAGGAGGAGAATATATGAAAACAGGTAAAACAGTAAAAGTATTGCTTACCGCTGCAACTGCTGCAGGAATGTTAGCTGGCTGTGGTTCTAAGACAGATACTGATACATTCAGATTTGCAAGTGAATTAGATATCCAGGGTATGGATTCTACAGTAGTTGATGATGGTATGTCATTCAACGCAATTCATGCTATTACAGATGGTTTAACAGCCGTTAATGAAAAAGGTAAGACTGCACCTGCAATTGCTAAGAGTTGGGATGTAAGTGATGATGGTAAGACTTATACATTCCACTTAAGAGATGCAAAATGGACAAATGGTGATAAGGTTACTGCAAATGACTTCGTTTATTCTTGGCGTAAGATCATCAAAGATGCTGGTAACTATGCTTATATGTTAGGTAGCGGAGGTGCTTCAGTTAAGAATGCAGATGCACTTATGGAATTAGGTGCTAATGCAACTGATGAACAGATGGCTACTCTTGGTGTTACAGCTAAAGATGATAAGACTTTAGTAGTAGAACTTGAAAACAAAGTTCCATATTTCACAGACTTAATGGCATTCCCATGCTACTTCCCACAGAACGAAAAGTTCGTTGAAAAATGTGGTAAGAACT
>ENA-OPCL01000387-OPCL01000387.1-human-gut-metagenome-genome-assembly--contig:-NODE-387-length-38284-cov-3.815925_pt1 | contig 38284 bp, 55 predicted proteins | sample MGYA00241251_ERZ501482 | MGnify/ENA primary metagenome ERZ501482 (study PRJEB25962, sample SAMEA2042581) | human gut metagenome | biome: human gut; feature: human-associated habitat; material: faeces... | reverse complement strand
GTGGCTCCGGTAGCACCGGCAGGGCCCTGTTCGCCTGTTTCGCCCTTGGGGCCCTGGATGCCCTGTACGCCCTGTAAGCCTTGCGGGCCTCTCGTACCCTGTGCGCCCTGCTCGCCCTGTACGCCCTGCGGCCCCTGCGGGCCTCTCACACTGACGGCCTGCGGGGCAATGGCGGTATCCTGAATGGTGAAGGACATAACGCCGCTGGCATCTACATAGGGAACAATAACGGGGCCTGTCAGGCCTTGGTCACCCTTCGGCCCCTGCTCGCCTGTGTCGCCTTTCTCGCCCTGCGGGCCGGTATCGCCTTTCAGGCCGGTAACAATGGTTTCGGTACCATCATCTGTTACTGTGCCATTGGCGAATTTCAGGCGGCTGCGCTGCGGCGCTACTGTGCCATCCGGCGCTATGATGATGTGGCCGGAAGACCCGGTGGCTTCCCATGTCTCGCCGTCATTGCTGGTTTCCAGCACCTTGTCGCTGTTCAACCGGATGTATTTCACATTGCCGGTGATGATGCGCTTGGCCAGCTCCGCCTGTACGGTACTGGCATTACCTTTAATATCTGCTGCGCCCATATTGCTGGCAGCCGCCAGTGCGTTCAGGGCATCAACAAGGCTGTTATACGCAGGAATGACGACCTCACGCACCACAGCCTCTACGGAGAATTGCATTTCATTGACGGAAAGGTTCGGGGTGGTGTCCTGCCCAATTACCCCAACCCTGTTGCCGTCACTATCGGTAAATACTGCATCCGGGGTATAGGGATTGCCGTCGGATGCTTTGATCTTTTCAAACATAGCTTACCCCCTGTACTTTCTCGTTTCTCGGTACTCTACTGCGATGTTCTCGATCCCGAAAGGCTCCGCATTGCCATTGGAGAAGCGGAACCGCACTTTATCAAGGTTGCGCATATCCAGCTTCCTGCCCAATACCTTCGGAGTTGCATCGGTACTCCATGTCCACTTCGACCAGTCTATATCCTCCCATGAGAAGAAGCGGGCAGTTCTCGCATCGGTCAGAATGGAGATCCATTTGCCACTGCACATCGCAGAGGCGTTTACGCTCGTCCGAACGAACGCAGACAGCCTGCACGCAAGGTAACGGAAGTGCTTGCTGGAATAGAAGGTCTTGCCATCGATATCTGGGGTTTCCCACTGGCACCCTACTGGTGTGTATGTCTCCCCGTCTATCGTGTCGTTGTAGGAGTTGGGAGCGGTCTCATCGGTATTGAATTTGCATACTTTGCCATCCGCCGTACCAAAGAACAGTTCGCCGTTATCGTCCCAGATCACCCTTGCGGGTATTCCGGTCAGATAAAAGCACTCATACTGGTAGTTGGAATACGGCTCCCCTTCCTCGTAGTGCTTTTGCAGCAGGTCAAGCACATACACGCCAGCACCGGCCGCAATGAAATAAAAGTCCTTGTGTAGGCAAGCGTAGGCATCTGCGATATTGCTTTCCGAAAGCAGCTTCGGATTGATATAAAAGCTGCGGCTCTGCACATAGCGCTCGCCGGTCACATCGGAAGCAGTCAGTGCAAATATGCCGGTGGAGGAAAGGAACAGCGGCTCGTTATCGGTCGGCACAAAGCTGTGCGGAGCGATTGCGCCGTGTCCGGTGATGACATTTCCGGTCTTAAATGCAAAGGTCTCCACGCTGTTGCCGAGATCATCGGTCTCCGTTACCGTGGAGCCGGTGCGCACATACACCGCGCCGGTGGTTCCGCTCTTGTGGGCCGCTATCCTGTCGCCCACGATGGAATAACCTACAATGCGCTCGCTATCCTCGCCCAGTATCGAATAGGATAAATCGGAAAAATAGGAAAAATCATTCTGCGCCGACCAAAAATCCCTGTTCTTAAAGTTCGGATCGCCGGTCACAAATAGCCGTGTGCCCGTCTCGCCATACACAATACAGGTATCGCAGTTCGTAATGCGGCTGCGGCTCTCGCTCCTGTCCTTAGATGCAGTGATATATACATTGTCCGCGCCCTCCAAAGGGGATTTACCCGGAGCGGCTACGAATGTCACGGTGCCGCTGGTGCGGTTTACAGTAAAGTCGGTAGTCTCTACCTTGTCTACGAAGGAACCGTCAGCTTGCAATACCTTTGCCGTTACAGGTGTTGTATCCAAATTTTCAAGGGAAAGTTGAAATACTGTTGCTGCTGCGGTCTTATCTCCTACATAGAAAGATTCCGTCCACTTATCCGACATGAGGTTGATATCCTCATAAGTTGTTCCGCCGGTACCATCCGGATTTTTATTGATAACGATGCGCGGCACATAGGCGCTGTCCGATACATTAGCCACGGTGAAGGTGCCGTCACTGTGCGTTACCTTGTAGTAGTGTGCTCCATCCAGCAGGTACAGCGCTTTATCGAAGTTCTTGCCAACCGAAAAGGCATCGTTCATGGCGGAAGAGATCAGCGTATCGCCTGCATACAGTTTCGTGCCCGCATGGATAATATCTGTCCCATCCAGAGAGAACCGACCATTGATACGGCCATCGTATACCGCCGTTTTGGCAAAGCCAAGGCGCTTTCTCACGCGGCCGGGGGAGGAACGGATCATGTTCTCGCAGTTGGGGCTTCTTCTTGGGTCGATATTGGTTGCGCCGCTGGAAAAGTCGCAGCCATAAAAGTCGTTAATGACCATGGCATTGGTCTTTGCCACATCAGCGCTGGGGAGTTTTGCCGGGGAATATCTCATTTGCTCCCCTCCTTACATCATAAATACGGTTTCAATTACTTGGTGTTTCTCGACGTCCTCGTCCGTCATAGCGCCTACCATCTCTGCAAAGCGTCCGGTGAGGAACTGATTCAGCGCCAGTGTCTCATCAATGCCGCTTGTGGCATCAATGGCCAGCCGAAGTGGAATCAGCGGAACCGCCTTGGGCTCCACCTCTATCTCGGTCGCACCGGAAGCGCCTGCAAGGGTGGCGTGCCGGTGCTTATACTGGATATCGAACTGCCCGCTGTAATGGTACGGGATCGCAATATGGTATTCATCCAGCCGCCGGTAGTCGGAAAAGTCGCGGAAGGCCACGCCGTCACCGGAGAAAAGGATTTTCACCATGCCGTTCATCTGCTGGGGCAGCTCATACGGCACCCATGCTATGTGCTCCGGGATTTCTACCAGCGGGAATGCATAAAACGCAGCGTTTCTTACCTGGAATGGGTACTGCGATTCCAACTTGATACTGCCGTTAAAGCTGCCGGAAAGCCGCTGGAACTCAGGAGCGGTAATCTGCCGCCGGGCCCCATCGATATTCGCTGTTAGAACACCGCAAATTTCAAGCGTGTAGGCTTTTGCATCACTGTTGGTAAACTCGTAGGTATCACCGGGATAAACCGTCTTAGCTTCAAAATGGGAGCCCTCCATGCACCGAGGCATGTTCTGAACGATGCTGATGGATTCGATCAGCGGGAACTGCGATTCCACCATTGCAACAGCACCGTCCAGCAGGTGCTCCATTCTGTCCTTGTAGTCGGCTATAAATCCGTTGCTCGCGGCAGCGCCGTTTACGGTGGCTTCATCTATCCACCGCAGCGCACCGTTGATGGCATCGTTCTTGTTCATTCAATCACCCCATGTACCCTGCTTCTTCAAGGATGCGGGCGACTTCTTCTGGTACATCCACCCATTCGCCGCGCTTGATCTGATAGGTATAGCCGTTGATGCACACAGGCACTACGACATCTTCTTTGTTCAGCTTGTCCTTCGGCAAACGGATGCGTACCTTCTTGCCCTTGGCAAGTTCCTCGCCGGTCGCTTTTTCTACGATCTCTCCGACCATGTCGGGGTTCTTAATCTCTTTAGCCATGTTAAATCCTTTCTGTAAAAGAAGGGAGGGGCGTTACCCCCTCCCTTGTATTTGGTTAGGCAGAAGCCATGGACTGAATGCAGACCATTGCCAGCTCCTGCAGACGGACAGTAACTGCCATCGCTTTCCAGCCGACACTCGCGCGCTGGTTCAGGGGGTCCTCAGTACCGGCGGAGCCGGTGGGCTTGATGATGATTTCGGGCTTGGAGGAGCCGTTCACATCAACCACGCCGTAAGCGTCCTTGCCTACGATAAGGGTCTTATGCAGGGTACCCGCAGTAGCGGTCGTTGCATCGGTGGGGCACATGGTGGTCAGAATGAAACGGACACCATGGATGCGGCCGATCTCGCCCTTCATGATGTTCTCGGCGCCGTTGTACTTAGAGATATCCTGCCACAGGCTGTCGTTCTGCAGGTCGTATGCTACACTGGGATCGCAGAAGCCGATGTAATAGCCGCCCTCCAGGGGCTCGGCGTTGTTGTTGCGCAGGGTGCGCACCGCTTTCTTGATCTCTTCGCTGTTTACCACCTTACCGGCGGCAATAGCGGCAGCGGAAGCAGCGCCGCCAGCAAACTGCTGGGAAGTACCCTTAAAGATAACATCCGCGCAGCGGGTCTCCAGGGTCTTAGCGGCGTTTTCGCCCATCAGCGCAGCGGACTCCGTCAGGACGGGGTCGATGCCGACCATGCTGATCTTGTCAGACAGGCGGACCCAGTTGCCCTCCTGCGCCACGGTAGCGGTCACAGCAGTGATGGACAGGTTGTCGCCGTCAGGGGTCACGCCCTCGGTCAGGGATGCAGCAGGAACATCAAGGGAGTTGAAGCGGCGGAAGTTGATGGTGTCGCCCTCGTTCTTCGGCATGGGGCGCTTCTGACCGTACTTCAGGAAGGTCAGATTGGGCAGCAGCCGGGACAGCAGGGTGCGGTCGTAAAAGGTTTTCTGTTCAGCGGTAAGATTACCGTAAGTCTGGGTAGTAGTTGCCATAGTTTTATACACTCCTTAATTTTTTAATTCCCCCCGGAGTGCAGCTTGATACAGCTTTTCAAAGTCTTTGTCCGACATCTTCATGTAGTCGGCTTCGGTTTCGGGGCTTTCGCCCGTCAATGCTCCGGGAGATGCTTGTGCGTTGTTGTTGATTCTTCGGAGCGTGTCTTCCTTTGCCTTGTTTGCAGCATCGTTGGCGAGGTCAAAATAGCTGTTCGCCAAAATTGTGTTGAACGCTGCATCCACGCTGCAGGGCGTCCCCTGCTGGGTGCAGTAGTCCATCAATTCAACCACTTGGTCTTTGAGCTTTGTGAATGTCTGCCCTCTTACAGGGTCAGCCTCCAGCTCTCTCATGCGCTCATTGCTCCGCAAGCGGGTAATCTCCGCTTCCAAGGATTGATTTCGGTAAGCTGATACGGGGTCGGTCTGGCCGTCCTCGTCCAGCCGCTGCATCGCAACAAAGGCTTCGTACTCCGCCTTTGTGGTGATGGGTCTGTCATTGTCATAATGATTGGTCAGGCCCATGCTGCGGATAAAGTCGTCCACGCTCTTTTGGGATGCTTCTTTGATTCTCCGTGACACACGCTGTGTCTCGGTCGGTTCTTCCTGCACCGCAGGTTCTTCCTGCTCGACAGGCTCGGTTTCCTCTACTGCGGGAGAGGAGTCGATATCTTCTTCGATATCTTCATTAGCAGCAGTCATGATTTCTTCGTCCATAAATTCCTTTCTGTGGCGAGGTTCGGTTTGTTCCGTTTAGCAGCCACTTAAAAATTGGTTATCCCTCCAAGGGGTTGGTCACATAGGTCGGTGTCCTGTTGGTGCATTTGGGGTTCTTGCACTCCAACTGCAGCTTGATAAACGCTTTTGTCTCTGTGTTTGGGGAGGTATCCCCAGTGAATGTAAGGTATTTGCCGGTGATCCTCATTTCGGCTTTACAGTTTGGGCACAGCATTGTTGCCACCTCCTGTGAACTTGTCCATGACGGTCGGGGCCTTCGGCACATCCGGCAGCGGAACTCCGCCAATGCCGGAAACGCTCTGTACGCCGTTCACTTCTTCCTCCGGAACGCCAGGCATGCCCACCGCTTGCGGCTGGGTTTCCCGCATTCGCTTGAACTTCTCCTTAAACGGGGCTACATTCGGGTCGGACAGCTCTATGTACTGGTCGATTGTGATATCTCCCCGGTCGAGCATCTTATCCAGTGTGGCCTGTGCCAGCACCGCAGAATACTCGGAGGAGGCTCCTACATCCACCTGCAGGTCAAAGTCGTACATGGCGTAGTCCGTACCCGTAAATGCTCTGCCTGATACCTCGTCCCCCATCTCAATGACGATTTCCCGCTTGTCGGAGCAGTATGTTTTGAAAAACTCCATCCAAATGCGGCCGATCTCCTTAACTGCGTGCCAGTATCTGCGCTGAATCTCGTTGACCGGGGTCTGCGCTTGGTTTTGCAATGCAATGATTGCGGATGCGGCCATGTTTGCACCCAAGGACTCGCCAGTCGTCACCTCGGTCGTGCCTGTCACTACGCGGGTAAGGTCGATCATGTCGTTGCTCACCTGCGTAGCAGCAGACGAAAACGCCGGAGGCTGCAGGTACGATATCCCGCCGTTGGAGTAGTCGGTGACGATCTCCCCCGGCTCGTTTGTCAGCGGCTGTCTGATTGCACCGGGCTTTGCCACGATTTTCGGGAAGCCCATCTGCTGGATGGCCAGCGCCTGCATTCCGTACATAAAGTTGATGAGCTTTTGGTTGGGGATAAGCCCCTCGATTTCGCCGATGCCGTAGAAACAGGCTTTACGCAGTTTCCAGTTGAGCGCCGCCACAGGGTACAGCTTGATGCGGACGGGGCTGCCCTGCGGGGTAAGCGGTACTGCCGTGCATATCTCCACGCTGCGGGTCGCTTTGTCAAACACGACCTCACCGTTCTTGCGGTAATACTTGGTCAGCACCGTGACCTTTTCGTTTTCCTTGCCGTCCAGCTCGATTCTCTCGGCCTGATAGGTGCTTGCATCCTCAAATTCATCGGGACAGATGTTTGCCACCTTTTCCGCAGGCAATCCCCTGTCCTTGGCCATCTTGCGTACAGCGCCCAATTTGAGCCGCTGGGCGATGATTAGGTAGTCCTGCTTCTGCACATCCCGGAGCTGCGGGTTGGCTACAAAAAAATTGAGAGCATCCACGGTTTCCCCACGAAGCTCCCCTACATATTTGTCGCCTGTAACGCTGGTGTCCCAGTAAAAGTGCCATATGCCTGTGCCGTTGGTCGCTGCATCGTCACACGCCTCGTTGCACAGTTTGTCCATGTCGGCTCTGTCCCAGATCGTCCGTGCGTACTCGGTGCAGTTCTCGGCGGCGTCCTGGTGCATCTGGTCAAGGATTTCGTCACCGCTGGCGCTGCCCTGTCTGTAGACGATGCTGACAGGCTGGTCAAGCACGCTGGAGCGCTTGCTGCGGACGATCATGTCCACGATGTTGAGGACGGGTCTCGGCAGGTTCTTGGTGCGCTCTGTCGCTTGTGGCCACTGGTCGCCCTCCTTAAATCGCACAAAGGTCGGGAATTTGGTGCTAAAGCCCATCTTGTTGTGGTACGCTACACCCTCTCGGTATAGCGTCCACAGGGTTACATCACTCATATCAATCCTCCGGGCCGTTAAGCCACTCGTTGAATATCTTTGTTGCATATTGCTCCTGTGCCGTTTGGTCGTCCCCTAACGCCCACAGGATCAGGCGTTTGAGCCATCGTCTTACCATACCTGATACCCTCCTTGTTCTTCTGGCTGTCGCAGCTCCGGCGGCAGCTTGTACTTTGTAACCGGCGGCTGTCCCGCATACGGTCTCCCGCTGCAAAAATACCTGATGGCATCAGGTGCATGGGTCAGCTCGTGCGGCTCTGTCGCTACATCGTTAGGCTTGTGGTCATCGTACTGGACCATCGGCAGGCAGCGGATGACCTGCTTGCAGTTACGGAAAAACCGCAGCCCTGCTATTCTCGTCTTGTTGCCGGTTATGATATCTCTGCTGTCCCTCGGCTTGAGCCACTCATGTACATCCTGCCAGCCGTTGATACGGTCGTTGTCCACCTTAACCAGCGGGATGTCCTGCTCCATAAATATGTCCGCCACGCTGCGGCCTGTGTCATTTCGCCTGTTCCACAGGTCGGGCGGTGCAAGCCATTGCTCGATCTTATCGTCCCCGTTGGCCTCTTTGATGCGCATGGCGGCATCCGATGCAATCAGCCCTGACTCGTAAATCTCTCGGTACACATAGCCATTGCCCTCGCCGTCTATGGCGATCCAGTATCCGGCCAACATATCAAGGCCGTAGTCCATGGCAAAGTAGCGTCTCCACCAGTCGGGTATCTCGATGGGGTCTATCACATGGATATCATCACGCCACTCGGCAAAATACTGACCTGCAAACACATTCCAATCGCCATCCAGCCATGCCCGGCGCATATCCTCCGGTAGGGTCTCCAGCATCCGTACATAGTCTGGGTCTTTATCCACCAAAACCTTGTTGTCGTACACCTTGGCCGGGATAAACTCGTAGTCTTCTGGGTTTTCAGAGGCCGTGTAGTCCCGGTCGATAAACAGGCGCTTGACCCACGCATGGCCGACTCCGCCGGGGTTGCAGGTCAGATACATCCGATGGGGGAAGTCGTTGGCCCCACGGTTACTGGCAACAAGGTTGTTGTACATGAACTCGGTAAACTGTGTCGCCTCGTCCAAAAACATGATGTCGTACTCTTGTCCCTGGTACTGCAGCACATCCGCCTCGGCCGAGCAGTATCCAAAACGGATACGACTGCCGTTTGGAAATATCATCGCCTTTTCCGAGTCCCGATAGGTTGCTATGTCGGGTTCCAGCACCTTTCGCAGCTCCAACACATGGTTTTGCCACAAATCAGCATATGTGCGGCGCAGGATCAGTATCTTGATGCCGCTATAATTAACGGCAAGCATGGTGGCCTTTGCTCGCACCACCCAGCTCTTACCGCCGCCTCTGGCACCGCCGTAACACACCCTGCGCTTTTCCGACAGCAAAAACTGCTCCTGCTTGGGATTCGGTGTGCCTAAATTGACCGTCATTTGGCGTACTCCTTGCCATTGCCCAGCACGATCTCGATTTTGGGTATCTCGCCACCCAGATCAATCGGCTGATTGGCCTTGCCGTATACGCGGTCAAGTACGGTTTCTGCGCACTTTACCCGCGTTTCGGTTTTCTCGTTTGTGTTGTTAAGGGTATCCACCAGCAGCTTAACTGCCGCAGGAGTCGCCGCTTTCAGCATCGCTTTGGCGTCTTCGGGGATTTTCGCCCTTCCACTTGGGTTCCCACTCTGCCCTTTTTTCCATGGGCGCAGGTTCTCTTTGCTTTTCGCACTGCATCCACTGGCCATCTTCGGCACCTCCTTTCAAAATTCGTCCCGCCCTATCCCTCCCGGTGTCTACTATGCCGGGCTACCAATTATTGTTACCAAACCGTGGTTATCCGCTTAGTGCCTGTCTTGTTCCCGCACAGCAGGAGCGTCTGCGGCTGCTCATGGTCGCTCTCGCTGCTGGGCAGCAGCATCTTCCGGGCTGCGTAGCCTCCGTACTGCTGCCATGCGGTACAGCTAACCACTACCAGCTGCTTGGTACGGATAACATTGTTGTTACTGTCCACCACGATCTTTTTGGGCTTACTGATGGTGCCTTTGTGGGTGTGGCCAACAATCAGAGCGTCAATGCCCTCTATGGTGTAGCCGAAGCGCTCATTGCGGTTGACCGTTGCACCGGTGTAAATGCCGCCGCCGGAGCCATGGGTAACAGCCATCGTATAGCTGGTGATAGGGATATCTCTTGTTACCCTGCGCCCAATCTCCAGCTTGAGGAATGCTATATCCTCGGCGTAGTAGTCCTCCATATCCAACTTGCACATGATATCGCCCATAATGTCTTGGTCGGTGTCCTTGGCTGTCCTCGCTTCGTGGTTACCGGATACCGCGCAGAGTATCTTATCCTTGATGGGCGTTAGCATTTCCACCATCATCTTTTTCTGCTCCCGCGGGCGGATATAATCCTCAAAGGGGCTTCCAACCGCGTTCCGGGTATTGTTGTTGATGAGATCGCCGCCAAGGATGAGATAAGCGTCCTCCCGCTCTACCCGGCGGCAGAATGCTTGCCAGCCCTCTTTATCATGTAGGATGCTGCCCAAATGCACATCAGATACCGGATATACCTTGATGGTGTCGCTCTGCGGGATTTTGCGGACTATTAAATCCATAGGTATCTCCTCCTTTATGGCATAAAGAAAGAGAGCGCCTTTCGGTACTCTCTGACTGCTTTTGGTAAGGCAGACTATTGCGAACTTGCGGCCTGCCAGCGTGGCACCTTTTTTACGAAGGTCATGTATCTTCGGCCGATGGGATAACGGGGCATCGGCGACCCCGTAAAAAGGAGGTAAAACATGAAGGTGGAGCACCCGATAGGGCTTGAACCTATAACCCGCTGCTTACAAGGCAGCCGCTCTACCATTGAGCTACGGGAGCAGATTGCCGGGATTAGGGGCCCGGCTCCCCATCAGGAGGAATGTCAAGGGAAGTCTGTGTTTTACCACACTATCAGTATACACTGTATATGCATCTTATTTCTGCCATGTTTCTGCCATCTTTACAGCTCCGTCAACCCATACCGGCAAAGGGCATATCTCATCAGCGCTTCGTCCTTATCCCGGTACACCTCTCGTTCGCTCTCGTTGAACTCCTGGCAAAGTCTCTGTATGTAGCCATATTCCCGGCGGATGTAGAACAACTCAAGGATGCGCCGCTGCTTTCCCGTCAGGCAGGCCAGTCCTTTCTCCACCTGGGAGGTCTGCCACTTGACTACCGCAAGGTTTGCCGAGAGCGCATCCCGGCGGGAGATTGCGTTAATCAAATGATCTTCCCGGCCGCAGCCACCGCCCTTTACTGGTGTAGCATCGCTGGTAGCGGACCGGATGCCGTCCATCTGCTCATTGTAGCGGCGGATTTCTTCCGGCAGGCTTTCCAACGACCGGAGCTTATAGCTATGGCATTTCAGCTCGTCAATGCAGATGCGCTTGTAGTCAATCATGTTTCTCCCTCCTCCGGCGGTTCATTTTCCGACCGTCTTTTTCCGTATGCGCAGTAGAAGTTCGGCGGCACTTCGCAATCATCGCAAACACCGTGGGAACAGCACAGATAGCTTATTTCATCGTAGCTGTATTCGCAGTCTTTGCATCTGACCACGACCTCTGCGTCTACGGTGGGCATTTCCCGTATCACTCGGTCAGCTTCTGTGAAACCTTCGGCCAAATTATCCAAATGCGTTTCCCCTGCCAAAATTAACTTCCGTGTCTCCTTAAATTCTGCGTCAAACAAACCTCTTACATTATCCGCATCAATCAACCGCATCGTTGTCACCTCCGTCCTTAATGTCCATTTTTGCGCCGCAGTGTGGTCAGTACGGCTTCTCTTGGTTTTGAGCTATGCCACCAACCCCGTTATGTTTTCCGCAATGCGAACAATAGCATCTACGACGATTATATGGGCCGTCAAATCGGACTATCCACTTGCCATACACCACCGGGGCTACATCAGCTGCTGGCAGTTCTTTAATAGCATGTCCGATATTCCACGCCACAGAGTCACCGGCATAGTTTAGGATTCGCAGTTGTTCTCGGTATTCTTCTTCGCAAATTGCAAGTGCGGCTTCCCGCTTAATATATTCATCCATTGTCAACCATCCTGTTCCATGCTTCGATTGCTTTTTCTTTGCTGGGCAGCCCAGATACTTTCATCTCCTTTGTGTGGAGGCCATCACCAGCCCTATATCTCCCACAACCGGCGCTCCACCCAAAGTCTGCTCTATCGTAAGTATCGTACATATGGATAACGGTTGCAACTCCACCGCACTCAGGGCAGCGTTTCAATTCAGCCATCCTTCATCGCCTCCAATGCTTTCTCCGCCTCCTCGCGGGTCAGGAATACGGTCTTGCCAAACGCCCCAAATGGCGCGCTATACGCGTCTCCCAGACCGCCGACTGGCACAATATAGAAAATTTTTCGCCAACCGTCCAAAACCGCGTGTTTGACCTCACACTCCCGCACACGCTTTTGGCCATCAAGCAGTGCAAATACATGCTCTCCTGATTGACATGGCAGCACCACCATCCGACCGTCCTTGTCGGCTTCCGCCAGCTCGCGCAGGCGAGCATCGTCGTCCGTCTGGTGGAGCAGCTTGTCAAGCCGCTCAATGATATTGTCGGCGTGCTTGTTGATGGCGTATTCTGCTTCCGGCGATATTTCCCGCACACTCGCCAAATCGTTAATTTCCTCCGGCGTCAGTCCCGTGTCCTCGTAGGCGGCAAGGCGGCATTGGAGCATGACAATCCACTCATCCTTTGTGTACTTTTCTTCGTATTCTGTTGCCATAAGAACTTCTCCCGTTTTAAGCCGGTATGTCAGTCGTTCCATCACTCTACCTCCCGTTTCAGTTCGTCATACAACTCGCTGAACCTCTTGTCCCACTTCCTTAGTCCAAAGAAAAAGCACACGCCTAACACAATCCACAGCACGCTGGCGATGTTTTGCAACAAATTTTCCATCATTCTACCTCCTTAATTAAAGCTATCAGCGTTTCTATTTCTTTTACGAGGTCAAGCGCTCTGCTTATGGCTCCGATTCTGATGAGCTTTCTGCCTGCCCATACGGCAAACCTTGCAGCGTCTCTGCGGGTAAGCCTTCCGAGGCATATTTCAGACCATTTGTCAAAAGACGAATTTGAATCAGGCGGATTCATACCAATAAGCCACCAATCGTTGCCGAACCTCAATTCGAGCCCAAAGCAATAGAATTTCTCCGGGTTGATTTCCACCTTGATTATTTCGTACCAATCGAGCGATGGCATCGTGTATTCAAACACAAACGATTCTTTTCCCTCCATTATTCTACCTCCTGCATCCAAAACTCGCGGCGGCAGTCAGGACATTTGACGCCAATGTTTGCACATCCTCCATATGCGTTCCTATGCGATGTAGAAATTGGAGAGGGGCATATTGTCAGCACGCCACAACAGTCAATATCCGCATCCGGCCAGTGCTCAAGAAACACGCTCTGCCGTGTCTTGCGCGGGTGTGCAGCAGACCAATTCTCGACCATAGCAACCTGATCCGTAGCGTCCAGCGTTGACCCTTGATCAAATGCGCAACATAGCTCATTCTTGCAAGCATTAGAAGCTGGGCACCCAGTACATCCATCACCAAAACTCTCGCACATTCTATTGCGTTCCTCAATAAACTTCACAGCATCCATGTTATCCCTCCTTTACCGACAAAGTGTCGTTTCTAACCACGCCTTTGTTTTCGTCCATTTCCTCGTACCGGCACACGCCCGGATGGTTTACTACGGGGCAAAAATCTGCAACCGCCGGGCAATCGCTGTTTACACAGACTTCATCTTCCATCCACTTGCACATCATCCCACCTCCAGTGCCATCAGCAAATCCTTGTAGTCCAGCAGCAGCGCCCATATCTGCTCCGCATCGTCATGGTCGATGGTAACTGCACCCTCTGTGTCAACCAACGCAGCCAGCCTTTCTATGTCCCGGATTACTTCGTAGTAGTCCTTTACCGTCATTTGCTCACCCTCCAAAATTCTCAAGATAATATTGCTTGCCGTCCTGCCAGCCTTTGTAGTAGGCTGCCTGCTCCCGGCGTTCCTGTTCCTCTGCGGTGATCTTCGCCTGGGCCACTTCATCCACATGGTTCCACCTTTCGGCCGAAATAGCCGATAGAGCCATTATGCAGAGAGCAGCTAAGATTATCGTAACTGCCGCTGCCGTCCAGTTCCTCATAGCGAATCCCTCCTAAATCCGAAGAATGTCTTTATTTGCGGCAGGGTCTCCAGCCTGTGGCCATCTACCGTTATCAGCGCTGCGTAGCCCCGGCCTATCCAGCCATCGTGCCAAATCTCCCGGGCCTCGTAGTAGTCCACACTCTCCCGGCGCTCTGTTGTTTTGCCGCAAACCCTTATCTCGATGTCTATTTTCCCATCCCGGCGCTTTATCCAATTCTTTGGACGCTTATACTTACCGGATGCCGCCGCATCCTTGTAGCATTGTTTGGAGCAGTACTTTTGTCCCGGCTGGCCGAAATATTCCTTCCCGCAGTATTCGCATTTCTTCGGCTCGGCTTTTTTCATACTGCTTTTGCGGGCCCGGATGCTGTCCATGGCCTTTTGGCACTCCTTGCAATACAGCTGCCTGGGGTTGGTGCTGCCTATCGGCCCTCCGCATCTCTTACATGGCCGGTTGGGGTCTCTCTTGATTCCATAGCGAGACAAGATTTGGGCCACATAGCCGTAATCAAGATCGAGAATTAAGGAAATCTCCCTGTTGGTCTTGCCCTCCCGTACCAGTTGTTCCAGTACCTCTGGGTCATTTGATTTAGAACAGCCGATTTTGGCGTTAGGGGACGCTTTATCGTATGACATCATAACTCACCACCTTTTCATGCTCTGGCATCTCTGCGCGCATTTTTATGGCTTTGGTGACAGCGTTCCAGCGCTTGATAAATTCCTCGGCACTTTGTCCCTCAAAAAGCGGATTCTCCCGCTCTATTTCCGTTCCGTGTTTACCCATTGTGTTACCTCCTCTATGTCAATTTCTGTTCTTGGGTTTTTTGGGTCATATGCCCCACGCAGCCTTAGCTCGACATGGTCAAAGCTATCATCGGCGATTACTCCCCGGTGTACCAGCCCGTCCATCAGCATCTTGCCGTTGTAGTTGTCTGGGTCATGCCGGTGCCGGGTGGGGAAGTAGTAGGTGATGGTCACCACCGCCTTGCCCATTGGTTTGCACTTGGGGCAGTATGCAACAAACAGCTGCAGCCAGCGCTGCTTTTCCGCTCGGTAGTCCCAGGCATTGGCCCGACCAGCGTACTTGTTCAGCGATGGGGGGATTTCGGGAATTGTTATTTTCATGATTCCTCCGGGAACCTTAACTTCGTTACAGCTATCGTGAATTTCTCGATTTCGCTTGCCCACCGCGCCGTGCCTTTCCCGTGTATCCGTTCCCAAATCAGCGGGAAACCTGCGATGCCATCAAATAAGCTCCCCAGCGTTGCGCCCTCCGGCAGATACCGCGCCATGCGCCGCAGCATCCAGTCCCAGAAGGGCAGGGCGATGGAGTTGCCCAGCGCCTTGTACCGTGGGCTGTCGCTTGGCTTGTGGCGTTTTCCATTGCCGTCTGTCCACTCGCCGATGTCCGTCCATCCGTCCGGAAACCCTTGTAACCGTTCGCATTCCATCGGGGTCAGACGGCGCACTGCCATGTTCTGCACGGGGTATGTCTCCGCGTCCTCCCGGTACGCACAGGCAGCATTTGCCCGCAGCGTGTGAGCCACATCCGGTGTTGCCCCGCACACCAGCATATCGTTATATGCGTCCTGCCCATTGTAACTTCCAGCATGAGCACCGGGAGAAAGCGTACCTGTCACATCTTGGTATGTAAGCGGCACTTGGTTTCCGCCTGTTATTACCCCGTGGCGGTCGCCAGCGGTCAGCGTAGGGGACGGGTCGCCCTCTTTTCCGATGCCAAGACCGTTGCCGCTGCCATCGTGGTTGCGGCTCTCGCCACCGCCCTGCCATCTTGTGGCTTTGTCGTTGATTGGGATAGCCGTTGCAAATACGCCATGCGAATGTGCGGCGGAAATGGTGTTCGCTGGGTCTCCCGGTTTTCCTACGCCAAATCCTGTTCCGCGCCCTAACGCTTCACAGCGCGTAGCCACCATCAGGTTTATGGGCGTGGGCGTAAAAATCGGCTGATCGTTCCCCGTGCCCAGCGTACCGCTTTTCTCCGTCTGAACTAACGCGCCTTTGCCTCCTCCGTCACAGCCCCCCCTGATTCTGACTGCATAAGAAGCACCGCTTTCAGCGTTTCCGGCAAGTCTTTCCCGCGCCGCTCCGCTCTCCGCAAGATGCCCTGACACGCTTTTGCGCTCAAAGAGTATTTCTCCTGCGGATTGTCCTCCAAAATCTGCGACAACCGAGATTCTACGGCGGCGTTGGGGGACTCCCCAGTATTGAGCATCATGAGTTCTCCAAGCGACAGACCACCCATCACCGTCAATGGCTCCTGCCTTTGTCCATTTCCCCTCAAATCGAGGTACAGAAACGGTCGGCTCTGCGATGTGGATAATTTCCTCCAACACGGCTTGGAAATCTCCTCCCCCGTTGCTGCTGAATGCGCCGGGTACATTTTCCCAAACGAGAAACCGAGGTCTGACCATGTCACCTGCTCTGCCATTTTTCCTGTCACGCTCTCTCATCTCCTTTACGATTCTGACCTGTTCCATGAAAAGTCCGCTTCTTTCACCGGCAAGCCCCGCTCGCTTCCCTGCGATGGAAAGGTCTTGGCACGGGCTCCCTCCTGTAATACAGTCAACAGGTTCGATCTCTGCTCCGTTTATCTTGCAGATATCTCCCAAGTGTTTCATGCATTCTCCTCCATCATCCGCTCCGCCAGCGCCAGGTCATAGCTGGGCAGCTGCTTTACCTCTGCCATCCCTGCCAGCTTCGCCCGGACATCTGCAGGCATGGCTTGCATTTTGCGCTCGCTCTCCTGCCTTGCTCGGTAGCTGCGCATAAAGTTGGACTGCACCACGCTCTGCACTGTCCCGGTGTCCATGCTGGCCCATTCCCGCAGCTGGGAGGGGTGTCCTACCAACCGTTGTAGGTTCTCCGGCAGGGCTGCAAACTCTTTCTCGCTGTTGTAGCCGCTGTTCCGCAGGGCCTTTGCAATCAGCGCCCATGCTTCCCCCTCGGAGAGTTCCGCCGGTCTGCAGATCTCCCCGATGCTGGCGATAATAGCCCCAATATGCGGGGGGAAACCCTTGCGGTCGCTGGCAATGTGGGACTTAACCGCCGCTGCCACAAGGTTAGCCGGGTAGTCTTCCAGCATCTCCGCCCACAGGTTCACCACCGCTTCGGCATCCTGCCGCTTCATGTCTCGGTAGTACGCAGGGTAAGCGGCCTTGAGGATGGACATAACAGCCAGTGTTTCAGTACGGTTCATGTTGTCCCTCCTCCTGCAGCATCTGCAAAAATACATTGTCGGTCCCACCAGCAGACTTGTCGCCTTTCAACGGGTAAACATCCTGCCAGCAGCGCTTAACGCTCTGATCGAGAATAAGTCCCTTGGTGTGGTTGTCCCCCGGCGCCAGCCGTTCCAGCTCATTCAGGATCATCTTTGCGGCACGGTCAGTTAGGGGCTTTTTGATTTTCTTGCGCATCTCACAAAAGCCGTTCCAGTTCTCCATCAAGGCTTCCGGGACATCCACACGCCCCCTTGGGGGGGTAGGGGGGGTATTATTCCCGGAGGGAATATTTTCTTTGTCTTTGTCATTGTCATTGTCTTTGTCTTTGTCTTGGCTTTTCTGGGTTTTTGAAAAACCCGCTGGGTTTTTTAGGTTCCCTTGGGTTTTCTTCGGCCTACCGCCCTTGGAACCGTTTTCCCTGCTTGTTTTGGCTCTTCCTTCGCATTCAGCAGCCATCCGGTCTATTTGCAACTTTGCTACAGGCCATATAAAACGCTCGTTTCCCCGGAAATCGGGGGCTGCGCCCGTCTCTGCATATTTCAGCATAGCCGTGAACAGCCGCCCTCTCTCCGCATCTCCGAGTTCCTCCATGGCATCTGCAAAGTCTGTAAAGACTTTAAGGTACTTCATGGGTTGTCCTCCTGTCGCTTTTTACTGGGAAGCGTAACCCTTAATTAAAAGGGAGGTCGTTCTCGTCCTCGATTTGTTCAAACCCGCCGTTTTTGCTCTCTGCGGGCTTTTCCTCTGCCTTGCCGGTAGATTTGCTGCCGCCAAACAGAACCTCCTCTGCGATGATTTCTGTGGCTGTGCGCTTATTTCCGTTCTTGTCCTCATAGTTGCGAACTTCGATGCGCCCCACAATGGTAATGAGGTCGCCCTTGCCGAACCACTGGTTGATAAACTCGGCGGTCTTGCCCCATGCTACGATGGGTACGAAGTCAGTCTTTTCTCGGTCACGGTTGCGGTCTACGGCGATGGTAAAGCCGCACACGCTCTTGCCGCTGTTGGTCTGTTTCAGTTCGGGAGCCTTTGTCAGACGCCCATTAAGGATCGCTTTGTTCAGCATTCTGTTTCCTCCAAATAGTTTGTGTAGAATTCCTCCCGGAACATCGGGATTGTAAAATCGTAGTTGTCGATACAGGCTTGCTCGCCCAGCCGGTGCAGCCAGTCCATCACCTCGACACAGCCGTGTGCGTGTGTCAGGTGGCATGGCGTGTGGCACAGGGAAACCCAAAGCCCCATGCGCTTGCTTTTGCTCCGCATGGCGTTGCCGAAGATTTCGTGCCGGTCGAGCTTTACGCCGGAGCGCTGGCACAAAAAGCACTTAGATGTGTCGGCCTGTACGATGCTCGGAGCGTATCCGTTTCGGTCAAGCTCTGCGCCCCATTCGTTTTTCATTTGCCCCATTCCTCCTTCAGCAAGGCCAGCTCGGCCGGTGTGGCAACATCTATCCCTTGCTCTTTGCAGTCTGCGATGACGGCATCCAGCAGCCGGGACATCTGTTTGGTGTTGTAGGTGCTGCTGCCGTAGTACAGCCGGATCACCAGATGGTCACCGTCTGGCTCGTAGTCTACCTGTTCTGTTACCCAGCCAGTACCGAGCATTTCCCACGCTGTCCGGACGGTCTTTGCGGCTTCCGGCTCGATATTGTGCACATCCTTCCAGATGCCGACCTCCTTAATGTACTTCCGGTACAGCTCCTCCTTAGTCAGCGGGGCCGCCTGGGTGGAGAGGGTAAAGGCCAGATCATCAAGGAGCGCCCACAGGTACGAGTTGGCCGAAAGGCTCCTGCGCTCGTGGTGCTCCTTTAGTTCGGCGGCGTACATCTTGCCTGGCTTCATCTCATCAAGGAAAGCCTGTGCGGCTGCGGCATCTTTGGTATACAGGGTGATGCCGTAGCCGTTCCGGTCTCTTGTCCAGTCGGCAGAATCAAACCGGAGCCTTGTTTTCATTCCTCTTTTCGGCCTCCTTTGCGGCTTTCATACACGGACCGCACAAATGCCGTCCGAACATTTTCTCGGTGTATGGGACAATCTCCCGGACATACCATGTAGACCCGTCTCGTTTGGTGATTGGGACAATCTGTTTCCCGCAGTCAGCGCAGATTTCCGTGATGTCCTCTCCGGAATCGCCCGGGTGACCAAAGCTAAATACGATGTTGCCGTATTTGTCTATGACCGTCAGATATGTAATCTGTTCGCCGTGTACTTCCATCTCCTCTACCGTGAACCGCGCAAACTTGTCATTGCTATCTGCAGGCTCATATTTTCCGTTGGCGTTCTTTTGAGTCCTCATCGGGACAACAATGTTGATTTTGGTGTAGAGTTCGCGACCGATCCCCCAATTAAAGCAGGCGCGCTTAAAGCTGTCGGAGCTTTCGCCCTTTTCCTTTTCGGTGTAGCTTTCGGTTCCGCAGTCAGCTTTCCATGCCCACCCGTCATCCGTTTTGATACCGACACGGCAGAAAAGGTTCCCCTTGCATTCGTAATGCTCCCGCTGCCAGTTTTCAGCGCCAACCGTCTCGTCCAGAATGCGCATGTCGCATCGCGCGTCCTTGTAGCAGAGGAGCACAGCCCCTCTCGAAGTATAGCGGTCAACCCGCAGGTCAACCTCGTCCGCTCGCAGCGGTCTGAATTTAACCATGTTATCCTCCTTATTCAAAGTACCTGTCAGCATCCGCATCGCTGGCGTCAAACCGCTTAACACAGTTTTCACAGCCAATGACCATGCCGTCCTTAATGTAAATGGTCTCGTTGATCTCGCAGCCGCACTCCGGGCAGATGTGCGGCTTATCATCGTAGTTATCCACCCAGCTCGGGATGGGCCTATCCGGGATATCGTATGGGTTCATGCTTCCACAACCTCCCCGTTTTTCAACTTGACATTTCTCCCAGAATCTTGTATATTGGTGGTGCTTAATCTACCTTTGCCCTCATTGGCTTTTGCGGAGCCGGTGGGGGCTTTTCTATGCCTGTATTCCTCCTGCTGGCGGCGGATACAGCGCAGAACCCATGCTGTGAAGTTGCAGTAACCCATTTCGATAAGCTGCTGACGGAACTCCGCCATATTCACATAACCCAAAGGAATACGCACAGACAGCTTATAGTTTGCTTCCCGCTTCCTGCCGGGATTGCCCGCTATCAGCGCTTCCGCTTCGGAAGTCCGCCGAATTCCGTAATAGCCCGGCTTCTTGCACATGCTGTCCAGCGGCTTGGTGTAACCGGGGAACTTCTCCCGGATAATTGCTATCCTCTCGTTCTGCTCCATGGCCTTACCTCACCAGCAGCAGGATAGCCGATGCTGCGAAGATGGCTCCCATTCCGAGGACTACGGCCAAGGCTTCCTGCAGCCACTCCTTTTTACTCATCTTCCTGTACCTCCTTTTGCGGAAGCTCCGGCAGGAATGCCCACCACTGGACGTCGATAGCGGTCTCCACATGATCTCCGCTGACATTGAACATCTGATGCTTGGTGCTGAATGGCAAGGTAGTGTATCTTCCCGGATTTGTCTGGCACAGGTAATGCCCGTCCTTGCTGGGTACGATCTCATCCGAGTTAAACCACCGGATAAAGGTGTTGGTTGTTGCTTCCATGTTGTTCCTCCTTAACTTAACCATCTTGCGAGGCTTGCTGCCGAAATGAAGTAGTTGCCTCGCTTGCTTGTTCTCTTTAGCGGAATGTCGCTCGACATCAGTTGCCGATAGCCCATCCCTGTGTACTGTGCTACATCATTGAGCGATAGCACATCCTTGCCCGGAAACCTCGTCATGACTGCTTCGAGGTTGTCCCTGTAGCTCTCCTTTTCTCTTGGCATTTGTTCCTCCTTTGTGGTATCCTCTCATTGGAGAGGAGGTGATTTGATGTTGACCAAAGCCGAAAAACGCGCTCTCCGAAAGCTGCGCTATCGCAGCACCATTACAATGTCGGAAGAAAAGTTTGCAAAGATTGCGGCTTCCGGATTGTTCTACCCCGTGCTAAAGCCCGGCCAGTACTGGTGGGGTGGCGGCGGTTCTGTTAAGGTTCGCCTGACCGATGCAGGGGAACAATCGTTAAGAGAATACCGTGCTTGGTGGTGGAAGGCGTTCTTCAAGGGTGTTTTCGCCGTCATATCCGCAGCGGCAGCAATCGTAACAATCTTCAATTCCGTTAGCGGGTAAAGCAGATAACGACATTTATTGCGGTGCATATAAGCAGGATTACGCAGTATGCGATTTCCCACTTTGTCCACTTATTCATCTACCTACCTCCTTTTCCTTGATAAGCGCGTCCAGCGCAGCGTTAAACTTCTGCTCGGCTCCCTTTGGGCTGCGGCGGCCATTTAATATCGCACACACATACGCTTTCCCAACGCCGAGTTTTTCTCCGAGCTGAGCCATTGTAATCTTGTTATTGTGCATCTTGCCGACCACATCGCCAGTCCATTGTGCAGGCATCTAAACTTTTCCCCCTTCGTTATATATTGTGTTGCAAAAGTTTACACAAAGTGTTATCATATCCTTGCGAGGAAAAATGAATCATGGCACATTGAGTGCCCGCTTTGTGTTGCGCTTGTTGCTTATGTTTTCATTATAGTGTAAACAAACGCAACAGTCAAGACGCAGTTGTTCCTTTTGTTTACTTTCTGCTATTTGCACAAAAAGGGTGTGTTGCGTTTGTTCTATATCAACTATGTTGCTCTTTGTAATAAAATTGGGAAGTCCCCGTCTGCTGTCGCCGAAGAAATGGGGTTTATGCGTTCCGTGGTTACGCGGTGGAGCAAAGGGACAATTCCAAGGCAGGCAACATTGCAAAAGGTTGCTGACTACTTCGGCGTAAGCGTGGATTACCTTTTGGGGAAAGAAAAACAGCCCACCGAAGGCGAGCTGTCCGGTATTCGGAAAGACCTTATGGATTTCGCAGATACTTTGACAGATGAGAAAATTGAGAAATATCTTCGTCTAATGAAAACTTTAGAATCCGAAGATATTTAACAAGCTGCTCGTCAGACATCCGTTCCACCGCCTTTTTGAATTCCTCCTTTTTCTCCATTGGTGTTCCTCCTCTTTTGTCGATTATTGTCAAATAAAAATCCTTCCAAATTCAGCATGTATTTGGTACAATTCAATTGTAACAAATTGCATTGCCAATATGTACTGACAAATGTTGCGGTTTCGGCGCAAAAACTGTCATGTTTTTCGGACAAAAGTGTCCGGTAACAAGAAACAGGAGATGAGTTTGTGAATTCAGACGAAGAAAGGAATTGGGATAACTTTTTATTGGAGGTAGCCACAAAACGGCAGGAGCAGGGAATGACCCACAAGGATTTGGCCGACAATGCCGGGACGGTTGAGAGGACGATCTCCAGGCTGCTTTCGGAGCCGACCAAGAATCCGAGCCTTTTTCTCGTTGCTTCCATCTGCCAAGCGCTGCACATATCTCTCGACAAGCATTTCGTGAAGGAAGTCTATAACAAAACAGACAGCCAGAACAGCGAAGAAATGATAGAGGTTCTGAAAGAGCAGGTGCGCCAGCGCCGGAAGCTGTCCAAAACACTCTTCGCAGTTATTTTTGTCCTGCTGGCGATGATGATTTTATACCTCGTCCTAATCGATGCAAATAACCTTAACTACGGTTTAATTCGGGATTAAGAACAGATGTTCGTTACGAATATAATAGTACCCCACAGCGTGTCCGATAGAAAGGACTTTGGATCATGAAATACATTTCGATTGTTTCTTTACTGCTGCTTATAGCGGTTCCAGCCATCGGAATCGCCTCGTTCTTCTGTGACTGGAGTATGGTGTTGTTTTACACCTGCGCAGGCGTAACGCTGTTTGGGAGCCTCGGTGAATGGGCCACCGACAAGATCAGTTTCGTTTGCGCTGTCATTTGTGTGGCAATCTGTATATTTGCGATGCAAGAGACGGTTGTTGTTGAAACATCGCTTGGTATAATGGCTGCAAGCATTGCCAGCGAAACGGTTGCGTTTATAAGACGATTGGTGACAGCTCACCAATAAAAATACCGCCCCCGGCAACGAGGGCGGTTAATAATAGGAGGAGAGAAAATGCAAAAAGATTTAGGAATGAAGTGGCTAAAGGTTTGCAAAATACTTTGGCTGATTGGCGTTGCTCTTAGTCTTTATTCTATTTGGATCACACTCATAGGCTCCACTATCGTGTTTAGTGCATTTCCTGCATATACCGTGATCTGCATAGCATTGTGCCTCGTCAACTCATTTCTTACCGTTCTGGCGTACACTGCAGTCAGCAGCTTCTGTGCTTCTCGTTTCAAGTACATAATTGCGTTGTTTGCTATAGCGCCTATTTCGGCAGGGGTGAATGCCTATGGTAGTGTAATTATGGCGGACTTAGGCACAAAACTTGCGGTGTCTGGCGTCTTTTTCTTGATAACCGCATTAGCATGGTCACTGCCAAATATCATATACTTTATGCACAGAAAGCACCTATTTACAGGGACAGACCCAGATAATTACACCGCAGAACCAATTAGCCCTACTGATGCCAGATCGGAAACAAAAGCTGCAGAGGAGAAACCCCAACATGGAATTGAAACAAGAAAAGTAAAGGTTATACCGGTAAAGATGGGGTCAGAGAAACAAGAGGGCAAAGCGAAGCAATCGAAAGGAGAGCAGCAGGAAAACGAAAAACAAGTAGTTTCCGTCAAAAGCGTAAAGAAAAATCCAATTTCCCTCTATGTATTTATCATTTTGTTTGTGGTTGCGTCCGTAGTGTGCGTATGGCAAGCCGCTCAGCTTTCCGCCGCTCGCGACGATGTTACAACTCTTCATGGCACCGTCTCTGCGGCAGAAGCGAAAATAAAAGTGCAAGCGTCCGAGATTGAAAAGCAGAACAGAATTATTGACGGCTTGCACGATCAAATTGATAAACTTCATGGAGAGGTTAATAGACTGCTTGGATACAGGAAGTATCTAACGGTTGCGGACTTTGAAGACCTTGAACGAAGTTACCAAGAAAGCCTTGATGAAACCCGAGAAATAACCAGAAAGTACGGATAAAGGTTTCGGCTCATACCGCTATATATAACTGGAGGTATACGAGAATGCTCTGTAAGAAGTGCAAAAAGGAATTACAGGATGATTGGCTCTACTGCCCTTGGTGCGGTTTGAACGCAAAAAAAGACTCACGCAGAGCGATATCGCAGCGAAAAGACGGGACATACCAAAAAGCAATCACAATTGATGGGAAGCGCAAGTATTTTTACGGGAGATCAGAAAAGGATGTCATAAAGAAGATTGCAGAATTCAGCAGGGAGGCGGAGAATAAGCGGTCTGCTGCATTTGCCGTCTATGCCGAAGCGCTTGAGCAGTCTTGGGACAACCTCGCATACAATTCCCTTCGAGGGTACAAGCCTGCGCTCGTGCGATGTGTCACTACCTTCGGGAAAACGCCTGTCGCAGACATCACGCCGATGCAGGTAAAGGGTTTCCTCGATAAGGTTGGAAAGACATTCTCACAAAAAACCGTGAACACGCAGAAGAACATAACGAGTCAAGTGTTCGACCTCGCCATCCTCGCCGGGGACATACAAGTAAACCCGGTCGCAAACATAAAAGCGACCGGGAAGAAAACAAGCGGGCGGGAAGAAGCATCGCAGGAGGATAGGGAGAAGATCGCAGCCCATTGGGACGATTGCACCGTATCACGACTTGGTTACTTCATTATGCTGACCGGGCTTCGTGTGGGAGAAGCACTTGCTCTGCGATACGAGGATATCGACAGGGATAAAAACCAAATCCATGTTACGAAAAGCGTATACTATGTCGGCACTGCCCCGCACATAAAAGAGCCAAAGACGGATGCAGGGGTCAGAACGGTGTTCCTTCTGCCGGATGTCGCAGAACGATTCAATGGGAAGAATGGTTACATCTTCACGAATGAAAAGGGAGAAATCCTTCGAAGCAATGAATCGTCCCGCAATTGGAGAAAATGGTGCAAAAATTACGGAATATGCTGCACATTCCACCAGCTTCGGCATAGCTTCGCAACATCTTGCTGCGAGGTAGGGATTGACAAAGCCGTTATCCAAGAGATGATGGGGCATTCCTCCTACATCGTGACGGAAAAGTACACCCATCTGCGTGACAAAATGTTGGAGGATGCACAGGCCAAATTTACTACATCACTTTTACATCACACGGATGCAAATACAAAGCAATAAACAGCAATAAACGCAAATTGCCGAAATGGAGAAAACCCGCATGAACAAAAGAAAAACCCGCATTTCTGCGGGTTTTTCTTTGGCGGAGATGGAGAGATTCGAACTATAAATAAACATAGTGTTAAACAGAGGTTTCTCCATTAGTACATCACTTTTACACACCGCTGTCTCTTATCCTCGGTGTTTTTCGTATGCGTTGCCCAGTAAAATACCCCCTCCGTAATTGGAGGGGGTATCTCTTTACCACACCTTCTCTGACACTCCGAGTGCCTCGTACAAAAGGTGCTTTTGCTTTGTGCTTGCGCCTGGAACGGCCTTGTCGATAGCTTCTTTCTTTTTGCGGCTGGCAGAGTTGGTAATCGTCTTACCGTTCTCGTCCTTGTCGCCGGTGATACCACGGGCTGCAAAGTATGCGGCGTAGTATTGGTCGTAGGTAACGCCCTGTGCGACATACTCGGCTGCCTTTTCTCCGACATCCTTGTTGTATGTCTTTAGTGCGTACTCCGCGCCGAACGCCTTGCGGTTTGCTTCGCGCTTCACCACATCGCTGTCTGCACTTCCGATGCTCTTTGCGGTTTCCTCGTAGGCGCCGACGGTCAACAGGGCTTTTCTATAAATCTCGTTCCGCAGCTCTAAGAGGTCACGGGCTTCCTCCCGCTTCTCCTTGCGGGTCTTTTCGCCGCTGTTGTAGATTTCCTTGAGCTGCTTTGTGATCTCGGATGCGGCCTTGCTCTGCTTATACAGGTAGGAGTAGGTTGCATCATCGGCTGCTGTCGCAAGCTCGGTCTCCTTTACCTGCTTGGCTTCATCCAGTGCATCATAGAAGTCGCTGCCCAGCCGGTTCTGCCGGACGCTATCTACCACGAAAGCCTTTACCACCGCAGGGACATCTGCTTTCTTGGAAAGCGTCGGGAGCAGCCAGTCACCGATAAAGCCGGAATACTGGTCGATCAGGTAATTGACCTTCTTCGGGGAAAGCCCTTCGATGCCGTTTTTCCCATGACGAGTAATTTCACCAAGCCAGATGGAAAACGCATCGGTGCTTTCATCGTACTGCAGATAATCCGGTTTTTCCTCCATGTAACTGGAAACGATGTCGCCGCCGTACCAGGTCTTATTGGTGCTCATCGCAGTAATCCCTGCGAAGATGTTATTGGTCAGCGGATTGTTCGGTGCAATCTGCTCAATAGCGAAAGACGGATAACCGGCAAACGCGCTGCTCGCAGGTTCCCCTTTCAGCCAGCGCCACATCCGATTGGTGAACGCCGTAATAACGGAAGGTTCACGGCCCATCGGAACCTTGATAAACTTATTGTCGCCGATTTTGATGAGGATGTTGCTATCCTTGATGTAGTTGGAAAGCTCCTTGTAGTCATCGTCCTCTTTCAGCCCATCATACAGCAGGCCCATAATGATACCGGGTGCAACGCCGTTGATAAGCAAGCGGGAGATCAACTGTCCAATTTCTTTCCAGCCGCGCCGGTCAATGACATTGCGAATGTTCTTGGAAAGGCCCTGCATACCGGGGTTGAAGAACGGCACAAGGGACGCATTCAGCTTGCGGGCAGCGAAGCCGCCACGGCCAAAGTTGGTTGTGATGTCTGCTGCATTATAGAGCGCCTGCTGAACATCGCCTGTGTCCTCCATCGTGCTGATAAATTCAGCAAGTCTGGGGTACTGCTCGACCGCTTCATTGGCAAAGGAGAGGATGTCGATTACTCTATTCAACCCACCAGCCACTTTATCGACTGCACCGTTCTTGAAATGGTGGCGGTCGGAAAGCCCCGTCTTTTGGTCATAATAGGTAGTTCCTTTTCCGCCCATCGCTTGATAGAGCTGCCAATACTTCCCGTTCGTTGCGATTTCCTTTACGGCCTTGCCGTAGTTCTTAATGAATGTGGCATTGCTGTAATGGGTAAAGTACAATGCAGACTGTGCATCACGGACGAAATTTCGCACGATGAATACAGGGTTCCATTGCGTGACCAGCTTCTTGAATGTGCTGTTGATGGAGCGCAATGCTTTCATCCCAAAGGAATTGGATTGCTCAATGGGTCTAAACCCATCGGCCATTGCTTCACTCATGTGCAGAGTAACCGGTTTGCCATCCACCCAAATGCGCAGCGTGTTCTTGAGGTTCTCTGCGGAATCCGCATCAAGGTCAACGAGATCGCCTTCCTCTGTAACACTCTGAATGTATTCCGAGATATCACGGGTAGTATCCATTGCATCTTCATACAGCATATTGCCCAGAATGTTCTTTTTGGCTGCGGAGAAGGTCTGCAAGGTCTGCCTGGCAATACTGTCGATCAGCGGCATGATATTCTGGTTGCCACCTTTTGCGGACTTGATGGTGCTGTTCACCGCAACGCTGTTGGGGTTGGAGTAGCCTCCGGAGGTGCTGGGCATATCGCGGTAGGTGGGAACATAGTGCGGATACAGTTCCTTCATGTACTGTGCCATATCAGCGCTCACGAGTCCGCCCTGCTTTCGCACCTCCATCAGTCCGTCAAGGTAGGCATATACATCCTTTGCCCACTTCTCAAATTCAGGGTGTGCATCCAGCAGGTCAGCTGCGGCGGCACGGCTATCGTCTGCAGTCACGCTGCTGCCGAATACAGGCTTGTCAAACTGCTTTTCTGCCCACGCCTGGAACTGCTTATATTGCTTGGCGGCGGCAATCTGCGCCTCGGTGTAGGCTTTTGTAAGGGTAGTATCCTTGCCTGCGGCTGTGGCGATGTTCTCATCTGTCATTTCCGCAAAGCCGTTGACTTCCCTGTTCAGTTTCGCACGAAGTTCTGCAAGCTGCCGCTGCGCGTTTTCGCGTACACTCATGCGGTCTACATTGTGCTCATGCAACAGGTAGGTGTAAAACTCATCGGTCAAGCCAGCCTTTTTCGCCGGTTCAAATACCTGCATGAGGTTCTTATCGCCGATCTTCTTGCCGTTAAGGTCATACTGCCCGGCGCCGCCAATGGAATACTGCGCCGCCGCAGATGCCTGCCCGACATTGTTCGCTGCATACATGATTCTGCTGTCGCCGACTTCGTTCCCGAATCGCTCCAGCTCATCCTTAGTGTTGATCCACTGGCGCTTAAAGGTGCGCCAGTCTTTGGCGGCTTTCGCCTTAAAGGTTTCCTTGTCCTTCTTCGGCATTTCGGTCAGAACCTTGGCAACATCTTCCGTAGTGGTGGATTTCTGTTCCGCCGTCCTCAATCTGGCTTTGCTCTTTGCCCGATCCTCCCGCACCACTCGGTCAATGCGGTCCTGCGTCCTCCGCCGGTTGAATTCGTCCTTGGCTTCGGACAGCTTTTCGTTGTACTTGTCCCGCACCTGCCGATTGTTCGCACGGAGGTCAGCACGGTATTGCTTGGAAAGTGCGTCATATTTCGCCATGAATTCTGCACGGGCCTTTGCTGCCTTCTCTCGCTCTTTAGCCGCTGCTATTTCGGTGAGAAGTTTCGTCTCTGCATCACGCCAGCGGTCATTCATCTTCGCTTCCGCAGTTGCCTGCTGGCGATAGTCAGCAAGCTGCTGACGGATGTCCTTCACCTCAGCTTGTGCAGCCTTCAGCTCATCGTTTGCTTTCTCGGTTGCTTCGGAAACAACCCTGTCGATGTCGGCCATGTACTGGGCATCTTCCATGAGGGAGTAGCGGATATCCTTGCTTTCGGTTGGAGCGGTATTGTCAATGTTCTTAAATTGACTACTGTCAAACGCCACATACACGGTGGCATTATCATATTTGCCCTCTACAATGTATCCGTCATAACCAAGCGTATTGCGTGCTGCCTTAAGAACAGCGCCGGTGCCTGCTCCACCGTTCGCGATCTCTGCAAGGATTTCGCTATCACTATCGCTATATTCCATAGCCGCCTTTACGGTAGCATCCATCGCCCGGTTATACCATGTTTTTGAAGGGTACCCAATACCGCCAGCAGGATCGTAATTCACAAGCACTTCATCACCGGTCGGGTCAACAGCCTGCAAAAGTTTTTTTACTTCTGCCCTTGTCAGCGTAATCTCGCTATCGCTCAATGGCTTTTTGATATCAAGATACCCCTCAAGGAGTTGTCCGCCATCCTTTTGGTAGCCCTCTGCCATCGGCTTGTAGTCAGTGAAATAGAAGCCTTGCCCCTCGGAACTGCCATGCTGGGACATGAAATCGGGTGAAAACTCGGTAAACACCGCCGGGCTTCCATGATATACAGGTTTCAACCTGCCCTCTGCGTCAACGACTTTGGAGCCGAAGAAATACTCCCGCTGCTCGGCAGAAAGCTCCCTGCCGGTACTGTCCATTGCCGGGATATCCATAAGGGAATGTTTCCCGTTTGCATCTTCTGCGCTATTCTGCATAGAATAGTTATTGACAGCATCAGTGTCTTGTGCTACACTAATGATGTCGAAGTCAACCGCTGTGTTCCGTCTGGGCAATTGGAGCCCATCTCGATGAAGCAGTCGGTTGGCTTCTTTTTTGCTATACCCTATGAGATTCCCACGAATCAACTGGTCTGCAATAAAATTGCGACTGTTCTCCTTCCCATAAAGGCTGGCAATTCTTGTGACCACATCAAATCCGTTATTTCTGCTTAAATGCAAAGCGACAACAACAGGGTTCCCACTGCTATCGGAAACAGCTGTAACCACAACAGAGGAGTTGGGAACCGTGTCAGACTTCAAGAGAAGAACGGGCTTTTCTATCATTTCCGGAAGTTTGAGAATGACATCGTCAGAAAGCTCGTGACCGTGAATATCAACGGTCGCCTTTCTCTGGGCCTTCGTTACAACAGACTGTGCCATCACAATTGGCTCATTCGCAAGACCAGCAGCTTGCAAATATTCCGATGTATTGTTCAGGTAGAACAAATCCGTCGGGCGCATCTTCCCAGCCTTGTAATCTGCAAACTGTTCTGCGAACGGGCGATTATTGCCTTTTACAGCCGCATCCATAACCGAGTAAGATATCTTTCCCGCTTCTTCCGCATCGCTCCTTGCTTCCATACCGTCAATCAAAGCCCGCTGCGATTCGGACAGCCTGTTGTAGGCTTCCTGTGCAGAGGGCTTTCCTTTTAGCTTTTTGAGGATACGGTTCAAGAAACCTTTAATGCCGGTGGCGGCTTCCGTATTTCTTGCACCGATGTACTCCAGCATATCCCGGCTGCCCAAAAGATCACCGCTAATATCGGCAGCGACTTCCTCCGCAGCTGCATTCTGGTCAAGCTCAATTCCATTGCGCTCGTACAGTTCAGTTTTGGCATCCATCATGCCCTTTACCATATCGGCATAGTCGGGGTTCTCTACCAGCGTATCAATCATCCCGGAATACTTGCTATCAGCTACAAGGTCGTGAAACATCTCATGCCCAAAAGTAACCATCAGCGGATCGCGGGAATTGATGTTGACATAAATGGTGCCATCCGGTGCGCGATAGCCATTGGTCAGTCGGTACTGCCCATTGACCTGCACCGCACCCTCGAACCACACGATAGTCTTGCCAAGGTATTTCGCTGCATTGTTCACCTCGGCAACAGTTTTCTTTTTACTGCCGGGAATTTCAGCTTTCTTATAGCCGATCTCGGTATTGCCGCGCACATCGGTATTGGTGATCTCCTTGATACGGCGCTTGCCGTCTACATCGGTAATGGTGTTTTGCTCAACGGAAAGCCATCTTTCATCGGATTCCCGCTGCATCTGCTCCGCCTGCGCCTGCATATCGGCATCGAACTGGGCCGCAGCCTGTTCTCCTGCAGCAGTGACACGCTGGGCATATTCCGCCTGGGAGATCGCCTGTTTACCGGACTTCGCAATGTTCTGCGTAGCCACTTCGATAGCGGCAATATCCTGTGCTGTGTTTCCGCTGAACTGTACGCCGGTCAACTGGGAGAATGCCTGTCTTGCGGCAGGGTCGTTATTGATGCGAGCAGCTACGCCTTGGTTAGCTGCTACACCGGCAAGGGCGCTGTTGTAGGCTTTCTCTCCTGCGTTGACAGGATTATCAACTGTGGGCGCAAAAGCCTGCCCTACGCTGTCCTCGGCTGTTTTAATGGATTGTGTGCGCTGGGCATCGGTAATAGCTGTTGCTACGGCTTGCGGAGTAGCTTCCACATTCAGTTTTTGGGCCGCCTGCGCCAGCGCATCCGCTTTGGAGGCCATCGCCTTAATCTCATTGATGGAGACCTGGGTAATATCGTTCTGGATTTTGGAAAGGCCGCTCTCGGCATCATAGGTGAGGTTTGCTTCATACAGTCTGCCCACCATTTGGTTGCTGGGGTTCTTCTGCACCTCCGCCGCATAAATGGCAGGTGCGGTGCCTGAGCCTTTCTCCATGCCCTCCTGCACCTGCTGCGCTACGGCAGCAGGGGAAGCATTCAGTGCCTTGCCTACACGGCTATAGGTGACGGAACGCATTGCAGCGTTGCCGCCGCCCATCACGCCGCCTGCGAGAGCGCCGAGGAGCATATCATAGCCGAAGTTGTCCATCTCGTCACTGTCGCCGGTGAGGGCCTTTTCAATGGCGTAGTTGATAACATCCTCTGCGCCCTCCTCAATGCCTTCGGAGAGAGCGTCCCGCAGCCACTTGCCACCCACGGAATTGGCGAGGTTATACAGGCCGGGGGCTTCCGCCATCAGTTTTTTGGCCACGGCCTGCCCGGCGGCAGACTTGCCCAGCGAGCCATACAAACCGCCAAACTGTTCGGTAAGCATGGAAGCGCCACCGGCAGCGGAGCCGAGTACGAATGCTGTATCCGTATTCCCGTACTTCTCATAGGCATCTGCATATTTATTGCCCGCAACGGATGCAGCCATCACGGGCAAACCGGAGCCAGGGAGGATCGCGTTTGCAACAAGGGACGGCACCATGTTCGAGATCGTATTGACCAGCTGCAGCGCTCCGCCCTCAACAGCACCAACGCTGGCTACATTCTTTTCGTGGCGCAGTTCTGCCTGCGTCTTATAGTCTGTGATGGGGATTTCTCTCTTATCGGCAAGCCCGGCCCGCTTTACGGCTTCGGTACCGCTTACGCCGCTTTCCATCAGCCGCTTGGCTTCCCATGCCTGCGCTTCCGGATTACCGGAAAGATACGAAGATGCTGCAGCGGCATACTGCCTCATGCTTTGGAATGCATTCTGCACGCCAGAAAGGACAGCATCGCCTGCCTTGAATTTATTCTCGTCCGGGTTGTAGTCCTCTACCGCTTCCGCATTTCGCTGGTTCTTCCACTGGGTATAGGCGTTCTCGTACTCAATGGCAGCCTTGTTGGCAATCTTCTGCTGCTCCTTGGCCTGCTGCGGCATATTCCCAGCTCGCATATAAGCCCCGGCCTTAATTGCCGCGTCGTCCCTCTGTTTCTTAATCGCATCCAGCTGCTCCTTCATGACATCGCTTTGTTTACTAGAAGAAGCCCCAGCAGGCGCAGCCTGTGTAGGCTGCGTGCTGGGGGCAGAGGGATTATATTGGGTAGCTTTCTTCACAGATTGAACAAGAGAGTCAATGCCGCTCCGCTGGTAGTTCTGCTCAAGCTCCGCGGCAGGCGATGCACCGAAAGATTTTTGATAGTTTTGTTCCAGCGTTTTTCTATCCATTTTTCCTCCTGTCATTCAAGTCCGAGAAGTCTTGCCGCCATTGAATCAGAATAACCGGCCCGGCGCAACATGTTGTAGGAGTCCTGCAAGGCGGCATTGTAATTTGGGTTGTCCTTTTTGGTGGTTTTTGTCTTTGCCTTCGGGGCCTTTGCCAGCCCGGCGGAATAGCTTGCCTGTGCGTTCATCTTCCCGGTCTGCGGCTCCCGGTTCGCCTGAATCATGTCAAGGTATGCCTGATTCACCGCATCGGAATAGGCGTTATCCGCATCGGCAAGGCTGCTGTTATAGCGGTTGTTCAGCCGGACATAGGAGCTTTCCGCAAGGCCGCCATTGATACCCTCACGGGCCAGCTGCCCGGGGAGGTTCTTTAGCGCCATCTCTTTGGCAATGTACGCCCTGCGTGCATTGTCCTCTCGCTGCTGGGCCGCCTGTTTCTGCTGGGCCTCATACATCTGCTGGTTGTAGGCAAGCAACTGGTCATAGGCAGCGGTCTGCGCATCCAGCTGCGCTTTCAGGCTCTCAAGGTATGCGTCCCGCTCGGAGGTGTCCGTCACGGTGGATGAAATTTTCGGGGAAACTCCAGCTAGGTTAGCCTTTGCCGAAGCAAGAGCTCCGCCCTTTATCGCTGCATCTACAGCGCCCCTGCCGGGCTTATTTACTTCGGAGCCTGCTGCTGCGCCCGCCCTCGCCACATCGTACCCAATCGGTTTTATTGTGCGGTTGCTTCCGCCATCGTTTACAAGGGTTGTGTTCTTTCTCAGTGCCAAAATTACCCCTCCTTGTCATATGCCGCTGTGTCATACTGCTCCACAGCGGCTAAAATTCTCCCACGCAGCGCCTGTGCGCTGGCGTGTTCGGTTCTGTATTTTTCTTTGATTTCTTCCAGCTCGGCGACCAGTTTATCATAATCGCTCGGCACCTGCGCATCGTCATTGAGATACTGCCGCACCAACGCCAAAAACGCACTCCAGTGCGGTCTGATATAGACAGGGCAATCTTTCCTTGCGTACCAGTCATGGTGCTGATAGACGGTTTTCTCGTCCAAACCATGCCGTTTTAGAATAGCAGCGCAAATCCTTGCACCGTTATCTTCGGCAATCCGATTGTACTCGGCATCAGTGCCGTCCATGATGATCTCGATGGCGATGGTAGTGCTGTTGCCGGGGCCATAGTTTCCATCGGCAGCGTGCCAGCCGACCTCGCCCTCGTCAAGGTTCTGCCATGCTTCGTTCTCGTCCACATAGTAGTGGACACGGACAGACCCCATGTTGCAGTTCGGGTAGGTCGCGCGGGTGTACTGCTCCGCCATTGTGGTTCCTTTCGGGATTTTGATCCTACCTGTATTATGGATCGTGACGCCTTTAATCGCAGAAAGCGGACGATTGGCCTTATAGGTCGTTCCCTTTCGGTAGGTGTAACCACCTTCCTTAACATCACGGTTCCAAACCGCAGAATCCGGGATTATCTTCTCACAGATTTTTACGCCGTTATCATAGCGTACATTGTCGGGAGAGAGGAAAGCCATTAGGCCTCCCCCTTTCCTTCGGCATCCAAAATAGCCGCATCAGTGTGTTTGACCATGCCGGTAGTCGCAGCATCATAAGTACCACCGGCAGCCAAGGCCACGATAACCGCATTAAGCAGGCACAGCACCACGCCCTGTACCGTCAGAGCAGAGCCGTTAAAGGCTTCGGCTCCGATGAGGATGGCCACAGAGATGATGTAAGCAAGCAGCTGGGTGTTGATGTTCTTGAGAGGGGTCTGCTTCAAAAACTGGGTGATGATGGTGACCATCATAACAGCGCCAGCATAGGTACCAAGGGTTGTCCAAGTTACAAATTCGTTCATTTCCATTCTCCTTTACTTTACGAGGTTATTGGCGATTACAGCGACAACGGCAACAGCAATAGCTGCGCCGATACCAGTTAAAATAGACCGGAGGACAGCGTTCCAGTTGTCCCCCGGCTTTCTTTCCAGCGTCTCAAGGCGTTCGCCCTGTCGGCTTAATTCGGTTGTCATGGTCTCCATGTTGGTGGCCAAGCGGTTTACACTGTTGGCGATCTCGCCAAAGGCTTTCACGCTGTTTTCGAGGTTGTCAATCCGGTGGTTCTGCCGCCGGTTTTCATCCTCCATGCGCCTGGCGAATTCTTCATGCACATCTTTGGGGAGGAAAATATCCATTAGGTTACCTCCACAAAATAGTTTCCGATAAGCTCATGCGGGAGGTAATACAACACGATGGAGCCCGTTTCCTCACCGCGCTTGCAGAGGTAGGTTTTGCTATCCTCCGGGTCAAGGTAGTACTTGCCGTACTCGTATTCCATGCCCCTCGATGCCTGGATGGGGTCGTCAATCGTGCCGGGAGAACTGACATTGACGACTACCCACAGAGCAGGAACAGCCGGGGGTTCCCAGTCTGCCTGCGAGGTGTGGGCCTGCAAGCACTTGTACACCTTGCCATCGTGTCGTCTGCGGTCACCCACCGCATACTTGGTATCAGTCTCCCATGGCAGGAACAGCATAGGGTTCTTTGCTGCATCAGCATCTGCCATGGTGCCGGTCACGCTGTCGATGCTCGTCCGGATTTCCTGCGCCTGCTCTAAGATGTCATTTCGCATTGGCTGTTTCCTCCTTTTCTTCGGTCTCTACGCCAAGGGTTTGCAAAGCTGCTTTCAGCTGTTCCAGCTCTGCTTCCTGCTTTGCTTTTACTTCTTTGGCTTTTTCTGTATAGTAGCCCATTTAGTTCACCCCCATAATGTTTAAGGCTTCCTGCATATCGGACGCCATGGAACCACCATCGAAATTTTCTATTTCAGCGTTTTCGAAAATGGTATCTTCCGGTACTTTCCCGACAACATACTCCGCTTCCTCTGCCAAACAAGGAACATAGCATCCGTTTGGTGCCTTCTTCACATATACCAAGGTGTCGGAATAGTATTCCTTGCCTTCTGCCTTGATTTTATACATTGTCACACCTCCAGTATCATGGATTTAATTCTGTTAAGCTCCTCAATCGAAGCATTGAAAAAATCATAGTTCCACAACCAATAGTCATCGTGTTCGGGGCGTTTGTATTTCAGCAAGGATAAATCATCCCAAATCCTATCCCATCGGTCTTGGTACTTTCCGTCTGTGCGGTTATTCAGCAGCTTGATTATTTCTGCTGTTAGTTTCCCACGCTCCAAGCCTTTACCATCATCATTCCTTGCAAAATAGTCATAGGCGTTTTGGCTTTTTATATAGCAAATGGGATTCCCGCGGTGGCTGATTACATTGTTGGTTTCATCAAGCTTTGTGCCATACGGAATGTTTACTTCACCACACAAGGCATTTTGCTTAAAACGGTTAAAACAAATATAGTCCATATGTTATACCTTGAAAGCGGTGGACACGCCCTGCGAAATTGAGGCGTTGTAATGGTTGGCACTGCCGTTGGCGACGACAGTACAGAAACTGTAGGGGTAGCTGGATGCGGGAGAACGCTCCCACCAACGAACATCAGTATCAGTAGCATTATGCCGATACATTACCTTGCTGTTTCCCGCAGAGTAATAGCTGTATTGTTTAAGATAGTTCGGCTCCAGCGTTGAGGCACTGGTTCTTGTCCCGAATACTTCATATTCCGCAAGTAGGAACACATCATCCTTCGTAGCAGTTGGTACTACAGCAGCAATGCCGCTTCCTGTATTATCGGTATAAATAGTGCTGGTCTTAATAACGGTTTGAAGGTCAGACGGGAAAGCTGCTTTAATAAGTGGCATAATGTCATTCCTCATGCCACAAGACGCCCAACCCCCGACACTTGTCGAACCACTTGCCGAAGAAGCATTCATACAGAACCACACGCTGCTACATTGGTTGTTGTATCGACTATCGACCAAACATACAGGCGTACCGTTCTTTGTAGCTTTGAATCCCTGAAATGCTATGCCATTTCCCTCACGCTCTGAGTTGTGATTAAAGCCAATGATAAACACCCAAGCAGAATAGTTGGTAAGCGTAAGACCATTGGAAACTTTGCCGTTCATGGTCACTTCTTTGCAGTCACCAACTGACCAGAAGTTTGCTCCCATGTTTGCGTCAGACACTTGCTTGATGGCTGCCCAGCTGTTATCGTTCAGCTCCTGCATCACCAATGCAATATCAACTGTGGCAGGGACGATGATTTCCTGTGGTGCAGATACAAGTGCTCCGCTTGTTGCGGAAACCGTCCATTTGCCCTCCTGTGGAATTTTAAGCCGAGCCTGACCACCAACAGAAACGCCTGTTACTGTCTTACTGCCAAGAGTAGCAGTAACGGTCGCCCCGTCAGCGACATTTGCCACAAGCTCAAGGCCGCCACCACCTGCAATAATTGGATTGCCGTAAATTACGCTCATGCAGTTACCTCCGTGATGGTCACCTGAACCGAAAGATTTGCATTGGGCTTCTCTCCCAGCGCTTTTGCGGTAAGGGTGCCATTGTTGTTTTCAATCCAGATAGCGCTGGTGCCGCTGTCGATGAGTACGCCGAGGGCTGTTGCGTCCATTTGGATGTCTACTTTGCTGTTGACGGTGATGCCGGTTATGGTGACTGTTTGGGTATAGGGGCCGCTGCCTGTCCAGGATGCCGTGGGGAGGGAGAGGGTATTCTTCTTTACCTTGCAGGCGTTGATTGCCGTCTGCTGTGCGGTAGACACCGGCTTATTGGTATCGCTGGTGTTATCTACATTTCCAAGTCCGACCTGGGCTTTGGTCACGCCATGTGGGTTAGCCTTATCGGAAACATGGGTATAGGGGGCCTGCTTCACATTGTCCACATTGCTAAGGCCCACTTGCGTTTTGGTTACTTCGTGGGGGTTGGCCTTGCTTGCGATATGGCCGGGCACATCCGCCAGCGCCGCATTGAACGCCGTTTCCGTACCGGAATAGCCGCCCTCTACGGCGGTCTGATAGGCGGATTTACCATCGGCACCGGCTACGCCTGCGGGGCCTTGTTCGCCCTGCGGGCCAACGGGGCCTTGAATGCCCTGAATACCCTGCTCACCTTGGGGGCCTGTAGCGCCGGTAGCGCCAGCCGGGCCGGTAGCGCCAGTCTCACCCTGTGGGCCTGTTGCGCCGGTATCGCCCTTTTCGCCTTTGTCACCTTTAGGGAGTACAAAATCGAAAACCGCAGCGGAGGTAGTGCCGCTGTTGGTAACGGAAGCAGCAGCGCCGGAAGTAACTGTACCTATTTCAATGGTAGCAGCTGCGCCGTCTGCGCCCTTTTCGCCAGGTGCGCCCTTTGGGCCTGTTGCGCCTGTCGCACCAGTTTCACCGGTCGGGCCTTGCACACCTTGCGGCCCCTGAACGCCCTGCGGGCCCTGCGGGCCGATGGGGCCTTGCAAAGCACCTACACTTACCCAGTCATTGGCAGTCTCGCTGTAAATGTAGCACTCGCCATCTTCCTGCACATAGTACATCTTATCGTTACCGGCTGGGATTGCGTTTTTAAGCGCTGCCAGTGTAGGATAGCTGTCCTCGATATACAGGCTGGTTCCGTCTTTACCTGCGGGGCCTACGGGGCCTTGTGGGCCGATTGGGCCTTGCGGGCCTTCCGGGCCTCTGCCGCCGGGAGCGCCTGTAGCGCCGGTGTCGC
>ENA-OPCL01000358-OPCL01000358.1-human-gut-metagenome-genome-assembly--contig:-NODE-358-length-40158-cov-3.648031_pt1 | contig 40158 bp, 37 predicted proteins | sample MGYA00241251_ERZ501482 | MGnify/ENA primary metagenome ERZ501482 (study PRJEB25962, sample SAMEA2042581) | human gut metagenome | biome: human gut; feature: human-associated habitat; material: faeces... | reverse complement strand
TGTCCAGCCTGTAATTGTGTATGCGAAAAGCAAATTCGCTGATGATTGCCGCAGTGCCGAAAATCAGCAGTAAGACGGTCTGCACGGCATCGCCTCCTTTTTTCTTTTTTGGTGGGCTGCTGCGGAATTGCACCGCACAGCAAGACAGCTGGTCACTCAGACGCATCCCATTATGCGGTGATCCGCTCACCGCAAAGCGTAGTATAAAGGCAAAGAATGAGGTAGTATCCAATGCCACGATGCTGCCACATCGTTTTTTGTAATAGATCGAAAGACTTTAGTTGTGTTGAAACAGCTCATTAATAGAAACATTTGGAAAAAATGCTTCTTGAATACGGATGGCTTCATCTACTTTGAACGGTCGGTGACCATTAACTTTTTGAGATACACTAGAACGGTCAATCTTCAGTAGCTTCCGAAATTGTTCTTTCTGAATACCATTTCTCCCCATCTCTGCTTCCAGAATTGGATAATATACACTTCTATCTTTTCTCACTTTTCTTTTCTCCTTTTTGTTGACAATTTAAAATAGTTGTTATATAATTAAATAAAAAGGAGGTGAATCAACATGATACAATGTGAAGCCATCAAAGCTGCTGAAAGATTGCTGACAATCAATATCCAACAGGTTATGGGAGCAGGAAAAAATATTTTTTACAAACTTGATCAAATTCGCAATATGAAAAGATTGAATCCATTTTCAGAATTGGAAGAAGAAAAAGTAAGAAGATTATCCGAATTGATAAGTTTAACATTTGGAATTCCGTATGAAACTGAAAGCTTGCTTCTTGTAGCAGAAATAGAAGTAATTCGGGATTTGCTTTCTGAAACAAAAAAGTCAATTCAAGTTTTGGGAGAATTAGATAATGTCATTATCGAATGCGAAGAAAATGATAGTGATTTCTATCGCCAATATGCACTTTTCGCATTAGATGAATCTCAATTAAGGTAGTACCAAAACCATAGTTTTGGAACAAGAATGGCATAAGAACCATCTTCCTTGATGTAAATATTGGCAGTGATGAAATCGGGTAACATGGAAAGCGGAATTTCCATTAAATCAAAGGCATCCTCATAGCGTACAATATTTGTGCTGCTGATGGTTTTTCCATCGTCCTCAAGGAATGAATAATTTCTCTTGGAAACCTGCTCTGCTTCAGCTGGAGTAGGTTTCCTTTTTGCAGTGATTTTTCTTATTTTTACTTTCATGCTTTTTCCTTCTTTTCAATCAGAATAGTCCAAGTAGAGTGTATTCTTGTATTTTCCAATTGCAGCCAAAGAAACCGAAATGCCATGCAGACTGAGAAACGCTTGAATGTCGATATACCGATACTGTCTTGAGAGTATCATGTCATCCACAATGACACGAAGTTCCGGTTTCAATTGGGCAATTTTACTTTGCTTTAGACGGCGTGCACGGGTATCCTCTTTTAAGGGATTCCTGTATGCTGCATTTTGCGGTTGCATCAGTGGCATCAGCTGTTTGATGGTTTCTGTAACCGTCATGGTCACAGTTTTGGCAATCAATTCTTCCAGCTGGATTTCTCCATAGCCACCGTATTTTCGCAGGGCAGGCAGCACGTCATCAAACACCCATCGTTCAAATCGTTCTGCTGCTGGAAGTTTGGAATTTACAATTAGGCGATACAAGTCACCTTCTGGAATGTAGTTGACTTCTTGTGTGCCGCCATCTGTAGGGGTGACCATTTTGGTCACCCCTTTGCAATACCTTCTGACTGCTCTTGCCGGATTCTGGTGACCAATGATTTTCGCACATTGTGTAGCCGGAAAATATTCTTTTCCGTCAATCAGCAGAATACCAAGTTCGCCGAACTCGCTGTTCTGAAACACTTTCAGTTCATTCATGCTTTTTTCCTCCTTTTCTATTTACTTACACAGCCCTTTGTGATACAATTATCATAGGGCTTTTTCTGCCCTGTGGCTTGTGTATATGTATATTATAATTCAGTCTACTTAGTTTGTCAAGAAAAACGTCGTCATTAAATTCAGAAAACTGAATTTTCGTGGAATTGCACAATTGGAAGGAGTTTTATTTGTGTTTTATGAACAATTGAAAAAGGCTTGCAAGGAAAAAGGGACATCTGTAACAGCTACTTTAAAAAAAATAGGAGTTGGAACAGCAAACGGAACTTACTGGAAAAATGGGTCTGTTCCTTCATCCGATATTGTAATTCAGTTAGCTGAATTTCTTGATGTCAGTACAGACTATCTTTTGATTGGAAAAGAAGCAGAATCAAAAACTACTGTAATACTTTCCGACATAGAAGAGAAACTAATAAATGATTTTCGTAATCTCAGCCCACAAGGACAAGACTACATCCGGCAGCAGATGTTCATGGCTCGTGAAGTCTATAAAAAACAGGATTTACCTCAAGCAGACCTGAATGCTGGATAAGTAATCTATTTTACTCAAAATGAAAAATAAGAAGGGGATAGCAACTACTTGCCATCTCTTCGTTTTTTTGTTGCTATCTTGCTATCCCATTTTCATGGCTTTTCAGATACAATTTTTAAGGACTGTTTAAAGACCGTTTTAAACTGAAAAGAGAAAAAATGCCGATTTTACGTGGTTTAAACGGCTTTTCGATTTCTTAAAACGCTATTTAAACGCTTTTAAACAGTTCCCGGTCAAAAAAAATAAAATCGCCCTGATCCGAGGATTTCCCCTCAAAATCAGAGCGATTTTTTTGACACATCTTTTTTTGTTCATTTTTATTTTTCCGCCGGATTCAATCTGAAAAGCAGCGTATTTTCGGCACTTTTCGCACCTTTTTATCTTATTCCAGCCTTTTCAATCGTTTTAAACCTTTTTTGTATTTCCCTTGTCAATCTACAGTCAAGCACAGAAAAAACAAACAGCAGAACGCTCTTTCACGCTCTGCTGTTTGTTTGAAGGGGGTTTTTTATGAGAACTGCCGCTAATATTCGGCAAGGAATTTTTTTGTCCGTTTCTGCAACACGGAAACGGTAAGGTGGCGGATACTTCCGCAATTCAGATTGGATTATAATCTCTTTCTGTGATTCTTATGATAATCTAGAAATGTGAAAAATAGGTGTACAAATTCCGTATAGTTGCAGAAAATCCGATGAAAGCCATTTTCTTTTCCAGTACCATTGTTTTTATGAAAGCTGGGTGAAAGGTAGTTGTTCTGTTTGTGATAAATGACGGTAAATTATGTAAAATTCATCTTTTTTCTTGACAAGTTGCACAAATTCCGCTATAATAAGGGCAGAAGTTTCCCACATCTCAAAGAAAGGAGCGGTTTTCTCATGAAATCCCAAAAGAAATGGATTGCAGCAATGTGCAGTATTTTGCTCAGCAGTTCGATGCTGACACCAGCCGCCTTTGCAGTGGAAGTGCAGAGCAACGAAGAAATGATTTACACATTTCTAACCGAGGAATTACAGCTGAACGCAGCCGTCGCCAGCGGCATCTTGGCAAATCTCTATCAGGAAAGCGGATTTGAACCAACTGCCTCTTGCATCGACTCCAATCACCAAATCAGCTATGGCATTTGTCAGTGGAATGGTGTTCGCTATGCAGATTTACAGGCGTTTTGCAGTGAAAATGGTTATGCGTATGATTCGCTGGATGGACAGCTTGCCTATCTGGAAAACGATTTGCTGACTACATATGCACCCTATTATTATGATACGCTGTTAAACGGCTTTGAAAATTCGGAAGACGGTGCATATGAAGCAGCTTATTCTTGGGCAGCCATCTATGAAGTTTGCAGTACGCTGTATCGTTCTGGGCGAGCAGAGTTGGCAAGAGATGTCTTTTTCCCGTCTTATGAATCCTATCTCCCGCCGGAAGAATCTCCCTCTGACGTTGGCTCTGATTTCTATACCACCCTGCAAGTTGGAGATGACTCCAAAACGCTTTCCATGACCGCAGAGAAACAGGTACAGTTGCAGACAGAATCCACACCGACACAGTGGCACATCTCTAAACAGGACGATGGCAGCTATTTTCTCATGCAGTCAGAAGGACGATACTATTTAAATGGGCAAACGGACTTGCTGACAGTATCAGAAGAGCCGAGCCGCTGGTGGATTTACCAAACCGAAAACGGATATGTGCTGCAAGATGCTGAAACGGAACAGGTCTTGCAGGATTCACTTGCTTTACAAGATACCGACATTGACACAGGAACTGCATTTTTAATGCAGCCCCTGCAAGCTCCAGCAACTGTTCCGTTGACAGTAAAAACAACTGCAACACAAGCAACTTTCCAATGGACTGCTGCCGCTGATACGGATAGCTATTCCCTTACCATTTGGAATGGAACAGACTCCACGCAAACCCCACTGCAAAATGACAACTGTCTGCAAGGAAGTTCTTTCCGGACAACACTTCCGGCTGGAACGTATACCGCTGTTCTGAAACAAATCAATGCAGCTGGTACAACTACGGGCGAACCGGTTACATTTACCATCACAGAACCAGTTCTGAAAACCAAACGCAGCAAAGCGGATGGTTTCCACTTTGACAAAGACAAGCAACTCCCATAAATATAAATCGGCATGGATTCAAACCATGCCGATTTTTTCTATTTCTATAAGATACCCTCTAATTTTAACAGGGCAATCTTATTTTGCAGACCGCCACCGTATCCAGTTAATGCTCCATTCGCTCCAATGACCCGATGACAGGGAACAATGATTCCAATCGGATTCCATCCAACTGCACCGCCGACTGCCTGTGCAGACATGCGAGGAATTCCCTTTTTCGCTGCAATCTGCTTCGCAATTGCACCATAAGTGGTTGTTTGACCATAGGGAATCGCTTTTAAAAGTTCCATGACTTCTTGACGAAATGCGGTCAAGTGCAACATTGTATAAGCTGGTGTAAAATTGGGTTGTTTGCCGGAAAAATAGAGGTCTAACCAGCGTTCGGTTTCCTGAAAAATGGGCAGGTGCTGCCGAATTCCAGTTGTTGTATGCTTCTTTTCATCCGGCGAACCAACAAACCAAAGCCCTGTTAAAACTGTTCCATCACTGCACATTCGCAAATCTTGAAAGGCATCTGGTGTATGGTAATCCCATTGTATCATTGCTATTTCATCCCCTTTGGTGCATAAAGCGGACAAGTGCCCTGTAATTCATAGTAGCAGTTGCAGCATTCATCCCCTGCTCCCAATGTTTTTGTTCGAGAAAATCCATTGCCCATATAGTGGGAAATCATAAAGTCTACAGAACAAATTCCTGGCAACATTCCTTCCACACCATATTTCTTTGCAATGGTGATAAATCCGCAGCGGTAAATATCAATTTCAAAGCTGTTGTCGTCTAGATTTCGATAAGTAATCAACCAGTCATTTTCTGGAAAATTGGGTTGATTTTGTCGTTGCAGATGCTGCTCTGCTTTTTTGCGGAATCCATTCAAATAACTTTTTCCAACTGCGTGCAGCAATGACTTCGGAACGGTCAGCAGCATTTTTTCATTCATTTTCCATAATAATGCATCTGCTTCTTTCGGAGAAAGTTTCAGCTGCTGCATTGCTCGATACCACGCCACATAGGACGGTGCATAGGCATAATTGAATGAAAAAATACTATTGCCGATGTCCGGCAGTTCTTTGGATACTTGATGAAAAACAGGGTCTGATAGGGCTTGAAACTGCTTCCAGAATGATTTTCCATAGGTTTTCTGAATGTATCGCTTACTCCGCATCATCGTCAAGTGATAAATAAACGCCTGCATGAAACCTTCCTTTCTTACTGCCACATTTGCTGGAAGAATTCAATTTCTTCCCCCAGTGCACCCTTGCAAAAAGCAATCTTTGCAGAAAATGCTGCATTTCCGCCAATGGCAACGGTTTTCGGCTCTATTAAAATCGGATAACCGCCAGCCCGCACCGCTGCAACACATGCTTCTACATCTTTTACTGCAAAGGCAAAGTGCCGAATAACGCCTTGTTCCAGTTTTTCTGCCGTTTCATCTTGAAAAATCTCTACAATGCCTGCTCCCGTATTCAGCAAGATTCCCGTTTCCCATTCGGTCAAAATTGGAATCCGCAGCAATTCTGTATAAAATGCCCGTACTGCTGCATATTCTTCCACATTGCTGCATTTCATAGAAACATGATGGATGCCCTGTATCATATCTGTATTCCTCCTGTTTTCTCAAAAGTTATATGGTTTACCAGATATTCCAACCGATTGCAATTAAGATAATCGGCAACAATACCAAAATCGTATTCCGGTGCATCTTTTTTCTGGCTCGTTTCCATTCTGCGGCGGACATGGCTTTGACTCTTGGTGTCCCCAACAGCGTCAGCATCACATCGGAAGCAATGTAAATAAAATATGCATTGATGATAAACAGGTAGAATGCACCCAACAGCATCCGAAATTCTCCATTTGCAAGGGCATATCCACAAGTACAGAGCGGCGGCATCAGTGCAGTTGCAATTGCCACGCCGGGAATGATATTATTGGACTTGTCTTTTCTGGTCTGCCCGACAATTCCAGCAACACCGCCTGAAATTGCAATGATGACATCAAAGAAATTGGGATTGGTACGAGCCAACAGCTGTTCTGTCGGTTCTTTGACCGGAGATAATAGGAAATAAATGGTTGCGGCCACAACACTCATTACAATCTGCACCGCAAACCCAAAGGAATGCCGCTTGATTAAATAGGCATCATTGGAAACCGTTCCGTAGGAAATCGCCAAGATGCTGCCCATCAGCGGAGAAATCAGCATTGCACCAATGATGACCGCAATCGAATTGGTATTCAGCCCCACAGATGCAATCAAAATCGCACAAATCATGACGACCATGTTTGTCCCGGTAATTTTCCCGCCGGATAAAATTCGGTCTCGAATTTCCTCGTTTGATGCAGCATCTTCTGTAATTGAGAACATCTTTTTCAAAACAGTTCTAAAATTTTCCCGTTCTTTGTCCATTTCATATCGGTTCACATAGAAACCTCCTTCTTCTATCAGATATTCCTAGAATACCACATTTTTCAACAAAAGTCAAACCAATGCCACTTCGACATTTTCTAAAAATTAACAAATTAGATGCACATTCATCACAACTTTGCTTACCATTTCTTTTCAAAAAAATTAGAAAAGGCTCTTGCTGTTTTTAGAAGAATGTAGTATAATAAAAAAAGCTTATTTTTATTATTTGTGCAATCTCACAAAAGGAGGGATTAGACTATGCAGCAAGTATGCAAATGCTGTGGCAGAACCATGGAGGTTTCCGAAACCGCATATACCACAACTTGCCATTTCTGCGGAAAACAACAAACACTTCCACCTTGCCACACTCCAAAACTGCGAAAACAATATGCACAAATCTATGCGTTACGACAAAGCGGTGCGTTTTCTGCTGCAATCGAACAAATTGAACACCTGCTGCACCTCTATCCCGAAGAAAGTGAATGGTACTGGCAGCGATTGCTCTGCCGGTATGGCATGGTTTATCTTCCAGATATCGGAAAGAAAACATATTCCCTGCAATGCACCCAGCCATTAGACTGCCCCATTTCAGAAGATGCAGATTACTTGGCTGCCCTGCAATTTGCAAAACCAGAAACAGAACATTATTATGAAGCAGATGCCACCCTTTTAGAACAAGAACGGCTAGAAGAGTGCCACCCCTCTGACCCAGAAAAAAATGCAGAATGGTTGTTAGAGAGCGGCTTTCAAAGCTTAGAGGCAGAACATTGGCAGCTGGCAACGGCTCAATTTGACTTATTATTACAACGACAACCAGAAAATGCAAATGCCCATCTGGGAAAAATGATGGCACAACTGCAAGTTCGCCGAGAAGAAGAACTGCTGAAAACCGGAAATGCCATGGAACAAACCGAACAATATGCAGAACTGATGCAGCATGCAGACCCAGCTTTTCGGGAAAAAATCTTGCAATACGAAAAGAAAGCCAAATATCAACAGGCAGTCTTAATGAAAGAAAAGGCAAACAGTGTAGAAGCGTTGCAAGCTGCTGTTGATTTACTGGAAACCATTCCGAATGACCCCGATGCAGAACGGCTGATTGTTGTCTGCAAACGGCAGATGCGGGAACGAATGCTTGCATATTCAGAAGTGCTCATTGGCTGTCATGCTGCGGAACATCTGATTCTATCCGGTGAAAGCGAAGAAAAACGAATCATTGTTGCAAAATATTATTATGATTCCGATACAGAAGAAGAGGAACAAGCTGCCGCTGCTGCGGAACGACATGCAACTCCGTTGAAAATTATTGACTTACGAACCATATTATTGTTAATTGCAGTTGTTGGATTGGCAGCTGCCCTTGTCATTGTGTTATTCTTCCAAAAAGAAGCACCACAAGTGCAGCCGGAACGGCATACATATCCTGCCATTCCCAGTATTTCAACGCTTTTAGAAACAGACTCTTCGCATTCTGCTACAACAGAAACCAAGCAATCTGTCAAAGCTGATGCAAAGATAGAAAGCAATCCCATTGTTTCCCAGATAGAACCCACACAAGCATTATTTACTGCGGACGCAGACGCCATTGCCTGCGGAGAATATCGGTATGTGCTGTCAGAAGGAAACCTCTATCGAATTGAAGCAGTTGGTTCTAACAGCGGACAAGAAAAAATACTGGAACAAATTCAAGAAATCCTTCCAGACCAAGACGAACGACTGTTATATCTACAAGCCGGAACGGTCGGATTTTTACAGGCAAATGGTGATTTTGGCGATGCGATTTCCAATGACAACATCAAAAAACTGTTTTTATTGCCAACCAATGACCCGCAAACCAGTGTGTTCTTATTATCAGAAGAAGGAATGCTTTCTGTTTTTCAATATACAACAGAAACCAATCGCTATGAACCACAAGCAATTTTAATGGATGCAGATGCTGTTACTGCACAGGTTTCCGGATGGGAAACCGTAGCAAATTTGGAAATCATCGACCATATTTTGATTGGAATGGATGAAAAAGGAGCTCCGATTCATGCCATTCCCTTGCAATTCTAATTTGTATCCCACCATTTTCAGCGAAAAACGAATAAAAAAATAAAAATCGCAGAAAAACTTTCGATTTCTTCTTCATTTTGACTTTTTTCTTTCCGGATGACACAAATTCAGAAAATGCTTGACAAACTTCCGGATTTGCGGTATGATAAATGCATGAAATCAATCGTTTCTGAAACAAAGGCGTTTCGTTGGTACATTCTTTTCGTTATCGTCATAAAATACATTACGTGACGACAAAGAAAGGGAGCGTTCCCTGCGATCGTCTTTTTTATTTTAGGAGGTTATCTATCATGTCGAAAAATGTTGCGGAATACTTTGCGTGTGATGTCTTTAATGATGAAGTAATGAAAGCAAGACTGCCAAAGGCAGTTTATAAGGCACTGACCAAGACCAGAAAGCTGGGTGTGCCGCTGGATCCGACTTATGCTGATGTCGTTGCAAATGCATTGAAGGATTGGGCAATTGAACACGGTGCAACACACTATACCCATTGGTTCCAGCCAATGACCGGTTCTACTGCTGAAAAGCACGACTCCTTTATTACACCAACAGACAACGGCATGGTAATTATGAACTTCTCCGGTAAGGAACTCGTAAAGGGCGAACCGGATGCTTCTTCTTTCCCGTCCGGCGGTCTGCGTGCCACCAGTTCGGCAAGAGGCTATACGGCATGGGATCCGACTTCTTTCTGCTTTGTAAAGGAAGGTTCTCTGTACATCCCGACTGCATTCGTTTCTTATACAGGCGAAACATTGGATAAGAAAACACCGCTGCTGCGTTCTATGGATGTTCTGAGCGAACAGTCCATTCGGATTCTGCGGTTGTTCGGCAATACCACCGCTACCAAGGTTACTTCCACCGTTGGCCCAGAACAGGAATACTTCCTGATTGATAAGGCAATGTATGACAAGCGGGAAGACTTGATTATGACTGGCAGAACTTTATTCGGTGCAATGCCGCCAAAGGGACAGGAACTGGATGACCAGTATTTTGCAAACCTGAAGCCGAGAATTCGAGATTACATGGCTGATTTGGACGAAAAGCTTTGGAAACTGGGCGTTTTCGCAACAACCAAGCACAATGAAGTCGCTCCGGCACAGCACGAAATGGCTCCGGTATTTTCTACCACAAATATTTCCACTGACCAGAACGAACTGGCAATGGAAGTTATGAAGAAGCTGGCAGTCAAGCATGGTTTGGTTTGCCTGCTGCATGAAAAGCCGTTTGAAGGCGTTAACGGTTCTGGTAAGCACAACAACTGGTCAATCGCTACCAACGATGGTCAGAACCTGTTGAATCCGGGCAGCACCCCAATGGAAAACTTGCAGTTCCTGACATTCCTCTGTGCAGTGATCAAGGGCGTGGATGAATATGCAGACCTGCTGAGAATCAGTGCAGCATCTGCCGCAAATGACCACAGACTGGGTGCAAATGAAGCACCGCCGGCAATCATCTCCATTTTTATGGGCGAAGAATTGCAGGGTGTTCTGGATGCTCTGGTATCCGGTGATACTTACACCAGCGAATCCATGACCTTTAAGATTGGCGTTGACGCTCTGCCGGACTTCCCGAAGGATTCCACCGACCGAAACAGAACTTCTCCGTTCGCTTTCACCGGCAACCGATTTGAATTTAGAATGGTTGGTTCTTCTGAAAACATTGCTTGCCCGAACCACATGCTGAATACCATCGTTGCAAGTGAACTTTCTGACATTGCAGACAAGATGGAAAAAGTTCCGGCTGACCAGTTTAAGGACGAACTGAAGAAGTTGCTGGCTGAAATCGTAAAGGAACACAAGCGGGTTATCTTCAATGGCGACGGCTATTCCGATGCATGGGTAGAAGAAGCTGCAAAGAGAGGTCTGCCGAACTACAAGACCACTGCTGACTGCGTACCGCATTATGCAGATGAAAAGAATGTCAAGCTGTTTGAAAAGTTTGGTATCTTCTCCAAGGCTGAAATCGAAGCAAGAGTTGAAATTCTGCTGGAATCTTACTCCAAGACCATCAACATCGAAGCTCTAACCATGATTGACATGGCAAAGAAGAAGTACATTCCGGCTTGCTTGGCTTACTCCAAGGAACTGGCTGATGCAATTGCTGTAAAGAAGAGCATTGATGTTTGCACTTGCGTAGAAAAGGATCTGGTTAAGAAGGTAACAGAAGAAACCGAAAAGGCTTATGATGCCGTTCAGAAGCTGGAAGAGGTTACTGCTGTGGCAGCAGCAAAGACCTGTATGCAAGAAATGGCAAATGCTTATCGGGATACCGTTCTGCCAGTCATGGATGATCTGCGGAAGGCTGTGGATGCTCTGGAAGTACTCATGCCGTCTACCATGTGGCCAGTACCGGCATACAGCGAAATGATTTTCAATGTATAAGATATAACTTGTTACCATTTGGTAATACCTCATAAAATTGATAGAAGGGTCTGCTCGTTGGGTAGATCCTTCTTTTTTCTGAAAAAATCATGAAAATTGGTTGCAATCATACACTTTTTTTGTTATAATAAGAGAGATGGGTTCAAAAGCTACCATTCAAAATCAAAAAAGGAGAGAAAACTATGAAAAAAATTCCAAGTTTCACCATCAATCATGACTCTCTGACAAGAGGCATGTATGTTTCCCGTGTGGACGGCGATGTTGTAACATATGACATTCGCATGAAAACGCCAAACAATCCGGAAAATGATTACTTGGAAGACAATGCTTTGCATACATTTGAACATCTGTTTGCAACTTATGTTCGGAATACCCCTTATTCCGATGAGATTGTCTATGTTGGGCCAATGGGTTGCCGGACAGGATTTTATTTCCTGACCAGAGATACCCTTCCAAAGGAAACCGCCATTCGTCTGGTGCAGGAGACCATTTCCTATGTGTTGCAGTTCGAGGGAGAAATTCCGGGCAGCAAACGGCGGGAATGCGGCAATTATCTTGCCCACGACTTGGCAGGTGCAAAAAAAATTGCACAGGAAATTCAGCCGATTCTAAAAGACTGGACACCTGAGCAGATGACATATCCGGAGTAAAATAATCATGACAAAAACACTTTATTTTTCTAATGCGTGCAAAAAACTTGCACAGAAAAAACAAACCCTGCAACCATTTCTATGGACGCTATTTTCCCTGATTTTATTGGTTGGCAGTGCTTCTACCGTTCTCTATTACATCTTTGCTGTAGCAATCAATGAATTTCATTCCGACTGCACCGATACACTCTATTGGGCAGAAGCAGCGATGCAAGGAAACGGACTTATCAATCCCGATTTCACCTATGCAGCATTGATGCCTTTAGGTGGAAACCTCTTTATGCAAATTTGGATTCCGCTATTTGGTATTTCCATGAAAACACAAGCGTTCGGTATGGCGACTTTCTTCGTTACGTTTTATGTGTTCCTCTGTTTGATGCTGCGAGAGATGCATTTCAGCTTGCGTGCAACTGCGGTTACAGTCAGTGTATTATTACTGACGCTTTGTTCCAGTGTGAAACTGCGTGAAATCTTCTGGAATCACATCATCTATTACAGCATCGGAATTTTATTCCTTGTCATTGGACTATTCTTTGTCCTGCATATCCGAAACCTCAGCGAACGGCGGCAAACAAAATCTGTGAAAATTCAAACGGTAATTTTCTATGTGCTGCTGGCGGCAGACTTTATTGTTTGCTGTACCAACTCCACAACTTCCATCGCTTTGTTTGCCCTGCCAATTCTCGGCGGCGTGTTCTGCGAACGGTTCTTGGATATCCGTACACCATGGAAGAGCCGGAAAAGTGTCACTGCTCTGTTAACCTTGTTGATTTGTGCCATTGGTCTGTATCTTGGCATGAAACTGGGAGCACATATTGACGGCGATGTACAGGAAGGATATGCAAGTGCTTATTCAAGATTTTCCAATCCGGATACTTGGTGGGATTATGTAGAGGCTTTGCCACTTGCATTTTTACAGCTGTTGGGACTGAATGTTCAGGAGAGCGACCTTCTCGCTTCCATTGAAGGCGTACGGGCAATTTTAACCATCTTCTATGCATTATTCCTTGCAATTGTTCCGATTATTGCACTTTGCTGCTACACAAAGATTGAAGAAGCCGGCGTACGAGTTTTAATCTGGGCACACTGGGTTGTAACTGCTTTTATTTTGGTTGGTTATCTGTGCGGTCTGCTGTCTGCCGGAATTTGGCGACTCTCTCCAATTGTCTGCACCTCTGTTCTTGTTTCTCTTGCCTTTTTGCGTTGGCTCTATCATAAGGTAGAAACTAGACGCTGGTGTGTGCTGCTCTGCCTTCCGTTGGCTTATCTGTGCTTGCACGATGTACATAAAGTCATTGAAATTCCAGTCAATGACTACAAGGAAAGCATCAACTACAAGCTTGGTGAATACCTGAAAGACCAGAATTTGACCTATGGTTATGCAAGTTTCTGGCATTCTCAGGCGATCACAGTTTTGGAAGACTCCGATGTAAAAATCCGGACTGTCAACTTTACAGATGATGAACGAGGCTTGGAAGCTGGTTTATATCAGAGTAACAAAAATTGGTTTGAAGATCAGCCGGAACAAGATCGGTATTTCCTGTTGATGCAGCAGGATGAAAAGGAAAAGATGGAACAGTCAACCAGTTCCATTCTCACACTCCCACATGAAGAACAAACCTATGAAGGTTATACCATCTGGATTTTCGACGAAAACATTTTCTAAAAACAGAATCCCCCCATTCCTACTTGATAGGTAAGAATGGGGGGATTTTTTTATCTTTTATGCTTGCGGCTGCTCTAAAAAGTCAAACGCTTCTTTGAGTGTTCGGACACCCACCAATTGAATTTGAAAGTTAGAAGTTTGTAATCCACGCATGGACTGTTTTGGAATGATACAAGTTTGAAAGCCCATTCGCTCCGCCTCTAAGATTCGCTGCGTCAGGTTGGAAATACTCCGCACTTCTCCCCCTAACCCCAGTTCTCCAAATGCAGTGACATGCTCCGAAATGGATTTATCGGTCAAAGAAGAATACAGGCAAAGTGCTACTGCCAAATCCCCCGATGGTTCATCCAATCGAAATCCACCGACCACATTCAGGTAGACATCCAGCGTTCCATAAAATAAACCGCAGCGTTTCTCTAAAATCGCCAATATAATAAATAGACGATTATAATCAAATCCATTGGCAGTTCTACGAGGACTCGGCAAGCTGCTTTTTGTCACCAATACTTGTACTTCTGCCAAAATCGGACGAGAACCTTCCATGACACAAGTCACACACGTTCCGGAAACATTTAGCGGTCTGCCCTCCAGCAACATGGCGGATGGATTTGGCACTTCTTGCAATCCGGATTCCATCATTTCAAATACGCCAATTTCATTGGTAGAACCAAAACGATTCTTGACTGCACGCAGAATACGGTAGGAGAAATTCCGTTCGCCCTCAAAATACAACACCGTATCCACAATATGCTCCATGACCTTTGGCCCTGCAATCGCTCCATCTTTGTTGACATGTCCAACAATAAAAATCGGAATATCATGCTGCTTTGCGGTATGCATAAAAAGGTTGGTGCATTCTCGTACCTGCGTTAAACTTCCCGGACTGGAGGAAAGTTCTGTAATTTGCATGGTCTGAATAGAGTCAATAATTACAATATCCGGCTCACACGCTGCAATCGTATCGCAAATACTCTGTGCGTCATTGTTTGCAAGCAAGTACAAACTTTCTGTTGTGACGTGCAAGCGTTCTGCTCGTAATTTGATTTGTTTTGTGGACTCTTCCCCAGAAACATATAGAATCGAATGAGAAGCCCCGAAAAACTCACAGATTTGCAGCAGCAATGTGCTTTTTCCAATGCCCGGTTCTCCGCCCAGCAGAACAATTGAACCTTTTACCAATCCGCCGCCCAAAACTCGATCCAGTTCCCCGATTCCGGTTTGATAACGAATATCTTCTTGCGTATCAACTGCCTGCAACTCCTGAATGAAGTTGGAAAGATCTGCTTTCTTTCGAGAAGCTGGTGCTTTTGTTGCTGCTGGCTGTATGGTTTCTTCTACCAGACTGTTCCATGCTCCGCAGGATGGGCATTTTCCATTCCACTTTGGACTTTCAAATCCGCATTGCTGACAGCGGAAAACGGTTTTCGATTTTGCCATGAAACACTCCTTTAAGCCTGATACTGGTAAATGGCAATATTTTCAAATCCATCCAGCAAATTATCAATGTTTTTAAAGGCAATAGCAGTTCCCTTCGCGACACAGTTCATTGCATCTTTTGCAACGACACATCGCACCTTTAAGGTATGCTCGACCAGCTTCCGCAAGCCGCCCAGCATTGCACCACCACCAGCCATTAAAACGCCGTTCTCATAAATATCGCCCACCAATTCCGGCGGTGTTTCTTCCAGAACCGTTTTAATGGCTTCGATAATATCTGAAATATCATCCTCAACCGCTTCAAAAATTTCAGTTTCACTGATTTCAATCTGTTCTGGCATACCGCTGACCAAATTTCTGCCCTTTATATACATTGTCACATCTTCCCGAGGGTCAAATAAATTTGTCAGCTGAATTTTTGCCCGTTCTGCCATATGTTCCCCGATGAGCAGCTTATACTTCGTCTGCACATAACGGATAATTGCCTGATCCAATGTATTTCCAGCAACTTTAATGGAATGTGATGTTACAATTCCATTCATGGATACAATTGCAACGTCTGTTGTACCGCCGCCAATATCTACAATCATATTGCCTCTTGCTTTTCCGATATTGACACCTGCTCCGATTAATGCTGCAATCGGTTCATCAATCAAATATGCCTTTCGAGAACCGGCACTCATTGCCGCTTCTACAACTGCCCGTTTTTCTACATCGGTAATGAACGATGGAACGCAGATGATAATTCTGGGTTTCAGCAGGCGTTTTCCAGTGACTCGCAGGATAAATTCCCGAATCATATATTGAGCCATTCGGTCATCTGAAATTACCCCGTTGGACAGCGGACGCACAACTGTGATATAGTCCGGTGTTTTTCCAATCATTTCATAAGCTGCCATCCCAACTGCCAAGACTTCCTTTGTCCGTAGATGATAGGCAATGGCGGACGGTTCTCTTAAAACAACCCCTTTTCTTCCCAAGGTAATCACGGTGTTTGCCGTTCCCAAATCAATCCCGATGTCTGTTGTTGCCATAAATTTGTTTCCCTTCCTTTTTGGTACACGCTGTTTTTCTGTTTTTTCTCATGCTTTTATTTTTGTGGTTGTCGTTGCCGTTGCAACATAAACCCGTTCTGCTCCACATTGTTTCAGCAACGATGCACAGTAATTTGCTGTGCTTCCTGTTGTTAAAACATCGTCACATAAAATGAAAATATAGCCTTTCAATGATTTCCCAGCTGATGTAAATTGCAAAACATTGGTACGCCGTTGCTCTGCATTCAGCGTATGCTGTGGAATTCCGCCCGGCTTTTTCCAAAGCAAATCGGTACGAACCGGAATCTTTGTGACAAAAGAAATTGCATTTGCAATGCGTTCCGCCGGATTCTTTCCCCGTAAAATCCACTGATGCCGCTGCATCGGTACTGGAACAATGGCATCCGCCATCATCCAATCCGGTTTCTGCAGGATTCGTTCCCCTAATACTGTTCCCGTGTAGTTCGCAAAGTTTAAATTTTCTGCTTGCTTCAACTGTAAAATGCCCTGTCTGGCTCGTCCTTCATAACGACTGACTGTCATTGCACCATCGAAGGCAAGCGATTCCGAACACATACAATCATCGAATGGTTTTCCACATCCACTACATACAGTATCCGGATTCAATGCTGTTTCAATCTGACATGCCTCACAAATCCATGCATCCCATGCAATCACCTGATTACAACAAGGGCAGCGATTCGGATACATAAGGTCAATCAGAAAGCGGTAACTGTTCCGGAGCAGATGTGTCTGTTTCATGCAATGTCCCCTCTGTCATCATATGCTTGAGGCAGGTGTAACGATGACACCGCCGATTATTATCTACCATCTGATAGATTTTCTGCTGTGAACCAATCAGAATCAGCAGTTTTTTGGAACGAGTGACGGCAGTATACAGCAAATTTCGATAATATAACTTCTCGAAGCCACCCAATAAGGGCAAAATCACCACTTCAAATTCGCAGCCCTGACTTTTATGCACGGTAATGGCATAGGCAAGTTCCAACTGTTCCAGCTGGTCAAAACTGTAGACCGCCGTTCGTCCATCAAAACAAACAACCGCTTCCCCTGTCTTTTTCTGCAACGTCAAAATCTTTCCAATGTCACCGTTGAAAACACCTGCTCCCGGTTCGCCATCTTTATGCCATTCCAAGTCATAGTTGTTGCGAATCTGCATGACCTTGTCCCCTTCTCGAAACGTATAGAGAACCGATTTATATTCCTGTTTTCCTCGGCTGGGTGGATTTAAAACTTCCTGCAAGCGGCGATTCAATTCAATTACCCCTAATAACCCTTTTCGAGATGGCGTAATCACTTGAATATCATCCATTGGATGGTAATGATAGGCATTCGGCAGCCGTGTTTTCACCAAATCCAAAATCAATTGCGTTGCATCTTCTGTTTTCAATCGCTGGAAAAAGAAAAAATCACTCTGCTTCTGCTGCAAATCCGGATAATTCCCCGTGATAATTTTATGGGCATTCGTAACAATGCAGCTTTGCTGAGCCTGCCGGAAAATCTGATTCAGAGCAACCACAGGAACTTGTCCGCTGTCAATCAAATCTTTCAGGACATTGCCAGCCCCTACCGATGGCAGCTGGTCACTATCGCCCACCATAATCAACTTGCAACTAAACCGCAACGCACGTAGCAAGCTTTCAAATAGCAACACATCCACCATCGACATTTCGTCCACAATCATCACATCACAAGTCAGCGGATTGGATTCATTATGCCGGAATTTCGTTGCCCCTGCCATGTCAAATTCCACCTCTAACAAGCGGTGAATGGTCTTTGCTTCGTAGCCTGTTAAATCCGAAATTCGCTGTGCAGCTCGTCCGGTCGGAGCAGCTAACATGACTTGATAGCCTTGCTTTTCAAACAGAGAAATCATGCCGTTTAATGTGGTGGTTTTTCCTGTCCCAGGTCCACCTGTCAAAATCAACAGACCACGGGATAATGCAGATAAAATTGCTTTTCGCTGTAATTCTGCATATTGAATGCCCTGTTCTGTTTCTTCTCGTTTGATTAAGTCCAGATAAATTTCTTGGTCTTCTGGTGCAGAGAAATCCCGCAAGACGCCGATTCGATCTGCAATGTACTGTTCTGCCTCGTAATATGCTGGCAAATAGACAAATTCCCGTGCATCTTTTTGATAGGAAACTAGATTTCCTTCTTTCTGTGCTGCCTGATAGGCTGCTAGAAATTCCGATTCTGAAACCTGTAAATATTCACATACTTTCGGCTGAAGTCGATCCAGCGGCAAACAAGTATAGCCGTTGTGCGTGTTATGCTCCAGAATATAACACGTTCCTGCTAAAATTCGCTGTTCTGCATTTTTTGGAACTTTTAAATCATCCGCAAGAAGTTCTGCTTTTTCAAACGGCAATTCGATTCCCATTCCACACAGCAAATAGGGATTTGCCAGAATCATTTCTTTTGCACCGCTGCCATAGCACTGATAGGCTCGCATCGCATAACGAGAGCGAATGTTGTATTGTTGCAGAAACAGCATCAAGCTGCGTAGTGCAAAAATTTTTTGTACTTCCTGTGCAATCGTTTCACATTTTTTCGGAGAAATGCCACGAATTTCCATCAGGCGAGTGGGCTGTTTCTCCATGATTTCCAATGTCTGACTGCCAAATGCGGTTACGATTTTCTTTGCAAGTGCCGAACCAATGCCCTTGATCACGCCGGAAGAGAGATACCGCTGAATGTTGATGGCATCTTCCGGCAGCTTTCGTTCTACATACTGTGCCTGAAACTGTACGCCAAAGCGAACGTGATTGACATAAGTACCATCTACGGAAAGCTGTTCGCCCTCTTCCACATCGCCCAGCTCCCCAACAACCGTAATCAATGTTCCATTCGCATCCAAATCCAAAACGGTATAGCCGTTCTGTTCATTGCGATACAGCACCTGTTCCACCGTTCCTTCGATATGCAAAACGGTTTCCTGTTCCAACGGAACCCCTCCTCTCTCAATCGTTTTACGCTACCCTTTATTATACTATTTTTTCAGACAAATTGCAATCATTTTTCGATGGAAAACGACATTCCATTAAAATTTTCTGGAATTCCGAAAATGTTCCACATTGGAAACGGGTGTGGTCTTGGCAATACTGTCGAATTTCTTCTGATTGCAGTGTCGGTTCTTCCGGCAGCAACAAAAAAATCTCTGCGGTTTGCAGGGAAACTTGCCACTGTAAATCCGAAAACAAATGATTCAACTCTGCTTTCCAGTCTGGACGCAACTCCAGTGCAGAAAGTAACACATAACAGGATGCCGGACGCTTCTGGTTGTGTAGCTTTCGTTTCGTGCAGATGCAGATTCCCTCAATCAATGCCAGAATTGCAAGCAAAAACGCAATACCGAACAATGTGGTCATAAAAATCGCCGCCTCTCACAGATTTTCGTTGCTATAATGTATGCAGTGGACAAGCAATTTTGATACAAAAAGAAAATCTACTTGACAATGGAAAAAATATCATTTATAATAAAAATGATACCTTCGTTTTTTGTAGAAACAAGAAACAAAACCAATTTTTTAGGATAGGAAGAGATGATATGGGATTATTCTCCTGCTGCTTTTTGCAGTCGACCCCAAAAGTCGGAGCAGAGAGCAAACCAGCCATTCAAAAATTGCAACAATGGGAAACCGCACATTTTCCAATTCCCCGTACTTATGCCTGGACAAATGGATCACCAAACCCAGCAACTCGGTATCAAATTTACCGAACCGAACAGGGTGCATCTATTTCTTTAAAAAAGATGAAAATTCCAGCAGCGTCTTCCCAATCGCAGGTGGAGTTTATTTTCAGTAAAATCAAAACCATTACCAGTGGGGTTGACCCCAATGAAGTTGCCTGTTGGATTTTCGATTATCGAACACAGATTTCCAACGAAATCCAACGATTTTTAGAGAATCTCCAAAAATTAGAAAACCTGAATAAAACGTTGCGAGAAGATTCCCTGTTTTTCGATATTGACCACGTATTTCAAGTGAAAGTACGAAGTCTTTATCATGAACTGTTGTTCTGTAAGTTTGAAAATCTCGGAAATGCTGCTTACTTTCAAAGTGTGCAGTCCCGTCTGGTTGCTATTTGTAAGGATATGAGCGATTTAAACACTAACTTCTTGGATTATATGTACGCTCTCACCAATACGGAACGAGAAGATACCACACAGGACTTGGAATTGATTCGGATGCAAGTACAAGCAATGGCAGAATTGACACAAAAACAAATTCAAGACTCCTACAGAGGCATTGGGCAATAAAATAAAAAAGCGGCTGTCTACACCAAATATCATGCAGACAGCCGCTTTTTGTAGGATTATGCAAATCTTTTAATTTTTCTGTTTTGCTTTCCACAATGGAATCATCCGGAAGGCACAGTACAACACCGCCAAAACACCAATGATACCACCAGCATAGCCAATGTTTGCAATCGAAAGCTGATTGCAGACCGTTCCGCCCAGCCATGTTCCGCAGCCAATCCCCAAATTAAAAATACCAGAGAACAGGGACATTGCAACTGCTGAAGCTTCTTCTGGAACTGCCTTGATGGTTTCTGCTTGGAAGGCAACATTGAATGCTGTAACTGCCATTCCCCAAAGCACACAAACCAGAATTACCAGATACAAGCTGATAGATGCTACTCGCAAGCAAAGCAAGGCTACTGCAACACTGGCAATGATGAATCGAATGAATGCATACCGATGCTTATCATACAGTCGAGAGAACAAGAAGCTACCCAACAGACCAGCTGCACCAAACAGCGTCAACACAATGGTAATCCAGCTATCTGCCAGATGTGCAACCTGTTTCAAGAACGGCTCAATATAGCTGTAACCGGTATAATATGCACTTGCTACGAGAAACGTAATCAAATAAATACCCAGCAGCTGCCGACGCTTCAAAATCTGTGGAAGCTGCCGAATCTGAAACGGTGTTCCGTTGGACATCTTCGGAAATACAAAGAGCAGATAAAACAGCACCAAAAATGCAACCGCTGCTACACATAAAAAAGTCATTCGCCAGCCAACGGTTAACCCGATGACTCTGCCCAGCGGCAGCCCGAAAATCATAGCAACCGATGTTCCTGTAACAATCATACTCATGGCAAGCGTTTGGTGCTCCTCTGGAACAAGCCGAACTGCAATTGGAGAAGCCACTGACCAGAAAATTGCATGCGTACAGGCGACGCCTATTCTGGAAACCATCAGCATTCCATAACTGGCAGAAACTCCAGATAAAACTTGGAAAATGCCGAACAGGGCAATTGTTCCTAGCAACAACTTGCGATAAGACATCTTGGAAACCAACAGCATGAGTGGCAAAGACAACAAGGTTACCACCCAGGAATATACAGAAATCAACAAGCCTGCATGCGACTCTGTAATCCCGAAATTTGCTGCAATGTCAGAAAGCAGCCCGATGGGCATAAATTCAGATGTGTTAAAAATAAAAGCAGATACCGTCATCCCAATCAACGGCAGCCATGCTTTTAAAGGCATTTTTTGTTTGGTCATTTGTATCAAACCATCCTCTCTCATAATTATTCTGGTATTTCCGTTTCAATATTATAGCACTGCCTTTGTGGGATGTCAATTTTAAATATCAAACATTTTTCCGGGGAATTGGCTATAAAATAAGCAAGCAGACCCACAAAACGATAAGCCTGCCGAAAAACATGAAACAGACTGAAATATTTTCAGATTCTGTCACGTTTTTTCTATCTTTCCACACAAATTCTCAAAGATGCAAAACAATCAGCAGCCCGCATTTCATGAACTGCTGATTGTTTCAAAATCGGGTAACAGCCATTCTGCTGCTTCCCATATTTGTTTTCGCAGAAAATCCTTTGCATAAAGATAAAATACCTGCTCTGCTGCCTGTTGCAGCTGCTGTTCCGGCGGTTCTGTCCATAGATGGGATACGACTGCCATTCTATCCGTTTCTACTGCACACGCCTGCAAAAATTCTGTCAGCCATTCTGGATGTTCTGGCAGTTGTTCTTCCCATTCCTCTGGAATTGCCTTTATTTCAACATCCTCAGAATCATCATACAAATCTGGAAAAATCATGGCTGTAATCATTTCCGCTTTCTGTTGGATGTTCATTGGAATCTGTTCATTTGGTTCACAGTTTTCATAATACCATCTGCTCAACGGGCAGAGATTTGCAAAACAGTAATCACAAAAAGGCAAATTCACATTAGAATCATCCCGATAAAACTGTCGCAGTGTTTCATATAATTCGATGTAACACTGATAATTGTCAAAATTTTTTCCGTTATCAAAATCAATATGATAAATCTGATATTGAAATGCTGCCTGCAAGTTTGGAATAAAGTGTTCCCGGCTCATCATCATACCATGTTTGCGGCTCAAGATTGCAAAAATAATATAAGGCTTTGCTGCCTGTAACTGTGGGTTTCCATTCAGCAATCGCAGCAGTTCCCCGATATTTTCTACATAAGCAGTGCTTTTTCTGCCAGCATAAAAAAACGGATTCTGGATGGATAAATAAAAAATCGCATCTCGTTCATCTGTTCCCTTTTCTGCATTTCGTTGGAACTTCTTTGCTGCTTGTTTAAAAATCGGCAACTGTGCTTTTTGTATTGCCTGTTCCTGTAAAAATGCCTGAAATTCAGAAACCGTTTTCGACTGTTTCAGCCAGACTCGAATATCCTGCTCTTCGCTGCGGCTTTCTGGATGCCAGTCAAACAACAATCCTCGGTCGGTAATCCAAGCAGCATAGAGAAACGATAACTGCAAATCTCCGGGATGTTCCTGCAATGCCTGCAACAATCCCAAACTAATGGCTGCTGGATTCTGATTGGAAATCTGCCAGTGCTGTAATCCATCCTGAAACTGCTTTCGAAAATCTGCAACCGCAGAACTGGCTGCTTCCATAGTCAGATGTGCATCTTTCAACAATTGAGAAAGGGAAACATATGCCTCTGCTTCTTTGCAGAGAAATTGATAAATTTCAAATTCTTCTGTCGGATTCATCTTGCAGAATTCTCCTATTCTGTGGAAATAAGTCCGTTTTCCTGTAATGTTTGCCGCTCTTCCTGAATCTCCAGCATTAATGCTTGCCATTCTGCATCTTGTGCTTCTTTGGAAAATGCCAATATCCGCAGAAAAACTGCAAATTCCCCAGTTGCTGGCGGTGCTTTTCGCACCAATGCAATCCGGGGAATTTGTTTTGCTTTTTGGAGCAGCGAACGCTCGTTATGCTTCATTCAGTTGTCTTTTCCAATGCTTCCCGCAAGGTTCTCCATCCCAATACCGCACACTTTACCCGTGCTGGCATATGGGAAATATCCTGCAACGCAGATGCCTCTTCCAGTTCATCCACTTCTTCCTCTGTTGCAGTTCCCTTGATCATCTTCAAAAACAAATCAGATAAATGCAGGGCTTCTTCTTTAGTCTTTCCCACAATCATCCCAATCATAATATCCGCAGATGCCTGCGAAATCGCACATCCATCACCACAGAAAGACGCATCTTGAATGACACCGTCTTCCACTTTCAAGTTCAGGAAAATGTCATCTCCACAGTTTGGATTGACCCCTTCCAGCTTGATGGTTGCATCCGGCAAATCATACTTGAACTCCGGACGTACGTTGTGCTCCGTTAAAATCTCATTATAAAAATTATTCGCCATAGCCCATACGCCTCCGAATATTTGAAACACTCTCTAAGAAACGATCTGCCTCTTCCTTGGTATTATAGAACATCACACTTGCTCTTGCAGAAGAATGAATGCCCAGATACTGATGCAGCGGTTCTGCACAGTGATGCCCAGCACGAATATCCATGCCATCACTGCTCAAAATTTCGCTGATGTCATGTGGATGCACCTGATCCACGGTAAATGCAACAATTCCCGTGTGATTTTCTGCCTGTTCCGAACCCAATACATGAATGTGCGGAATGGACTGCATACCACGCAGCAAATATTCTGTCAATTCCTGCTCTGCCTGCTGTACGTTGGACATACCCAGCTTTTGCAGATACCGAATTGCCTCTGCCAATGCAACCGCTCCGCCAGCATTTACCGTACCTGCTTCAAACTTGTGCGGCAATTCTGCATAGGTTGCATCATAACGGGAAACGGTTTCAATCATTTCTCCACCTGTCAGGAATGGCGGCATAGATTCCAGCAGTTCTTTCTTTCCATAGAGAACACCAATTCCCATCGGAGCAAGCATTTTATGCCCGGAAAATGCCATAAAGTCAACATCTAACGCTTGCACATCCACTGCCATATGCGGTGCACCCTGTGCAGCATCCATCAAGATGACTGCTCCGCATTGTCTGGCACGTTTCACCAATTCTGCGACTGGATTCACACAGCCCAAAACATTGGAAACCATGCCAATTGCAACTAATTTTGTATGGTCAGAAAAAGCAGCATCCATTCGCTCTTTGGAAATCGTTCCGTCTGGGTCGCATTCCAGATAAACCAGCTTTGCACCGGTCATCCGTGCAACCATCTGCCACGGCAGCAAATTGCTGTGATGTTCCAGAATGGAAACTACGATCTCATCGTCCGCTTTCAAGTGCGACAATCCATAGCTATAAGCAACCAGATTGATGCTTTCGGTGGTGTTTCGTGTAAAGATGATTTCTTCCGGTGCAGCTGCGTGAATAAACTGCTGAACCGTTGTTCTGGCTGCCTCATATCGTTCGGTTGCCTCAACACTCAGCGGATATAAGCCACGCAGAACATTGGCATTATAGCTTTCGTAAAATTCCTGTGCTGCCTGCAAGACACAAGCCGGCTTTTGTGAAGTCGCCGCATTGTCAAAATAAACACGGTCATGCTTGGCAATCAACGGAAATTCTGCCCGAATGGCTGCAATCTGAGAAGCGGTCATGTCGGAATCACCTCATCAATCGTTTTTTGCAGCAAATCTGCGGTTTTTTCATCCAATCCCTGACAAAGTGTTTCCAGCTTTGCACGGGAGATAATTTTTTCAGCGATTTCTTTTTCAATGCCACGAGATGCAAAGTAGAACAAAATATCCTGTGGCAATTCTCCGATGGAAGCCCCGTGACTACCCTTTACATCTTCTTCTGAACAGAGAATCAGCGGAATGGTCTTATTCACGACATCATCCCCCAACAGCAAAACCGTTTCGTTTTCCTTGCCCTCAGAACCGGAACAGCCTGTCCGCAAGTCAATCGTACCACGGAACACTTTTGCAGCATGGTTCTGTACCGTTCCCTCTGCGATAATGTCACTCATGGTTTTCTTTCCGATGTGGTTGACAATCACATTCATATCTAAAGTGCGATTCTGCTGTACCAAATAGCCAGAGTGGCTGGTAAAGCTACTGCCATCACCAATCAAATCAGCCCGAACGCCAGAAGTCAAGTTGCCCTTTGTCAAATACAGTCTTATCAGTTCAATTGAACCCTTTTCCGCTACAACACAGCCAACATCATTCCAACTATCTGCACTGTTATCTGCTAAAACCTGAATGAGATGAACAGATGCATCGGCTGCCACATTCAAAATTGTCCGAACAGCTGCGTGATTTGCCTGTCCCTCCCAATTCTGTACAATGGTCAAATGGCTGCCTTCGGCTGCATTTACGAGCACCTGCAAAGAAGATTCTGCCTGTGGTGCATTCTGAATGGTCATCCGAACGGTATCTGTTGTGTTAGAAGCGGCTGCAATCTGCATGCCCCACTGAAAAACAGGGGTCAATGCTGCACCAACGCCAGTTTCCACGCTCTGTTCCGGCTCTACCTTTGAAACAGCAGAAATCTGTGTAGTTCCCTGCTCTGATTCTGCCTGTACGGTGCAAGCTGCGGTTGGTGTATAGGCAATGGTTTTTGCTTCGTTGACATCCAACCGATGCCAAGTCTTAACTGGCAGTGCATTTACAATTATCTTTTGTTGTTCCATTTTATCCACCTCACCCGATACTGCCCTTCATTTCCAGACGAATCAAATTATTCATTTCAATTGCATATTCCAACGGCAGTTCCTTGGAAACATTGTCCGCAAATCCGCTGACAATGCAAGCTCTTGCATCTTCTTCACTCAAGCCTCTGGACATCAAATAGAAAATGGCTTCATTGCTGATTTTTCCAATCTGTGCTTCGTGTCCAACATCTGCCTTTCCGGTTCTAACATCAATTGCCGGAATGGTATCGGAACGAGAAATGGAATCCAGCATCAGCGATTCACAGGAAACAGAAGATTTACTGCCGACGGCTTCTTTCTGTACTGTTACTGCACTTCGGAATGTGCTGACACCGCCATCCTTAGAAATCGACTTTGTATTGATATAGGAACTGGTATCTGGAGCAGCGTGTACAACCTTTGCACCGGTATCCAAATCCTGACCGTTTCCGGCAAAGGTAATGCCTGTGAATTCCATCTTTGCACCCTTGCCCTTGAGGATGCTCATCGGATACAGATAAGAAACGTGCGAGCCGAATGAGCCAGAAACCCATTCAATCTTGCCGCCCTCTTCTACCAATGCACGCTTGGTATTCAGGTTGTACATGTTCTTCGACCAGTTTTCAATCGTAGAATACCGCAGCGTTGCATTTTTGCCAACATACAATTCCACACAGCCAGCGTGCAAATTTGCAACATTGTATTTCGGTGCAGAACAGCCTTCAATAAAGTGCAAGTTTGCCCCTTCTTCTACGATAATCAGGGTATGTTCAAACTGTCCAGCACCCTTTGCATTCAGTCGGAAATAAGACTGCAACGGAATCGTTACAGTTACATTCTTTGGAACATATACGAACGAACCGCCCGACCAAACTGCACCGTGCAGGGCTGCAAATTTATGGTCGGTTGGCGGAACTAACTTCATAAAATGCTTTTGAATCATTTCCGCATATTCGCCATGCATTGCACTTTCCAAATCAGTATAGACAACGCCCATCGCTGCGACTTCTTCTCGCACATTATGATAAACCAACTCAGAGTCATACTGTGCACCAACGCCAGCCAGTGATTTCCGTTCTGCCTGCGGAATCCCCAGCCGTTCAAAGGTGTTCTTGATGTCCTCCGGTACTTCCGACCAGTCGCCCTTCATCTTGGTGTTCGGACGCACATAGGTGACAATCTGATCCATGTGCAAGCCTTCGATGGATGGTCCCCAGTCCGGCACTTGCAATTTGTTGTAAATTTCCAGAGAATGCAGCCGAAATTCTTTCATCCATTCCGGATCATTCTTTTCCTTGGAAATTTGTTCTACCAATGCCGGTGTTAAACCTGCATCAATTTTATAAAAATCATCTTCCCGATCCTTGATATCATAGACGCTTCTATCAATATCGGCAATCTGCTGTTTTTCTTCTTTCATGATGGTTCTTCCTCCTCTCGGCTTTGGATTTAGAGCGTTTCATAAGCGGAAAAACCATTTTCATTGATTTCATCAATCAGCGAGCTATCGCCAGTCTTGACAATCTTTCCGTTTACCATGATGTGGGTTTTGTCCACATGCAGAGATTCCAGAATCTTGGTGCTGTGGGTAATAATCAGCAGGCTGCCCTTGCTGCTCTTCCGATAATCAGCGATTCCCTGAGAAACAGTCTTTACAGCATCTACGTCCAAACCAGAGTCTGTTTCATCCAAAATAACCAGTTCCGGATGCAGCATCAGCATTTGCAGGATTTCTGTCTTTTTCTTTTCCCCACCGGAGAAACCAACATTCAAATCCCGTTCTGCATAGGACGGATCCATCTGAAGCAGTTCCATTTTTTCTTCCAGTTCTTTCTTAAAGCTGAAGAACCGAACCCGCTTGCCGGTCTTTGCTTCTACTGCACTGCGGATAAAGGCACTCACTGTGATACCCGGAATTTCAATCGGGTTCTGGAATGACAGGAAAATGCCTTTTTTTGCCCGTTCATTGTCCGGCAAATCGTTGATTTTTTCACCCTTATAGAAAATATCCCCGCCAGTAATCGTATATTCTGGGTTTCCCATCAGGGTAGAACCCAATGTTGATTTACCAGTGCCGTTTGGCCCCATTAAAACGTGTACTTCGTTCTCCTGAATATCCAAATCAATTCCATGCAGGATTTCCGTTTCTCCTACATTGACCTTTAAATTCTGAATCTGCAACAATGTTTCCTGACTCATGTTTCTGGTTCTCCTTTCCAATTTGCAACTTCTGCAAGTGTAATACCATCTAAATATGCATTGATTACACCGGACAATCCTTTCCAGATGGGCAACACCTGACAAGAATCTGCTGTTTCGCAGATGGGTGCTCCCTGTACAATACAGGTGACCGGTTCAATGGATTCTTCTACTGCTCTTAAAATTTCCCCGACACAATACGCCTCCGGCTTTCTGGAGAGCCGATAGCCGCCGCCTTTTCCGCTGGCAGATTCCACCAAGTGTTGTTTGGAAAGTGCCGTTGTAATGCGTTCCAAGTATTTCAGGGAAACATTTACTTCCGTAGAAATAATTTTTAACGGAATGAATGAGCCGTCTGCATGCTGTGCCAGATACATCATCAGCTTCAAAGCATACCGTCCTTTTGTGGAGATAATCATATTGCTACCTACACCTTACCTTTCGGTTTCCTGCCACTCATTATACACCAACTCCCCTACCGTGTCAATAGGGTTTAGCAGCATTCACAAAAAGTTATCTACATTTTTATTTTTGGGCAATTTCTCCTTTTTGATACATCCACCACAAAAAAAGCAGAAAAAAGAGCAACAGAACTGCATTTTTCAGCTCCATTGCTCTCTTTTTAGTATAAAAATTTAATTCTGTCCGGTAATTTCCTGATACAAATCTAAATAATCCTTTGCAGAACGATTCCAGCTAAAATCACAGAGCATGGCACGTTTCACCAATGCATTCCACTTTCGCTTTTCCTGATACAACGCACACGCACGCTTCACAGCGTCCAGCATATCCATTGCATCATAGGTTTTGAACGTAAAGCCGTTTCCGCCAATCGTTCCAGCATCGGTTACGGTATCTTTCAAGCCGCCTGTTTCCCGTACAATCGGAATTGTTCCGTATCGCATGGCAACCATCTGTGCCAAACCGCACGGTTCATTCTGGGATGGCATGAGGAAAATGTCTGCTCCGGCATAGATTCGCTTCGCCATCTGCGGCAAAAAGCCAATGTGTACAGAAACCTGCTCCGGATGCTGCAACTGCATCTCCCGGAAAAAGTCCTCGAAAATCTTTTCTCCGCTGCCCAAGATGACAAATCGACAGCCCAGTTCCAACATTTCCTGAAACGCATACTGAATCAGATGAATGCCCTTGTGGGCAACAAACCGAGTTACAATGCCAATGACTGGCTGACCATTGTCTTCCCACTTCATTTCTTCCAACAAATCTGTTTTGCAGGCTTTCTTTCCGGTTCTGCGGTTGACCTGATAGTGTTCTTTGATGTCCGGATCTGTGTCAGGATTGTACAAATCCACATCAATTCCGTTCAAAATACCACGAATACCATCCTGTCGGCGAACCAGTTCCCGATCCATTCCATAAGAGAACCACGGGTCTAAAATTTCCTTTGCATAAGTCGGGCTAACGGTTGTCACACAATCTGCGGTTTCAATCGCACCTTTCATCAGGTTGACACAGCCGTCATAATCCAACAAGTTGGTGTAATAAGTCGGAATCCCCATCAATTCGGAAATGATTTCTTTTCCATAAACACCCTGATATTGAATGTTGTGAATGGTGTAAATCGTCTTGATTTTCTCATAGCCCTGCCGATATTTATAGAAAATATCATAATAGACCGGAATCATTGCTGTCTGCCAATCGTTGCAATGAATCAAGTCCGGAAAGAATGCAATCTCGGACAACAGTTCTAATACCGCTCTGGAAAAGAAAATAAACCGCTCCGCATCGTCATAAAAGCCATACATACCATCCCGCATAAAATAATAAGGATTGTCTAGCAGGTAATAAATCACACCATTTCTCTGAATGGTATAAACGCCGCAGTATTGTTTTCTCCATCCAATTTCCACATCAAAATCCTTTAAAAAGGTCATTTGATTGCGAACAGCGGGCTTTACGCTCCGGTAAAGGGGCAGTACAACTCTACAATCGCACTGCTGTTGTACCATTGCCTTCGGCAACGCACCCATCACATCTGCCAGTCCGCCAGATGCGGCAAACGGCAATGCTTCACTGGCTGCATATAAAATTTTCAATCGTTTTCATCCTCTCCGTATATTCGTTGCAATCGGTGTATCATACAGAATAGAAGCACTGCTGCTCTCTGCAAGACAGTGCTTCTCTCTCATCAATCTTTTTAATACAATCTATTTTCTTAGATTTTTCCGTTTTTGCTCAGGTACAGCGGGAAATCATCCGAACCAGTCAGTACTTTATCGCTGGAAATGTCTACGTTCTTATCTGCAATGACACGTTCAATGTTGCACTTTTCGCCAACATGTGTACCCTGCATCAAAACGCTGTTCTTTACGACGGCATCTTTTCCAATCCGAACACCACGGAACAGTACACAGTTTTCAACGCTGCCTTCAATCACACAACCGTCTGCAATCAGAGAGTTCTTGACACTGGATTCCAGACCGTATTTTACGGGTGCATTGTCGCCAACCTTGGTATAAATCGGAGCAGATTCCTGGAACAGACCTGCACGAGTATCTGCCTGCAACAAAGACAAGTTTGCCTGATAATATGCGGCTAAACCGTCAATCTTTGTAAATACACCCTTGTGTTCATAGCCCTTGATGACAAATTCATCTTTTCTGCCTTGCAGTACATCTCTTACTAAGCTATGCTGACTCTTGCTAGCTGCTTCCTGTACAATCTTCTTCAGGAATTCTGTCCGCATGATAAACATTTCCAGAGAAACATTGCATTCTCCAGTAATTGCCGGTGTAATCAGAACTTCCTTAACGGTATGATTTTCATCCACACTAATGACATTGGTAGACGGATTCTTTTCCTTGCTGTAAAAGCCCTTGGAATAGATGATGGTAATATCTGCTTCCGTATCAATATGCTGCTGCAAAGCGGCATTGAAGTCAATGTTGGTTACTACATCGCAGTTGGAAAGTACAACATATTCCGATTTGGAATGTTCTACGAATTCCCGAACATTGTTCAATGCTTCCAGTCTGCCCTGATAAATACCGCCGCCAACGTGGCTGAACGGTGGGAGCAGATGCAGACCGCCGGTTTTACCAGTCAAGTCCCATTCTCTGCCAGAGCCCAGATGATCCAGCAAAGAACCATAGTTGGACTTTGTGATAACACCCACTTCTGAAATTCCGGAGTTTACCATGTTAGAAAGCGGAAAGTCAATCAGCCGATATCTTCCGCCGAACGGAATCGAACCCATTGTCCGCAGCTTTGTCAAATCAATGACATTGGTATCATTGATGCTGGCAAAAATCAAACCTAATACTTTATTGTTCATACCCATTTCTGCCACCGCCTTTATATATTCTCTGAAATAATCTGTTTCGGTTCAACTTCCTTGTTTTCCGAAACGGTAATATCGTGTCCCAGAACGGCGATACCCCAATCGTCCCGATTTTCTACGGATTCTGGGCTCTTTCCGATTCTTGCACCACTTTCAATCACACAATTTTCGCCGATGATGGCATATTCTACAACAGCACCCTTTTTAATCGTTGTACCCGGCATAATAATGCTGTACTTGACGGATGCTCCGGCTTCAATTGTAACGCCTGCGGAAATGACAGAGAAATCAACTGTTCCATCAACATTACTGCCCTCGGTAATCATCGAGTTTTCAATGTGTGCATTTTCTCCTACATACTGCGGCGGCATGTTGTTGTGTCTGGAATAAATCTTCCACTGTGGGTCATAGAGATCCAGCGGTACGCTTGGGCTGAGCAGATCCATGTTTGCTTCCCACAAGCTATCCAGTGTCCCAACGTCTTTCCAATAACCTTCAAATTCATAAGCGAACAGCCGTTCTTCATTTTTCAGCATGGACGGAATAATGTCCTTACCGAAATCCTTTGAGCCAGTGTTTGCGTTTTCGTTTTCAATCAAATATGCCTTTAATTTGCTCCAAGTAAAGATATAAATCCCCATGGATGCCAAAGTGGACTTTGGTTCTTTCGGCTTTTCGGTAAATTCTGTTACACGGCGGTTTTCATCACAAGTCATGATACCAAACCGAGAAGCTTCTTCCTTCGGAACATCAATAACAGCAATCGTGCTTGCTGCATCATTGTTTACATGAAATTCAAGCATTTTGGAGTAATCCATCTTATAAATATGGTCGCCACCCAGAACAATTACATATTCTGGATCATACCGTTCGATGAATGCCATATTCTGATAAATGGCATTTGCAGTACCTTCATACCAGGAAGCACCTGCTGCGGTTTGATACGGCGGCAGAACATGCACACCACCGTGCATTTTATCCAAATCCCACGGCTGACCATTTCCAATATATTCATTCAGAACCAACGGCTGATACTGGGTCAACACACCAACCGTATCCACACCGGAGTTGGTGCAGTTCGATAACGGGAAGTCAATGATACGATATTTTCCGCCGTAAGGAATTGCCGGCTTTGCCACTTTCTGTGTCAGTGCATATAGACGGCTGCCTTGACCGCCTGCCAGAAGCATGGCGACACACTTTTTCTTGATTTTCATTGTTTGTATTCCTCCTAACAAAAGTGCTTGGATATGCTCAATTCTACTGTAAATACAATAGAATGCATCAGCTGAATTCAGGGGTTTTGCTTTTTCTCTGCGGTTTCTGCAGATGAAGCAATGGATCTTGTTGCACGTCTGGCATGAATCTTTGTGGTTGTTCCCTTTCTGGTCAGACGCTTTTTGGTGGGAACATGTTTCAGATAGACAACAGACAATGGTGCTAATGTCATTGAAATATGCTGTTCAAAACCATGCATCGGTTCTGCAATGGTGCGGAATGTTTTTTCTGAAACACCGCTGCCGCCAAATACGGCATCATCGGTATTAAAAATCAACTCATATTTTCCTGCAAACGGAACGCCGATACAATAATCGTTCCGCAATACCGGACAGAAGTTGCAGACAACCATGACTTCGTTGCCATCATCATCAATCCGGCGGAATGCAATGACACTCTGCTGATAATCATCATTGGAAATCCAGCTAAAGCCTTTCCAAGAATCATCGTTTTGCCAGAGCGGTGCATGCTCTAAGTAGAATTTGTTTAAGGCTTCTGAGAATAATAACATCTTCTGATGTTCGGGCTGGTCTAACAAATACCAATCCAATTGTGTTTGATAATTCCATTCGTTGACTTGTGCAAATTCCTGTCCCATAAACAACAGTTTTTTGCCCGGATGTGCCATCATATACGCTAAGAATGAACGATACGTTGCATACTGGTCGGTTTCGTTTCCTGACATCTTTTTCAACATGGAACACTTTCCATAGACAATCTCATCATGAGAAATCGGCAAAATATAATTTTCTGAGAAACAATAGAAGAATGAGAATGTTATTTTATCATGGTTGAAAGAACGGTAAATGGGGTCTAAGGAAACATAGCTGAGCATATCATTCATCCAACCCATGTTCCACTTGAAATTAAATCCCAAACCGCCAATATCCGTTGGTTTCGTAACCAATGGCCATGCAGTAGACTCTTCTGCAATCATCAAAACGTCTGGATTTCGGCTGAATACGGTTTCATTCAGTCGCCGCAGGAAATCAACTGCCTCTAAATTTTCATGTCCGCCGTAGACGTTTGGCCGCCATTCCTGCCGGTCATAATCTAAGTAGAGCATAGAAGCCACGGCATCTACTCGCAAACCGTCTACGTGATAATCTTCTAACCAGCTGCATGCACTGGAAATCAGGAACGAACAAACTTCGCCCTTTCCATAGTCAAATACCCGTGTGCCCCAAGATTTGTGTTCCATTTTCAGTGGGTCGGTATATTCATAACAATAAGAACCATCAAATTCACAAAGCCCTGCGGCATCTTTTGGAAAATGGGCTGGAACCCAGTCCAGAATAACACCAATGTTTGCCTGATGGAATAAATCCACCATCTTCCGGAAGTCATCCGGTGTACCATGACGGGAGGTCGGTGCAAAATAACCGGTTACTTGATAGCCCCACGACCCATCAAACGGATACTCTGTCAATGGCATGAATTCCACATGCGTATAAGACATTTTTTTCAAATACGGAATGATTTCCGTAGCAAATTTCAAATAACTCGGGAACTGTTCCCCTTCCTTGTGTTTCCAAGAACCAAGATGCACTTCATAGATATTCATGGGTTCTTTGTATGGAATCCATTTTTTTCTCTGCTGCATCCATGCGGCATCTTCCCACTGATAACTGCTTTCAAACAATTTGGAAGCCGTACCGGGACGGGTTTCAAAATGCACAGCATAAGGGTCGGATTTTTCAAGAATTTGTCCATTTTGTGTTTCGATACTGTATTTATAGAGGTCAAATTGCTTCAATTTTGGAATGACAACTTCCCATACTGTATCTGAAATTTTTTCCATCGGATTTTGCGTGCGATCCCACTGGTTAAATTCCCCAATGACAGAAACGCTTTTTGCAGTCGGTGCCCAAACTCGAAACCGGTGATAACTGCCCCTTCCTCGTTTAAAGGCATGTGCTCCGAAAAACTTTCCTGCTTCGGCGTTTTTTCCTTGGTGGAACAAGTACAGCGGAAAATCATTTTCATTTGCTTTCGTTGTTGCCAGCATGATGTGCCCTCCTTTTTTTCCGGTATTCATATTTTAACATATTTTGCGACAAGATTCAAGAGTTTTTTGCCGTGTCATCTGATTTTTATACATCACGATAATTTCCAACTGTTTTCTTTGTGCAAGTTGTACAAAGAAAATGGTATGGGTGTTTCATGTTTCTGGTTATCTGTATGAAAAATCAAGGTAAAATCAATTCGCATTCCGACACAGCTTCACAACCGTTACAGTGATGTCATCCCGGTGCTTTCCGCCTGAAAAAATGTCTGCTTTGGCACAAATTTCCTCTGCCATCTTACGAATATCATCAGTTGATAACAAAAGTTCCTTAATAAAGGAATATTCTGTCTCATGAATCCCGTCTGAAGCCATAACAAACACGTCATTTTCTGACAACAAAATCTGCTTTTCGTAAAGGTCTGAAACCGCCGTTGACCCAATCGGAAACGTAGGAGCACACACTCGCAAAATGGTGTTTCCCTGCCGAATGAGCGTGGAGGCTGCTCCAGCTTTTAAGAGCGTCAGCGTGCCTTCATCCAAATCGACACGGGCAGCGTCTAAGGTTGCAAACGCCTCTCCTGCGGATTTTGTCACCATCAATCCATTCATCAGCCGAACCGCTGCCATATCTGAAATACCACTGCAAATTAACTTGCGAAACATTTCCGCCGTCATTTTCGATTCAATGGCAGCATTTGCCCCCGTTCCCATTCCATCGGAAAGCACAATATACGTGCAACCTGTTCCATCCTGAAAGCGAATAGAAGTATCACCGGACATTTCCGCCTCTTCTGTTGCTGGAATTGAAATTGTATATTGTTCCAGCTGATACCGCATTGCCTGACACATCCGATACCGCATAGTGGAACGAGTGCGGACAGGCTCTAACTCCTGTAAAGCAATGCCCAGCGACTCCGAAAGCATATGGCAAATTGCAGGCATACAGCTGCCAATCGAACGGCTTTTGCAATAGAGTTCTACCACCAACCGTTCTTTTGCGGTATAGTAGGCAATGACATAATCAAAATCATAGCCGTACCGCTCCAAAAAGCAACAAATGCGGTCGGTTAATTCTGTGCTGTACCGCACTGTCATTCGGTCACCTACAGAGGCAATCAAATCTTCTGTTGCTTGCAATTGCTCAAATAAAATGTGTCGGCTGGCATCCATCCGAGAAATCTGCATGGTTTCCATCTGCACACGCCGTTTTTCTCGATAAAATTGCTGCTGCAACTGTTTTGTATGCAGACAATCGGACAAACTTTCCGGCACTTCTGGCAGTGTGGAAACTGGCTGCCGTTCCATCTCCGAAAAGGCAGCATCCGTTTGTGTGTGCTGCAATTCCCAGCAGTGATGCTGTGCCTTACAGCCTGCACAAATGCGGTCGCAGACGGCTTCTTTTACCGGTTCTGGCTTTTGTTTTTGTAGCAGGGCTGCAATTTCGCTGGTGTCCTCCCGAACACTGTGAATGGCTTCTGACATAAACTGCAAACGGGTAGAAATCGTCTGCATGGTACTGTCATAGCTGCTATTTGCAGTAATTAACCAGCGGTCAAAGCAAATATTATTCAGTAACAGAAATGCAATGCATCCTAAAAATAAATCTCCGATGGAAGAAAATGTAATGACCTGTAAGCCAACTGTCAGCTGTGCCAATGCATTGATGAGGAAAAAGGCAATCGTCATCAGCCCAATGCCACGGTCTACCAAATACCCAGACAACAGCCCTGTAATCGGCAGAAACAGCAATGGCATTCCCAGTTCTCCAGCACAAAGCATTGTTCCGCAAGCCGTCAATGCTCCGCAAATCACACCGCCCATATAACGAAATCGCCGAGCTGCCAGCAATGTTACCGCAATTCCTAAGATTCTGCCAAAATTCATAAATGGATAGTCAAAAGAGGTCAACGCAGCAATGCAGAGAATATAGACAATTGCTGCTGCACAGCCTGTTGCAGATTTGAGCTGAATTTTCTGTTGATTTTGCAATCCCAGCAAAACCGTATGTAAAAACCATGCAGTTGTACCCGTTAGGCATGCTGTCATGCCGTATAGCAAGAAATCCTGTGCAGTGCCATTCATCAAAAAAGACAATAAAATCCCGCTGAACAGCGTACAGCCACCCGTGCAGAGCGACAAAAACGCAGCCGAATGATAATTGCGTAAAAATAGCCGTGCACAGGTAATCAATAACAGAGCAAATAACAATGGCAGTCGCTCCAGTAATAAATCACTCATGAGATACCGCAACAATGTTCCAATTAAAACGGCGATTGCTCCGGTGCTGGAAAGACAGCCTGCAATTGCCAGTGGCAGCGGTGAGGGCAAGCTTCCAATTTCTGCCCCTGAAAATATCAATCCGCAGAGAAAGGCAATTCCAGCCTCCCCCAATAACCTTGAAAACGGATTTCTTCTGACAGCGTGTACTTGTGACATAACAATACGTCCTTTCTGTTTTTCGTTCCGAACTTCGATGGAATCACACATTATTATATAAAGAAAGTCCTGCTATTCTCTGTCAAATCTCGTTGTCTTTTTTCTGCCGGAAATCTAATTTCCCCTGTTTTTTCCTCGAATCTACAAAAAGAAACAGACAAGCATTGGAAAATCATGCTTGTCTGTCGAAAAAGTACTGTATGAAATTTGTATTTTTTGCATTTGCTATCAAATCAATCTGCATAATGACTCAAAAATTGTTTGGTTCGTTCTTTTTGCGGATGCAGGAATAAATCATCCGGTGTTCCTTCTTCCACAATCACACCATCTGCCATAAAGATGACTCGGTCAGACACTGCCTGTGCGAACCGCATTTCATGGGTAACAATGACCATTGTCATATGGTCTTCTGCCAACAGACGAATGACAGCTAAAATTTCCCCTGTCAATTCTGGGTCTAAAGCAGAAGTCGGTTCATCAAAAAATAAAATTGCTGGTGACATCGCCAGTGCCCGTACAATCGCAACTCGCTGTTGTTGTCCGCCGGACAATTCACATGGATAAGCGGACGCTTTTTCTTCCAGACCAACTTTTTTCAAAAGTTTCATTGCATTTTCCGTTGCTTCTTTTTTAGAACGCTTGAGCAAAATGCATTGTGGCTCTACAATATTTTTTAATACGGAATAATGTGGAAATAAGTTGAAATTCTGAAAAACCAAACCAAAATAAGTCTGAATCTTCCGAAATTGTTTTTTCGGTGCATAGACCGGTTTTGCATATGAAACTGCTTTAACAGCAGTTTCACCCATATAGGCAATTTCTCCGCTGCTGAGTGTTTCCAAAAAAGTTGCACACCGCAGCAATGTGGATTTTCCCGAACCAGAAGGTCCAATAATGGAAACGACTTCTCCTTGATTGACAGTCAGGGAAATATCTTTTAGCACCTGTACATCGCCGAACTGCTTTTGCAGATGGGAAATGGTTAAGTATTCTGCCATTTTTGCCGCCCCCTTATATCTTATAATAATTCATCTTTTTCTCTACCAGTGCCATTAAGCCGGCAACCAGCAAATTAAAGACATAATAGAAAATAGCAGCAGCCAAATACGGCAGCATGGAAGTCTGTGCAGCGGCAATCTGCTTGACTTCTGTAAATAATTCTGTATAGGCAATCGCAAATGCTAAGGAAGTATCTTTTACCAGCGTAATAGTTTCATTGGTAACTGCTGGCAGAATCCGCTTGATAACCTGCGGCAGAATAATCCGAAGGAACATCTGAACACGATTATAGCCCAAAATACGGGAGGCTTCGTATTGTCCCACTGGAATAGACTGAATTCCACTTCTGAAAATCTCTGCAAAATATGCCGCATAATTCAGCGAAAATGCAATGATAACCGCATAAAACCGGTAAGAAGTGCTCAATGGAATCTGAAAAATAAAGTAAGGTCCAAAGTAGACTACCAGCAATTGCAACATCAGTGGCGTTCCACGTAGAACGGAAATATAAATCCGTGCCAGCCATTGTAATGGTTTCCAGCCATACATTCGCATGACGCAAACAATCATACCCAACGGAATAGAAAAGACCAATGTCAGCAGGAAGATTGCCAGCGTTCGCAGCATACTATCACCTAATTGTGCAATAATCTCAAAAAATGACATCTTGAATCACACGCCTCACTCATCAGTCTAAAATGACGCTGTCTTGCAAATCCCATTTTTCTGCAATGGTCTTAAATGTTCCATCGGATTTCATTTCATTTAAAGTATTTTGTACCTGATCCCGCAAGGTTTCGTTGCCCTTCTTAAATCCAACTGCATACTGTTCTGCTGCCAACGGTTGATCCAAAATGGTGAAATCGCCATTTCTGGATTCCAACTGATACTTTGCAACCCCGATGTCCATTGCAATTGCATCAACTGCATTGGATTCCAAGTTCAAGAAAGCAGTGTTGTATTCTCCAACTACCAGCAATTCCTTGAAAGAATCTTTCAGTGCTGCGTTATCCTCTTCATTCAAAGCAGCTTCTGCGGAAGAATCCGTCTGTACAGCAACTGTCTTACCAGACAAATCATCGAATGTTGTGATTCCACTGTCAGATTTTACAACAAATACCTGGCTGTTGTCCACATACGGATCTGACCATGTATAGTCGTCTTCTCTGCCGTTCATGGTGAAACCATTCCAAATACAGCTAATCGTTCCGGAATTCAGTTCCATATCCTTAGAATCCCAGTCAATCGGCATCTTTACAAGTTCCCAGTTGTTCCGAGAGCAGACTTCCTGTGCCAGATCCAAGTCAAAGCCAACATATTCCCCACTGTCATCCTGATAGCCATACGGCGGAAATGCAGCATCAAAACCAACAACAAACTTGTTGTTGCTCAGTCCGTTGCCATTATCCGCAGTACTGCTGTCATTTTTGCTGCCACAGCCACTCAATGCTCCCAACATTGCAATGGCCGCTGTTGCAGCAACCAGTCGTTTCATCCACATCATTTCTAATTCTCCTTTTAAAATCTCATCGAATTTACGCACATGCGTATTATTATTATAGCATGCTAACACGCTGCATGTCAAGGTGCAATGTCGAAAAACTATTTTTGTTCTGGGAAAAATGATGGTTTGGAATTAGAACCAAATGTAATTCAAAAATCAGCATAAATTTCTGCTTTTTTCTATATATTTATTTTTCAAAACTTGTGTTCATAAGCGTTTTAAGAGTGTAGCAGCATGAGAAATCATAATCATTGTTTCAGCATAGCAACAAGAAGTTTCATAATCTTTTGACAACCGGCGTGAACCATTCAGCCATGCAAAAGTACGTTCAACAACCCAAC
>ENA-OPCL01000345-OPCL01000345.1-human-gut-metagenome-genome-assembly--contig:-NODE-345-length-40995-cov-54.152931_pt1 | contig 40995 bp, 43 predicted proteins | sample MGYA00241251_ERZ501482 | MGnify/ENA primary metagenome ERZ501482 (study PRJEB25962, sample SAMEA2042581) | human gut metagenome | biome: human gut; feature: human-associated habitat; material: faeces... | reverse complement strand
TGACGGAAAGAGTGTACAGTCAATTGACGAAACGGCAATTGAAATGGCTTTTGATGTTGCTACGGAATATTTGAAACAACAGGCAAAAGAAGTTGTTCTTGACAATAATGCCAATAAAGAATTATTGCACAGTATTACCGAAATATATAATCAGGCTAACGAGGAACACGAACTGCTCTTAAAGGAAAAGAATGCAAGATATGCAGAACAGATTTCGGAGCAGAAGAAAAATGCCGAAAAGCAGATTAAATCTTTGGTAAGAAAGAACAATAAGAAAACCGAGCAGTATATCAAAAATGATATTAAGCTGAGGAATAAAATCAAAAGCGATGCAAAGGAATACAGAATTACTCTTCGTGCAACAAAAAAGACGGTTGCAGAAGAATACCGTGCTGAGCGTGATAAAACGAAGTATCGTCAGAAAATCAGTACAACGCTTGAAAGGCTTATTAACAGACACTTAAAGCCTAAGCCGAGCAATAATGTTCCTATTTCGGTTGTGAAACCTTTGTACAGACTTCTCTCCGAATTGACAGGCAATTATTCGGGATTTTCCAAAGGTGTAAACGACATTACGGAAAAGACGGGATATAACAAAACCGTCAATCAAAAAGATGAAAGAGTAAACAAAGTAACATTGTCAGCAGAAACCGAGAAACTTATTTCGGCTTTAAACAGCGAAATTGCAAATACTGACGGAAAAATTACTTTACCACCGGCAATGAGAAACGCTTTGCTGGGATATAATGTGTTTGACAACAAAGGCAATATCAAACAGCATTTTACAGGGCTTCTTGAAGATGTAAGAAATATTTTTGAGAAAGCCGAGAAAAACGGAAAAACCTCGTTAAAGGACTTTTCTCTTAGTGAGCTGAAAAGAATAAGCACAGCTTTCAGCGAAGTAAAGAAACTGCTTGACGCTGCAAATAAGATTGTCATTAACGGCAAGGAGTATGACGCTTATCTTGTATCACGAAAAGGTGCTGAGGAACTCAAAAAAGTTACAGGCACACACAAGAAAGGTTCTAATACACAGGCAAGCACTGCCAAGAGGACGCTTTTGGCATACCGCAAATATATGTCAGATCCGATACGCTTTGCACGAATGATTTCGGGTTATCACAATGACAGCGTGATTGTTCAGCTGATGGATATGCTGAATCAGGGACAGTCGGACGCAGAACAATTAAGCATTGACTGGACGAATAAGTATGAAGAACAAATGTCCCGTTTCTCATATAAAGCCAAAAAGGATTATGTCAGAGAGCAGGCAATGGAATTTGACGGCATAGACCCTAACACCAAAGAGGAACTTGTTGACAAGAAAACAGGCGAACAGGTTAAAGTTGGACTTACTGCCGATATGCTTGTTGAAATGCTCCTTGAATATGAGGATGAATACGGCAGGGCACATATGATGTACAGCGGTTATCAAGTGCCGAATATCAAGTACATAAAACGGAAAAACCAACAGCTTATGTATTCAAAGGACAGCGGTTGTTATATTCTTCCCACAGAGTCGGATATTTCACGAATCAGGGATTATGTCATGAACAATGAGATTGCAAAAACTGTTTATGAAATTTGCCGTGAGATGTACAATGAAGATATGCAGAATGCCGTCAACAAGGTGTCAAACGAAAAATACGGATATGAAATTGCAAAGGTAAAAAACTATTGTCCTATCACGATTGACGAAGATACGGTTTACGGAACATTTGCCGATGTGCTGATTAACAGAAGTATCAACAGCCGAGCATTCCTTCATGAAAGAGAAAATTTCAAGTACAACAGGCTGAAACTTAAAGGTGCAACGGCAAAGCTTACCTCTCAGATTAAAAGCGTGTCAAGCTGGTGCGGTCTTACGATGCCGATTGAAACATTTAACCGTGTGTTCAATATGCCACGCTACGACCACAAAAATGACAGCCTTGTTAAAGCTGTTCAGGAAGAAAACCTTAATTCTGCCGAAAATATCAGACAAAAAAATAACACCCATGCGGATGAAGAAGAAAAATCCAAGCTGAGCATTGACGAACACTTTACCGATAAGTACGATGAATGGGATAAAAAGGGCGGACGATTTTCGTTCAGAGTAGGAACAACATCAGAGGTTCTTCAAAGATTGGGTGTTGACGATAAAAATATTTGGTGGGATACTTCCAAAATACTTAAAATCAAAAACAAACACCCTGAAATGACAGATGATATTCTTAAACAAGTGCCTAATGTTTTGGAATCGCCTATTATTGTTATGGAGTCATATACAGTTAAAGGTAGATTAGTATTATTTGGTGATGTTTACGATGCAAAAAATAATCCCGTGTTGGTAGCTTTAGAGTTAAATCCTATAGGAGAGGGTGGAAAAAGCCTTGATATTATAAAAATAGCAAGTGCCTACGGCAAAGACAGTAATTTGCAACATATGATTGATAAAAGTAATATATTGTATGTTGAACCAAATGAAAAGAGAACCCATACTTGGCTAACGGGTAATGGGCTCCAATTGCCTCTGCCTAGTTCCAAGTATGGATTCTCTGACAATATTAAATCACAGAATCAAGGTGATGTCAAGTACAGCGTTGAAAAAGAGGCGCACTCAACGCTCAGCATTGACGAGGTTCTTGATTTCATTGAAAGGGAAGAAAAGCAAAAGAAAAAGAAGGAAAGCACATCGACAACGGAATATTTCCCGAGTATGAAGGAAATAATGAAACAGCAATGGGGCAACGAAAGCGAAGAATACATAAGTAAACTCATGGGCGATTTGCAGGGCTCGACAAAACAGGCTGATCCGGGCAGAATTGATATGCTGACAGGAAAATATATAAGAGCGGTACTGACAGCAAATATCTCTTCGGCTATCAAACAGTTATCTTCTTATCCATTGGCAGCGGCAAGGGTAGGCTGGAAAGCAACCCTTGCAGGACTTAAACACATTCGTCCGGGAAAGCATACTCCGTTTTTAAACAGAGCGTTACCCGACAGCTACAAGCAAAGTATTCCGTATGATGAAATTGCTAAATATACTCCTATACTTGAATACAGAAAACAGGGCAACAACAGCCGTGAAATGGCAGAAATCAGCAGATACAAAGGCTTGATTGACAGTTCGGGTTGGGTAGGACATACTCTTGACCGTTTAAACTGGATTGAAAAAAATGATGTGCTTATGGTAGAAATGAACTACTGGATTGCCTATGAGCATGTAAAGGGCAATATGGGAATATCTCCCGACAGTAAGGAATTTATGCCGAATGTTGCAAAAACGCTTGAGGACATTATTAACAATATGATGCCTAACAGTTCGGTAATGCAACAAGGACAGATTTTGAGAAGTAAAAATCCCGTGAACAGAATATTTACAATTTGCAAAAGTCAGGTTTTCTGTATGGTAAATGCCGCAATGGACGCAAGCGGTGAATACAACGCAAGGCTTAAAGATTACAAACAGGCTGTAAGTGAATCTGAAAAGAAGCAGGCGAGAACGGAAGTTAAGATTGCAAAGAAACAGCTTGCAAGGACCTACTCCGCAATTATTGTCAGTACAGCTATGACCTGCGGAATTTTGATGCCGTTGATAGCCGCATTGTTCGGCAAGTGGGACAGATACCGTGACGAGGACGGCAATATTACTCCGTGGTCTGTCGGTTCAAGGCTGTTGAAGGATTTCGGTTCTGAATTAACGGGCATGTTCCTTTTCGGTGACACGGTGTACAATACCGTATTAGCACTCATTGATAAAAACGAAGAATTTTACGGATTATCTCTTCCGGGTGTTGACACGATTAATGACTTTATAACGGGAATCATAAACATTGCCCGTTCCGATACACCCGAAAAGCTGAGAAAAAATATTTCTTCACTTGTGGGAACACTCGGAATGCTGACAGGACTTCCAACAAAGAATTTGATGAACTTGTTTCAGGGAGCATGCAATCACATTGAAAACTTCACAAAATACGGCGGTACACCGACTGTTAATGACTACGGTGAAGTGTCTATGCAGATGTATGCTAATTACTGCTATGAGGCTCTTATTGACGGCGACAAAAAGAAATTTGCAAAACTTTATTCAGAATGGCTGAAAGGAAAGACTTCCACAGGCAAGCAGGTTGATAAAAGCTATATTAACAGCAAACTGAAAACAGAGCTTGAAGATGATACGGAAATCATTGCCGCAGGAAATGCGTTCTTTAACGGCGATTTGACAGCATATGAAAACACGGTTGAAAAGTATTCTGACTTAGGCTTTGACAAAACAACCGTTGTAAAAGCCATTAATTCGATTGTCAGTGACCTTGAAGATGAACAAAAAAATGCAGAAGGACTTGATAAGTACGACAATGAAGAAGAGAGTGACAGCAAACCCGAATTGTACAAGTATTCGGATGCATTTGACTTTTTGAAGAACGGCGATACTGCGAACTATGAAAAGGTTGAAAAATACCTTATGGAGCATAAAGGTAAGACAAAGAATCAAATGAAAAAGCTGATGCAGAGTGCAAGCCGAACTGATCCGATGTTTGAGCAGTACATTTCTGCAAGTAAGAGCAATGATGCAGATACGACGCACACATTGTACAGGCAGTTACTGAATGTCTACGGTTCTGAAAGCAGATTTAAATCTGCTCTCAGAAAATATCAGGATAAAATCAAAAAGCGACAAGGTAAATAAACAAATTGTGAGGGCAGCGGAAACGCTGTCCTTTTTGTGTGGGTTTTAACTTTTTTGAGTCGGCAGAAAACTATATAATGTAAGTAATGATAGGGGGCGGCATTGTGAACACACTAAAATTTGAAGTATATAAAAATACCCTGAAACGCAGAGACGGATTTAATCCGGTTCTCGGTGAAAAGAAATACACTAAAATCAAATGCTACTTTATGGAATCCGACTGGGACAACTGCTCTCTTGTTACTGCCAACTTTATGAGCGAAAAAGATAATATCATAAAAAGCACAGTGAGCCTTACAACTGATGACAAAACCGCAGTGTTTGACATACCGTCAGAGCTTGAGGGGGATAAAGTCTATTTCAGCCTGACCGGAAGTTATGCAGATAGCAATGGCAATACAGTAACACTCAATACCAACCTTGTCGGAATTAACAGGCAGAAAGGTATGTTGCCGAGTGCTTCAACTGGCATAAGCCTTTTCGAGAAAATTATAGTGGCTGTAAACAGTATGGCATCAAGACTGAAAGATACGCTGAATCAATTCATGAACACATATCCGAATGTTGATGCAAGTAATTTGACTTGGCTCAACGTCAGATCGTTAGGAGTAGATAACACAGGCGCTGACACTACTCTTGGTATGCTTGTATTTTATCCGCTTGACAACAGAACTTTATATTTTCCGAAGGGAACATATAAATGCAACGGGTTAGCCCTCGAAAATGTTGAAAATCTGACAATTATATGTGATAATGCTGAATTTATTTATTGCAATAAAGCTACTGACAACACAGACTCAGCAGGCACAAGTGTACAAAGTACATTTTTCAAATTTACCGGTTGTAAGAATCTGACCGTTATTGACGGTAACTTTGACGGCAAAAATAAAGTGTCACAGATTATTACTTTGATTAATTGCCCAAATGCAAACATAGACAATGTTAATATATCTAATGCAGGCAATGCTTTATCGGCAACAGCGGCAGGTATTAATTTTTTGAGAAACTGCTCACACTTTAATGTCAGAAATGCCAAAATATCAGGCATTAAAGCCGGAACTGTCGGCCCAGACGGATACATTCATTCATTTGGCATTGGCGTGACAAGCACAGGAAACGGGTACAGTCAACACGGTAACATTGTTAATGTGCGAATTAATGATATTGACGGATATAATTCCGGAGATGTTAAGCCGGACGGTGACGGTATCTACTTGATCGAAAGGCCGACCGATGATTTCAGCGGTGACGGCTATATTAATATTTCAAGGTGCGAAATAAAGGGATGTGCCAAAAGAGGAATTAAGGTTTCAACAAGGCATGTCAATATCTCAGACTGCTATATTGATGTTGACAGCTGGGGCTCGGCAATTGAGGCGCAGTACGGTAAGTTGACATTGAGGGATTCAATTATCAAGAACAGATATGCAAGCTGTCTGACTCTCGACTGGGACAACGGCACTAACTACATTGACAATTGTAAACTCTACGGTGCAGGAAAAGACGAAAGCTCAAAGTACGGCAATTACAAGGGCAATGGTATTGTGCTTAATCAGAGGTTGTCGTCAAGAGACGAACCGTACAGTGATGAGCCGTGCAATATCAGCATTAACAACTGCTTCGTTGACGGTGTATTCTCTCCGATTATTTCGGGATATGACAATAACATCAAGTACAAGTACGGAAACATTGTTGTTGATAACCTTAAAATTGGTCACTACAGAGATGCATCGGCAATCAAGCTCAATTCTACTATGATGACAGATGTCAATCGGCTTGTACTTTCGGATATTATGTATCAGTACGGAACAACAGAAGCAGAAGTGCTGAACGCAAACAATGAGTATTATGCTCTTAGTAATACGGCAGGAACTACAATTAATCTCGGCACACTGTCATCATATGTTAATCCTAAGCGATTGGTATATGACACAAATCTTACCGATGATTACAATGAAATCTTTAAGTTTTATAACCTTAACAATGCAGACTTTGGCGGTGAGACAGCAAAGGTGACAGATGTGCTTGAAGATTCACCGAACAGTGCAGATATTGCCGACGGAACCTATACAAGTGTAACCAATACTAATTTAAGTGTGTCAGTCGCTGACGGTACAATGAATGTAGCTTGTTCAACGGCATACGCTTCTGCATCATATGTCTATATTCCAATTTCAAGCATTACTCTTGACGGAAATGTATTTGACTTTGTTGTTTCTGATATAAGCAAGACAACAGCAGATGTTACTTTAACGCTTGCCAATGCCAAGAAGGCTACAATTGCCGGATTAACTGAATTTGCGCTAAACAAAACAGTAAAATCAACCATTGTAGGTAATGTCAGCGGTACGGCATCGTTTGTCCGCATTAAGCTCAATGCAAACAAAACGGCAAGCCTCTCGTGCAAGGTCAACTTTAAAAATCGCCAAAAGGTTTTAAAAGGACAGGTGGAAGCAAGATTGAAAATTCTTGAAGAGAAAATAAAAACATTGGAAGGTGCAAACGCGTGATAGATTGGATTATACAATATTGGCTACAAGCTCTATTCGGTATAATACTTGCAGCAATTGTTGCGATAGTAAAAACGCAGTGGAGCAAAATTAAGGCTATTGGCAAAGGCACACAGTCATTGCTTAGGGCGGAGCTTATCCGCTCGGGCGAAAAATATATAGAAAGAGGCTGGATTGAAGTCTATGCCAAAGATGCTTATGACAAATGCTATCAGTCATATCATCATCTCGGGCAAAACGGCACAATGGACGATATGCACGAGAAGGTCATGGACTTACCGACTAACCATATTATAAGAAAGGATGAAAACAATGAATAAGAAGAAAATTAAGAAATGGGCGGTTGCGGCACTCATCAGAGCCGTAAAGACAATGGCACAGACTGCAGCGGCAACACTCTCAGTTGCGGTAGTAATGAGCGATGTGAACTGGGTAATGGTTGCAAGCTCAACACTTCTTGCCGGCATTCTCTCAATGGTTACAAGCGTCGGTGGCTTGCCGGAAGTTAAAGAAAGCGAGGAATAGTTATGAAAAATACCGTTACAAAACGACAGATTGACGAATTACTTAAAAAATCAGAAATTAAGGTCGAAACAGTTTACGATAAGGTAACAATCGTAAACTGCAAACTGCCAAACGGATTTGTCATAACTGAATCAAGCGGAGCAGTTTGCAAAGAAAACTATGATGAAAAAATCGGTACAGAAATCTGTATGGAAAGAATTGAAAACAAATTGTGGGAACTTGAAGGATATGTCCTTGCAAAACAGCTTTACGAAAGAGAGGAATAGCAATGAAAGTTACTGCTATTGATGTAAGTTTCTGTCAGACAGGAGTTGACTACAACAAAGTCAAAGCTGACGGTATAGACACGGTTATTATTCGTGCCGGCTTTGGCCGTGAAACTTACCAAAAAGATGCACAGTTTGAAGAGCATTATAGGAAAGCAAAAGCCGCAGGACTGAAAGTCGGTGTATATTGGTTTTCGTATGCGTACAGCGTTGCCGAGGCGAAAAAGGAAGCAAGTGCTTGCCTTTATTGCTTGAACGGCCGAAAACTTGATTTACCGGTGTTCTATGATTTGGAGCTTGGCTCTCAGACCAAACTCGGCAAAGATACCTTATCCGCAATGGCAGTAGCATTTTGTGAGTGTGTTAAAGTTCATGGCTATTCAGCCGGTGTTTATGCAAGTGCAAGCTGGTTTACAAATTATCTTAATTACGAGAGACTTAAAAAGCAATATGCAATATGGCTTGCTCAATGGAAAACAGGCTCTCCGTGCCGTACTTGTGACATCTGGCAGAACTCCGACAGCGGAAAAGTCAACGGCATTAACGGAAATGTTGATACCGACATTATATTTAATGCTGACTATAAGGGCAGTTCAGCAACAACGATTACAACGCCGAAATACTCCGGAATTAAAGCTGTGCAGGCTTGGGTAGGCACAACGGTTGACGGTATCTATGGCCCTGACACGAAAAAACATTTGGTTATGAAGTTGCAGGAAGAACTTAACCGTCAGTTTGGAATGAACCTTATTGTTGACGGAATTTACGGTGTGGGCACTCATAATGCAATTGTTGTACTCTCATACGGTTGTAGAGGTAATCTTACCAAAGTTTTGCAGGGCTTGCTCATCTGTAAAGGGTATGACACAAACGGCTTTGACGGTATTTACGGTGTTGGCACAAATTCGGCAGTTAAATCATATCAGCGGACTCACTGTTTGAATGATGACGGTATCGCAGGCGGTAACACATTCAGAAGTTTGTGCGCTTAATCCAACACAAAATCCAACACGTTGAAAATAAAAGTCAGTATTTATCGGAATAATAAAGCGGATATAACGGGTTCGAATCCCGCCGGCTCAGCCAAACAAAAAAGCCAGCAAACAAGCCTTATTCAGTATTTATCGGCTTATTTGCTGGTTTTTGAAAAACATCTTTTTGCGTTAAAACTTGATTTTTTGCGTTAAAACTTGATTTTTTGATTTATAATCCAACACGAAATCCAACACGAAATAAATAAATTACGCTTGCTTTTCTGATTTTGAATTGCAGTCGGATTTATTTTTGGAATTTGAGTAGGCGAAAACATTTAAAATTTTCTTTGTGAGTTCATCTGCGTGGTCTTTGAGAGTGTGCTGGTAAATTCGTTGGAGAGTTTCAACATTCTCCCAGCCGCCTATCTCGGCTATGTATTTGTCTGGGATTCCTTGAGCGTGCAGTTCGGAAGCAAAATAATGGCGCAATGAATGAAATTTGAAATACGGTAATTCGGAATTTTTTCGGCACTTTTTGAAATGGTCGTCAATGATGCCCGGATTGATACCGAAGTGATTCCATTTAAGACATTCTTGTATCAGTTCTCTGTCGAGTGGGACAACACGGTTGCCGGCAAAGCTCTTTGGAGTTTTTTTCAAAATCCAGTTTTTACCCGAATCCTGAACAAGTGACTTGTTGATTATAACACCGAAGTCTGTAAAATCGTCAGGAGATAGGGCAGATATCTCAGAACGGCGTAAAGATCCGTGACTTGCGAGCAACACGGGAACTCTAACATAATCATCGCAGAAGTCAAGCAATGTGTTGATTTGTTCTGTTGTCGGCACGGCAACTTCAACTTTTTGTTTTTGCGGAAGTCTGATTTTGGATAAATCCAATTGACGATAATACACACTCATTACGGAGTGAAACAATCCGTATATATTTCTAACACTCTTAGGAGAATGTGTAACTGCAAGTTCGCTTACGGAAGCTTGAACAAGTTCGGCGGTGATGTTCCTCAGCTTCATCGGCATAAGCAATTGCAAATATTTATTTTGGTATTGCTCATAACCCCTAATTGTTGACGGACTTGACACACCTCGCTTGATACCTATGTATCTTTCGTATGCCTCTTTAAGCGTGAGGTCGTCATAACTTGCCGAACTTCTCTGTCTGTTGTGGCTGAATTCCATTGCCATGTACTCGGCTTCTTTTTTCGTTTTTGCTGTAAATGACTTGTAGTGCCATTTACCGTTTTCGTCTTTGTAGTCAGGTACTAAAACACGATAGTTGCCCGATTTCAGTTTTTTGGCTTTTGCCATAATATCATCTCCTGTAATGTGGTATCGGCTCTTGTTCCACCAAGTAAAAATGCCGACGCCCTTTCAATTTTCCTCGTACTGTTCCAGCAGTACGGGGATTTTTTAATTACCAAACCATTTAAAGGCTCGTCTAAATCCTGCTTCTTCTGCTTCAGCCACCGTCATTGCGTAGAATTCCCCTTTCTTGCTAATTTTAGTAGAATCATATTGTTGGTCGAAAGGCAAATGATATATTTTTGTTTCACCATACATATCACGACCAATATTACATTTTATACATGGGTAATCATCAACTTCAATATTTTCTTTGAATTTTATACCTAAGTATTTTGCCATTTTCTTAGCCATAGGAGATAGTTGAATATTTGTTATTAAAACTCCCTTAACATTTTCTTTAGGGCAATTGTGCTCAATGCAATAGCTTGCCATAGTACCATATAGTTGAGTTATATGTTTTTCATGTATTTCTTTTTTTGAACTCTAATATTTACATTCTCTTGTAGACTTGACCACGGTTGCCGACATCAACAATTGTTATAAGAAGAATATCGTTATTGATTTCATAGATAACACGATAATTGCCGACACGCAGACGGTAAGCGTTGCTGTTTCCTGACAAGGCTTTTACATCACCGTCAGGAAGTTTTGAAACAGCTTTCAAAATCCGTTCTTGTTGATTACGGGGCTGAGATTTAATAAACTTCTGAGCCTTTTTGTTCAGTTCAATTTTATACTTCATCACAGATTTATCCCCAACTCATTGGCAAAATCTTCAAGGCTGACATTTTCGCTTGAGTCAGACGGGTTATTCTTGTATTCGTCATAGAGTTTCTGGCAGTAAGCGTCATCTTCTGCGTCATCTACGATATGTCTTAAACTTTGCAACATAGTGAGCAGTTCTTCAAGCTGTTCTTCTGAAAAGTCGTTTATAAGGTTAATAATTTTTTCTTTTGCTGACATACGGAATCCTCCTTGTTTTATAGTATTCAAAATTCAATATAAATAATATTTCCTACACGCTTGAAATCAGGCGTGTTTTTCTTTTATGTCTGAAAAATCGGGAGTTGTGTATTTTGCGTTGCCGATTAAATCTTCTGAATATTCAAGCAATTTTTCTTTTCCGCTGTCATTCAGAAGGCGATAGTTGGAAATCAGTTTACTTTCAACTTGCGTGTAGCTTTGACTGTTACTCAAGTCATATAAATCATCAAGAGTAAAACCCATACTATGTACTATAGCTTTTGTACTGGTCAGAAAAGGTTCTTTTGTTTGACCGGCAAACAATTTATCAATTGTGCTTTTTGAAATTCCGGTTTCTTCTGAAATCTGTTTTGATGTTTTCCCAGAAATTTTTTTCATTTTTTTTAGCGATTCAAGCCACATTTTTTTCACCTCACAACTGAATAATACCACCTTCAAATCTATAAGTCAATAAAAAATTGCCGACTTCGGAAACAAATTTCAAAAAAGGTATTGACAATTGCGGTCGGATATATTATAATGACAGAAGTTGCTTATATCGGCAATTTAAGGAGGTGAAAGTAATGAAAAATCTCAAAGCTGAAATGGCAAGAACTGGAGTTAGCAAGGAAGATATCATGAATCTCTTAGGTTGTTCTCTGAGAACTGTTGACAATAAGTTAGATGAGATAACTGATTTTACTATTCCTGAAGCATTTAAAATCAGAGATACTTTCTTCCGTAACATGAGAATGGAATATCTTTTCTGTTCACAGAAAACCGCATAAGAACCGACCACATTACACAAAACCAAAGTAGGGGGGTGAGAAGAATGTTTGCTAAATACATTAAAAGTAGGAACTACAAAAAAGGTAAACACGATGTTGTTATACGCTTGAATAATTTCAGTAGTGACAATCAAAAAGAAGATGTGATATGGGAAATAAAACAATTGATGAACCGTATAAACTATACATCCGAAAGTAAGATAAACTACAAAATAAAAATCGGCTGAACATAAAGCTCAACCGATTTGATGTTATCAGTTATTCGACACTGTAAAGAGAATCATATGAGACATCAATAGGGTCGGTGTCATTACAAGCCTCTATAAATAAAGAAGTTGGTACATCATATTTAGGGTCTTGTTCCAAAATTGACAAAGTTACATAAATCATGCCGTCATCTTTCATCAACTTTACTTGTTCATATAATTCTGAAACCTTAACTTTAATCGCAGACATATTCTCACCTCCTCTCTGATTATAAATAATATCACGAGTTGAGATGAAATACAAGTTAAGCAAACAGCGTAAAGAACCGATACCACATTACAGGAAAATAACTGCAAGGGGGTGAGAAGAATGGCGGAATCAATATTTATTATAGTGATCGCATTTATGTATATGCTTATATACATAGATAAAAACAGATTAGAAAAACGACTTGATGAGCTTGATGAACTCGATGAGGGGGCTCGCATAAGAAACAGCCTTTTCAAGGAATCGTTTGAACTTATCTTCTTTTTTCTCGCCGGCTTTATTATTGTTACCAAGGCTTTTGAACTTGTCTACCATTAAAATAAGCAAATTTTCAGCAAGTGCTTTACTGCTTTTGAAATCAATAGGCAGGCATACGGTGACGAAAATGCTGTCGGGAGTGAATGAGGCGGTAATATAATCATCATTCTGTGAAAAATCAAATACGAAAAATTCAAAGGCTTGTACATTAAGATTTTTAGGAATGTCATTTATATCCGCAGAAACGGTTGTGTTATCGGAACAGTATGTAAAGGTACATTTGCAGGAATCAAAAGGGACACGGCTTTTTACAGTGTCGTAAATCTCAGACAATGTCTGAGCAGTAAATTTGTTATAGCTGTCTGATGACAGCGGTGCAGTAGCTTTATATTTTGTGTTCATAATCAAACCTTCTTTTGATTTGATTATAACATAACGGTCAAGACAGACAGGGAAATAAAAGTAGGAAGAATCATTATGAATGAAATCAGAGTAAGAATTAAAGACCTCATCAAAGAGCTTCAAATGTTGCAAAAGGACGGCTACGAATGTGCCGACCTCACAATTGAAGAAGCCGAGGAAGGCGTTCCGGCTCGCATTATGCTCAGCGACTACGGCTGTGTATTTGAATGCAAAGACTGACAAGGGGGAGTGAGAGAATGGATAATCGTAACATCACAAGTATTGTTGTTAATTACGATAACGGCGAAATAGAAACCTTAAATAAAGGTGTAGTTGTTGGCTTTGATGAAATCGACAACGAAGAAGAAACTATCAAGGTCAGCTATCGTATGTGCGATATTAAAGGCAACGAGTTAGCAATGGTTGTTGAAGCTATTATTGCATTGGGCGACAAACTCGGAATGTTTGACAACGGGGGTGATAGCAATGAAGATGATTAAAGTGAAAATTGATACTTTAATCAGTAAACTCGAAGAAATCAAGGCAAGCGGACACGAAACGGTGCATTTGTCTATTGTAGAGGGTAACCCAAGGCACAAAATCCCTGCGCATGTTGACCTTGATGCAGACAAGGATTTTCGTTGTGTGCTCGAGGTGAGAAAGTGAGCCGAATTACAGTAAGGATTGATGACCTAATCGGTCAGCTTAACGAGTTAAAACGAGATGGTGCTGAAAAAGTTTTGCTTGAAATTGAAGAAGGTGTTGCAGACCCCGAGGAGAATTGTCCGAACAGGATCAATCTGATGTCTGCGTATCACCCGAGTGATTTTTTTGCAGAAGTTTATGAAAGCGACTAGCAAAAGTCGATACCAGATTACAGGAATAAATAATGAAAGGGTGAGAAGAATGCCAAGAAAATTAGCTAAGCCCGAGGACCAAATGAAAAGGCAGCTGATTGCCAATATACAGTATGAGGCAGAAATCAGAAGTATTGACCGTGAAGGACAGGCTCTTGTGACACAGTGCTCCGAGGGCACCTACAGAAAAAGAATTAAAGATCCGGGTACTTTTACGGTGGAAGAACTGTCGAGGCTTGCCAAGAAATTCGGCATACCTATTCAGAACCTTTTCAAGGCAAGGGTGGTAGCTGATGAATGACAAAACACTTGACGAACTCAATGACATGGCAAAAAGATGGATTGACGGAGAGGTTAATCATCTCGAAGTCGTATCATTGAAATTGTTTGACCGTTTGTTGGTGCTGGAGCTTGCCAACGCATACAGTATGTGCAAGGTCGGTTTGCTCAGTAAAGAATACACCGCCTCATATAAGCTGAAATTCTATCAAGAGTACCGAGAACTGAAACTCAAGACGGAATTTTTGCTTATCCAACAGGAACAGCAGATTGACTCTGTAAAAAATGCAAGCGCAACGCTTTCGGAAGTTTGCAAGGAGTACGGTAAAGATGAGGTTGACCTCGTTAAGCTGTGCGAGTTGCAGGCAAAAGCAATTGATGAGCTGACACATGAGAATGTACATATCAAGCTGTGGAACTCGGTCAGAGCATACAAAAAGCCTAAAGATTACGCAAGACGGCATATGAATAAGATTGTTGATGAGCTTATAGACAGGTTCGGCAGTAAAGTACCGTTTGAGCAGGTTGTTATGTCATATCTCAACACTTGCCTTAAAGACAACCGCAGAGAGATGTGGGAACATTTGACAGGCGATGACTATCCTACGAAGGCAAGACAGCAGTTGCCGGTTAAAGACGGTAACGCAAAGGGCGAGCTTGAATCAATGAAGAAACATTACGGTGTGAGAACCCAAAGAAAAATTGTAAAGGAGAACAATGAAAATGATTTTTAGGAACTGGAAGAGCAAAAGCGAAATCAAGAGAGAGTCGGCAAAAAAGGAGCTTGATATTAAGCACCTCAACAACCGCAATGTAATTGCCGACGAAATCACAAATGTACAGCTTGACATTATTGACCGACTCAAAGCAGAGAACAACGAGCTCAGAGCTGAAAATGAAAGGCTCAAATCAGAAAATCTGACACAGGGCTTTGAGTGTGTCGGAGTATCGGCAATATGAATGTAAGGAGAATGAAACCAATGATTGATTGTTCAAAAACAGAGAATTATTTCATCGAGAAGCTGAGGATGACGAAAAGAACAAGGGAGGAAGGATGCAAAATTAAATGTTCCGAGTGCCCGCTATCCAGTCAAAATAACGGGACATCTGATGAATTTATGAGCTGTATAACTTTTGAAATGCTCTATCCCGAAAAGGCAATCGAAATCGTTCAAAAATGGTCGGATGCACATCCGCAAAAGACATTTCTTACGGAATACCTGAAACATTATCCGAACGCTCCGCTTGGCGATAACGGAACACCAATTTTTTGTCCTTCTCGTTTAGGGCTTATGAGCATAGACGATTGCAGAATAGACCATAACTGCGTAAAATGCTGGAATCAGCCTATTGAGGAGAGTGATTTGGTTGAGTCAGAGAAAATCGATATCAAAAGCAACAAGGCTTAAAGTTTACGAGAAGTACGGCGGCCGCTGTGCGTACTGCGGTTGTACACTCGAATTAAAGGACATGCAGGTTGACCATATACAGAGCGTGTACTGGTACAATGGTGCGAATGACATCGAAAATTATAATCCTGCTTGCAGAATGTGCAATTTTTATAAATCAACAAGGACAGTCGAAGATTTAAAAAAAGAATTGGGTAAGTTGCTTTCGAGGCTCGAAAAAGTCTTTATTTTTCGATTAGCTGTAAAGTACGGATTGATTCAAAAGACGGACAATCCAATTGAATTTTACTTTGAAAAGCAAAATAAAACAGGTAAGGAGCGTGAAAAGTAATGGAAAGAAAACCGACATTGACTACGATTGCAATTGAAAAACTGCATCCGCACCCCGACAACCCTCGTAAGGTTCTCAGAGATGTCGATGAGCTTGCCGAAAGTATTAAGGCGAACGGCATTCTTCAAAACCTCACGGTGGTGCCAATGAATGACGATTGGACGGAGTTTACTGTGATTATCGGACACAGAAGATTAGCAGCGGCAAAGCAGGCAGGATTGACTGAACTGCCGTGTGCTGTTGTCAAGATGACTGAAAAGGAGCAGTTATCTACAATGTTGACCGAAAATATGCAGCGGTCAGACTTAACCGTATATGAAGAAGCAAAGGGCTGTCAGCTCTTGCTCGACCTCGGTGATACGGTTGCAGAGGTTGCAGAGAAAACAGGATTTTCAGAAAGCAAAATCAGACGGAGAGTTAAACTCTGTGAGCTTGACGAAGAGGCATTCAAGGAAAGTCAGATCCGACAGCCTACGCTTGCAGACTATGACCGATTGAATCAGATTAAAGACATTGACACAAGAAATAAACTGCTTAAAACAATCGGAACGAATAATTTCGACAATCTTTTGTATTCTGCTGTGCAAAAGCAGGAAGCTGACGAGAAAAGAGCAGAGCTTGAAAAAATCTGCCTCGATAACGGTATGACACAATGCGAAGGTTTTAAGGATATTCCCGAAAACTGCGAATACACAGGAATGTTCCAACTTGAAGATTTAATCGGCAAAACATTTGATGACGGCAGAAAGAGGTATTTCTTCCCGGCATATGGCGGTAGAATACATATCTATACCAAAATGACAAAAAAGAAAATCAAAGAGCTTAATGCAAAAGAAGAAAAAAGAATTGCAAAAAAACAAAAATTTGATGAAATCAATTCTCAGATTGGCGAAATTAACGAGCGTTGCAAGGCTCTCAGAGAAGAATTTATGCGAGAGGGCAACTTTAACGATGACTCCCAAAAACAAGCATTAATCAATTACATATTGTGTTCGATGTCTGAACGGAAAGAATACAACGAAATTTCTTTTTGCGCTTTAAGCGGTCTTAAATATGATGACAACAACGAATGCATAAACCTTGATGATTGCATAAAAGACACCGGCAAAATGTTAATGTCAGCGGCATATGCTTTTTTTAAGAACTGGCGAGACAACAGCAGTTACATTTTAGTTGACTATGCTGATAAAACAATTACCCGAAAAATCAATCCCGAACTTAACAGATTTTATAATCTACTCGTCAAGCTCGGCTATGTGATGAGTGACGAGGAGATTCAGCTCCGTGACGGCACGCATCCGATTTTTACCACCGGCGAAACAAACTAAATAAGTTAATCACACAACTGCACTTGTGAGATTATATATATCTCATTTTTTACCTACTTTTCTGAATATTACCATTTACATATCTCAGACAGGTGCAGATGTCTGAGATGGTTTTAATATTAAAACGAGGAGAATAGTCATGAGAGAATATTTATTCAGAGGTAAGATGATAGCTAACGGTAAGTGGTCAGAGGGCAATTTGCTTGTGACTAAACAAGGTTGCTGTATAACACCCGATGCAACCGTTTTAGGCAGCTATGGTGCAGTAGATCCCGAAACAGTTGGGCAGTACACGGGTATGGTTGATAAGCACGGCACAAAAATTTTTGAAGGAGATATCATTGATTTTCTTTACCGCTCGGATGATGACGACTATGGAATCGTTCAGTACGATGTTGGTGAAACTGAATTTGGATTTGTGTATAATTTAATCTATGAGGGATTAGGCAGACACTATTCTTCAAAAGATATTGAAGTTGTTGGCAATATCTACGATAATCCCGAACTTTTAGGAGATGAAAATAATGGCAAAAAATGAGGAAGATAATACAGGGTACATTACTCAATCTACTCGTAATTCTATGCTGGTATCATTGAGCCATGAAATCAATGCGATTTCATACGAAAACGCAGTTTTATATGACACAATAATCAAATTGTGTCGAAAGTTCTTTCCTGAAAAAAACAACCAAGAATTTTGGACTCAATGTAAGATTATGGAGAAAGGAGCTTATGCACCTAATCCTATTGATGATCCAACCACACCCTACATAGAATCTCACATGCTGAGATTAGAAATGCTTGCAACCGGAAATATGGAGCTAAAAGACCAAATTGTTAAAATGTGTCGGCTGTTACTTGAGGAGAAAGACAATGACAAAGGCAATGACAGAAGTAAAACTTTGTTTACAATATTTGACACTCCCGAAAATGCCCCGAAACTGTGGAACAGAAGAACATATTGCTATCAAGCCGAAAGAGCCGTACAGGATATGACTGCCGAAAAAGCAATTGAAGTGTTAAATGAAATCGGCGAAGAAACAAACATTGAAGATACACTGACAAATTTGAGCAATTCCAATACATTTACCGCTCTTAAACTTGCCGTCCATGCTCTTGAAAAGCAAGTGGCAAAAAAACTTAAAGAAGTGACACGCACAAGTAGCAATAAAAAGAGCAGAGTAAAAGCGTTTGAACATAATTATAACCATCAGAATTGGCAAGATCCAGTGCCGATACCCGAGTACAAAGAATGTCAATGGACTGACTATCAATGCCCCATTTGCAACGCCCTCATCAAAGAGGGTAGACCTGAATTTTGCTGGCGCTGCGGACAGGCTTTTGACTGGTCTGATGAAATGGAAGGTGAAAAATAATGTCAGCAGGAACAACAATGCTTATTGTGTTTTTAATCCTTATAGTAGCGTTTATTTTAACGCTTATTTGGATGAGGGAAAACATTAACTTTTATCGTGACCTTTATAAAGTTGAGAAGGAAGAAAACGACCGCCTTTTGAAAGAGAATCAAAAGCAAGGTCGAACAATCAATCAAAACTGGAACATCACTAATAAGCGTTGCAATAAGAGCTATACGAACGGCTTTGCAGACGGAAGAAAATACGAAAGGAAATATGGATATGACCAAGAAATCAAAATTAGCGAAGAAGAAAAAGCAAAGCTCGAGGCAGTTATCAGAGCAACAATCAACAGCAAGAAAGCTGCATTGGGAGAAGGCTGTGAATCCGAATCTGAACCCGAAGCCGAGGACAAAGAGGAAGAAGGATAACATTGACCTGATTTGTGAGGAGAAAAACAAATACAATGAGGAACACGGAACATCGTACAGCTACGGCGAATATACAGCACTCGTCGGAATGGGCAAAATCAAAAGTAAGTACCGAAACGAAAGAGACATTGAACTGCCGCTCTTGTAGGGAATGCCGAGGGTACAAGTTTTGTGCAAGCAGAAGCAGGGATTATCCTTGCAGCTGTTTTATTAAAAATGAAAGGTGACTACATATGAGAAGAGAAGATAAAGAATTATTTTTAAACAGTCAGATTGAAAACTTAAAAAAATCCGCACACGAGCGTTCACATGAGTGTTTTGCGGCAGTGCTTATGCAGATTGATTATCTCAACCTTAAATTACTCAAGGCTGAAAAAGGATGTAAAAAGCTCAGAGAGGAAAACAGAAGATTAAGAGCAGAAAATCAGATGCTCGAGGACAACATGGGGAATCTTTTGTGTACAAGAGAGGAAGAAATGAAGTACAACCGAGTGCTTAACGAAAACATCACAAAGCTGGCTGAGGTCAACGCCCTTATGGCAGGCAAGCTCTCGGTGTATGAACCTATTAAGAAGGCTGAATCTCAGCCCGATGAGACGGCTGACACGGTAAGAGCGTCAGATCCGGCAGAAGAATAGTCAAGGCAACTCCCTTGCTACACGCAAAATCCAATTTTTTAATCAAGAAATCAAACGAAATTCACAGTTTTCATATTCAAGGCTAAAATCAAAAAGCAATGACTTCTTTTTTTGATTTTAGCTGTTACAAGAAGAGCCGAGGCAACGGCTCAACATATTGCAATAAAATAAGAACACACAATTGCAGAGTAGCAAGGTTTGCAAAAGCAGTAGCTCAAGTGGTCAGATTGGGCTACTGCTTAGTTATATCTATCAGCAATAATATTCTAAAACAGAATAATAATCAGTCATAATTAAAGGAGCTGAAATGCTCCTTTAATATCCTGCTCAAATGATTATTTAAGTCGGGAAAACAGGAAAAATATACTATAATAAAAGGTTATGCTATGTACACATATAAGAGAACGATCAAAAGCGGAGATATGATTGAGGTTGAATACTATCAATCAATCCGAAAAATCGGCAAAAACTATGGCGGAAGGAAATCAAATAATTCTTTAAGTCCTGCCAAGATGAGAAAGGCAAACAAGCTCCGTGCGGTTAAGCATATGCAGAGGCTCATAAATGCAAACTTCGGAAGCGGTGATTTCTTCTGTCGTTTTTCTGCGCCATACGGAACATATGAAACAGAAGAAGAGTTTCGCAAAGAGGTAGGTAAATGGCTTGACCGAATCAATTACCGACTGAAAAAGCAGGGCAAGGGCAGACTAAAGTACATAGCGTTTATTGAATGCGGTAAGTCGGGTAAGAATTGGCACATACACATTATAGTCAGCAAAGAGGACAGGGAACTGCTGTCTGAACAATGGCCATATGAAAACGGTCAGAACTTTACTCCGCTATATAAGAACGAGAATTTCAAAAAGTTAGCTGAGTACATAACAAAAGATTTGACCGGTAAAGAAGATGTTGATGCCGCACAAAAGCGAATGATGACAAGCCGAAATCTTACAAAGCCTGAATCGGTCACACGAAAGGCAAAAAGAAGAGAGATAAGAGCCTTAGAGCGTGGAGAAATGATTGAAGCGCCCGAAGGTCATTATCTCATTGAGGACGATTACTCAATGAACTACTCGGATATCGGGGGCGCAAAGTGGTATTTTTGTTTTTTGCCGATTACGCAGAGACGAAAATGGTAAATAATGGTAAATTCAGACCGTGCGATGTACGGTCTTTTGGGGTTGCACAAAAATGAAGTATGCAGCGGAATAGATACAAAATCAAAGGAGAGATGAAATTGAAAGAAAACAAAGCCAAATGTCCGTTCTATTCGTATGATAGCCAAAGTAAAATCTGCTGTTTCGGGGCGGTGTACAAGAGCAAGAGTACAACGCTGTTTTTTGATTCGCCGCAGGACAAGGAAAATCACTTCAACGATTTTTGCGGGAGCTACTGCTGGAAGGGCTGTCCGCTTGCTCAGACAATCATTAAAAACGAGTAAATAAAAACCCTCATCCGCCCTGAAAAGTGGATGAGGGTTTTTATTATTTGTTATTGTTTTCTGTCGCAATTCGGTCAAGTTCACGGATTACAAGTTTTTCGACGTATGCGGGTGGTTTCCTCGTGCCGGTCTCCCAATCGCCGATCGTTCGCTTGGGGATTTCGAGAATCTCGCTCATTCTCTGTTGAGTTAGTCCGGCGCTGAGCCTTGCCTCTTTAATTGTTGTCAATCTTATCAACCCCTTTCATAAAACCGTCAATCCAAATGACCTTACCGGTTTGATATCGGCGGAAGTGTCCGCGAACTTGGAACACACCCTCGGGGCTTCTGTGACGACCGACTGATGCGGCATAGAGTTGATTTTGAAACGGTCTGAACACAATTGTTTTGTTGCCGTTTCGATTTGTTCCGACAGCGGAAAATTCTCGTTTATCTCGGTCAAGAAAATTTCCATACCACAGAAAAGCGTTCGTGTGAACATACGAGGTTATCAAAATCATCATCACATTAAGCTGTTCTTGGCTCATTTCAGTTTCTTCTACAACTTTATAATGAACTTGAAAATCGTTCGGCCCTTCGGGAGTAGGGAAGAACTCGCCTTTCACGAAAAGTTTCTTGTTGATTTTCAGAGAAAATTTTCTTTCAAGTCCTTTCGATTCAACATACAGGACAAATTCAGGATTATCTTTTTTGCGTATTTCGCATTTTTTGAAAAACGGTTCGGCTAAGGAACATTTTAGTCGGTCTTTTTCCGCCCACTCTCTAAGATAAGAGTAGGCTGATTTTTCGATGTATATGGTGTTCATCTGATTCCCTTCAATTCATATAGCTCATAAAGATTTCGTGCGCATTGGGGCAGAGGTCAACCAAGTCTTGCTTGTACACTCTGAATTTTTCGCTTGTTGTTTCGGCATCGAACCACAAGCCTTTTGCCGAGGTTCCACAAACCACTTTCCCGTTGGAGCCGTTTCGGTCCGGCTTTATTTCTTCGCCACGACGATAGATTTTGTTGTTTTGAATTTCAAATTTCATAATGTTTTCTCCTTTTTGTTGTTTCTTAGAAAACAAGAATTTTATTTATTGTGTTTGTCATACCAAGCGGATGTGTTGGTCAGATAAAGCACAAAATCTTCATCTTTATAGAAGTCCGATAAAGTATCTTCATATTCTTTGTCATTGCACCAATAAATTCTCCAGTACACACATTCTGGAAAATCCTCAGAAAATTTATTTGGACAATCTTCGTATGAGCAATAAAAATTACAAGAATTTAATTCATAGGCTAAGGCAAAATATCCGGAACCGTCTTGCAATGTATAGGTTCCTTCGTCACAACAATAGCTGTTATTATATAACTCATATGTAGGTCGCTCATAAGAAACCTTAACACCGCTCATAACATTAAGCATAGCCTTATATGTTGATATCACTTCAATAATGTTTGGTGCTACACACTTGTCAGTACACAATTGATACGAACTGTGTGTTGAAACAATAACATCATTAGATCTAAATCTAACATACAAATGTTCGTTATCTTCTTTAACGATTTTTTTAAGTGTTTCATTGAAAAATTTATTCCGCCACATTTTATCAGTTGCCGCTTTATAGTAGTTGATGATGTAATAATCGACAAACTGCATTAGAGCAATATCTTTAACGGCAATGATTTCAGAGTTTGGCAATACATCAAAATTAGGATTACAAATCAATCCACTATCATCAAGCTGCAGCCGTATTGCCTCATAGTTTTTGTCATATTCAACCGTCATTTTAAATTCCACCTTTCTTGATCTTGATTACATTATATCACGCATTGCGTGATATGTCAAGTGTTTTTTCAAAAAACATTTATTAATTTTTATAATACATAATATGCGAAAATTTTAAATCAATTCAAAAATTTTACTTTCGTCACGGTTTTGCTTTTCGGTGAAACCGTATTTTTGCATACAAATATTAGGCTCTGAAAAAAGTATGAAAAATCATTGAAAAAGTTTTAACTTTTATGCGAAGAGAAAAAAACATAAAATTGAAATACAGAATTGACACAAAAAGGGCGGTGAGCTGATGAGCGATAAATTAAAATCACAGGCACGAAAAGCAGAATCAAAAACGAGGAAGAAGAAAACCAATGAACCGGAATTGATTGACTGGGCAACGGTCAAGGCTGAATATGTGAGCGGAACAATGTCAGTCGCCAAGCTCGCCGACAGATTCGGTATAAGCGTATCATCAATCAGCAAGAAGTGCGCATCTGAGCATTGGCAGGAGCTGAGAAAGCAGAATCAGAGTGAAACGGCAAACAAAATAGCCGAGAAAATCAACACGGAGAAAGTGAAGAAAACCGTCAGAGAGATTGACAGGGTTGTGTCTGTCGCCTCTAAACTTATCACAAAGCTGAACAGAGCCGTTAATGAGCTTGACAAGGACGAGGAACTCATCAAGAAGAAAGTAACGGTTAAAGCCGAAAAAAGCGAAGATGAGAAAACCGCAACAGCGGAAGAAGAATACAGATATGATTATGCAAAGCGAAAAACACTTGTAAACACAAAGCGAGCAGCGGAAATCTCAAAGAGTCTACTCAATGTTCGTGATATTCTTGCAGATTATACGACGGAACAGGACGAAGAGAACGCTCTCGGCATCATCGAAATCCCGATGCAGGAAGTAATGCAACCGCCCGAAGATGATGAGCAGGACGGTGAAAGCGTTGAGTAAAAAAGTCATATGGACTCCTCAGCCGAAACAGAAAATAGCGTTGAGCCGTGGCGAAGATGAGATGTTATACGGCGGTGCGGCAGGCGGAGGCAAGACCGATTATCTGGTAGTTGAGGCGGCTCGACAGGTGAATATACCTGAATACAGAGGCCTGATACTCCGTAGGGCTGTGCCTGACCTTGCACGAATCATTGACCAAACAAGGGCTATTTATCCGTCAATTGACAGGGGAGCAAGGTACAATGCCACAACAAGAGTGTGGACCTTTTCAAGTGACGCACAAATTAAGCTCGGCTCTTTATTTCGCACGAATGAAAAATATAAATACCAAGGCCAACAGTACGATTTTATCGGCTTTGACGAATTAACGCAGTTTACATTTGATGAATACAGCTACCTTAAATCCCGAAATCGCGGTAACTGCAAGGCGACGAAAGTGTATATGCGGTCAACTGCCAACCCCGGCGGTGTTGGCCACGGCTGGGTGAAACAGTATTTTGTGACTGCCGGAACTCCGGGCGAAACTATATGGCTCAGCGACAAAGTAATTATGCCTGACGGCACGACCAAAAACTATTGGACCAGTAAAGTCTTTATCACGGCAAGCGTGTTTGACAACAATGCTTTGATGAATAACGACCCCGATTATGTCAAGCGACTGGCACAATTGCCCGAGGCGGAGCGTAATGCCTTGCTCTACGGCTCGTGGGATAGTTTTGAAGGACAGGTTTTCACCGAATGGATAGATAACCGAGAGCATTACAAAGACAGACGGTGGACTCATGTTATTGAACCGTTCAAAATTCCGCAAAGCTGGCGAATAATACGCTCATACGACTGGGGCTATACAAGACCGTTTTCAGTCGGTTGGACTGCCGTTGACCAAGACGGCAGATTTTACCGAATAAGAGAACTGTACGGCTGCAAGAAGAATCAGCCGAATACAGGTGTACGCTGGCCGATTGAAAAGGTGGCACAGGAAATTCTTGCAATTGAAAACAATGACCCACAGATTAAAGGCCGTCAGATATACGGAGTTGCCGACCCTGCAATTTTTGCAGAGCAGGGCAGCGGAAAAAGTCAGGCCGCAACACATGCACAATTGGGAGTGTTCTGGAACAAGGGCGACAACGCAAGACTTGCCGGAAAAATGCAGTTTCATTCACGGCTTGCGTTCGATGAAGAAGGCTATCCGATGTTTCAGTGTTTTAATACCTGCACAAATTTCATCAGAACAATTCCGAACCTCGTATATTCACAGATTGACACGGAAGATATTGACACAGAGGGCGAAGATCATATTTACGATGAGAGCCGTTACGGAATGATGACCTCAATAATCACACCGAAAGAAGTTGTACTCCGTAATGCAAGGGCATTTGACCCATTGAATATAAGTCAAGCACGATACTACAGATAGGAGATAAAAAATAATGAAAGTTAAACGAGATGAAAACGGAGTTATTATGCCGATAAAAAGCACATATCCCGCTCTGACATCTGATAAATCAAAGTTGAGCAATGTTTACGGCGCAGGCAATAAATCCGAAGAAGAGCCGAAATCAGCCGAACAGGCAGAAAAAGAGAACGAGAGCAGCGGCAAGCCAATTGAACTTGACGAAATACACGAGGCTATGCAGACTTTCAGAAAATATCAAAACAGCAAAAAGCAGTATGATGAAAGGTTTAAGCAGGCTTTCAAAGAATATAATCTGCTATATACAGAGGCGACTGCACCGCAGATTAAAACTGACGATAACGGCAGGCCTCGAAAGGTGCTCGTTCCGCACCGCAAAGGCGCACAGGCACTCAATGTAATCATGAACAAGCATGCTGACGCAATGGATAATTATCCCGAAATCATTTGTCTGCCTCGAGCACAGGACGATGAACAGGCGGCTAAAACACTCAACAGCGTAATACCGTGCATACATAAACGCAACGGATTTATACGAACATACTCCGATGAACAGCTTGACAAGTTTGTCGGCGGTTGCGGTTGTTACGCAGTATTGTGGGACAAGACCGCAGAAAACGGACTGGGTGATATTGCTATCAGCCGAGTTGACATTTTGAATCTCTTTTGGGAGCCTCATATTGAGAATATACAGGACAGTGCCAATGTATTCTTTGCCAGATATTACGATGAAGAAGGAGTCAGAAAGGTATATCCCGAGCTTGAAAGCGTTTCAACTGCCTCTCTTGGACTTGTGGAACACGAAACCTTTGACAACAGCAATAAGTCCAATGATAAAGTAATCTTGCTTGACTGGTACTACAAGAAGAACGGCGAATTGCATTTGTGTAAATTTGTCGGCGAGCATATTCTCTACTCATCTGAAAACGAGGGTAAGCCTATTTATGACCACGGTAAATATCCTTTTATACTTGAACCGATGTTCAGACTGCGTGATACTCCCGTGGGTTTTGGCTTTATGGATGTAGTCAGAGCACCACAGAATCAGCTTGACGAACTCAAACACGATATGCTGGTGAACATCAAAGTCAACTCACAGCCGAGAGTGTACGCAAATACAGGCGTTGGTGTGAACAATGACGATATGACCGACCTTGACAAAACGGTAATTGAGGTCAACGGACAGTTGCAGGGCAACATTGCTCCCGTTGAATCAAAAGAGCTTGCCTCGGGCGCATGGAGCTTGTACGACAGATTGTCAAATGAAATCAAAGAAACTTCTGCTACGAATGACGCGAGTAATGGGGCAAGTGCGGCAGGTGTTACAAGCGGTTCGGCAATTGCGGCATTGCAGGAAGCGGGCGGAAAGGTAAGCCGTGACTCAAACAAGCTGGCACAGGAAGCAATGACGGAGCTTGCACAACTTGAAATTGAACTGATGAGGCAGTTTTATAATCTGCCGAGAATTTTCAGAATCACAGGTGAAAACAATCAGACTACATATGAGGAGTTTGACAATACAGACCTCAGAAAACAGCCGTTGACATATACGGACACAGACGGTCAGACGGTAAATTATACCGACGAGGACGGCAACATACTTGAACGACTGCCGATTTTCGACATTGATGTAAAGGCTCAAAAGGCAAGCCCGTTTGCAACTGCCGCACAGAACGAAATGATGATGAATCTTTTTCAAATGGGTGCATTCAATCCGCAGGCGGCTGATGCCACGCTTGTAATGCTTGACGGAATGACATTTGAGGGCAAAGAAAAACTGATTGAAAAAATCAAGCAGAATCAGACCTTGTCTCAGGCTGTACAGGAGCTCTCAAATAAAGTGCAAATGCTTGAAGCAATGAACGCAAGCAGAACAGCGGCAGATGTGCAGAATGCTATGCCGAGCGAAAACGCACAGACCGCACAGCAGACACCGCCGCAGACAGAAAGCGAGGCAACAATGTGATTGAAGTAACATTGATTGACTGCGGAAATCTGATATATTTTGAAAGCAAAGGACACGGCTCACATGATGTGTGTGTTGCCGTGAGTGCGTTATGCTCTACATTTTTGCAGTATGTGCGTGAAATGCAGGACGAAAACAATGTGACGATAGTCAATGAAATCTATGAAAACGGTCACACGGAATCAGAGTTTTATATTGTCAGCTCAGATGCCGAAGTACGCAATGGCATTAAAGCACTATGGACGGGACTTGAACTCTATGCAAAAAATTATCCCGATGAAATAGAGCTTAACTATGATGACGGCAACCCGAAATAAAAGTTTAAATCAACAAGAGTTTTAACTTTTTTTGAAAAATTAAGGTTGATATAATAAAAATATAAGGTCGCAGTAGTGGGACTGCATAAAGGCCTGACACCTCGGAAAGACGAGAGAGAGACACCTCGGAAAGACGAGAGACGGAGGTTCTTATGAACGACAAATTCTTATATCTTATCGTAAATCTGCATGACGGCGACTCAGCAGGCGCAGCTGACGGCGGAGACGGAAACGGTGAGAACGGTGAAGCCACAAACACCGAAAACAACAACATAAGCCGTGAAACGAGAGAGAGAGCTGAGAGAATCGGCATAGGTGACGACCTTATCGACGATTATAACAAGGCTTTTGGCAGCGGCAATCAGAATCAGAACAATAACGCAGAAGGCGAAAATAACAGCACAGACACAGACGGCGAAGAAAACTCAGAAGAAGAGTTTGAAAAGCTGATTAAGGGCAAGTACAAGAATGTGTATCAGAACAGGGTGCAGTCTTTGGTGAAGGACAGACTGTCAACCAAAGACAAGCAGATTTCCGATATGCAGAAAAAAGAAAGCACCGGCAATCAGATTTTTGCCCTTATTGCAAACAAGTACAATGTACAGCCCGATGACCTCGACGGTCTCCTCAAAGCCGTAACAGAGGATAAGGATTTGTTCGCCGAAAAGGCTCTTGCCGCCGGAGTAACGACAGAAGAGGCACGCAACGACTTTTTCAATCAGCAGAAAACAAATGCACAGGAAGAAGAACTTGAAAACCTCCGAAGAGAAAAAGCCGCAAGAGAACTTGACACACATTTGAGAACAATTGCAGCGGAAACGATGAAAGAATTTCCAAACTTCAACCTTGAAGAGGAATTTCAGAATCCCGCATTTCGCACAGCTCTTGACTTTATTGCTCAGCAGAGGAATGAGCAGAACGAAAAGACAGGTCGTAATGATGAAATTTACGATTTGACTACTGCCTATAAAATGGCGCATTTTGATGAATTGCAGAAAGACCTTGTAAAGCGTTCAAGCTCTGCCGCAATCAGTGCGGCAGCACAGTCAATTCAGAGTGGTGCAAGACGACCAACCGAAAATGCGGTCAAGAAAAGCGGTACAACCACGCAGAGAAAAAACGTGGACGAGATGTCTGACGCTGAATTTGAGGCCTTTTATCAAAAAGTAAAACGAGGCGAGGCACACCTCTAATGCCTTGCCGAAAGGAAGGTACGACAATGAAAAGCAAGATTATTAAGCTTATTATCAATATCCACGGTAATACGGTTGACGCAGGCGGTGTAAACAAGTCAAACGGCTATGTTTACAATGCTTACGGCAACACAACATCAACCTCGGGCAATGACTGGACACCCGAAAAAGCTACATATTATCACAAAGTGTTCCTCAAGAACCTGACAGCGAAATGCGTTCACGGTCAGTTTGGTGAGCATGACACAATTCCAAAACAGTCGGGCAACATCTACAACAAGAGAGGTATTTCACCGTACCCGACCGTTACAACACCGTTGCAGGAAGGCATTACTCCTGTCGGTAATAAGATGAGTTTCTACTATGTTGAGATTGCGGTGAACCAGTACGGCGCATATACACCTATCACAGACTGGGCAAGTTTTTGCAGCCGTGATAATGTGATGACAAAGGACAGTGAGGAGCTTGCTTCACAGGCAGGACGCTCAATTGAAGAGATTGACCGTGAGGCTCTTAATGCCGGAACAAGCGTAATCTATGCACCGGCTGTAGGCTCTGACGGTACGGTTACAGAGGTTGCAAGCCGTGCGGCAATTACGACGAACAGCAAGCTCACAATTGACACAATTTTCAGGGCACTGAACTATCTTGAATGCCAGAACGCTGAGCCTATCGGCGAAAGCTATGTCGCTCTTGTACATCCGAATGTTAAGTACGACATTATCAACAACAAGGATTTCATCAGCGTAGTTAAGTATGCTCACGCAGACAAGATTTTCAAAGGGGAAATCGGTACAATCGGTAATGTTAAGTTTGTACAGTCGAACTTTGCGAAAGTGTTCAAGGGTGCGGGCGCAAGCAAGATTGATGTGTATTCAACGCTTGTGTTCGGTAAAGATGCTTATGTTACTGTTGAGATTGAGGGCGAAGGCACTCAGACAATCGTTAAGGGCTTTGGCTCAGGCGGTACATCTGACCCACTCGACCAGAGAGCAACACAGGGCTGGAAAACAACTCACGGTGTAGGCATTATCGGTCAGACAAGAATGGTGAGAATTGAAACAGCTTCAACACTCAACACCGTAGCACAGACAGCTTCTCCGGCTGTGGCGTGATTGGGAGGTATATAACCTATGGCAACAACAAAGAAAGCCGCAGAGACGGCAGAAAATACAGAAGTATCGGCAGCGGAAACTACTGCCGATACCGTAACAATTGAAAAATCTCAGCTTGATAAGCTCCTTGGAATGTATGATGAGCTGCAGGAGCTCAAGAAGAGTATGCCGACAGACCGTAAGGCGGAAAAAATCAAGCAGGACAAGGAACTTGCAAAGCTGATTGAAAAGGCAAACAAGGAAAGTGAAGAACTTGTTGAGTACATCGCTCCGACAGGTTCGATGAAGTCAAACAAGAATATTGAGGTCAATATCAACGGAGTGCAGTACACTGTTCCGAGAGGTGTTAAGACGAACATTCCACGCAAGGTTGCGGAGATTATTGACAACTCAATTAAGCAGGCTGAATTCGCGCAGGGCGTGCAGGATAAGGCTGCCGAGATTGCCCAGCAGGCAATTGCCGAGGGCAGAATCTAATTCAATAACAAGGAATAAATTGTACTCCTTACACAAAATTCGCAGAAGGGCGGGGGCGGTAGCTTCCGCCTTTTTGCGTACAATAATATTTGAGAGGTGATTTGATTATATGACACTTGATAAGGTAATTGAAAGAGTGCGAAAACTTAAAAGCGGATATGATGTGTCTGATGAGGACATTATAAGTTATATTAATGAGGTAGAAATGGAAATTATCAGCAATGTAATAAGTAATCGCGAAGGTGATAATTGCATTGTCGGAACATACGGGAACTATCTGATTGACACGGACCGTGACTTTGAACTTCTTGCACCTGCGCCATATGACAGGATGTATGAGGTTTATTGTGCGGCACAGATTGACAGGGACTACGAAGAGGCCGAGAGATATTCGGTTGATATGAGCGTATATAATCAGCTGAGGCAGGATTTTGGAGTGTTTTGGTTCAGAACACACCCACAAAAGAAAAGATATAACTTTCACATTGGCTAAGAGGTGACAATATGCTACCCGAATTAAATATACCGAGGAGAGATACAACGAGTATCAGTGTATTCAGAGGACTTAACCGAAGTTCGAACACAGGATTTTCAAGAGTTTCAAGCTCATCAAGCAGTATTTACACAGAGTTCAAAGATTTTAAAAATATGACCTCTGATAAATACCCACAGCTTGCACCGAGAGTAAACCGTTCTCGAATTACTTCCGATGACCAAATCAAAATCATTTCGAATCTGTTGTCGGCTAACTCAGGTTTGATTTATATTGATTCTGACAAGAATCTGCATATCGGTTCAGAGGTTACAAAGATTGATGAGATTGATGCGACCAAACAGCATCATATCGTTTTATACGGCAACAAGGTTGTAGTATTCCCCGAGAAATTATCAGTTAACATGAGCGACAAAAAGGTGACTATGATTGACTGCCGAAACGAAGATTTGAGCACACGAGTAGAAACAAAGAGTAATCTGCAACTTGATGCCTTAACATTTGATTATGCATATTTGTTATGTTCAATTACACGTTCATATTATGACGCAAGTGCGAACAAAAATTATCGACCGAGCGTAACTTTATATACCAACAACGATTTAACAGACACCAAATATCAGTTGACAAGTAATAAAGACATGGTTGATATATTCAGCTTAAATGATATTAAGATAGGCACGGTAATTGAGAGTTATAACAACTTTTACTCTGTTATCGGAATTGAAAAGAAGGACAGTACATTTAAAAAGAATAGGCTTTTGAATTTCAAAAAGTTATCTCAAAAGTTTAATTATACGACAATAAGAGCCAAAAACATTGGATTGCATATTGAAGTTGGAGATTTTGTGAAGATAAGCGGATTAACTGACTCTCTTGTCAGCACAGATGCCGAAAGCTACGCCGATAAGAGTTATATTGAAAACCTTAACGAAAAAACTTTCAAGGTTTATTACGTTTCAAAAAATGAGCTTGTAATCAAGTGCGAATTGGAATCAAGCGTGCCGTACACAGGTACAGTCACAGTCGAAAGAATCTCTCCCGATTTTGATGAGGGGAAAATCGTGGAAATGCAAAACCGCTTGTGGTGTTGCTCCTCAGACAAAAACGAAATTTATTGTTGTAAACAAGGTGATGAGCGCAACTGGCAGGCATACAGTGACGGAATCAGTACAGACAGCTGGGCTATGACTTGCGGCAAAGAAGGAAAGTTTACAGGGATTGCAACACGGGGCGACAGCGTTATATTTTTCAAAGAAAATTACGCACTAAAAATCTACGGAACAAAGCCGAGTAACTTTACCCTTGCGGAATACAATGTTCCCGGTGTCGAAATTGGAAGCGAAAAGAGCCTCGTGAACATTAACTCAACCTTGTTTTATCTTGGCCATAACGGTGTTTATGCTTATCAGAGCGGTAGCTTGCCGGCACTCATAAGCGAAGAATCTTTGTGGGGACATACTTATAAGAACGCAGTCGGCGGCAGACACGGAAATAAATACTACATATCTGCCGAAAGAGATGACGGAGAACAGGAACTTCTTGTGTACGATACCGACAAAGGCTTGTGGCACAAGGAAGACGACGCAAAGATGATTGACTGCACCACATACAACGGTGTTCTGTATTGGCTTGACGATACCAAAGAAAACATTATGTGTCCTGATAAAGCGGACAATCTTCTTGTTGACAATACGAAATATGAGTATCAACAGGAAGATTGCTTTGAGTGGTCTGCTGAAACAGGCGACCTTTATGACAGCGAATTTAATGTAAAGAATATCGGAAAAATCCGAATCGGCATAAAAGCCGAGAAGGGAGCAAAGGTCAGCTTGTTTGTACAATACAAGGACAACGGTGAATGGAAGAAAGTCAGCGAAATGCTTTACAATGAGAAAAAGCCGAGAGTATTCGCCGTAGCTTTACGCAGAGCGGAATATTTGAGACTTAAACTTGTAGGAACGGGACAGGTCGAAATATACGGAATTGATATTGAGCACAGCAGAGGAAGTGATAAGCGTGGCAACATTTAAACTTGATCCGCCCCCTTCAACAAATGACATAGGAGAAATGCGGAACTATCTAAACGATATGTACGAACAGTTGGCTTTCGTGCTTAGCAACATTGACAGCGACAACATAACAGATGATTTTCTTTCTGCAATCGGACAAAAAGGAAGTGAAAAATAATGGCTTATACATACAAGGTTTACGGAACGGGCGATGTTGACAATGCGGTTAATAACTATAACCGTGTTGCCTCATCAGCTCCGACATATGCTGACAGCTACGACACAAGACAGGCTCGTCAGCAGGCAGACAACTACGCTAATTCCTACACAGATAAAATCAATAAGGGATATACGAGCAAGTACAAGGGTACAATTGACGAGCTTGCCAATCAGTACCAAAAAAATAAATTTGACTGGACTCCCGAAAATTCTTCTGAATATCAGCAGGCAAAAGAAAAATATACCCGTGAAGGTAAGGCTGCACAGGAAAATGTGCAGGGAAGTTATGCCGGCAATACAGGCGGTTACAGCAACACCTATTCACAGGCGGCAGGACAAAAGGCATTCGGCGAGTATATGGACGAGCTTGCAAATAAAGTTCCAACACTTAAAAATGAAGCCTACAAGAGTTATCAGCAACAGCAGGAAGATACGCTGAACAGAATCGGCGTATTGCAGAACCTTGATAACACACAGTATCAGAGATACAGGGACAGCGTAACGGATGATTACGACTTTATGAATTACTATGGAAATAAGTACGGCACATCCAAAGGACTTGATATGAGCAACTTTCAAAACGAACTGGCTCACTGGCAGACACAAATGTCAGCGGCACAGAGTAATCTTTCTGACATTAGAAATCTTGCCGAGGCACAGTATGAACACAACACATTGAGTGCCGACACAATGTCAAGCATTGACAGTCAGCGCAGACAGTCGGACGCTTATTACAATTATCTGAACAGTCAGCTGAAAATAAAGTGAGGTGAGAACATTGAGCGTGAACAGTGAAGAAAAGATTTACAATGACCTTATGAATGAAGTACCGAGTCAGACGGTGAGCGGTGACACTAAGCAGAGTGCCACCGCTCTTGCGGGTGCAGAATCAACAGCGACAGGACAGGCTGACAATTATAAAAGCACTTACAGCGGTAAGTTAGATGACGCCATAAGCAACTATCTGACAGGCAGAGGATTTGAATATGATCCGACGCAAGACAAGGCATATCAGCAGTACCGCAAGGAATTTGCGCAGAATGCCGCTATGGCACGAGATACGAGCCGTAACACAGCTAATCAGCTTTCAGGCGGTTACAATCCTACCTATGCCGATACAGTCGCAGACGAGGTTTACAATGACCGTATGGGCAATATAAGCGATGCAGAAAGTACATTTAGAGGACTTGCACAACAGGATTATCAGTCAAAGCAGGAGAAAAACGCAAATGTGCTTAACCTCTATAACACGCTTGAGGGTACGGATTACAGCCGTAATCGTGACACGGTAGGAGACTACAAGAACTATCTTAATCTTCTTGCAAGCAGGTACTCAACCGACAGACAGGCAGACACAAACCTTGACAGCGCTAATAATGATGTTTACTCAGCAAAACTTAACGGAGCAGTAAATAATCTCTCATCAGCAAGAGCAGCAGACAGTCAACGCTATTTGTATGACACGGTAAGTGCCAATCAGCTTGCACAAAATGCACAGGCTGAAAGAGAAAACGCTCAGAAGATTGAATACGATAAAAATAAATCTGCTTATGACGCTTATGTTAAGGCTCAGACAGAGTTGGCAAAAGAACAGAAAGCTGCACAGGAGAAAGAGGATAACCGCAGATACAGAGCGGCATATGATAAGTTCGTAGATGCATATGACCTTAAAAATGCTAAGTATGAATACAAGGTCGGTCAGCTTGCACAGGGCTATTATAACGGCTACATCACGCTTGACGAAATGGACTATATTGCCGATAAGCTCAATGTCAGCACGGCTGACCTGACAAGCACGCTTGACAGGATGAGCAAAAACGGTGGAACGCTTAATGATGACCACTACGGCGGTCCGAACTCAATGAGTATCGGTAAAAACACTGATTATTTTCAAACGTCAACTTCAAGAGTTACTACGGACGAAAACGGAAAAACAAAATATTTATCGGAAAAAGAGTGGAACGAACTACCGATAAATAAGAAGAAAAAGTGAGGACTGTATATATGGCACAGCAAAGAAAAAGAACCGCAGGCGACGATTTAAGAGATTTTAAAGCAGGCAAAATCAGCGGAAACTTTTATCACAACGGTATTGACCGTTCGGATAATTATATTCAGCATACATCAGCACCGAGGTATATAACCGATAAAAACGGAAAAACGCAGGTGGCTTCCTATAACGAATGGATTCAGCAGGAAGTATTTCAGCATCAACACGATTTACCAAACGACACAAGTTCGACATCATCAAATAATAAAACAGCGACAAATGATATTTCTGTAAAAAGCAGCAACAATACTTCTTCAAGTACAGGCTCGGATATTAAATCCTTTTTTAGTGGAAATTTGAATAATGCGAACAGCTCCGCAGAGGATTTGAAGGACGCAATTAAAAACCCGAACAAGTCTTTGAATGATAGAGTTAAAGGACTTACATACATGTATAATGCTGCGGTTGCAACCGGTGACAACAAAACAGCCGAGAAAATGCAGAAAGAATATGACGAGCTTGCCGACAGGGTTAATAAGCAAACGGAAATAAACCGACAGAACGCTGAAACCGCAGAAGCTGAAAACGCAAAACTTGCAGAACAGGCAGAGAAAGAACAGAAGTATGCAGATAAATACAAAAACTCTACGCTTGAGCAGAGGAAAAATGCACGCATACACGCAACAACAGAAGAACTTGACTGGCTGAACAAGCATATGTATGATAATTCATCAAGTAAGGAGTTGGAAGATTATAATAATCAGCTTAATAAAGAAGCTAACAGCTTGTGGAATCAGAGAGATGAAGAACAGGCATATAACCGGCTTAAAGCAATTGAAGATGAACAGGGAAAATTAAAAACTGCAATCGACAACGCAAAACTCTCTGAACAGAAGAAAAAAGAGTACGACGATATTGTTAATAACGACATCAAGGCAAAAACTGTTTTGCAGAAATATTATGCTTTGCAGGAGTATTTAAAAACAGATACCTCAGACGCTGACGAAGCTGATAATACTGATAACAGCTACATCAAAAAACTGTCTGAGAGCGAAAGAAATAAAATCAAAGCAGATTTCTTAAAACTTAAAGATAAAGGCTATAATACCGAATCCTTGTATAAATGGTATGCGAGAGAACAGGATGAAAAAAAGGCAGAGGATAACCTTGACCGTATAAAAATGTATGCAAAAAAACATCCCGTTATTGCTTCCGCAAACAGCATAGGTCAGAAATTTGTCGGAGGCGTACCCGATGCAATTCAATATATTTCGGCTAACATTGATAAAAAATATAACGGCGGTGACGGTTATATAAATCCTGACACTACCGAGACAGCAAAAAGTGAAGCAATAAGGCAATCAGTTTCCGAAAGAATCAACAATGATTTCGGCTCTTTGCTCTATACCGCAGGTATGGGAATTGCTGATTCAACTATCAATATGGTTATGAATAAGTTTATTCCCGGTGGTTCGGCAATGGGTTTAACTTTGCTTGGTACTTCTGCGGGTGTAAGCGGTGCTAATGAGGTTATTGAAAACGGCGGTTCAATTGAAAATGCAGTGACAACTGGAGTAGCCAACGGCATTGCCGAAGCTTTGTTTGAGAAAATATCGCTTGAACAGCTCTCAGCGTTTAGAGCAAGCGGTAAAAGCACATTTCGTGCGGCTGTCGGCAATGTGCTTAAAGGTGCATTTACTGAAGGCTCGGAAGAGGCTTTTACCGACCTTGCAAACAGATTGACTGATGACGCAATAAACAAGGATTTATCTTCATACAACCTTTCAAAGAAAAATTATATGGAACAGGGAATGAGTGAGGCTGAGGCGGAGAATGCCGCAAGCTGGGACTTTTGGAAGAATGTCGGACTTGATTTTGCCGGCGGTGCAATATCGGGTGGTGTGCTTAACCTTGCTACCGCAGGAATTAATCTTGCAGGTGCAAAAATTGATATGGCCCAAAATAAAGAGAGCAACGCACAAATCGGTAAAGCTGTTATGGCCGATGAAAACTTTGACCTTGATTTACTCATCAGGCAAGGACTTGCAACCGACAAAAACGATAGAGCATACAACTATGCACACAAAATGCAGAAACTCGTTGAAACCGATAACGAGGGAAAAATCAGTGCCGGAGATGTCGGCAACCTTATGTATCTTATCAACAGAGAGGTTGGCAAAAATCCCGAACTTGTAAACAAAATTGCTCAGGTTAAAAAGCAGAACACACGAGAGCAGAGTAATCAGACTGTTAATGCTCAGAACGAACAGAGCCCTACACAGCAGAACACGGCTCAGAACGGACAGCAGAACGCAGAACAGGCACAGGCAAGCACTGTAATCAATGCAACAAAAAAAGCCGATACAGAGGATATCGGCAAAATGTACGGCGTATATGCTTTTGGCAAGAAGCATCCAAACGGCATTATCGCAACAGATACTTCAACGGGTAAGGTTGTCAAGGTTGCACTAAAGAGCCTTGAAAGCTCAGCAAAAATCAATCGCAGTGATGAAGAAAATACACTTGTGTTCAACACAAATGACGGTAAACAGGTTAATGCGGACAGCATAACATTCTCTGACAGTCAGTTTGATACGATTGTTCACAGTGCAAACGAATTTGATACATACGGTGCAAGGAACTATATTTCAAACTTTGAAGAATGGAGAGAAAGTCCGCAGGCTCAGAGAATGACTGATGACGAAATGCTTTATAAATATAATAGAGCATATTCAGCCGCATACAGTTTTGGTCGAGAGGGTGTTAAACTTGATTCACTCAGAGAAACTTCTGAATATAAAATCCTTAAAAATATTCTCGGTGAACAGATTGTAAGTCAGGCTTTAAGCACCGGCAGAAGAGATGTTGACATTAACACTCAACATCATGCCAACAGACTGACCGAGTTAATCAACCGCAACGGCAGAGCAGACACAAGCGGTGTGGGCGTGTATGCAGACAGCGGAACGGAAGTTTCACACATTCCGCAGGAGCTTATTAATACACTCGGCAACCTTTCACAAAAGACAGGGCGAAACATTATTATCTCGGACCGCCTTGCTGACGGAGTGAACGGTGTTGCAAAAGACGGTAATATTATCCTTAGCTCAGAAATTTCAAGTCAAAAAATTCTTGCCACAGCTTTACACGAAGCCGGACATATGATTAAGAAAACTAACCCGACCGAATGGCAAACATTGAGTGACTTTGTGTCAGACTACCTTGTACGCAAGGGTGTTGACCTTAACAAGATGATTGACCGCACAATTGAGAGATACGGCAACCGACTGCAGGCCGATGAACACGAAAACACAAGAGATGCCGCACTGGAAGAAATTGTATGCGACACACTTATGAGCATTGCCTCAGATGAAAAGGCTCTCAATATTGCCCTCAGCACCAAGCAGAATAAATCAAAAATTGCAGCGGCAATTAAGTCTTTGATTGCAAAAGTAAAGGATTGGCTCATTGGGAAAAGCACAAACTACGGAGCCAAGGCCTTTGCCAAAGACCTTGAAGCTCTTGAAAAACTCGCTCAAAGATTTTCAGAGGCGGCAGATACTGCAAGAGAAAACATCACCGAACAAACAGAGGTTCAGAATGGGGAGAGGTTGGATGTTGAGAAATATTCAATGGGAAGTACCGACAACATAGTACAAGCGGAATTTGAAAAGAAAGTTGATGAAATTGAAAAAAACACCTACAACAGTGATAATGTTGTAATTATGGGTATTACACCTAATATTTTACAAAAAATCGGATTAGCACCATTACCTCTTGCTATGACTAAAAATCATATTTATTCTGTCGCAGTATCAGATACAAGAGCAAAAAGTGAGGGGCGATATCATAAAAATACCAATTATCACAATTTAGGTTTTGATACCGTAAAAGATATTTACAATAAAATTTCTGATCCGCTTATGGTAATAGCTCACCCTGATTTTGCGGTAAATAAAAATAAGAGCAAAGACAGCACCCATAAAGTAGTTGTTTTAGTTGATTTATCAGTTGGCGGAAAACAGGTAATTGCACCGATAACTGTTGATTATGAGGGAATGTACAATAACACACACATAGATGTTAATCTTGTTGCAACATATTTTGATAAGGATAATATCAACGATTATATAAAAGAAGCCATTGCTTTGGAAACAATGGGCAAAACAGGATTCTTTTATTTAGACAAAAAAAGAACCCAGAATATTTTTAAGAAGTCAGGGTACCAATTACCCAGCCGACTTAAAAATTCGGGTTCCAATGTTATTATACGTCCTATTGATGATATTGTCAATAAAAAAATCAATAATATTACTCAAAGCAAACAATTTATCAGATGGTTCGGTGATTGGCAGAATAGCCCTGCAAAAGCGAGTAAAGCGGTAGACAACAACGGTGAACCGCTTGTTTTGTACCACCAAACAGGAAAAGAGTTTACAACCTTTGATACAAAACAAAAAGGCTCGGGAGAATTTGACAGTGAAATGCCTACGGGTATATTTATGAAACCGACAAACAACGATATCGGAGTTGGCGGAAATATTCAAATGCCGTTGTATGCCTCTATTAAAAATCCCCTCATTGTCAACAACAGAAGCGAACTTGTTAAATTTTACGATAAGAATGTACAGGGATATACGAAAGCTAAAAGTGCGATAGACAGCGTTAATAAGGAATACAAGGCTAAATTCAACGAGGAGATGAAAAGAGAAAACGAGGAATATCAAAAGCTGTGGAATGCGAAAAAGAACGGTGAAATATCAGAAGAAGAGTACCAAAAATCCATATCAAGAGATGCACTTGATGAAATTATGGAAGAATGGGAAAATAAGGTTAATGAAGCAAGCCATAACGCTAAAGCCTTGATAGATGATTATTTCAAAAACAGCAATTATGACGGTGTTATCGTTAATAATGATGTCGGCAGTTTTGGAAGAAGCACAAAAACATTCATAGCATTTGAAAATACTCAGGTTAAATCTGCAACAGACAATATCGGAACATTTGACGGCAACAACCCTGATATTCGCTACAGCCTTGATGAAGATTATGATTTTACAGATGAAAAAGCCGGTGCAATACACGATACGCTGAATTTTTCAATTGACGATGAATACGATGATTGGCTTGTGAATGACGACGGCAAAAGTGTTTTTGACGCTGTAAAGGACGAAAAGAACCCCGACAGGCGGATCAGCATTTTATATCATTATGCCGGCAAAACCGCCGAACACGGAATGCGCGTGGGCAAGGATATACGAATCGGTCAATCAGGAATGCACCGTCTTGTGTGTAATGTTTTGCAGGAATACGGAGTAAATCTTAACGGTAAGAACAAATCAAGAATTGAAGCGTTTAAGTCAGTTGTAAATGACTTTGAAAATTCCGTCAAAAATGATACGCAGAGTTTTAACGATGCAATTGAGAGCCTTGCGGAAGAATGCAAAGAATATCTGAAAAAATCTTCCTTGATTGACAAAAAGCATTCCGAGTGGGCAAAGGATTTAAGCGACAGTCTGAAAGAGGTTACCCTTGTTATTCCGAAAGGTGACATTGATTTTATTAAAAGCGCCTACGGCAGTATTACAAACTTCCGTAAAGCACTTATGGGTAAAATCAACATCAGAACAGCAAAGGGATATGCTCTCATCGAAAGTGTAAACGAGGGCAGTATTGAAGATGTCGGAAATTCAATTTCAGAGATTATCGGAGATATTGCAGGAATTGATGAAACCTTTAACTGGAGAAGTGAAGAGGGATACAAAACACTTGAAAGGTTTATTAACTATGACCTTGCAGAACATTTTGTTTCAATTGACGGAAAGAGTACAATGGAGAATCATTT
>ENA-OPCL01000344-OPCL01000344.1-human-gut-metagenome-genome-assembly--contig:-NODE-344-length-41119-cov-16.510691_pt1 | contig 41119 bp, 35 predicted proteins | sample MGYA00241251_ERZ501482 | MGnify/ENA primary metagenome ERZ501482 (study PRJEB25962, sample SAMEA2042581) | human gut metagenome | biome: human gut; feature: human-associated habitat; material: faeces... | reverse complement strand
TTTTCTTTTCCACCGGGGATATTTACGAGGAAGCCGCCCACCATAACGCCGTATTTGTCGGCAGAGATGAAAGCGGCATACCAAGGTACGCCCACCAGCGCGGCACAGCCGGGAACTTCCGGCTTGATGTGAAAGGCAGCGACAAAGCCTTTAACTTCTGCTACCATGGCGAGGGCGAAAGATTGTTTGTCTTTGAAGCCCCCGTTGACCTGCTCTCTTTCCTCTGCCTGTTCAAAAAGGAATGGCAGAAACAAAGCTACCTTGCACTGGGCGGCGTGGGAGAAAAAGCCCTGCTGCGTTTCCTCTCTGACCGTCCGAACATCAAGACCGTGTACCTCTGCCTTGACAGCGACCAAGCCGGAAGCGATGCTTGCAGCCGCCTTGCGGAGCTTGTGCCGGAGGGCTTGACCGTCCACCGCCTTGTGCCGCTTTACAAGGACTGGAACGAGGTATTGCAGCACCGGGCAGAAATCACAGACGGGAAGTATTTGCGGGAAGCAGTCTACGGCTTGAAAGAGCCGCCGCAGGAAGAAACCGTTGAGATTATCCGCATGAGCGAGGTTGACACACAGACCGTTGAATGGCTATGGGAGCCGTATATCCCCTTTGGGAAAGTAACCATTGTGCAAGGCAATCCCGGCGAGGGCAAGACCACTTTTGCCCTACGCCTTGCCGCCGCCTGCACCACCGGGGGAACGCTGCCGGGAATGAAGCCCTTGCCGCCATTCCAAGTGATTTACCAGACCGCCGAGGACGGGCTGGGCGATACCGTCAAGCCCCGCTTGATGGAAGCAGAAGCCGACCTTGACCGCGTACTTGTGATTGATGAAGCCAAGCGGGAGCTTACCCTCTCCGACGAGCGCATAGAAAAGGCAATCACGCAGAACGGGGCGCGGCTGATTATCCTTGACCCCATACAGGCGTACATGGGCGAAAAAACCGACATGAACCGGGCAAACGAAGTGCGCCCCATGTTCCGCCGCCTTGCCGATGTTGCCGAGCGTACCGGGTGCGCCGTTATCCTTATCGGACATCTCAACAAAGCTGCCGGAGGGCAGAGCGCATACCGGGGCTTAGGTTCTATCGACTTCCGCGCCGCAGCAAGGAGCGTCCTGCTGATCGGGCGCGTGAAGCGAGAACCGAATGTGCGCGTTATCGTCCATGACAAATCTTCCCTTGCGCCGGAGGGCAAGCCCGTTGCCTTTTGCCTTGACCCGGAAACGGGCTTTTCGTGGATAGGCGAATACGACATCACCGCCGACGAGCTGCTGTCCGGCGCGGGCGGCAACACCGCCACCAAGACCGAACAGGCGGAACGGCTGATACTTGACCTGCTTGCAGACGGGAAAGAGCTTGCCAGCGAGGACATTGTAAAGGCCGCAGCCGAAGCCGGAATATCCGAGAGGACGGTGCAGAACGCCAAGCGCAACATGGGCGGCATATTGGGCGCAAGGCGCGTCGGCGGTCAATGGTACAACTTCATCAAGAAGAAGCAGCCGCCCGAACCCGCAAGCTGAAAATGCAAAGTGCAGACCCTTTGCGCTTTGCACTTTCGCGCTTTCAGAGTTTTAGAAGAATGACTACAAGCCCTTGTGCGCCGCAGCATAAGGGCTTTTTTCATGGAAAGGATAGCCTATGAGCAATAAAACCAGCACCCCCGCAAACGCTTCCCCTCTGACCGTAAAGGAAGCAGAGCAACCCGATATTGTGAAGAAAATCGGAAACACGACCTATCGGGTGAAAATCCACTTCAGCACCACCAGCAAGGAAACTATGAGCGATAAAATCAAGCGGCTCATTATGAACGATTGCGGGAAAATTTCTTAAAACCACCTTGACAAAATGTATCAGAGGATACCTTACTCTCTGCGATGGAGACTGCCGGAAAAGACGATATGCCGGAGGACGCCGAGCGCAAAGGGCTGGGCACCCCGGCCACCCGCGCCGGGATTTTAGAAAAGCTGGTGTCCACCGGCTTTCTGGAACGCAAAAAGAGCAAAAAGCAGGTGCAGCTTCTGCCGTCCCACGATGCCACTTCCCTGATTACCGTCCTGCCGGAGCAGCTTCAATCCCCGCTGTTGACCGCCGAGTGGGAGTACCGGCTGGGTGAGATCGAGCGCGGCGAGCTGGCCCCGGAGGACTTCATGGCCGAGATCACCGCCATGCTAAAGGAGCTGGTGGGGACCTATCAGGTCATCAAGGGCAGCGAGTACCTGTTCACCCCGCCCCGCGAGGTGGTGGGCAGATGCCCCCGCTGCGGCGGCGAAATTGCAGAAATGCAAAAAGGCTTCTTCTGCCAGGACAAATCTTGCAAATTTGCAATCTGGAAAAACAGCAAGTGGTGGGTCGCCAAGCGCAAGCAGCCCACCAAGGCCATCGTGGCGGCGCTGCTGAAAGATGGTCGCGCCCATGTGACGGGGCTGTATTCCGAGAAAAGCGGCAAGACCTACGACGCCACCGTGGTGCTGGAGGATACCGGCCAGTACGTCAACTTCAAGCTGGACTTTGACCGGCAGAAAGGCGGCGGCAAATGAAACTGAGTTTGTATGAACAGGAAACGATTATCCTCTACAACCAGGCCGAGGCCACCGCCGAGGTCTATTCCCACGACCCGCGCCTGCTGGAAAAGCTGCGGCGGCTGGCGGAAAAATACCCGGACCAGATCGTGAAAAAGGACCGTCAGACCTTTACGGTGCCCAAACGCTGCGTGTCGGTGCGGGAGCCGTACAGCGCCGAGCGCCGCAAGGCCGCCAGCGAACGGGCCAAGGCCGCCGGGTACAGACCGCCCATCCCCAAAGCGGGCGGCAAGTAAGCATGGGCGAGAGCGTCTTTGAAGTCGTAAAACAGTCCGTCACCGCCAGAGAGGCGGCGGAGCTTTACGGCATCGCGGTGGGGCGCGGCGGCATGGCCTGCTGCCCCTTCCACGATGACCGCCACCCCAGCATGAAGGTGGACACCCGTTTCCACTGTTTTGGCTGCGGCGCGGACGGTGACATGATCGACTTCACCGCCCGGCTCTATGACCTGTCCCCCAAGGAGGCTGCTGAAAAGCTGGCCCAGGATTTTGGCCTTTCCTATGACAGCAAGGCCCCGATCCGGCGAAGTTATGTCCGGCAGAAAACCGAGGCGCAGGTGCGGAAAGAAAAACGAGAACACGGCTGGCGCGTCCTGACGGACTACTACCACTTGCTCCGAAAATGGGAGGCCGACTATTCCCCCAAGACGCCGGACGAGGACCCGCACCCGCGCTTTTTGGAGGCCATCCAGAAAAAAGACTACATGGCGTATCTGCTGGACACCTTTCTCGACAGCAGCACCGAGGAACAGGACCAGTGGATCGCAGAACACACCGCTGAAATTTCGGCCATAGAAGGGAGAGTGAACATCATGGCTGACAAACCCACCAACCGGGAACGGTTGCAGCAAATCACGGCGGGCATCGAGCAGGGCATCAAGGAGCTGTTCGAGAGCGAAAAGTATATGCGCTACCTGTCCGTGATGTCCCGGTTCCACCGCTACTCCGTCAACAACACCATGCTCATCTATATGCAGAAGCCGGACGCCACGCTGGTGGCCGGGTACAACAAGTGGAAAAATCAGTTTGAGCGTCATGTGAAGCGCGGCGAACACGGTATTACCATCATCGCGCCCACGCCGTTCAAGAAAAAGATCGAGGAACAGAAGCTGGACCCGGACACCAAAGCCCCCATGCTGGATCAGGATGGCAAGGTCATCATGGAGGAACGGGAAGTTGAGATCCCCATGTTCCGCCCGGTGAAGGTGTTCGATGTGAGCCAGACAGATGGGAAACCGCTGCCGGAGCTGGCGTCCACCCTGTCCGGGAATGTCCAGAACTACAAGGCATTCATGGACGCCCTGCGCCGGTCCGCGCCGGTGCCGCTTTCTGTGGAGCCGATGGCCGCCAACATGGACGGGTATTTCTCGCCGGATCAGCAGCGCATCGCCATCCGGGAGGGCATGAGCGAGGTGCAGACCGTTTCCGCTGCTGTCCATGAGATCGCCCACAGCAAACTGCACAACTACGCCAAGGCCCAGGAGGAAGCGGCCAGGGCCGGTGACAAGGAGCCGCCCAAGAAGAAAGACCGCAACACCGAGGAGGTGGAGGCCGAGAGCATTTCCTACGCGGTTTGCCAGTATTACGGTATCCAGACCGGCGAGAACAGCTTCGGCTACATCGCCAACTGGAGCCAGGGTAAGGAGCTGCCGGAGCTGCGGGCCAGTTTGGAAACCATCAACAAGGCGGCCGGGGAACTGATCGCGGACATTGACCGGCATTATAAGGTTATCTGCAAGGAGCGCGGCATTGACCTGACTGCCGCCACGGAACCGCAGCAGGACTCTATCGAGCAGCTGGCAGCAGACATCGACCAGTTCACTTTCGATTATGACCCTTATGAGTATCGGAACAATGCAGATAGCCGTGAGGACGCACTGCACGAACTGACTGCCACACTCCGAAGCGGAGATGCCAGCGGTGTACGCGAATGGCTCCAGAATATCGTGAACGAGGATGAACCGGATGAAACCACCCAAAAAGCTGCCGAGCTTATGGGACGCTTGGATCAGCTGGTGCCGATGACTGAACCGGAACAGCTGACCGAGCCGGAAAATACCGAAAGTGTCCAGCCCAGCGCCGAGTACCGGGAGGCCCTGTTGGTGCTGGATGATACCAGCTACCTTCATGTTCAGCCCTGCGACACCGGCTGGGACTACACTCTCTACGATGTGGCGACCATGAAGCAGCTGGACGGCGGCCAGCTGGATGCGCCGGAGCTGCCTCTGTCCACCGCCGCGCTGAAAATCTGTGAGATGCACGACTTGGGCGGCCAGACCATTCAGTATGTGCCGCTGTCCATGATCGAGACCTTGCAGGAGGCGGCTGTCCAACAGATGCAGGCAGAAGCCCAGGCCGCCGCCCCGGAAACCACCATGCTGCCGGAGGCCCCGGAACACCACCTGGACGAATACCCCATGCCGGACCCCACGCTGGCCCAGGACGACTTGGAAAAGTGCGGCTACCTGGACGGGGACCTTCTGCCCCTCTCCAAAGAGCGCGCCTATGAACTGATGGCGCAGGACCTGACCGTTTACATGGTTCAGCAGGGCGAGAACCCGGCGATGGCCTTTGACACTGACGATCTGGACGCCCACGATGGCATTTTTGCCGTCACCCGCGAGGAATGGGAGGAAAGCTCCGCTTTCGATGCCCAGGTCAAGGAGCGCATGGACCACCAGCAAGAACGGGAGCAGGCGTTCCTTGGCCACAAGGGCGACTGCTTCGCCATCTACCAGGTGAAGCACACCGATGAGCTGCGGGACATCCGCTATGAGGGGCTGGAATGGATCAAGTCCATCGGGCGCACGGTGCAGCGGGACAACTACGATCTGGTCTACACCGCGCCGCTGGCCCCCGGAGACCTGAAAGGCAGCGTGCTGGACAATCTTGAATACCGCTTCAATAACGAACACCCCGCCGACTACCGCCACCCGTCCATGAGTGTCAGCGACATTGTTGCCATCAAGCGGGACGGCAAGGTATCCTGTCACTACTGCGACAGCTTCGGCTTTGCCGAGGTGCCCGGCTTCCTGCCGGACAATCCGCTGAAAAATGTAGAGATGGCCGTGGAGGATGACTACGGCATGATCGATGGCATTCTCAACAACGGCCCCAAGGAACCGACGGTGGCCCAGATGGAACAGCAGGCCCGCAGCGGCCAGCCTATTTCCCTGATAGACCTGGCGGCCGCCGTCCACCGGGAGGACCGGGATAAAAAGAAGTCCGTTGTGGAGCAGCTGAAAAGCCAGCCCAAACCCGAACATAAAAAGACAGCGCCCAAAAAGAGCGCGGAAAGGGAGATCTGATATGAACGCTTTGACCTTTGAGGAAACCAACCTGCTGTGCATCTACAACCCCGGCACCCGCCAGGGGGCCATCGAGGCCCTGACCGAGATGCGCGGCCATTTGGAGCCGGACGAGGCCGAACTGCTGTCCCTGACCGACAGCACCCTCGCCAAACTGCGCGCTATGACCGACGCCGAGTTTGACAAGCTGGAGCTGTATCTTGATTATGATAAGTAAAAAATCGATTCTTCTATCCTTAACTTATTTATATATGTTTCATGTTGTGTTAGAATGAGGGTGCAAGATAAAAACTGTAGGAATAGTTTTATGAACTTGCGAAAATATGGATGTAATCAAGGCGGGGAAATATTAAGATGGATTTTGTTTTATTTGCTCTTTTTTTAGTATCACTCATATATTGTTGTGATATGCCTGCAATTAATGGATTTGAAATATTTGTGAATGATCACGATTCCATGTTATATAGTATTGGACTGAGTATTATTGCGTCATATATATTTTATGTTTTTCAAGTTGCAATACCCCAAATTTTACATTTTAGGAGGGCACGAAGTATAGGATGTATCAAGCTCTATGAAATTGAAGAGTTAATGATAATGGTCTTCTCTGTACTACAGGGAGAAATATACCATCCAGACACCCAAAAAGCAACAAATGAACAAAATGAAGCCATTAAAAAGCATCTTAATGATATAGATATTTTCTGCGAAGGTTCCAGATATGAAGTTCAAAATCATAAAGAGTTGACTGTTTTTGAAGCACTTTTGTATTATGATGGTAAAATCTTGTCGATAATAGATGAAATTGTTGAAGGACAATATATGGGAGATCATTGTGTGAAAAAACTTCTTGATCTCAAAAAGTCAAAATTACATTATGTTTTGGTATGGTGTAGTAGAAATTTACCCGGTGAATACGAACACGGAACATTGGAACCATCAAAAGAATCAAGAAAAGGGTATAATTGGGTTAATATGGAGGTTGTAAACAATGAAATTCTTTCTTCTGTCGAGGAATACTATAATATATATGGACAAATCAAAGAAATGCGAAAAAAGTTGTATAAAAGGGTTACTTGACCCGTGTTTGTCGGAGCGCATTGAAAATATATCATCATGCTTAACCGTTAAACTGATACACAAAAGTGTTCTAGACGAATATGAGTATATTCAGTTGGAAAGATAATTGAGCAGGAAATCGTCGCTGAACGGTTTCCTGCTTTTCTTTTACCTCAAAACTGAAAGGAGGATAGAACCCCATGCCAACCAAAGCAGAACAATATGCGCAGATGGCCGACCAAGTGGCGCGGCAGCTCACCGGCAGCTGGCAGGAGTGGGCGGGTTTTCTCACCACCGCCGCCCGGCTTTATAAATATCCGTTTCATGAGCAGCTGATGATCTACGCCCAGCGCCCGGACGCCACCGCCTGCGCCGAGTATGACCTGTGGAATAACCGCATGGGCCGGTATGTGCGGCGCGGGTCCAAGGGCATCGCCCTGGTGGATGATTCCGGGGACCGGCCCCGGCTGCGGTATGTGTTTGATATTTCCGACACCGGCACCCGTGAACACTCTCGTACCCCATGGCTGTGGACGATGAACGAGGAACACACCGCGCCGGTCATGGCGATGCTGGAGGGAAACTACGGTGTGGGCGGCGAAGAACTGCCCCAGCAGCTGGCCGATGTGGCCGCCGGTCTGGCGGAAGAATACTGGACGGATCACCGGCAGGACATTCTCTACATCGTTGACGGTTCCTTTTTGGAGGAGTACGATGAAGAAAACATCGGGATGCAGTTCAAGTCCGCCGCCGCTGTCAGCATCACCTACGCCCTGATGTCCCGCTGCGGGCTGGAGCCGGAGCAGTATTTCAGCCATGAGGATTTCATGGCGATCTTCGACTTCAACACCCCCGCCACCGTGGGGGCACTGGGCACGGCGGTCAGCCAGATAAACCAGCAGGTGCTGCGGCAGATCGGCGTCACCATCCAGAACTATGAACGTGAACAACTCGCAGAAAGGAGCGTCACACATGGAGAACAACCTGACTTACACGAGGAACGGAGATTACCTGATTCCCGACCTGAACCTGACCGAGCAGCCGCAGAGGCCCCTGGGCAAGTACGGCAGGATGAGGAAAGCGTACCTGAAAGAACACCGGCCCATCCTCTACAACCAGCTGCTGATGAGCGAGAAGCTGTACCCGCACCTTCTGGAGATCGACGAGACGGCGAACCGGCGGTTGGAGCAGATGATGCCCCAACTGGCCGAGGCGGCGGGCGCGACGGAGGCGCTGAAAGCCGCCGACCCGATGGCCTGGGTGGGCCTGATGAACACCTGCAAGGCCCAGGCGGAGGAGATCCTGCTGGCGGAACTTATCAACAGCTGACCTTAAACCTGTTCCTCTCCGAAGCGGAACAAATCCATAAAATCGACGAAGCAGAGAGTGTGAAAACGCCCTCTGCTTTTTCTATGCCCAAACCCGCTGCGCAGGCGGAACCCGTGCGCCGGGCGCTGACCCAGGCCGACATTGACGCCGCCATCCAGGAATGGAACGGCAAAATCGAAAGTAAGCACGCAGTTGTTCGCTACATGAGGGACCATGCCCGTGAAAAGGACACCGCCGCCTGGCTGCGGCAGGAGTACGGCGATGACCTCCCGGCCCTGCCTGTGACGGTGGACAGCGCGGCGGGCGACGTGTCCTGGCCCAAGGTGCAGCGCCGGATCGCCCAGCTCATCAAGGAAGATCGGTTCTACACCGAGGCGGAGCAGGACCGTTTTGACAATATCGACCCCATCGCCATCCGGGAGGCCCTGGCCGAGCGCGGGATCATGAACGGTCAGGTGGTGGACCCGGAAAAGCTGGACAACGACCCGTTCATCCAGCAGGTTATGCGGGATGTGGAGACCGTCGCGGCCGAGGAACAGGCCGAGGCAGTAGCGAATCCGCCTGTGCCTGATTTATCCGGCCAGCCCGTCACCCGCGAGGGAGACACCCTCACCATCGGCAGCGGCGAACCCACCCATGAGATCGACATCACGGTGTCGGACGAGGAATATGAGACCATCCAGCAGGCCATCCCGGAGGAAAAGGTCTATGACCCTGCCGTGCCAGTCTACCATGAGGGCGATACGGTCTATCTGGAAAATCTGGAATACCAGATTACGGTGCTACGGGAGGATACCGTACAGCTTCTTCCCTCCGGCATGGCTTACCCCATTTTCCGGGCCGAGAGCCGGGAACGGTTTGAGCAGCTTCTACAAAACGACCTGCGAAACGGCCCCATTACCGAGTTTCTTTCTGCTGACCCGGAGAAAGCGGACCAGGACCTGCGGGAAGTGCTGACTTCCGGCCTGTTTACATGGCAGGATAAGGAGTACATTTCCCGCTGGCTGCGGGATGGCGAGGGAAACACCAAAATCGCTAAACGCCTTTCCGACCTATATTCCGGGCGCGTGGAGACGATGGACCTTGTGACCGGGGATATAGCGGACTACCGCACCTTTACCACCAGCGTTGAGGTGGAGATTCTGGACCATGAGGAGCGAAAACTTGCGACCCTGGCATACCGATGGGAGGAACTGGCTCCGCTTCTGCGGGGACTGTATGTAAAAGAGCAGGACGGCTTCTTCCAGGACCCGGAAGGTTTTGCAGACCGCCACACCCCTCCCTTGGAAGGGACCCCGTCCTACCAGGCGGGCGATCAGGTAACGCTCCCTGCACCCGACCACCCCATCACCGGCACGATTGATGCCGTTGAAGAAACAACGGTCCGCATTTATACCGGGCCTTATGCCTGGAGCTATGATGTCATCAACCGGGAACAGTTTGAAACCTGGCTGCGCCAGGATGAGCGAAACGCCGGACTGTTCACGCCGGAGGAAAAAGAATCCAATGCACCGGAAATCACCTCCGAGCCGGTAACGGTCTACCCCGGCGACAAAAACGGACTTCCCTATGACGTGGTGGTGGAACGGCTGCACGTTGACCGGCCGGAACCCACGCCGCCCGAACCAACGCCGGACACGGAGCCGGAGGAAAAGCCGGACCACCCGGTTTCTATCCCGGTCAACGGCGAGTGGCAGACTTTCCCCAACCAGAGGGCAGCCGAGCAGGCGGCCTATCAGGAGTACCGGGACAACCTGCGCCGCAACGCCGAAAACTTCCGCATCACCGACGATCATCTGGGCGAGGGCGGCCCCAAGGCCAAGTACCAGGCCAATGTGGCGGCGATCAAGCTGCTGAAATACGTGGAGGAAACCACCGGGCAGGCTACGCCGGCACAGCAGGAAGTGCTGTCCCGCTATGTGGGCTGGGGCGGTGTGGCGGATGCCTTTGACCCGGACAAACCCGCGTGGGCCGCCGAGTATGCGGAGCTGAAGGAGCTGCTGACCCCGGAGGAATACGAAGCGGCCAGGGCCTCCACCCTCAATGCCCACTACACCAGCCCCACTGTGATCCGCGCCGTTTATGAGGCTGTGGAGCAGATGGGCTTCCGTACCGGCAACATTTTGGAGCCGTCGATGGGCGTGGGCAACTTCTTCGGGATGCTGCCGGAGAGCATGGCCGGGAGCCGTCTGTACGGCGTGGAACTGGATTCCATCAGCGGCCGGATTGCCAAACAGCTTTATCCCAAAGCCGACATCACCGTAGCGGGCTTCGAGACCACTGACCGGCGGGACTTCTATGACCTTGCCATCGGCAACGTCCCTTTCGGCCAGTATCAGGTGAACGACAAAGCCTACAACAAGCTGGGCTTCAACATTCACAACTACTTCTTTGCCAAGGCGCTGGACCAAGTGCGGCCGGGCGGCGTGGTGGCTTTCGTCACCAGCCGCTATACAATGGACGCCAAGGATTCCACCGTGCGCCGGTATTTAGCCCAGCGGGCCGAGCTACTGGGGGCGATCCGCCTGCCCAACAATGCCTTTCGCGCCAACGCCGGGACCGATGTGGTGTCCGACATCCTGTTTCTGCAAAAGCGGGACCGTCCGCTGGACATCGCCCCGGACTGGACCCAAACCGGCCGGACCGAGGAAGGCTTCACGGTCAACCAATATTTTCTGGATCACCCGGAGATGGTGCTGGGCCGCCCTACCGCCGAAAGCACCCAATACGGCAAACAGGACTACACCGTGGTTCCCATCGAGGGGCTGGACCTGGCCGACCAGCTGCACGATGCCGTGAAGTATATTCGCGGCACCTATCAGGAGGCCGCGCTGCCGGAGCTGGGCGAGGGCGAGGACATCGACGAATCCCTCCCGGCTGACCCCAACGTAAAGAACTACTCCTATACGGTGGTGGACGGCGCGGTGTACTTCCGGGAAAACAGCCGCATGGTGCGCCCCGACCTGAACGCCACCGCCGAGGCCCGCGTCAAAGGGCTGGTGGGGCTGCGGGACTGTGTGCAGCAGCTCATCGACCTGGAGATGGACGCCGCCGCGCCGGATGCCGACATCCGGGAACAGATGGCCGAGCTGAACCGGCTCTATGATGCCTTTTCTGCCAAGTACGGCCTTATCAATGACCGGGCAAACCGGCTGGCCTTTTCCGATGACAGCAGCTATTACCTGCTCTGCGCCCTGGAGGTGCTGGACGAGGACGGCAGGCTGGAACGCAAGGCAGATATGTTCACCAAGCGCACTATCAAACCCCATGAGGCCGTCACCACCGTGGACACGGCCAGCGAGGCGCTGGCGGTCTCCATCTCGGAGAAAGCCTGCGTGGACATGGCCTACATGGAACAGCTTACCGGCAAAACCGGCGAAGAACTGGCGGACGAGCTGCGCGGTGTCATCTTCCGTGTGCCCGGCCAGACTGAACCGGACGGGACGCCCCATTATGTGACCGCCGATGAATACCTCTCCGGCAACGTGCGCCGGAAGCTGCGCCAGGCCCAGCGGGCGGCGGAACAGGACCCGGCCTTTGCGGTCAACGTGGAGGCTCTGACCGCCGCCCAGCCCAAGGACCTGGACGCTTCCGAGATCGAGGTGCGGCTGGGGGCAACCTGGATTGACAAAGAGTACATTCAGCAATTCATGTACGAAACCTTTGACACGCCCTTTTACCTTCAGCGCAGCATTGAAGTCCACTACTCTGCATTTACCGCCGAGTGGCAGATCTCCGGCAAAAACGCTGTGGGACAGAGAGATGTGGCGGCCTATACCACCTACGGGACCGGCCGCGCCAACGCCTATAAAATCCTCGAAGATTCCCTCAACCTGCGGGATGTGCGTATCTACGATACTGTTGAAGATGCGGACGGCAAGGAGCGCCGGGTGCTGAACGCCAAGGAGACCACCCTGGCCGCCCAGAAGCAGCAGGCCATCCGGGAGGCGTTCAAGGACTGGATTTGGCGGGACCCGGAGCGGCGGCAGGCGCTGGTGCGCCAGTACAATGAGGAAATGAACGCCACCCACCCCCGCGAATATGATGGCAGCCACATTGTTTTTGGCGGCATGAACCCGGCCATCACCCTGCGGGAACACCAGAAAAACGCCATCGCCCATGTGCTGTACGGCGGCAACACGCTGTTGGCCCATGAGGTGGGCGCGGGCAAGACGTTTGAAATGGTAGGGGCCGCGATGGAGGCCAAGCGGCTGGGGCTGTGCCAAAAGAGCTTATTCGTGGTGCCCAACCACCTGACCGAACAGTGGGCTTCGGAGTTCCTGCGTCTGTACCCGTCCGCGAACATCCTGGTGACAACCAAAAAGGACTTCGAGAAGCACAACCGCAAGAAGTTCTGTGCCCGTATTGCCACCGGCGACTACGACGCCATCATCATGGGTCACTCCCAGTTCGAGAAAATCCCCATCAGCGTGGAGCGCCAGGAGCGGCTGCTGCATGAGCAGATTTGGGAAATCACCGAGGGCATCGCCGAGGTGGAGGCCAGCGGCGGGGAACGGTTCACTGTCAAGCAGCTGGAACGCACGAAAAAGTCTCTGGAGGCGCGGCTGGAAAAGCTGCAAGCGGAGGGCCGCAAGGACGATGTGGTAACCTTTGAACAGCTGGGCGTAGACCGGCTGTTCGTGGACGAGGCCCACAACTACAAAAACCTGTTCTTATATACGAAGATGCGCAACGTGGCGGGCCTCTCCACGACGGACGCGCAGAAATCCTCGGATATGTTCGCCAAGTGCCGCTACATGGACGAGATCACCGGCAGCCGGGGCGTCATCTTTGCCACCGGCACGCCGGTTTCCAACTCCATGACCGAGCTTTACACCATGCAGCGGTATCTCCAATATGACCGGCTGCAAGAGCTGGGCATGGCCCACTTTGACTGCTGGGCGTCCCGGTTTGGCGAAACCGTGACGGCGCTGGAGCTGGCCCCGGAGGGCACCGGCTACCGGGCAAGAACAAGATTCAGCAAGTTTTTCAACCTGCCGGAGCTGATGAACCTATTCAAAGAGGTGGCCGACATCAAGACCGCCGACCAGCTGCACCTGCCCACACCCCAGGTGGAGTACCACAACATCGTGGCTCAGCCCACCGAGCAGCAGCAGGAAATGGTGAAGGCGCTTTCGGAACGCGCTTCCCTGGTACACAGCGGTACGGTGGACCCGTCCCAGGACAATATGCTCAAGATCACCAGCGACGGGCGCAACCTGGGGCTGGACCAGCGGATCATCAACCAGCTGCTGCCGGATGAGCCGGGCACCAAGGTCAATCAGTGCGTGAACAACATCATGCAGATCTGGCGGGATGGCGAGGCCGACAAGCTGACCCAGCTGGTGTTCTGCGACATTTCCACGCCCCAAGCCCGGCCCGCCAAAAAGGTGGCCAAGGCGCTGGACAACCCGACCCTCCACGCTTTGGAGGACGCGGTGCCGCTGGACGAGCCGGAACCGGCCTTTACGGTCTACGAGGACATCCGGCAGAAGCTCATCGCTAAAGGTGTGCCCGCCGAGCAGATTGCCTTTATCCATGAGGCCAACACCGAGGTGCGCAAAAAGGAGCTGTTCTCCAAGGTCCGCACCGGCCAGGTGCGCGTCCTGCTGGGCAGCACGACCAAGATGGGTGCAGGCACCAACGTGCAGGATCGCCTGGTGGCGCTGCATGACCTGGACTGCCCGTGGCGGCCCGGCGACCTGGCCCAGCGAAAGGGCCGCATTGAGCGCCAAGGCAACCAGAACGAGACTGTCCATGTGTACCGCTATGTCACTGAGGGGACGTTTGACGCCTACCTCTGGGTGCGACACGAAGTCGCTTAAATCAACTGTCTGGCTATGACCAGACCTGTTATTCCATTAGCAGTAGTCTACTGTCAACAAAGCAGCTGGTAACGGCTGTGAGGAAGCGTGACAGGACAAGGGTAGCCCCACCCGAAAGGGTTCAAGCCGAAACCGCGAGGTGGAAGCGATAAACTGCAAGCAACAATGTGGTTGGGGAGCCTGACTTGTATGGTATGGTTAATGTAATGTGAATCACTGTTAAACGTCGTTAAAGCTGAACAGGCTAAAGTTGCTGACAAGCCTGAACCAAAACGGTAACGCAGCTGGCTGCTCCTCTATAGAGTGGGAACACATGGATTCAAAAGCTGCTGGCGGAGAAGTGAAACCTAACCCATACTGTTGAATAAGCGGAACGTGGTAAGCCCGTATTTCCCCGAGCAATCGGACGGAAACCGTAAGGAGACTTTATGAAATGCGGGTAGAAGAAAGATGGAAAAAGCGAATGCCGACCCTGTAATGGGGACGGATAGAGGTTGCAACATCACCTCGTGCGAAAGCAGGCAGACTTCCATCTATGGTCTTTCTTTACGAGAGAATTTACAGAACTTTTCAAAAAGGAGGAATTGCAAATGAACGAGAAATCGTGTGCACCGACTTGCAGAGCGGGAAATTGGGACAGCATCGACTGGAACAAGGCTCGTGCTTATGTTAAAAAGCTGCAAATGCGTATCGTAAAGGCTCAACAAGAAGGTCATTACAGCAAGGTAAAAACGCTGCAATGGCTGTTAACTCACTCGTTTTACGCCAAAGCCTTGGCAGTGAAGCGGGTAACAAGCAATCGTGGTAAAAATACGGCTGGAGTTGACCATGAATTGTGGCTAACTCCTGAGGCAAAATTCAAGGCAATCAGTAAACTGAAACGGAGAGGATACCGTCCTCAGCCCCTGAAACGTGTTTATATTCCGAAGAAAAACGGCAAACTGCGGCCTCTGAGCATTCCGACAATGACAGACCGTGCCATGCAGACCCTATACAAGTTTGCATTGGAACCGCTTGCTGAAACCTACGGTGACCTCAACTCCTACGGATTCCGAATCGGAAGAAGCACACACGATGCAATCGAGCAGTGTTTCACCGACCTGAACAAGGGCAAGTCTCCTCAGTGGATTCTTGAAGGTGACATCAAAGGATGCTTCGACCACATCAGCCATGAATGGCTCATGGAGAATATCCCGATGGATACGCAGGTTTTACAGAAGTGGTTAAAGTGTGGATACGTTGATACAAAGCAACTTTTCCCCACTGAGGAAGGCACACCGCAAGGTGGAGCCATCTCGCCTACTCTGATGAATATGACGCTAGATGGACTGGAACGGCTCTTAAAGGAACGACTGCCGACCCGCAAAAAGGTCAATGGTAAAACTCATTTTAATAAGATGAACTTCGTGCGCTATGCTGACGACTTTATCGTAACCGGAGAAAGCCCGGAATTTCTGCGTGAAGAAGTGCTCCCTATTATCAGAGATTTCATGACGGAACGTGGGTTGCAGCTATCTGAAGAAAAGACGGTCATCACTCACATTGATGATGGATTTGACTTCTTGGGCAAGAACATCCGTAAGTATAACGGAAAACTTCTAATCAAGCCCTCGAAGCAGTCGGTCGGCTCTCTGCTGAAAAAGGTGCGTGAAATCGTCAAGAGCAACAAATCGGCAAAGCAGGATTCCCTGATTCGCCAGCTCAACCCGGTTATCCGTGGATGGGTCAATAACCAGCGATTTGTTGTATCCGCTGAAACATTCAGCAAAATCGACTATCAGATTTACAATTGTCTTTGGCAGTGGGCAAAGCGCAGGCATAAGAACAAAGGCATACGGTGGATAGCAGCGAAATACTGGCATCGCATCGGAACCCGAAACTGGACTTTTGCCGCAGAGGAACGCACCAAGAAGAACGGTGAGCAATCCTACTTTGCTCTTGAATATGCAACGGACACCAAAATCATCCGCTTTAAGAAAATCGTCTCTAACGCAAATCCCTTCGATGAGCGATGGAGCGGTTATTATGAAGAGCGCGATGGTGAGAAAATGTTGAACAGCACTAACGGACGCGAAAAACTCCTGAAAGTATGGAGAAATCAACACCGCTGTTGCCCGGTATGCAATGAGCCTATTACCTCGGAAACGAGTTTCAAGGTTCATAAGGTGTTCCGAAGCGGGAAGTCGCCATGGCTGGAAATGGTGCATCCCGAATGCCATGCCGTATTGCACAAAAACGATTCTTGTTTTGTTGAGCCGGGTTCCCTGATGGGAGCTTTATGAAAGGCTTGAGCCGTATGAGGGGAAACTCTCACGTACGGTTCTTAGGGGAGGGGCTGGCAGTAATGCCATCCTCTTACCCGATCAGACGGTGGAAAACAAACAGAAATTCATCAGCCAGATCATGACCTCCAAATCGCCGGTGCGAAGCTGCGACGATGTGGACGAAACGGCGCTGTCCTTTGCCGAGATCAAGGCGCTGTGCGCCGGGGACCCGCGCATCAAGGAACGCATGGACCTGGATGTGGACGTGGCGCGGTTAAAGCTGATGAAGGCCGACCACCAGAGCAAACAGTACCGCCTGGAGGACCAGCTACTGAAAACCTTCCCGGAGGAGATCGAGAAAAACAAGGGGTTTATCGCCGGACTGGAAGCCGATATGGCGACCTTGGCCGCCCATCCCCACCCGGAGGACGGCTTTGCCGGGATGGAAGTCCGTGGCGACACCCTCACCGACAAGGAAAACGCTGGGGCCGCGCTGCTGGACGCCTGCAAGGAGGTCAAAGGGGCCGACCCGGTGCCGGTGGGCAGTTACCGGGGCTTCACCATGTCGGTGTCGTTTGACGCTTTCCGGCAGGAGTATATGCTCCTGCTGAAAGGCCAGATGACCCACCGGGCGACGCTTGGCACGGACCCCCGTGGAAATCTCACCCGTATTGACAATGCGCTCAGCCAGATGCCCCAGCGGCTGGAGGCGGTGAAGAACCAGCTGGACAATCTCTACCAACAGCAGGCCGCCGCCAAAGCGGAGGTGGGCAAGCCCTTCCCCCAGGAACAGGAGCTGCGGGATAAATCTGCCCGGCTGGCCGAACTGGACGTACTGCTGAATATGGACGGCCGGGGCCGCCCTGCGCCGGAGGCGGTGCTTGCCAAGAGCAGCCGCCCCTCGGTGCTGGAAGGGCTGAAACGCCCGGTGCCGCCGCGCAATCCCGAAAAGAAACCCAAACACCACGAACAGGAGGTGCGATAACATGAATACCGATAAAAACACGGCCCTCTATGAGAAGATGGCCGCCGAACAGGATAAGTTTCGGGACTGGCTGAAAAGCCAGCCCCCGGAGGAAATCTTAAATCATGCCTACGAGTATACCGTCCGGGAGGATATTCTGATGGTGATGGAGGAACTGGATCTGCCCCAAAGCCGGGCCGCCGCGCTGCTGGCCTCCCTGTCCCCGCTGGCGGATGTCTACAAGGAATTTGCCGACCGGGAAACTTCCTACATGGATGTGGTGCGGAACAGCATCGAGCAGCGGGCCGAAGCGGCGCTGGGCGCTCAGCGGGAACTGCCGCTCTACCGGCACGACGCCGCCTATGCCCGTGAGCAGGGCGACCTGGATTTGTACCGGGCGTCCCGGCGCGCCAACATCGCCTGCAAGGAGGCCATCGAGGCGTCCATTTCGGAACATTACCGGGACAACCGGCTGGACAAGGATGCGGTGCCCCAGGTGATCGAGCAGTTCGGCTATACCCGCACCCTCTATGTGCTGGCAAACACCGTGCAGCAGAAAGATTGGGATGAGCGTTTCAGCCCGGCCAACAAGGCGTGGGCCAGGACGGTGGATATCCCGCCCAACCCGGACGGCTTTGGCGGCGAACGCAACCTGGACTTTGTGGTGGACAGCCACTCCGGCCTGGTCGATCTGTTCTTGAGTCAGGCGCGGCAGGACTATCTGCGGCTCCAGCCGCTGACACCGGAGGAAATCCGCGCCGAGGCCGTCCGGCTCTTGCAGGAGCTTCGTGCGCCGGATACGCCCAACAGCCCCCACGGCACCCACTACATGGCCCGCGTTTCGCCGGACTTTCTGGCCCGCGCAGGCACCCAGGCTCATGACCGGCTGATGGCGCTGCTGCCGTTCCGCAGTCTGGCGATCACCGGCATGAAGGACCTGCCCGGCACCTATGTTACCATCCTGGCCAGTGAGGACCGCTCCAAGGAGCTGCGTCCGCCTCGCCGCTCGGTCCGCCGCCAGCTGAAACAGGAGCCGCGCCCCGCTGAAAAGAAAGCTCACATCCATAAGAAAAAGGAGCCGGAGCGGTGAGCGGCCCCAAGCGCAAAAGGGAGGTGCAGCTGAACTTCCGGGTCTCGCCGGAGGAACTGGCGCTGATTGAGCAGAAGATGGCCCAGCTGGGGACAAAGAACCGGGAAGCCTACCTGCGCAAGATGGCCCTGGACGGCTATGTGGTGCGCCTGGAACTGCCGGAGCTGAAGGAGCTTGTCTCTCTGATGCGCTATTCCAGCAACAACTTGAACCAGCTGGCCCGCCGCGTGAATGAAACCGGGCGCATTTACGACGCTGACCTGGAGGATATATCCCGGCGGCAAGAGGCTTTGTGGGATGGGGTGCATCAGGTATTGACCCAGCTGGCAAAGCTGACGTGACAGGGGCATACGCCCCGGCTGTGAGGGAGGTCCGGTGCGTGCAGGCTGCATCGCCGGGCCTCCCTCTTTTTTTCTTTGCCGGTATCGTTGCGTTTTGGCGGGTTGTGCTTGATAATGGAGTCAGAAACGAGGTGATGGCTGATGTTGATGTTTGAAAACGTCTTAAAGATTTTTCAAGAGTACCTGCTGCGCGACCCGGAGGAAGAAGTTCTCCCTTGTAAACGCGGCTATGTCCGATTGACCTGGGACAAGGATTCCCGCTACTGCGTGGACGGCATTCTCTGCCAGACCCCGGAGGAACTGTTCGATATACTTCTTTCGGATTTTCAGGACTTTGCCATGATCTGCCGGACGCGGGGACGCCGGGAGGTCACAGAGGCGGACGAAAAGGCCGTAGAGGAACTGTGCCAGCCATACCTGGACTGGCGGAAGGAGGCGCTGAAATGAGAGCTGTGCTGTTTGTTTTGAAATTGGGGCTGAAAATCCTTGCCGCGCCGGTGGTGCTGGCGCTGATGCTGTTCACCTGGCTGTGCTTCGGGCTGCTGTATGTTTCCAGCTTTATCTTCGGCTTGGCCTCTACGGTGGTGGCGCTGCTGGGGATCGCGATGCTGGTAACCTACTCGCCGCAAAACGGCGTGATCCTGTTGGTGATCGCTTTCCTGGTCAGCCCGGTGGGCCTTCCGATGGCTGCCGCCTGGCTGGTGAGCAAGGTGCAGGACCTGCGGTTTGCGATCCAGTACGCGGTGTATGGCTGAATAGGAAATGAAGAATTGCCGGGAGAAAGCGCCCGGCATTTTTTGACTTTCCTTTCGTGCTAATTTTGTAGATAAAATTAGCATGAAAGAAAAATTCAGCTCTATCGTGACAGTGCAAAGCGAGCAAGACGTTTCTTCGTGTGTTTTTGGCGTTTTACTTTCCGCGAGAAATAGGATATACTGATAAATAAGAGCAAACCGGCAGCATGGTATCATGGTATGCCGATGAAATAAAGGAGGGATTCTATGGCGAACCAACTGACGCCGAACAATCCGTTGGTCCAGGAAATCCGGGAGCTGGTGAAAAACGCAAGAACCAGTGTGGCACAACAGGTCAACACCCAACTTTTGTCCACTTACTGGCAGATTGGCCGTGCGATTGTGGAATACGAGCAGCAAAACCAGCTCCGGGCCGAATACGGCAAGCAGACATTGAAGGAGTTGGCAAAGGAGCTGACGCGGGAATTGGGAAAAGGATTCTCGCGGTCAAATCTCCAAAATATGAGGGCCTTTTATCTGGCGTATGAAAAATGCCAGACAGTGTCTGGCAAATTGTCCTGGTCCCACTACTGCGAACTTTTAAGCATTTCTGATGCAAATAAACGCAGCTTTTACGAAAAGGAAGCCGTCAATTCCAACTGGTCCGTCCGCGAATTGAAACGGCAGATTGACAGCTCTCTTTACGAGCGCCTGCTGCTGTCCAACGGGGACGCCAACAAAGAAAAAGTCCTTTCTCTGGCGCAGAAAGGAATTGAGATCAACCAGCCAGCCGATATTATCCGCGATCCGTATGTATTTGAATTTTTGGGTGTGCCGGAAAACAAGCCCATGCTGGAAAGCGACTTGGAGAAGGCTCTGGTAGCGCAGATCGAAAAGTTCCTGCTGGAGCTGGGGCGCGGGTTTATGTTTGTGGGAACACAGCAGAGAGTTACATTAAACAATACCCACTATTATGTGGACATGGTGTTCTACAACAAAATCCTGCGGGCGTATGTTTTGATTGAGCTGAAAACCACAAAACTGACGCCGGAAGCTGCCGGACAGCTCAATATGTATCTGAACTACTATGCCGCCGAAGTCAACGACCCCGATGACAACCCGCCTATCGGCATCATTCTCTGCACCGAGAAAGATAGTGTGGCGGCGGAATATGCGTTGGGCGGTCTTTCCAACAACATTTTTGCATCCCGCTATGTTCTCTATATGCCGGACAAGGAGCAGCTGATCGCCCAGGTGGAAGCTGTCTTGAAAAACTGGCATGAGAAAAATGATGGTTCTGCCCATGAATGAGAAAGAGCTGATTGGGAAAGTTCATTCGTCGGTCTACCACCAATGCCAGCGGCGAGATTACGCCGCCCCGGTAGATGTGTTGATGGACATTGGCGTCCTGCCAAAGCAAAAGTATGAGGATTGGCGGTTCGGAAAGGTAGATTACCTCGAACGGGTCTGCACGGTCAATTTGCGAAAGCTGTCTTTCATCATGCACCAGATGCGGGTGTATGCACAGAAAACTGGCTTAAAGCCTTCTTTCTGTTACTACAAGCGATGGGGCGTGAAGAAGAAAACCGGCAAGGGGCATAAGCCGGTTATCCCGTTGCGGTTCAGCAAAAGCGGTAACCCGGAAGTTGAAAAGTGGTATGCGACCCACTTTGTAGACAGCAAGCGGATCGCAGAACTGAAAACGCAGCAGCAATCGAATATAGACCAAGTTCAATGAAACAAGGACAGCTTTTACAGAGCCGTCCTTTTTCTTTTGCCTGTTGCTATCTTAATTTTTGAGGAAGGAGGGCACCCACATGGCTACCACCCGCATCATGCCGCTGCACGCCGGCAAGGGCCGCACGGTCGACAAGGCCATCAGCGACATCATCGACTATGTAAAAAATCCGGAAAAGACCGACCACGGCAGGCTCATCACCAGCTACCAATGCGACAGCCGCGTGGCCGACGCGCAGTTCCTGCTGGACAAGCAGACCTACGCCGCCCGCACCGGCCGGGTGCGCGGTGCGGACGACGTGATCGCCTACCATCTGCGGCAGTCCTTTGTGCCGGGCGAGATCACGCCGGAGGAAGCCAACCGACTGGGCGTGGAGCTGGCTCGGCGCTTCACCAAGGGCAGGCACGCTTTCATCGTCTGTACCCACATCGACAAGGCTCACGTCCACAACCATATTATATGTGCGCCCATAAGGGGCAGAGTAAATCCGCTTAGCAAGCGGCAGGCGTGAGGTTTCATGCCTGTGGTCAACGGCTAACCTGGATGGGGAAACCCAAAGGGGACAATAGCACGACCGTAACGCTGTGAGTTGGCAAGTTGTCATGCCACGACTGAGCAGCAAGACCAAAGTTCATATGAGGATAAAGCCTACACTGGTTGAACGGCAGTCCGAGGGACATTTGTGGTGGTCGCAGCGGAAGACAGCTATATCCGCTGCGCTGTGCATCTCCGCCAGAAAAGATGACTGGCAGGAGCGAAACCGATGTGCAGCCCGTATGTATCAGCATAAAAGGACGAAAACCGTATCCGACAATGAACACAGCTTTTTACTCTGTTACTAAATGGGGATTGCCTAAGTTGGAATGCTCGCAAGAGCTATGGGTGCAGGCCCTGAAAATCCAATATGGCAACGGAGCCGCCGTAGTAGTCCGAGCGTGTTAATGGCACGCACATGGCGAAGGGCGGCAGTTCATTCGATTCAATGCAAAAGAAAGGAAGGTGCGTGAGGCACTATGAGAAATCCAGAAAATGTATTGAACAGTCTGCAAGAGCATTCAGCTCAATCCGGCTATGTCTATGACAGATTGTACCGCAATCTGTTCAACCGGGAATTTTTCTTACAGGCGTATCAAAATATCTATGCCAGTCAGGGAAACATGACCGCAGGCACAGACGGGAAAACCATTGACGCAATGAGCCTTGAAAGAGTTGACAGGCTTATTGCAGCCCTGAAAGACGAATCTTACCAGCCCAAGCCGTCCAGACGGACATATATTCCCAAAAAGAATGGAAAACTCCGTCCTCTGGGCATCCCGTCCATTGACGACAAGCTGGTACAGGAAGTTGTCCGTATGCTGTTGGAATCCATCTATGAAAACAGCTTTGAGGACACCTCCCACGGCTTTCGACCCAATAAAAGCTGTCACACAGCCTTGAGAATGATTCAAAATCGCTTTACACGGTGCAAATGGTTTGTGGAGGGAGACATTAAAGGCTTCTTTGACAATATCGACCATAATGTCATGATTGGCATCCTCCGCAAGAGAATCAAAGATGAACGCTTCCTGCGCCTTATCCGTAAATTTCTTAATGCGGGATATATGGAAGATAACCAAGTGCATCAAAGCTACAGCGGCACGCCACAGGGCGGCATCATTAGTCCTATTCTCGCCAATATCTATCTCGACCAGTTCGACAAATATATGGCAGAGTTTAAGAAACGGTTTGACCGTGGGAACAAGCGAGCCGTCAATGTGGAATACCGCAAGCTGAGCGATAAGAGAATCCGACTCAAAAGAAAGCTGGCAAAGGCAAAAACTGAGGAAGAAAAGCAGTCCTTACTGGAAAGCATCTGGGAACTGGACAAGGTTCACAAGTCCATCCCCTGTAAAGACCCTATGGACGAAAACTTCCGCAGACTGCAATATGTCCGCTACGCTGATGACTTTCTTATCGGTATCATCGGAGCCAAAGAGGATGCACAGGCTGTGAAACAGGAAATCGGCACATATATCGCCGGACAGTTGAAATTGGAACTGTCGGACGAAAAGACGCTGGTAACCAAAGCGACAGACCGGGCAAAATTCTTAGGATTTGAAATCAGGGTTACACCGCAGAGCAATCACACCAAGAAAACCAAAAGTGGTTCTACGGCCAGAAATTACAGCGGCCATGTCATGCTGGAAGTCCCAACTTCCGCCATTCAGAAGAAGCTGCTGGAACTGGGAGCCATGAGAATCGATGTTCGCAATGGAACAGAGATTTGGCAGCCCACCCATCGCGGAAAACTTGTCGGGCGAACGGACCTGAGTATTCTTGACCAGTACAACGGCGAGATACGAGGATTCTGTAACTATTATGCGATTGCAAACAATCGCTCCAAGCTACACAAGTTCCGCTATATCATGGAGTACAGCTTTTACAAAACTCTGGCCTGTAAATACCGCACAACAAAGCGCAAAATCATTGTTCAGTATCGTATCGGCAAAGACATCGGTGTGAAATTTCAGGACAAACATGGCAAGGAGCGTATTCGACTACTGTGGCAAGGCAGTCTTGCCAGAGACCCCTATCCTCTGGGAAAAGAAGCGGATATTATCCATAAGCCAAAAGGCATTCTGAAGAAGCCCAGTCTTGGCGCACGATTGAAAGCAAATCGGTGTGAATGGTGTGGAAAAGAAACTTCAGTGTTGGTGATGCACCAGGTAAGAACGCTGAAAGAGCTGGATGAAAGTCAACCGTGGGCAGCTTTTATGAAAAAGATTAACCGGAAAACACTGGTAGTCTGTGAAAGCTGTCACACTAAAATACACAGTGCAGACTGTGAATGAATGGAGAGCCGGATACAGCGAGAGTTGTAAGTCCGGTTCGGGGGCGAGTGTCCGGAAACCTACCGCAGCAATGCGGCAAGGCGCTGGGTACTTAGCCTACGGAACTCCACCACACTGGAATGTGACCGCAAGTTCCGCAACTTTTGGGGCAGCACCCGCGCTGTCCACCGCCTGAGCGATACCATCTGCATCGAAAACGGCTACTCCATTGTGGAGGCTCCCAAGCGGCGCGGGCAGAGCTACAACAAGTGGCTGGGCGATGCGGCGAAGCCCTCCCATAAGGAGCTGCTGCGCCGGGCCATTGACCGGGCGCTGGCACAGAAACCTGCCAGCCTGGAGGAGCTGCTGCGCCTGCTGGAGCAGGACGGCTTTACCGTTCACCGGCGCGGCAAAACCATCTCCATCAGCGCGGAGGGCTGGGGCAACAACGTCCGCTTTGACCGGCTGGGGGGCGGCTACACGCTGGACGATCTGTTGGCAGTTCTCTCCGGCCAGAAAGAGCATACGCCCCGCAAACAGCCTGCCCCGCAGGCCGCCCCGCCCAGGGTCAATCTGCTGGTGGACATCCAGGCAAAATTGCAGGCCGGGAAAGGTGCCGGGTATGCCCGCTGGGCCAAGGTGTTCAACCTCAAACAGATGGCGCAGACCCTCAACTACCTGTCCGAACACGGGCTTTTGGATTATGCCGATCTGGAAACAAAAACAGCAGAGGCAACGGCCCATTACCATGCGCTGTCCGACCAGATCAAGGCCGCCGAGAAGCGCATGGCCGAGATCGCCGTACTGCGCACGCACATCGTCAACTACGCCAAGACCCGCGACACCTATGTAGCCTACCGCAAGGCCGGGTATTCAAAGAAATTCCGGCAGGAGCATGAGGAGGAAATCTTGCTGCACCAGGCCGCCAAGGAAGCCTTCAACGAGCTGAACGTGAAGAAGCTGCCCACCATCAAGGAGCTTCAGACCGAGTATGCCCAACTGCTGGCGGACAAGAAAACGGCTTACGGCGAGTACCGGCAGGCCCGCGCCGCCAGGCGGGAGTTGCTGACTGTCAAGAACAATGTGGATCGGGTCCTGGCGATGGAGCAGACCGAGCCGCAACAGAAAGAAAAAGACCACGGCCAGCGGTAAGCCGGTCGCGGTCAAAAGCATTCGCAAGAACGCGCAGCCACAGATTGAAAATCTGTGTTCCAAGGGGGCTTGGGGGACTTCCCTCAACAAGCGCGTGGGGCTATCTGGATAGCCACAGGCATCGCTTGCTAGTCTTATCGGGAATTTCTGATAACCAAATTTATCCCTTGTGCATTTGATTTGTTATTTATGAGGTATGAAGGATGATGGATTTCTTTACTGGATACAGCGAAAAAACGATCTGCGTGGTCTCATTTTCCAGATTTTCATATTCGTTTTCATTCCAGTCGTATTCAATGATCTGATATGGAATTGTTAGTTCAATATCATGTCCTGGAAGCATTGTGCCTGCCGTTGGTTTGTCGGGGTTTAATAATTGAAACAGGGGGATGTAACACATATAAGTACAAGTGTAATTTCCCAACTGTAATAGCATTTGGCCAGCAAAATCGACATCGACATTTTGCTCTGATACGTTTTTTGCATACATTGTAAATACAATGATTTTTGAATGAAGGCCGTATGCCTTTACATGGAGAGGGTCTATATTAAATTGTTTGCAGAATTCATCTTCACTAAGTACAGCATAATCCGAAAGCGTGTATTCCACACCATTGTGAAAAACAGGCTCATTCAGTGAATGCGTATCCAAAACCGGAGCCGGGCACTCAGCATTCACGACATGAAATCTCCATACAAAAACGGAAGCAATTACTACAATAACGAGAAAGGCGGAAATTACTTTTCTAAGGCGATTACTTTTGACTGCCCGCATAATTTTCCCTCCTCAAGAAAAATCACAGTATCGGCTAGCTGGTATAATTCTTCGGTATCGTGGCATGTAAGAATAATTAATGCCCCCCGCTCCTTCTCGTGGTGTAAAAGATTGCTTATTTGGGGAACGCCTTTTTCGTCAATTGCATTAATAGGTTCATCCAGAAGAATCAGTTTTGGGTGTTCCATAATGGCACAGGCGATTCCTAGACGCTGTTTCATCCCTAACGAATATTTTCTATAGGTGCGTCTGTCTTTGGGATCGAGGCCAACGGCAAGTAGTGCTTCATCTATCTGTTCCCATGGTGTGCCACCTTTCAAACTTGCAAGAAGCTCTAGGTTTTTCCTGCCTGTATAACCGGGAAGAAAAGCAGGGTTTTCAATCAACACACCAATGCTTTCCGGTGAGGAAATGTCTTTGTGCAGAACTTTGCCATCCCAAACAACGGAACCGTCTGATAATCGAATCAATCCGGCGATAGCGCGCATCAACATGGTTTTCCCGCTTCCATTTTTTCCTTTGATTCCATATATATGACCGGAGGATAGGGATAGAGAAATGTCGTCTAGCACGGTCACGCCCTTTATCTTTTTTGTGACGTGGCTCAGTTCGAGAATCATATTGTTATTCACCCTCTTACTAATAGATCTTTTTTGGGCAATACGGTGAGACCAACTACAAGGCTGACAAAGATGACGCATAGGCAAACCGTAACGGTCTGCTGAAAAGTAGTGCCAGAACCTTCAAACGAATAGGAACGCAATAACATTGTGTGACTTGTGAATAGAAGCGGTGAATCCGAAAACGCACCAGCAATCACAAGTGACAACAGAACGAAAAATGCAAACCATGCATTCGTTAATAATTCAATAACTTGCTGAAGCAATCCCATTGCAGCCCATACAAAAAATGGAGTTAAAAGCAACGTAAAAATCTGAATACCTTCTTGACCAGGCCAAGGTTCAATGGCCGGAAGCGCAAGTCTCATATAATCGCTTGGAGATAAACCTGCCTGGACGATAAAAGAGAAGCCAGCTGTTATCATGAAGGCTGTGAAGCTGTACAAAATAGAGACAAATAGGCAAAATGCACTATGCGCATACCACCAAATTCTTCGCTTGGGAAGCCTTGTAAATAATTCGTATCCGTATGCACCCAAGCAACTCTCTGTAGTTCCACCGAGTGATATGAGCAACAGTAAATGCTGCATCAGATATACGATAGGAATCTGAAACGTATTTGCTCTGTCTGGTATAAACGGGTAAGTCCCTTCAAAAGAATGGGCAAGTTGATCCCAAAACGACGGTGTAACTCGGCTTTCGGGGAAATTCTGCAGATATAATTGGCTATAATAGGAAAAGTCGGATGCAATAAAAATCAGTGCAACCCCAATTACCAAAACAAGTAAGCGCGTTCGATGAATTTGCAGCTCCAGTCGTAATGCTCTAAAAAACATCTCGATTCCTCACACAAGAAAAAGCACATAAGCCAACGGACAAAAGAAGTATGAAAATAGCTTCCAGACACATAACGGTACTGGAGAGGGCAATGCCGACATAAGGAGTTATGATGAAATCTGGCCGGTAAATAGTTAGCCCTAAGAAATCAAAGAGATATGTCAACGCGTAAAAAAGCACGGTAGGCCCAATCAATGCAAAGAAAGCGTTTCTAACAAGGCCAGCTACAAAGATCGAAACGGAAGCAAATGCAGCAAGGAAAACAGCGTCAAACAAATTGTACAAAATCAAATAGGCCAGCGGATGCTGTGCATAAAAAGATGCGCCGACATGTCCAACCGTCATTAGTGGAAATGAAAAAGATGCAATTTCAGGCGGAAGAACCGGCAAAAACATCATACTGAAAAGCATTTGGCCCGTCGTTGCAAACATGACGACTAAAAAAGCCCCAATAAAGACTGTAATGTACCGTGATGCGTAAATAATTTGACGGGATGTCTTGATCGCTAAGTTTTTGATATATCCTGTGCGCAAGTCCTGCGCTAAAGCAGCTCCATACGGTAGAGTTGTGAGAAATGGTAGAAGAGCGAAGAGGAGTGTGGACGGAAGAGTCACGCCATCAGCACTGATGCATCCATTGTAAACGGAGTAGGGATAACTATAGGCGATTGTCTGATTTTGCAACGCTTCCAGGCTGCGATAATGTTCATGTACATTTAGCCCCAAACACCAGATTCCCAATAGCGCACTCAAGATAAGTGCTGCTTTGAATGCAAAGCCGTGTATCATACGGTATAAGTCCAATCGGAGCATATTTTTCATTGCAATCACCTTTTTTCTAATGTGGGCAGTTTGATATAGATGTTATCACAATCGAACATATCTTCAGTCCAAGCCTGCGCGTTCAGATAAATTGGAGAGTAAGTTAAAAAGCCTGAACCGACTTCGAAGGCAACGGTGTACGTTTCTGATTGACCAATTGCAAGCGATACTTTTGAATAATCAGAATTGTGCGGGTGAGGGTCAGTCACATGATCTTGGTAACAAATTTCACAGCTTTGAACATAGCAATCTACAGAAAATGCATTAACTGACATGGCATTAAGAAATAAGATTCCCTCTACGTTACTGTTATTCCTTACATTAATTTTCATGAAAATATAGACTGGATCTTTTGGATATGTTGAAAGTTCATAATCATTGTTTATCATGTTGTCAGTTGAGTCTTCATACCAAACGTCTTGTAGAGTAAAAGTGGCTCCCATAGAGTCCCAGCTAGAATCAACACCTTCCAAAACATGGCCCTCATCCAATGCAACTTGATATTCTTCCGAATCATATTGCTGGAGAGGATCATCAACATCTTCATTTGCGAGTTCTTCAATACTATAACATTTCAAATTTGGCGTATTACCAAACTGGGCATCAACCGAAGTAACATCAATTGTGTTGGATGGGGCAGAGTTGCCTGTACTGGAATGATCAGATGCGGAACCTGCATTTTCGGATATAGGGGGTAGATCCGATGTATTTGGCAAATTACTAGATGGATTTCCTGTGCATGCACAAAAAGAAAAACACACGCCAAGCAAAAGCGCACTCATTTTACACAAATGATATTTTCTTTCCACCATAAGATATGATTCTCCCGTCCTGTTCAAATTATAAAAATCAAGGCAACCCCTATCCAGCTATTACACGGTTCGATAGGGGTCACCTTGTTCATAACTTACTTGTGTCATAGTTTCTGTACAGAGAACCAAGCTGTCTGTACGATTACAAAAAGGTCAAATCTGAACAACTCCAGATTGGGGAACACTGTCGGGACTCCATTCGCCGCGCATGGTTACAGCTTTAGGAGTTTTGAAACTCAGCGCTGCCCACGTGTAACCATTTTCCTTTACACTATTATAGATAAAGTACTGAGTTCCAACACTCATGTATCTATTAGAAGGTTCAGCAGAATTACAGAAGGCCCAGCTACTAGTAGGCTTTTCGGAGTATCCGCCACGTGCATTAACATATGCATAAGTAACGGAACTGTTAGAGGTCTGCTGAATTTGACAGTAGATGGAAGTGGTGTTATCCTTTTGCGCTGCTTTATTTATCAATGCTTGACCAGTTGAATTGACAGTTGTAAAATAGAAGCTCCGGTTATCAGATGTTGCTGATGCGCCCAGAGACACAAAAACAGAAAGCATCATCGCGAGCAGCAGCGCCAACGCGATCTTCGCCAAGTTTGTTTTCTTTGCGGTATCCATAACTTTTCCTCCAATCATTATTTGTTTGGTGAACAGGATGCATGAGATGGAAGTTAACAAAATTGTCTGCGGATATCAGCCCTCCTTCTTTGGTGAAATTAGGTGAAGTATCTTCTGTCCAGAAGATAAAGGATGCCAAGATTGAATAGAAACTTTTCATGTTGAGGCAAGTATACCCGTAAAGCATTGGGCTGTCCAGTAATTTTGCCTATTTGCATGAAAAAGTGCGCCATATGCAAAAAACGACCTGATGTGAATCAGGTCGTTTTTTCTATGATCGGCGTATGAAGAAGCACATAACGGAATATCAATGAACGAATTGCTCGATTATCCGTGCTAAAAGCTCCTGCTGTTGTCTGGTTAACTTGGGGTTATGGTTGGCTGGACGAGCAAGTTCTTGAATCAATTCGGTAACAAGTTCGATTTGTTCTTCCTTTAGCCCCTTCACAGATATAACGTTTGCTTTTTCGCCACATGCCAGGTAATCAAGAGAGACGTTCAGGACATCAGCCAGAGACTCCGCCACTGACAGAGAAGGAATTCCCATATCGTTTTCGTAGTTGCCCAATGTAGAACTGGAAATTTGAACTTTCTGAGCCAATTCAATCTGAGATAGCCCACGCGATTTGCGCAGCTTTAACAGCCGCTTACTGAAATCAAACATACCAGCCCAGCCTCCTGTAACCTGTACAATTATTGTACTGTTTGACAGGGGCAAAATATTGGAATACTATATATGATAATTCCATATTTTTAAGGAATTTTAGTCTGCGATTTGACAGAAAGGTTTTTTGGGACTATGGTGAGAAAGACTCTTGTGCATCTGATGACTGATGTTTGGACAGTTTATAAGGAGGATCGACATATGAAGGTTCTAGTGTGTGACGATGAACCCCTATTTGCGGAAGGATTAAAGCAGAACATTCTCAACATTCTTGACAAACCGACATGGCGTGTGTCTGTTGATTGTGTTTCGGACTTGGAACAAATGGCCAAGATCAATGCAGAGCAGTACGATGTCGCTTTCCTGGATATAGATATGGGAAAACTGAACGGCATAGAGCTTGGCAGAAGGCTTCGAGTTTCATCATCAGATATAATTTTGGTTTTTGTGACCAATTATGTGCAGTATAGTCTAGATGGTTACGAAGTTCATGCACTTCGCTATCTGCTAAAAGATCATCTGGAAGAAAAACTGCCGGAGTGCTTAGATGCAGTTATAGCGGCTTACAGGAAAGAACGTAGACACATACGCTTTTCCAGCGAAAACAACGAGATAGACGTCATGCCAGTGCATATTGTATACGCAGAAACAGAGGGACGGCATCTTAAGATACATATGGTAAACGAATTACGCGCGGAAATGGTTGTGAGTATGACCATGAGCGATTTGACGGAGCTTCTACAGGAGCGAGGCTTTTTAAGAATTCACCAAAGCTATCTTGTAAATATGGCCTACATTCAACGAATAAAGAGTACAGGCGTATGGCTAAATGATGACACAAAATTGCCAATCAGTGCCAGAAACTACAAATATCTTAAACAGGAGTACCTACATTGGAAGGGGATGAAACGATGGCGTATGTAATCAGCACTTTGCTGAATAGCGTTCAGCTGTTAAGTTTCCTTTGGTTCTTCGATGGTTTTTTCGTGAGGAAGTATCAGGGAATTAGATTTTGGGTAATAGCCTTGATGTGGGATGCAGCAGTGTGCTTTTTACTAAACATTGAAGCATCTGTATTGAGTCCCGTTAAGGTGATTTCTGTCATAGCTTCAATTTTATTACTGAGTGTTTTGCTGTATGTTGGAGATTTGGCGTTTAAGGTGTTTTTATCCGTATCAGTCTATGCATTATTCAACCTCCTTGCTTATGTGCTGGAATTTGCTGTGATGGCGACCTATGGTATACCGAGAGAAATGTTGGTTAATGATCGGGTGCTATACACTGTGACGGGTTTTGTCGGCGGATTGTGCATGCTCGTATTATCTCAATTTGTCAAACACTTCCATTCCCCAGGGCAATACAACGAAAATAATCGCGTATGGACACTTATCACCACAGTGTTTCCCATTGCATCTATTCTTGTGTTACTTCTGCTCTATGCAGCGGTTTCACCATACAATGATAATCAGAGAACAACAAAGCAATTCGCACTTGTCTGTCTTTGCGTTTTGGCCATTGCCAATATCATTGTCTTGGTACTTATTGACACGCTAAAGCGTAATACACAGGAGCATGAGGAGCTAGTTGCAATCAGTGAGAGAGAACGTATGCAGCGGGAAAGCGTGCTGGCGTTATCCGCGGCGTATGATGGGCAACGCCGATTGACACACGATTTTCGAAAGCATATCTCTGTTCTAACTGAGCTTATGGAAAAACGCCGATATGATGAGGCAACGCACTATATAGAGCAGCTGCAGGAGCAACAAACAGAAAGGATTCTGTTAGTTAATACGCATCACGCAACTATTGATGCGATTCTAAATCAAAAAGGATACGAGGCGGAAAAAAATAAAATCGATATCCGGTTTGAAGTGAATGATCTGTCGAGAATTCATATTAAGGCAACCGAATGCACAGTAGTTCTCGGAAATTTATTGGACAACGCTATCGAATCTTGTCAGAAATTTCCCGAAGATAAGCGGTGGATACAAGTGAGTGTCATATACAATAAGGGGGATGATAAGGAGCCGGGAAATATTTTCATCTCTGTGTTAAATCCGAGCCTGCCTGTAAAAATCGAAAACAATATGATTCGGACAACGAAAGCGAACCCCTCTTTTCATGGCTTTGGGTTAAAAAATGTAAAAGATATTCTTGATAGATACCACGCTGAGTACTATATGTCGTATGAAGATGGACAGTTTGTTTTTAGCTTGGAATGGCCAGACGAAAATTTGTGATATTTTGCAAATGCGCAGCATTTTTGTGCATTTGAGCAGATAAGGTGGACTTTCTCTTGTTAATGCAGTAGATTTATGACTAGGTTAGATCCATTAGAAAAGAGATAATACCAATGGAAACTTTTGCTGAGGCAGTGACACAATTTTGTCTGCGAAAGCATTTGATTGACAGCCATCAAACGGAATGGTGTCACTACATGGTTGTGCGCCGCGCCATGAGCATCATATCCCTGCTTTGGCTGGTTCCTGTGGGCGCATTGCTCTCCAAGTGGTACATATCTTTGGCTTTTGTGTTAAGTTATCGCTTTCTGCGGTCTCGTACGGGCGGTTATCATGCAAAATCACCGCTTGGATGTATACTGAGTTCTACATGCTTGCAAATTACAGGAATGTGTTTTGTGTCCTGTACCAAAGGATTGCTCCGTATTGCGGTTTTATTTGTGATTTCATCAATCATCATTATCCGGCAAGCTCCGGCGAACAATGCTGAACTGCATTTGACCACAGAGGAAATTCAAGCCCTGAAACCACGAATCAAAATGCGATTGCTTATACTTTTTACCTTGATGCTTGCCTTTAGTCTTATGCTGCCCCGGATTGCTGTTTGCATTTCTTTTGGAGTGGCAGTAACCGCAGTTTTACTGCTCCTTTCTCGAATGGGAATGGGTGCTCAGTAGAAATAATAACAAGAAAGGATGAGTTATATGTCCTCCATGAAAAAACGCGTTTACAAAGCTGCCAAGTCTGTAGTTCAACACTTGGTTAAAGCAGAAGCGCAGGATTGGCCGCCGTATACAATGTGCGGACTTTACCAGCCACGGCGGCCGAACATGACACAGTCAAGTGCTCAAAAGACAGAAAAAAGGGAAAGTGAGAAGGAAAATCTCTGACCCCTTACGGTTCGCAGTAAGAACAAATTTCACTGCGGAGCCGGCCAACTTAATCTCGACATCTTAGAGCTAAATTACAAATGGGAGCGCAGAGCCTGTCACCTGTTCGTCAGGAGGACTTTGCGCTTTTCCTATATATCCAGCACTTTTGATTCAGAGAAAGTGCAGCAAAGCACCATTTTCTGTTTGGCTCGGAATAGCTTGCCTAGTCTATGCATTGGAACGGCATTGCGGTTTGCGCTGTGAGCTATATAGCGCAAGGCAAATATTCACTTTCGCCGGCCCAGTATCCACCACGGTCGTTTTTTGCATTTGCACAGGCAGTCCATGCATATAAGCAAAAAACATAGATCTCTTCGAATCATAGGTGTATTTTTAGATCGAGATAAGCGATTGCCTTCCTCCAGATATGCTCGGCTTTAGGAAACAGGGGAAAACCATCCTTCTAGCCAGCCACAGCGCAAAGGGGATCAGCTTCCTCTGTGATACCGTCCACGAAAATGGACGCAGGGGCTTGATGGAGGGCCGGAAACGGAGCGAGAAAAGGCAACGTAAGTAAATAGGATTGCTGCTGTTGAACCGCGATGTTCAGAAGAGACATACGCGTGGAAACAATGCGCGGCTGTTCGGAGAAAAGACAAAACTTATGAATAGAAAAGAAGAGTCTCGCTGGGTACGTTGTCCTCTCTGTGGAGGAAAAACGAGAACGAAGGTATATGAAGATACCGTCTTGATAAAGTTCCCGCTTTATTGCCCCAAATGCAAGCGGGAAATCCGAATCGATGTTGTGAAATTGAAGATGGTCTTAAGCGAAGAGCCGGACGCATAAAGCGCAGAGCCTGCTACCCGTTCATCAGGTGCAGGCCCTGCGCTTTTCAGTTGCACTACTCGATGTTATATCCCTTGCTGGAACGCAAAGCTGTCAAGACCGCCTTTATGACGGGAAGCAATGTATGGGCTTCTTCTTCGCTGCATTCGTTAACCAGGGCATGAAGCTGACGAATAGCAAAACTGTCGGTTTGCGGAGCATCATCAAAAATCTCTCGCGTGTCTATTTTCAAAGCGCGTACAACAGCGTAAAGCGTCTTAAGAGTAGGATTTCCGCAGCCCTGCTCAAAAGTGATAATAGTGCGCACATCGGTACCGCTCTTTTCAGCAACTTCCTCTTGTGTGAGGTCGAGTTCAGTACGGGTTCTCTTTACAACAACAGCTAAGCGCCGGGCATATTCTGGCATCCTGATTCACCTCGGATATATTTTACAATACACCTCGTTTCGTTATAATTCATTGAGCATCATGTTTAACATGATGCATATTGCATATTGAGGAAAGCGCCCGGAAATCGCTATGCGAGACATTTGTGACAGAGCGGATTCACATTTCAGTTTCTTGCACAGCGGTGGTATGCTTCAGTACCTGTACTCCATTGCAGAATAAATAATATGATTGGCGGCATGCCAGGCTGCCGCTCGCCTCCGCTATTCGGTTCATCCGTTTATAACGCTTGAATCGAAATGGAGGCACACAATGCAGGAAATCAATCTTCGAGATTTGTATCCCGATGTTTATAAAGAAGATATGCTCGTGAAGGTATCGGAGGACGTACTGGCCGTTATTACAGCTGATCATCGGGCGGATGCGGCCCATGAACGGCAGATGTACCGTTATAAGGCCCACTACTCCCTGGACTGCGACAACGGCATTGAAAAGGCGGCCATTCCGCATACATCTACCCCGGAGGAACTTTTGGAGGAAAAGCTGCAACGCGAGGAGCTGTATGCTGCGGTGATGTCCCTGCCCGAAAAGCAGGCAAAGCGTGTCTATGCGCATTTCTACCTGGGTATGACGGTGAGGAAAATTGCCGATGCTGAACGCGTGGATGCCAGCTGTGTCCGTCGTAGCATCCGAAACGGACTGAAGCGTCTGGCAAAAAAATTGCGGTAATTCCCAGTTACTGTACCCGTTTGGAGCTGTTTTTGTCAGTACCTATAAGAAGGATGTTTTTCTCCTTCATGGGTACTTTGACAACCGCATACACAACAGAACAGGTACATAACCCGCGCAGGAGCGAGTGAGAAGCGACGCCAGGATGCTTACAGCCAGGAGGTGAAATAGCTGCCAGCGGAGCGCCCACCGCCTTTCTCAGATACGGCTTCGGCACGCTGTACGCGATGATCGCGCGGGGGCTTAAAGATACTTCCTCACGGCCCGCCAAAGACTTGGGGGGAACCCTGCGGCGCACGATACGAACGACGCCGCGGAGTTATGACAGCCGCGCCAGCGGAGACCAGTTCTGTTCCCGCTGCCTGGGATGCGTGGCAAATAGGGCAAAATCAAACAAACGTTTTACTGTCTGGCATAATTTGATGTCAGATACTATGGCGGCCATCGTAAACGGAGTGTCCCTCCCATTACGATGGCCGCTATCCATGTGACATTAAGTTAAAAGGAGACTGGACACATGGCAACTACAAAAAAATATTCCCCGGAGGTATCGCAACCCGAACGCATTGACTTTGAAATGGAGCCGGTTGTCTTGCCGCAGATCGCCAGCATCAAACAGGCCAGCGCCATGATGGGGCTGCCGGTTTACTATCTGCGGCGGCTTTGCAAAGAGGTGCCTGGCATTGCTTTCCAATCCGGCGTGAAATGGTACATCAACCTGGGACGTCTGGCCGATTACTATAACGGCCGCTTGGCGGAGCCGAAAGCATAAAAACCTCGCTCTGTCAAGCATACTGTGTGACCTGGCGACAAACTTTCTCCCGGCAGAAAACTCGGCTATAGTGGGTGTCAGGAGGGTAACTCCAATACGCTAACCATAGCCCAGGAGGAAAAACGATGGCATCTGTAAAATTGATAACGCCCCAAAACAAACCAAAGTATTTCAAGCTGACGGCAAACGTTGTGGCAAACGGCGAGAAGAAACGGTACTATTCCCGGTTCGAGTTTGACCCCAAAGTGCTCAGGACCGCAAAGTCGAGATACGCTGCGGCGATGGCCGCGGCGGTCCGCTTTGAGTCGGAGATGCAGCAGGAGGCGTTAACCCCCAAAAAGGTAGAACCCGTTCGGACGTTTGTCGAGGTGGCGGAAGAGTATATCCAATCCTGCAAAGCAAGAAAGGCGCCTTCCGCCCGGCTGAGCGGCAATTACGATGCAAACAAAAACAAAGCAAACACAACAAACAACAAAGAAACCTACCTGCGAAAGCTGCAAACGGTGTGCCCCTGGTTCACCTCAATGGAGGTCAACAAGATCAGCAAAGGCGACTATGAGCGGCTGATGGACGAGATGGAGGTGATGGGGCCGTGCCGCCGTGAGCGGGCCACCCTGCGTCCGGGGGCGGAAGTGTACAAGACAGCCTCCTTCACAAAGCTGGCAGCGAAGTGCGATGTCACCCCGTATACGATGGCGGAAGCATTCCGCGGTAAGACCGTGAAACGGCATACCGCCGATGAGATCGCCAAGGCAATGGGGCAGCCCGTGGAGGCGCTGTTCCAGATCGAGGTGGTCGAGCACGCGCTGTCCCAAAAGACAATGCGGGAGTACGCGCTGTTTGCCCGCCAGGTCTTGCAGTATGCCGCCGAACACTACGGCAGCATGAAGCCGGAGTTTGCACTGCCGGCAAAAGGCAGCCGCCCCCGCTTTGTGGATTGCCTGCATGAAGACGAGGTACATATCCTGCTGAAAGAACTGGATCGGAGCAGCATGATTGAGCAGGCCGTGATCCGGGGCCTGCTCAACACAGGCGTCCGCCGCGGCGAGTTGGCGGGGCTGACCTGGGATGACATCGACTTTGCCGGATGCACCGTACACGTCTACAAGTCACTGCTGGTCATCAAGGAGTATGGGTATCAGCTGACCACCACCAAGGAATCGAACGACCGCTATGTGGATGTAGCGCCAGAGTATATGGAGTTCATGCAGCGGTACTACGACTACTGGAAGACAAAGAAACGGCTGATGGGAGCTAGCTGGCAAACTGCCATCGAGAAGAAGGATGGAAAGCACTATGCCTCCCTGCGCGCTCTGGCTGGCAATGATTTCGTGATCTGCAACGACCAGGGCTGGCCGCTGAATCCGGACGGCTACGCGGCAATGGTGCGCCGCGTGGGGGACAGGGCAGGGGTTCGTCACCTGCATCCGCATATGTTCCGGCACACCTTCGTCAGCCTGCTGATGTCCAACCCGGAGATCGACGTGGCCACGGTGGCGGCCGAAGCGGGCCATGCGCAGCCCAGTACAACCCTGATGATCTACACCCAACAGTATAAAAAACGGCAAAAAATGATCCGTAGCCAACTCAGCAAGGAATTATACGGCAAATAGTCGTTTTTTGAAATGGCCCGAAATTTTGGCTACCAAAATTTTACAGGTTTGGCTACCAAAAAAGAACGCGCAGCGTTAATAACAACGACTGCACGTTCTTTTTGTAAGTGGGCCAGGCAGGGTTCGAACCCGCGACCAATCGGTTATGAGCCGACAGCTCTGACCAGCTGAGCTACTGGCCCAAATGACGAAATCTATGAAGTTTTCGGTGCGGCTTTGGATGGCTTTGGTAGCCAATCGGTAGCCAAAACGGGGAAAATCAACAGGCGTTCATTTTGAAACAACGTGATACCGTTGGTTACAAAAGAAATTATGGTTGGTTCTGGCGGTTATGAGCCGCCAGCTCTGACCAACTGAGCTAATGGCCCTCATGATGTCAGATACCTGTTTAGTATATCACAATTTTACCCGCTTGCCAACACTTATTTTCGGCAACACCGCACAATTCCCGCCTTGCGGCTTAAGCACCGCTCCGGCAGCTGCGGCACGGCATCTGCGTTGCCAAAATGCTCGATAAGACATCCAGTATTATCTGCGCTTTTGGCTTGGCATCTGCCGCACCTCGCTCGCCGTATCGGCACTTAGAATTATGCGGTATTGCCTTTCGTTTTCGGCGCATATGCTGGGGTGTATGGCAAACCGGCAAAGGGGTGGTATCATGCGCATATTCTTATCAACCTTGGGGGTGTTTTTCCTTATGTCGTTTCTTTTCATAATGCCCGCCGTATTGGGGCCGTCTACCACGCCGCAGCCATCCGCAAGCCCGGTGCTTTCCGCTGCACCCGCTCCGTCCCCTGCTGCCGCGCAGGAGATTCGCGCCGTCTGGGTCAGCTTTCTGGAATGGCAGCATACCGATTTCAGCAGTGAATCCGCTTTCCGTGCCGATGCCGCCGCCATCATGCAGAACATTGCCTCCCTTGGGGCAAACACCGTTTTTGCCCATGTGCGGCCCTTTGGAGATGCCCTGTACCCCAGCCGGTATTTTCCGTTCAGCCACCTTTGCACCGGCACCCAAGGGCAGGACCCCGGTTTTGACCCGCTTGCCGTGCTGGTAGAAACCGCCCATGCCCAGGGCCTTACGCTGGAAGCCTGGATCAACCCCTACCGCCTGCAGGCCAACGGAACCCCGGCTGAGCTCTGCGCGCAAAGCCCTGCTCTGCTGCATCCCAACTGGGTCAAGCACACTGCAACCGGCCAGTATCTGGACCCCGCCAGCATCGAAGTCCAGCAGTACCTGGCCGATTCCATCCGTGAGCTATGTACCAATTATGCCATCGACGGCATTCATTTTGATGATTACTTTTACCCCACTACTGCCCCGGATTTTGATGCCGACAGTTATGCCGCAAGCGGCAGCACCCTTTCGCTGGCCGATTGGCGGCGGCAAAATGTAAACGATCTAATGCGGGCCTGTTACGCCGCCGCCCATGCGTTCAATGTGCGGTTTGGGGTTTCGCCACAGGGCACACTGAGCGGCTGCCGCGACGGCCAATACAGCGATGCCGCGCTCTGGCTGGCCAAGCCAGGCTATTGTGATTATCTGATCCCGCAGCTGTACTGGGGCCTGAACTACCGCAAAAATGGTTCCGATGCCCTGTCACTTGGCCGCCTTGCCGCCGAGTGGCTCTCGCTGCCGCGCACAGAATCCGTTCAACTGGCATTCGGCCTTGGTGCTTACCGTATCGGTGACGGCGACGAGGGCGATACCTCCGGTCCCGGCACCGAGTGGTGCACCGGCCATGCCCTCGCCACCCAAGCCACCACGCTGCGCTCCCTCGGTGCCAGCGGCGCTGCCCTCTACCGCTATGCTTTTCTCTTTGGCAATACGCTCTATCCTACTCTGGCGGAACAGGAGATTGCGGCGCTGCGGGAGGTTTGGGGATAGATTGTCGGTACCCACACTCACTTATTGTTCTAAATGTGGAATGTGCGAATTATAAAATTCAAGAAGAAAATTGTCAATCTAATTGTAAGAAATATTTAAGTAGATGGCCTATTTTAAAAGTAGGACATATTAGATATCAGGTAATCATATTTGAAGGGTGAATTAGATGATATTAAGCGTAAGTAGAAGAACTGATATTCCTAATTATTATTCGGAATGGTTCTATAATAGAATAAAAGAAGGATTTTTATATGTTCGTAATCCGATGAATGCTCATCAGATAAGTGAAATAAAAATTACTCCAGATGTTGTAGATTGCATAGTGTTTTGGACAAAGAATCCGTTGCCAATGATGAAAAGGTTAAACGAGATAAAAGATTATAATTACTATTTTCAATTCACATTGACTGGATATGGAAATGATGTTGAGGTTAATTTACCAAATAAAAAAACAGAAATGATTCCGGTATTTCAAGAACTGTCAGAAAAAATTGGCAAGCAAAAAGTGATTTGGAGATATGATCCTATATTCTTTTCTGATAGATATACGAAAGAATATCATTTGAAGGCATTTAAAAGCATTGCTGAGGCTTTAAGTGGATACACGGAAAAATGCGTGATTAGTTTTGTTGATATATATCCTAAGAATAAAAAAAATATGGATGGATCGTCAAGTTATGAATTAAATGATGATGAGCTGCGGGAATTTGCTGAGAAATTAAGTAAGATAGCTGCGGATAATAATATTAAGATTGGAAGTTGTGCAGAAAAAATAGATTTGGATGAATGTGGTATAATTCATAATTGTTGCATAGATAGAGAATTAATTGAAAAAATTATCGGATGTAAACTTAATGTTGGCAAAGACAAAAATCAGCGTAAAGAATGTGGATGCGTTGAAAGCGTTGAAATAGGTACTTATAATACATGCAAAAATGGATGTGCATATTGCTATGCAAATTATAGTTCAAAAAGTGTAGAAACAAACGCTGCCAAATATGATCCTTCGTCACCTCTTCTATGTGGGCAAGTTCAAGAAGATGACAAAATAACGATTAGAAAAGTTGAGTCATTAAAAGAAACACAGCTAAGTATTTTTGATATGTGAGTTCATTATTATAACGTATATTTTTAAGAGTATATTTGGCTCCATTTTGGCTCTAAAAATTTTAGACGAGGTACACAAAAATGCGAAATAAGATGAATATGAAGAATAAAATGCACAAATGTGCACCTAGAAACAGCCAGATAAATCTCTCCGCCCAAGAGTTCGTATAACGCGCTGCTGCAAACTATTGCCATATACCACGACGCGTGCTCCATTTGTAGTGGCCGATGCTCACCATCGGCCCGCCTGAGCACCCGCTTTGTGTATTAGGGCAATACCGCATAATTCTAAGTGCCGATACGGCGAGCGAGGTGCGGCAGA
>ENA-OPCL01000341-OPCL01000341.1-human-gut-metagenome-genome-assembly--contig:-NODE-341-length-41242-cov-4.640469_pt1 | contig 41242 bp, 58 predicted proteins | sample MGYA00241251_ERZ501482 | MGnify/ENA primary metagenome ERZ501482 (study PRJEB25962, sample SAMEA2042581) | human gut metagenome | biome: human gut; feature: human-associated habitat; material: faeces... | reverse complement strand
CAAGAGCCCCAAATATTTAGAGCGAAGCTCTGACCCCCACAAAAATTAAAGACCCAGAATATGTAAGAGATTACAGAATTCTTTCTGTTCTGTTATAATATTATTATCACATGTAAGGGAGATCATAAAATGGAACAATCAAAAAGTATTAATGTTAGATACTCAATGTTGCAGGGGATTTACTATGTAGGATTCTGTGCAGTTATTGGCTATGCCGCTGTATATCTAGGGTCAATTGGCATGAGTTCATCTTTAATTGGGATTGTACTTGCAATCGCAAATATTCTAACAAGTATTGCACAACCCGTACTTGGAGGATTTGTAGATAAGTCAAACATTTCAATGAAGAAAGTCTTAATGATCATGTTTGGTCTTTGTAGTATTCTATCTGTATTCCTCATGTTTGTAAGTAAGGTGACATTCTTAGCTGCTGCTTTGTTTATTGCAGTTTCTACAATTCTTTATACTACAATGCCTCTAGTTAACTCACTTGCTTTCGCATTCCAGAAGCATGGTATTGATGTTAAGTTTGGTGTAGCACGTGGTATTGGATCAGTGGCTTATGCTCTTGCGTCTCTTGTATTAGGAAATGTAGTCAAAGCAGTGAGCCCTACTTTAATGCCGCTTGCTTATATTGTTATCTTCTTGGGTATTCTACCTCTTATTCGCTCATTTAAGATGCCTGAGACAGAAATAGATGAAGTCATTGAAGAAAAAGTAGTCGAAAAAGAAAGCACAGGAGCTTTTATTAAGAAGCATCTTAAATTCATGATTTTTTTAGCTGGTTTTGTATTAGTTTATTTTGATCATACAATCATCAACAATTTCTTTATTAATGTAATTAAAAACGTTGGTGGTAATACAGGAGATATGGGAAATGCAGTATTCTTGGCTGCAATGTTGGAACTTCCTACAATGGCTTTATTTGAAAAGTATAAAAATAAAATCAATATCAAAAATACAATCATCATTTCCGCCATATTCTTCACACTTAAACATACATTGACTTATTTTGCGACAAATATGTTTATGATCTATTTAGCTCAGGCAACTCAGATGCTAGCTTATGCATTATTTATTCCTGCATCAGTTTATTATGTAGATAAATTATTTGATGCAAAGGATGCAGTTAAAGGACAGGCACTCGTTACTACAAGTATGACTGTATCTGGTGTACTAGCTAGTTTCTTAGGTGGTATTTTACTAGATAGTATGGGTGTTTATGAAACATTATTTTTAGGTTTAGTATTAAGTGTAGTAGGTACAATTGTGATGATTGTGACTGTTGAGAACGTAAATAAGAAGGGGGCTTAAATGTGTTAGATGTTTTAAAAACAAGAAGAAGTATTAGAAAATATACAGATGAAATGCCTAGAGATGAAGATCTTGAGAGAATTGTAGAAGCTGGTTTATATGCTCCTACTGGTATGGGCAGACAGGGCGTTAAGTTTGTAGTAGTAAAGAATAAAGAAATGAGAGATCATTTATCAAAGTTGAATGCTGATATTATGGGGAGTGATAAAGATCCTTTCTATGGTGCGCCTGTCGTTATTATCGTATTAGCAAAGAAAGAGTATCCTACATATATCTATGATGGATCACTTGCGATTGGCAATATGCTCAATGAAGCACATGGCTTAGGACTTGGCTCTTGCTGGATTCATCGTGCGAAAGAAGTATTTGAAGGTGAAGAAGGAAGAAGACTTCTTAAAGAATGGGGCATTGAAGAAGACTATGAAGGTATCGGAAATGTTATTATAGGATTTGCGGATGGTAAGGCTCCAGAAGCAGCACCTCGTCTTGATCATCGTGTGATTACAATCGAATAATGAAAAAATCCTCCTTGCGGAGGATTATTTTTTTATTGAAAACAATGAAAGGATACCGGCTGCACCGACACCTAAACAGATTCCTATACCTATATTGTCAAAACAAATACCAAATACGACACCTAAACTGATCATAATAGGTAAATAATATGCTAATTTACCATTGTCTTTTTTCATGAAATCACCTCGACTAGAGTATATCATACCTATGTGAAGATAAGATGTTTATTGTGGAAATAATGCCTTAAGAATATCCTCTAATCCATTTTTATCAATAGGTTTACAGGTAATATCGGCTTGTGCCTTTAATTCATCTACGGCATTACCCATAGCTACACCTACCTGACATAATTGAATCATTTCAATATCATTAAGACCATCACCAAATGCATAGGTATCTTTGATATCTAAACCATAATGTTCGAGAACTTTCTTAATACCGATGGCTTTACTCATGGTTGGTGAAAAGAACTCAAATGAATTATCACTGCCATGCTGATCAAAACTGATAGTAGTACCAAACTTACCATCTAAATAGTCGCTTACTTTCTGCTTGTCTTTATTTGTGACATTGGCTTCTATTTTAATGGCACGTTTTAAGACATCATCACGGTCAAAATCCATAGAAAACATCTCTTCCATGCCGAGGTTCTTAAAGAACGTATAAAGCTCTTTATAACGCTTATCAATATAAATATGATGTGCTGTTTCAATCATATAATCACAATTCAGTTCTTCAAGCATATCAACTGTCTGAGTCGCAAGTTCTGTATCCATTCTCTCTTCAAAGATAGATTCACCATCAATCTCGATATAACCACCGTTATATAAGACATAACCATCAAAACCCAAATCAAGGAACTGCTGGTTAATCATAGCTTTAGGACGACCACTGCAGATAAAAAGCTTATGCCCATCATTTTGAATTCTTTTAAGTTCTCTTTTTACACCTGCAGGTACTTCGTGAACTCCATAAGTGTTATCTACAAGCGTACCATCAATATCAAAAAATAATACTTTCTCTTTCATATGTATCTACTTTACCTCTGGTCTTAATATTTCTACAAATTTAAACTCATTGTTGTCATATGTATAATGAAGAATACAGCAATTAGTTAATCCTCCAGAGTTAAAAATAATGGCTGGGTCATTAAATGCACTAAAGAATTGCATAGAAGCACCGGCATGACTTACTGCAAGAACCACTTCATGGTCTTCTTTATTCATGATTTCAGTTAATGTTTTTACAACTCTATGTTGTACTTGCTTGGTTGTTTCGCCACCATAATGGGGAAATAAGTCATCATATTTAAAATCATCAAAATGAGGATTTAAATCTTCACTTTCTCCTTCAAATAATCCAAAATCTCTTTCCTTAAGACCTTTTACTCTTGTATAAGGTACTTGACCGTCTGTTACTATTTCTAATGTATCCGATGCTCTTTCAGCCGTACTAGAGTAGTAATGATCAAAAGAAATATCCTTGATTAACTCTTTTGCAGCTTCTGCCTGCTTGATACCTAGTTCAGTAAGTGGAGAATCACATGATCCCTGAATTCTTCTTCGAACATTAAATAGAGTCTGTCCATGACGCATCATATATAAATGTTTCATAATAAATTTCCTCCTGTATTTATGCGGTTTTTTAGGGGTTTGAAACACTATGAAAGCGTAAACTAGTAACAAATCAGTAACAAGAAAAGCCACCCCTTGAAGTGGCTTCCGCAGGTAGGCTCACTTAGAGTGCTTCAACCGCTAACACAATAAGTATATCACAATATAATAAAAAAGCCGACTGCTGCCGGCTCTCTCATATAAGAAAAATAATAAAGATTTTGGTTTGTTGTAACTGCAGAAAGGAGACGCATATTTACAACAACCTAATTATATAATCCTGAGTGCCATTTATCAAGTATCATGTGGCACTCTGATTGGCACTCTTTTGGAACGCTTTCGGAACGCTCATGGAACGCTAGAATTTTATCTTATTGATCTCTGTCCATAACTTATTCTTAGAGGCATTAGTATAGATATCAAAAGTGATATCATTAAGCTTATGCCCTAGTACTTTCTTTCTGATGTAAATGTCAACGTTGTAAAGCTGACAAAGAGAAGCAAAAGTATCTCTTGTATCATGCATCTTGTGGTTCATGCCTAGCTGATCATTGAGGGAATAGAGTACAGTCATGTAAAACCATGTTCTTTTTGAATCAAATAGTCTTTCTTTCTTATTAATCAGTTCATCAATGACATACTGCTTGATTCCTTCATGAATCGGAATGATTCTATTTCTTCCGGCTTCTGTCTTAGACCCTGTAATGATATAACTGATTTTTCTTTCTACTCCATCATCATTGCAAGACTCGTCTATGTGTATCTGTTTTCTATCAAGTGAGAGGAGTTCTGAAAGCCTACACCCTGTATAGATATAAATAAGCAGCACATGCGCTTCTGGAGTATCTAGTTTTTTGAGTTTCTTTATTTCATCTAAAGTAAAGGCTTTATGCATTGTTGACTTAGGAAGGCTCTTTATTTTTATATAAGTAGAATAATCATCATCTCTACTGATATATTTGTGCATTACTGCATACTCGAAGATTTTGACACAGATGTACTTCATATCTCTCTGTACACTTACACCGGTATCCATTTCATCAAATATGTTCTGCATATCTCTTAATGTGATTATATTGACAGGCATATTTGACAGTCTATCAAGATGGCTGAAAGCATTCAGAATGTTTTTATGTCCTTTTTCGGTTCTCTTAATAAAGGTTTCATTATCAATGATATTAAATATTTCCTTAAACGTTGGCACTCTCTTTTGTGTCTTTTCCTGGATTCTATCAAACAGATCAGGGGCGAGGTTTCTTGCTTCTTCATTTGTTATGCTGCTTGATCTCTTTAATGAGTAAATGGATAAGGCATTCAATGCTTCTTCACGAGTTGCAAAGGTGCCTATACATATCTGTTTCTTCTTGCCTGTTATTATATCTCTTTCATCGCTCATTACACGAGCACAGTAGGGGTTTCTTCTTTTGCCTGATAATTTGACTACGGTTCCTGTATTATTCGGCCTACGCTTAAATCTAGTCTTTCTAGGCATAATATGACACGTCCTTTCAGTTGTAATTTGCCTTGAACGTGTCAATCGTGATATAATTAAACACGTAAAAGGACTTTATGTGATAGTTTCTTTTATATGAGTGATACGCCAATATCACTGCTGCACCCTAGCGCCAACTAGGGTGTTTTTTTTATTTGCTTAATTACTATAGGAACCAGTAACTACCTGATTGCCAAATTTAAAATATGATAAACTTCCGCTTCCATCATCATTCATTCTAAATTGCATAACAAAATAAGTTCTCGGTTTAGCCCCAAAACTATTTTCAGCATCAACGTATGATGATACCGTTACAAGATTATTCACTTTCTTCATTCCCCAATCATTCAAAGGATTATACCAAGAGCCTGGATATACTGCAGAACCAGGTGACTTAAGAATCTGATCAACAATTTCTTTGCATTTATCCTTTATTCTAAGTGACTCATCTAGTGAGAGAGAATTTCTCTTTTTCTGAAGTTCCTGTTCTGCCTTTAATGCTTCTTCTTCAGCTTTTTTTCTCAGTTCTTCTTTTTGCTCTTCTGTAAGTTCAACAATTACTTTAAATCTGTTTGATTTGACAGTTTTTTCGTTATCGTCAGTTACTTTACATACAACGGTAGTGGCACCTTCTTTTTTTGCTTCAATCTTTCCTTCATCGCTGATAGAAATGATATTAGGGTTATAGCTAGTATATTCAATATTTTCAACTACTACCTTATCAGGTGTAATTTTAGACTTTATTTTTTTGGTTGTTCCCTTATATAGGGTTATGTCTGATATTTTCACTTTTTCTATTTCTGGATTTTTTGATAATCCTGAAATACCACTAAAAACTGAAAGTACGCATACACCGATAATAGTGTATATAACTTTCTGCTTGACTGTATACTTACTAGACTGATAAAACTTGATCAGATACTTACCACCGTAATAAATAATAGCAAATGGCAGAAAAACTATAATAAGAAGTATTTTCCACCATGTCATTTTCTTTTCTTTCATTTTCCCTTCTCCTTTTTCTTATATTACATCACTTTGAAAAGCAACGGCTCTACCGATAACCTTGACTTGATTCAATTGCTCACCAGTAAGGATTATATCCTGATACTTTGGATTCTCAGGCTTCAGAATAACTAGATTCTGTTCACGATAATAGAAGAATCTTTTTAGTGTAGCCTCATCATCTATGATTACTACAGCAATCTCTCCATTCTCTACTATGTCAGTTTTCTTCACAAAGACAATATCACCGTCATGGATCCTTGCGTTTATCATACTGTCGCCCTGACATTGGAGACAGAAATCAGCACCAATATCAGTACCAACCATTATATAGCTTTCTCTGTCTTCATCTGCAAAGATAGGCTCACCACATGCGACTTTTCCTAGCATAGGAAGTTTAATCTTGTCTAGTTTATAGATATTATCTACTGTTTCAGTTGCTTCTGTCTCGTAATCCCATCCCATTAACTCGCCAGGAGTTGTTTCTAAAGCATTGGCAAAAGCCAAAATTTTAGATTGTGGAAGGTCAACGTTACCCTTTTCTATTTTTGCAATCATGCTCTTATCTGCATACCCCATTTTTAAAGCAAGGTCAGTTTGAGTCATCTTCAATTGTTGCCTTCTTTTCTTGATATTTTTGTATAGTTCAAGCATTAATATGTACCTCCTTTCTTTAATTATATATTATCTCATGTTGTAAAATTATTCAACATTTTTGTTAAAAAGGTTGACACATATGCAATTGTGATGTATAGTTGGATTAGGTTGAATGAAATGCAACATGAGAAAGGAGAAACAAAATGACAGATATGGTTAAATTAAAAAAAGCAATAGATGACAGTGGAATGACTATGACTGCCATTGCTAAAAAAGGCGGAATAGCAAGAGAAACATTGTATAATCGTCTGAATGGAATTGGTGAGTTCACTGCTTCTGAAATTGTCGGACTTAGTTACGCATTGAAATTAACCAAAAGACAAAGAGACGAAATTTTTTTAACTGAAAAGTTGAACTGAATGCAACTACATAGAGAAAGGAGAAACAAAATGAACGAATTACAAGTTTTTAAAAATAAGGAGTTCGGTTCAGTAAGAACACTAACTCTTAATGATGAACCTTGGTTTGTCGGAAAAGATGTTGCGCTAGCTTTGGGATATGGCAAAGGAAAATCTCTCGCTAATGCTGTTGCTAATCATGTTAGTGATGATGATAAAGGGGTCACTGAATTGATGACCCCTGGCGGAAAGCAGAATTTGACGATTATTAATGAGTCTGGTCTTTACTCTTTAATCTTCGGAAGCAAATTGGAGTCTGCTCAGAAGTTCAAACGTTGGGTAACATCTGAGGTGTTGCCAGCATTAAGAAAAACAGGGCAGTACCAAGTGAAGGAACTAAGCGGACAGGAATTAATGGCTAAAGCGCTGATTGAAGCGCAAAGTGTTCTAGCTGCTAAAGACAAGCAGATTGAGGAAATGAAACCTAAAGCATTATTTGCTGATGCAGTGGCAACTAGCCATACATCTATCCTCGTTGGTGAACTCGCAAAAATTCTAAAACAAAATGGCATTGACATGGGTCAGAAGAGATTATTTGCATGGCTCAGAGAAAAAGGATATCTGATCAAGCGCCAGGGCACTGATTACAACATGCCTACACAGAAGGCTATGGATCTAGGTCTCTTTGAAATCAAGGAAGGCTCTTACGTCAACGGCTCAGGTGTAAATATCACTACTAAGACACCTAAGATTACTGGCAAGGGTCAGCAGTATTTCATTAATAAGTTCCTTCAATAGGAGGGTGATCATCATGGATGAATGGAGTATCAGCGTTGAGGAAGTAATGAGAATCACTAAGAAAAGTAGAGACTTCATCCTAAACGCTATAGAACAGGGCGTAATGCCTGGGTCAGTAGTAAAACATGACTCAGGTAAAAGAAGTACTTACATTCCACGTAAGGCCTTCATGGATTACATGAACAATTACTATAGAGCTCCTTCAGATAAGTTGATTGCAGCAGTGGTAGAGGAGCTCACTAAAAGAAAGACAATTGAATAAGTAGCTTTAGTTGCTCGTAGGCACCTAAGGCTAGGAGACAAATAATAATTCGTAGAATGAACTGCAATACATAATTTTTTGATATCTCTCCTAATTGACTAAATTACTGTTACGTATACGGTCTCCTAGCGCTAAGTGCTTATGAGCACAAAAAAAGAACACACGACAGCCATCGTGTGCTCCCACTCAATCTTCTAGGAAAAGATTGATAAAAATCAGACAGTGCTAATTATAGCACAGAAAGAGGAAATTATGAATAGTAAAAGAATCGTATTGATTGCCTTTAACACTTTTGTTTTAGGCATGGTTATTTCAATGATTAGTACAGGCACTAACTGGGATAGTACAGCCGTACATGTCTCAAGTGCTTTCTCATTAGGATTAAACATCCTATTTCTAGAATATATCGGGTTAAAGGGGGATAAATAATCATGATCAAACACATAGAACCATTCCTACACTTTGAGATTAAAGACGGGAACTGTGAAGTAACAGGAACAGGAAATACATGGCATTACTTACTACTGTTTGCCTTTGCTGTTAAAGCAGCAAAAGAAGGACAATTCGCAAACGGCTTTGCTAATAAATATGAAGAAAGAGAATTCAATAGAATTCTAAATAAGGTATATGAATGTCCTGATGCTGCAATTGAAGCGTTTGGGCAGTTAGGTGATGTAAATGCAGTCTCTGATATCTTAGAAGCGCTAGACAGATTATTCGAGGAGGATTACTTAGATGAATCTAGAATATCAGAAGAGATGGTTTAAAAACCACGTTGCAACACTTACTGATTATGGAAATATTAAGATTCTTGATTTCAAGAATCCTGATACAAACGACTACAGAATCAGATTCATTTTCGAAGAAGATTATTATAGAATCCATATCTCTGGGGATATTGGTGAACTCATTGCGTATAAATATGATATGAACTACGATAAGTTCTTTCGTTTTATAAACAATACAGGGTATTTTGAGCCGAGTGTTTGCTGCTGTAATCGTCCAATACATACGTATGATTCAGAGTTGGCAGGCAAGCAGATTATAAAGTGGCTCAAAGACACAGATCAGTATGATGTTGTCATCAATGATACATGGGCCAGTAAATATTATGATGAGGATGATTTTCTTGAAGATGTTTTAAAGGATTTTAGTGATACTTCAGGTCTGGGAGAAAGAGGAAAGGACATACTTATTGAAGTTGATGAAGAAAATGATATCTATTGTGAATTATCATCTTTCGGATTAGAAGAAGAACCTGGAATTTTAGATCTATACCTTCTGGCGTTCAAGCTTGCTACTGATCAATTAAAGAAAAAAGAAGGCGAAATGAACGGATGATTGAATTCAAAAGTCTATTCGATTGCATTTATGAAGAGATTCCCAAGACAAAAGAAGGGTGGCTCTCTCAAAGAAAGAAGGGAATTGGTGGTTCAGACGCTGGAATAATCGAAGGTGTCAACCGCTACACCACTCTTCATGAGTTGTGGGAAGACAAAACAAATAGACAAAAGAGACCTCAGGTTTCAAATCATGCCATTGAGATGGGAAACCGTCTAGAGCCTGTAATGTTCAACTTGTTTGAAGCGCTCTATGGTGATGACTATGAAGTCATTGACACAAAGGATTACTCATTATCTCGCAAGGATAAGGATTGGATGCGTGCCAACTTGGACGGTGCTCTTATTCGTAAGGAAGATGGAACAACAGGAATACTTGAAATAAAGTCAACCACTATTAATAAGTGGCAGTACTTCCAAGAAGAATGGGGCGATGATTCAATGCCTCAGACATATTACTGTCAGTGCTTGCATTATATGAATGTGACAGGTGCTGAATTCGTTGTCTTATTTGCTATTGCGATGATGCCATGGTGTGACGAGACAAAAACTATCATTAGAAGAATTGAAAGAAGCGAGGTGCTTTTGGATTTAATGCAGCTAGAGGCTGATGAAGAAGCCTTCTGGCAAAAGCACATCGTGGAAGATATTGAACCAAATTTTATTTAAAGGAGAAAAAGAATGAGATTTAAACAAGAAATTAAAGACCGTCTCTATGGCGGTTATCTCGGTGTTGTCACTGACAAGATTGATTTTGAAATTATCAAAGTCATGCTTGCAGATGATAAAAAGAAAGTTGAAGGGCTTGAGTGGCCTTTCGGTGCAGTGAGTGCAGTTATCGCAGTTGCACCAGACGGAGCAGTAGTTGCATTAAAAGAAGAACACGCTGAAAGCTATGAATTAGTAAAGTATCAGGATGCGGTGGAAGAAGATACACAGCCTATTGATGCAGATGTCAATGAAGTTGCTGAGATGCCTAGTTTAAGTGTTGTGAAGGTCATTCCAGCGCAGATTGAAGGATGTAACGTAAAACACTTCAAAGAGGCTGTAAAGTCTTATTTGAAACGCTATGACGGCATTGTAGTGACTGCAGACAACTATAAAGAGTTATCTGACGTTGTTTCTAAACTGAAGAAAGAAAAAGACAATGTCAATGAAAGCAAGAAGGCAGTCAAAAAAGAAGCAATGAAGGTCTACACAGATTTTGAGAACGATATGAAAGAAGTTCTTAAGATGTTTGATGCTTCTATTAGTTCATTATCTAGTGATATTAAGGAATTCACAGATAAGGAAGTAGCAGAGAATGACATGGCTGTAAGAAAACTCATTAATAAGGCTCTTAATGATTATGTGCATAGAGGTGATTTTGATGGATACTGCGCAACTAAGGTATTCTCTATTGATCCACGCTGGAGCTCTCTAAAGAAGTTCATCAACAATAAGAAGCCAACCAAAGCATTAGTAGATGCAATCAAACAGGAATGTGAAAGAACTAAGGAAACATATAAATCATATTTACAAAGATGTGAGTCTCTAGACATCTATTTAGAGGCTAGATGTAAAGAAACTGATGTTGATCAAGAGATGATTGATGTAAGTGTCTATAAAGATAAGTTAAGAAACGGCTCTTTTGAAGACATTAAGCCACTTCTCGAAAGAAGATTTAGAGAAATTATCAATAGACGAGATGAACAGGAACATCAGAAGAAAGAAGAAGCGAAAAAGGAAGAAGTTAAGCAACAAGAGCCTGTAAATGTTTCTTCAGAAGAAAAAGAACCTCTAAAGATGCTGGTTGGTAAAATCGTAGGAACAAATTCAGCACTAAATGAATTAAAAACATCTCTAGACTACCTCAAAGCCAAATATGATGGTTGTTTCGATTATGATTTAAGATTCCCTAGAAAGAAGAAAGAAGGTAAATAACAATGACAGTAAAAAATAGTTTAAGAAAAGACACAAACAAAGCAAAATTCAGTACTTTTATCGCAAGCCCAGCAGTACAGAGAAAAATCAATGATGTTGTTGGAGGTAAGAATGGAACACGTTTCATCGCTTCTATTACTTCTACAGTTGTCAATGATCCAAAGCTTCAGGAGTGTGAGCCTAATAGTATCATTACTGCTGCATTCCTTGGCGAAGCGCTCAACTTATCTCCTTCTCCCCAGTTAGGACAGTACTACTTTGTACCTTACAAGACTAAGAGAGGAACAGTGGCACAGTTCCAGTTAGGTTATAAAGGCTACATTCAGCTAGCTATCAGAAGTGGACAGTATAGAAAATTAAACGTTATTTCGATTAAGGAAGGCGAATTAATCCACTATGATCCTCTTAATGAAGAGATTGAAGTCAGATTAATTGATGATGAACTTGTAAGAGAGAACGCTAAGACAGTCGGCTATTATGCAATGTTTGAATATACAAACGGCTTTAGAAAGACAATGTACTGGTCGAAAGAGAAGATGGAAGCACATGCGCTTAAGTATTCTCAAGGATATGCAGCAGATAAAAGAAAAGGCACTAACTGGACATTCTGGTCTAAAGACTTTGACGGAATGGCATACAAGACTATGCTACGTCAGCTGATCAGCAAGTGGGGTATCATGTCAATTGATTTGCAGAATGCTATTGATGCCGATATGGCAGTAATCAACAGCGATGGTACAAAAGAGTATGTTGATGCTCCTGTTACATTTGTAAACGATGAAGAACCACAGGCACATGAAGAAGCGCCTAAAGCAATCGAACATGAAAGTTCAGCGCCTAAAGCACCACAGCCACATGAAGAATCTGACAAGGTTCTAGAAGAGGCGATGGTCAATACTGATTTCGGCGATACTGAATTTGGCGACTTTGGTGAAGAATTTGATTATGAACAGTTCTAATTAAAGAAAGGAAGACATGAGGGATGGATGAAAAAAGAAGATGGATCAAGTTATACATGATGGACTACGATGAAGTCTATCATGATTCAAAAATGCTACACCTTTGGATTGACATCCTTCTTCATGCCAATCCTGTTGATTACTACCATCATGGCCAGCTTATTAAAAGAGGACAATGCATCTTGTCTCTAAGACAGGTATCAGAAAGATGTGGGATGGCAAAAAACACTATTACTAAATATCTGCATCTGTTAGAGGAATGTGGAAAAATCAAGCTAGATATATCTAGAAAAGGCACTCTTATAACAGTTGAAAACTGGGATAAATATCAGAACCGTGTCTCACCTAGTGTCCTAAAAATAGGACAAGAAGTAGGACAAGAAGTAGGACAAGAGGTAGGACAAGAGGTAGGACGTAATAAGAATAAAAGAATAAAAGAAATAAAGAATAAAAGAAGACTGTCTGTCAGTGACTCTGACTTGTCTGATTTAAAATCTTTTCTTATTGAAAATGACTTTGAAGAAGTTGCCGATGAAGTAATAGAAACATGCAAACTTTATGGACTTGAGAAAATAACCAATCTAAAGAACTTTGCTTTAGCAGTAGCAAAAGAAAAGAAATGGTACCAGAAGAAAAAGAAACTTAAAAAAAGAGTAACTGAAGAGGATAAAGAAGAATTAAGGCGATTAGCGGAAGGACTATACGGAAATGATGAAGAGCAAGTCTCTGATGAAGAGGTTGCTGAATTAAGAAAATCAATGGAAGAACTAGGAGGGGATTTATAACATGACAAATTTTGAATTCTATGAAAATGAAATTAAATCTAGAGGTTTCAATTTTGCGGTAGATAAATCAAACGGTGAATTATTCTGCTGTAAGGAAGAAGGCTCATGCAATAAATGTGAATTTTGTTATCAAACGAAGGAACCAGTAAACGGAATAAATAAATTAATGTGTTCAAAAATCAATATCGTTAGATGGTTATACCAGAAGCACAAGATAAAAATGAATGCACTGGAGTACGGCTTACTTGAATATATGCTATCTGAAGGATATGAATGGGTATCACGTGATGATGATTTCACAATCGCGTTCTTCACATTAAAGCCAGTTGATAAGGATGGTACTTGGTTCTCTCCTGAGAACGGAGTAGATGAACCACTCAATTGTGTTCCTCTTTGTGAGAAGTTATTTGAATTCTTAAGAGAAGATGAATTATTTGAAATAAATGAATTACTAGGTACATGTGAGGTGGTCAATGATGCTGAAGAATAAAGAAGAGAGAACCTCATTTTTAAGAAATGAGAAGAATTGGGAAGTTGAGTATTTAACAGCTGATATTAAAATGCTGACTTTAAAATTAACACCTAAACTATATGTCAGAAAAATTCAAGTGATGGGTTTTAATAAATATTTTAAAAAAAGTGGATGGTATACGCAGTTTACTAAGTTCTATTATCCTGATGATTTATATTATGGTCCTAATGCTTCAGATACAGAATTATTAAAATATTTAACTGCACATAAAGATGATGATTACATTGAAGACTTAGAAGTAGAAGGAGAACAGTAAAATAATGAGAATAAATGAAGTGTTAACAAGAGTCGATGAAGATGAACTCATTGACATTAGATGTAAAAGTTGGAATTTTTGTATACAAGGAACAAAATGGGAAATCACTCATAGTGAAACATTCATGGATAACCATTTTGGAGATATGTTAGTAACTCATATTGAAGTAAATGATTCGCCAAGAGGACACGCAATCATGCTATTGGCTGATTCTGGAGAAAGTATAAGAGGTTAGATTTATGAAACTCTATAAACCAAAAAGACCTAGTGTTAACCCTCAGTGCAGTATGTTCTTCGTTGGTGATCAAGGCTTTGTGAAATATGGCGATGAACGCTATTTGGAATATTTAGAAAGATATTGTGATGATCTAGAGGAATACTGTGATGGATTGAAAGAGATTATTCATGAACTGATTTTAAATACTAGACCAGATGATGAATTATTCCTTTCGGTTATAGAGCGAGTTCCATTAGAAGACTTAGAAAAACCAAAAATGATAAATAACCCGTTTTTAGCAAAAAAACATAAAGGAGACAAGTAAATGGACACACATAAACGTAGAAAGTTAAGAAACATATTCGATGCTATTATATGGAACGCCCCTGAACTTGAAAAAATATGTAAGGTATGGGGCAATCAGCATATGCTAACTATTGCAATGGAAGAGTGCGCTGAACTTATTCAAGCCGTCTCTAAGATTAAACGTAATGGTAGTAATCCTGTTGATGGTGAACATCTAGCTGAAGAGACTGCAGATGTATTGATATGCATATGCGAGTTATTCTTGATGGGGTATTTAGATGTCAATAAAACTGCAAAGATTTTTAAAGAAAAAGTAAAAAGATCTATGCAAAGAACTCAGGACTATGTAAAGCAATTAGAAGAGGAGGCTAAGTATAATGGCGATTTTTAGTGCCGAAAAGGTTCAGGAAATTGTAGAAGAGAAGGATGCTGAATATAAGAAGCTAGAAGAAGAGTATTCATATTTGAAAGAAGAATATGGAGAATTTGAAGAAGTATGTCAGGACTTAAAAAAAGAAAACAATAACCTAAAAAGAGAAAAAACAACTCTAATGAAAGCAAATGCTGCTGTATTGAATTTATATAGAGAAGATTGTGGGAAAATGGATGATATACAAAAATTAAACAGTAAACTTGTTAAAAACTGTAAAAAGGCTAACAGGGATTTCTTTATCTTAGCAGCAGCTTATGTTGCTACACTAATGTTGATGATTTACTTATTTATCAGATAGGGAGGGAGTGATATAGATGTTTTTATTGCAGGTATTAGGAAATGTATTTTCTGTGTTTGCTATCGTTATGCTGATTGTTGGCGTTCTTATCGTGATATCAGTGATTGCTATTGCAGTTTTCGTTATTGTGTCGGTCGTTGTGAATGGCATAGAAGAAGATAAGGAGCGCAATAACTTATGACAAGAAAAGACAAGGAGGAACACTATTAATGCTTAATCGTGCTTTATTAGTCGGAAGACTTACAAGAGACCCCGAACTAAGAAGAACAGGGAGTGGAAAGGCAGTCACTTCTTTCAATCTAGCAGTAGAAAGAAATTTCAAGAGCGATGATCAGGAGGCTGATTTTATCAACTGTGTATGCTGGGGGAAGATTGCAGAAAATACAGAACGATATTGTTCTAAAGGTTCCCTTGTTTCTGTTGATGGTCGCATTCAGACAAGAAGCTATGAGAACAATCAAGGCCAGAAGGTATATGTTACTGAGGTGATTGCTGACTCTGTACAGTTCATTAACACTAGAAAAGAAAATCAAGCTGCACCACAAGCACCTGTTAACAATTATGTACATAATGAACCAATTCAGCAGTTCGAGGATGAAGGCTTAATCATGGATGAAGAGGATATCCAGTTCTAATGATCAAGAATAAATACAAGGCTAAGAAGGCAATTGTTGACGGCATTGTCTTTGACAGCCGAAAAGAAGCAAAGAGATATACAGAACTCAAGAAACTTGAAGAGATGGGAAGCATTAGAGACCTGTCTCTTCAGGTTCAGTTTGAACTTATACCGTCATTTGAAATTGTAATTGATGGAAAGAAGAGGAAAAGAAGACCAATCACATACGTTGCCGACTTCGTATATTACAGAGATGATGAAAAGGTCATCGAGGACGTCAAAGGTCTCAGAACTCCTGTCTATAACATCAAGAAGAAGTTATTTGAATATCGTTATCATGAGACAATCAGGGAGGTATAGAAGTGGCTAGATTAGTTGAAGTATGGGACTACTTTAGAGCGCCTATGAGCGAGAATGACATGATAAGAATGCGCAGAACGTTCAGTATCATCAATTTAGATAAATGCACCTTTGAATTCCAGTTGCCTCCTAGATGGCCAGAAGGGGGACTGTGTGCAATCGTTTTCTATTACAAGAAGAAGATGATCCACAAGGAAGAGTACAGCACTATGAGTCTAGCAAAGGCAAGACTTGACTGGCTTTCAACGTTTGTTCCTAAAAAGGAAGAAGGGGAACTTGAATACAAGGGAATGCCGATTGATGCTGATGATATTATTGCAGTTCTCAATCATACAAGCTTTAGTGATAGAAATATAAGCATTGTTACATCAAGAATAAGAATCAATGACAGAGTGCAGCGCAAGAGTTGCTACACGATTCTTGAAGAGATTCAAAAGAAGTTCATCAGATAATCAAACAGGGCATTGAGTTCTTTATTAGATTTTATATACTATCAAGAAAATTTATTAGGACCCCTCATACTTAATAGATTCTTTTCTAAAAGCAAGATCCTCTCATGGATTCGATGCCCTAACATATTTTTCTATTCTAAAACCAACAAACAACAGCAGTGTCATGGCTTTGCTTCAATCTCATTCACCTTCTTTTGCAAAGAATAAGAGTATGAAGCGCTAATTTTGCTATCCAACTATAAAGTTATGGTGTTGCTGGGAGAAGAGAAGACAGAAATTGAAAACCAATAGGAAGAGTAAAGGACTGTTTTCTTCTTCTCCAGAAAGGAGGTTAATTTTTGTTTTTTATTTTATTTGTACTGGTGATAGTGATTTATTTATTTTTCATTTTTGAATAAGGAGGTAATCAGATGACACCAGAAGAGACAAGAAACTATCTTAAAAGCTATAGGAATATGCGCAATCGAGTGGAGTACATCAATAACAAGATGATTAATGTTAAATCAATCAGATATGATGATAGTCCGAGCGGTTCGTATTCAGAACCTAAGACTCAGAACGATTACATCATGATGAAGGATAAGTATATTGCTCAGATGTCTCTTATTCGTGAGGATATTGAGAAACTAGACAACATGAATCATCGTGATGCATTGTTTTATAAGTATGTCGAACTAATGAGTGATTATGATATAGCCGACTTGATGCAGTATTCAGTAGGAACGGTAAGACACTTCCTTTGTTCTGGTATCATCGAATTATCTGAAGTTATAAATGATAAAAATATAACAGAAAGTATAGAAAAGTCATGAAATCAAAACGCATTAGTAATATAAAGGTGCTAACATATAACATGTGGAAATAGTTTGATAGGGAACTATGATTTCAAGGCGCTTGTATAAGTGCCTTTTTATTTTGCCGGGAAGGAGAATAACAGATGAATGACATCAAGATAACGCAGAAGCCTATTGCTGATTTAATCCCTTATAGTCGCAATCCTAGAAGGAATGATGAAGCCGTTCCAATGGTGATGAACAGCATCAAGGAGTTTGGTTTTAAGGTTCCTATAGTGATTGATAAGAATAATATCATCGTATGCGGTCATACAAGGTTTAAAGCAGCGCTAAAGCTAGGACTTGAGACAGTTCCATGCATAGTAGCCGATGACCTCTCAGACGAGCAGATTAAGGCATTTAGACTAGCAGATAACAAGGTATCAGAGAAAGCTGAATGGGATTTTGAAATCCTAAGCGGTGAACTTGATGACATTATCAATATAGATATGGATTCATTTGGGTTTGAGGATGATGATTTTGAAGATTATGAATATTATGAAGACTATGAGCATGAAGAAAATCAACAAGAAACACAAAGAAGAGTTGAAAACATAGTTAATCTAGAGTATGGGCAGTTTGATGGCGAAGGAAAGTATGACATTCCTAAGCTGGAGCCTGTTACAGAACTGCCACCAATTTCCGAATGGATAGGATTCAATTATGTATTATCTGACAATGATCCAACAGGTAAGGCAGTTCACTTCTTCATTGATGACTATCAATTTGAAAGAATTTGGAATAATCCACAGCAGTATGTTGAAAAGTTAAGACAGTATGTCTGTGTCGCAACTCCTGACTTCTCTCCTTATGGAGATATGCCACTTGCTACACAGATTTTTAATATATACAGAAAAGCGTGGGTTGGTGCATTCTTGCAGTCTCAAGGTATAACAGTTATTCCGACAGTAAGAGCAAGTACAGACCCAAGAAGCATGGAGTTCTATCTGGACGGCATTCCTAAAAATAGTATTGTACTGATCAGCAACATGTGGACAAAAGACAAAGAGGCTAGAAAGTACTTTATTGAACATGAATATAAAAACATGATTGATAAGCTGCATCCTAGTAAAGTACTTGTTTATGGTAAATATATGGACGAATTAAAAGATGATGATGTGGAATACATAGAAACGTTTTCACAAGGAAGGTGGGGAAAATAATATGGCAAAAGGTTCTAGAGGTGGAAAAAGAGCAAAAAGAGCTTCTAATGCTAAATATCATGGTTTCAGCCTTACTGACAAAAATGGAACAAGACACTATAAGGTTATAAATGGAAAAGTACAAGATGCGATAGAGGGCGAAGGATTTGACGGTCTTTTTCGCTCAAAAGCGCACCATTTGCAGCCGATGTACGATAAGCTCGGAAGCGTTGACGCTATGATTAAGCAGGTGAACAAGATTGGAAAAGGTAAAGCTTCTGTTCTATCTGATAAAGCTATTGATAAAATGTACGAAGAACGTCGAAAAAAGCACGAAGAAGACGATAAACATTACAGTTCAAGAAACAGTAAAAAAGGCATAAATAAACACAGTTTATACTGGAATGCAATGTAACGTTTAATGAGAGGGGTGATGATAATGGCAAAAAGTGAGTTCGCAAACATGACACCAGAAGAAAGAAGAGAGAACGGCCGTAAAGGCGGACTTGCATCTGTCAAGGCAAGAAGAGAAAAGAAGGCAATGAAAGACAATCTTGCATCGCTTCTTTCCATGTCTCTCAAATCCGGTAAGATAGCTGATGTGGACACAATAAAGAACTTTGCTGCATTGAATGGCAAGAATGTGACTGTACAGGACGCAATACTCATTAAACAGGTTCAGAAGGCAATGAAGGGCGATACTAGGGCAGCAGAATTCATTAGAGATTTGAGTGGTAATAAGCCTGGCAGTAGTCTTGACATCAAGTCAAATGGACAGATAGTAATTATAGATGACATCGAATAGAGCAAAGCTTTCTGACATTATAGGCCCAGCGTTCTATGAACTTCATAAATATGTTAAGACCAACGCATATACACATTACTGGCTCAAAGGTGGACGTGGTTCCTTAAAATCTTCTTTCATTGGTACAGAAATTCCTTTAGGGATTATGAGAGATGCGAAACGTGGTGTAATGAGTAATGCCGTTGTTATCAGACGTGTAAAGGACACTTTAAGGGGTTCAGTCTATGAACAGATTAAATGGGGCATATTCATGCTTAAGGCTGAAGAAGATTGGGACATACCTGAATCTAAGTTACAGATGACATACAGGCCGACAGGACAACAGATAATATTCAAAGGTGCTGACAATCCTAAGAAGTTGAAATCTATCAAGGTGTTTGTCGGATATGTAAAATACGTATGGTATGAAGAATGCGACGAATTCGAAACATACGATAAGATAACCAATATCAATCAGTCACTTTTACGTGGTGGACATGAGTATTGTGTTTTTTATTCCTTCAACCCTCCTGAAAGCCAAAGAAATTGGTGCAATAGGCAGGTTCTAGTTAAGAGGGATGATACATATGTCTCTCATACAACTTACTTACAGGCGCCACCTCAGTGGCTGGGGGAGCAGTTTCTAATAGAAGCCAACCACATGAAGGAGACAAAGCCTGATAAGTATAAGCATGACTATCTAGGTGAGGTAACCGGTACAGGTAGTGAGGTTTTTACAAACCTTGATATACGAGAGATAACTGACGAGGAAATACAGGCATTTGATAGATTAAAAAACGGACTAGACTTTGGTTATGCTGGTGACCCATTGGCATATGTCAAAGCAAATTATGACAAGACGCGCAGGCGTCTTTTTATTTTTGGCGAAGTATATGGAACTAGACTATCAAATGCCAAGGCCGTGAAACTCATAAAAGAGATTAACCCGCTCAATAAGCTAGTAACTGCTGATTCAGCTGAACCAAGAACTATTAATGAATTCAAGTTATTAGGTCTCAATATCATCGGTGCAAAGAAAGGCGCTGACAGTGTGGACAATGGAATAAAGTTCCTTCAGGACCTAGACAAGATAATTATAGACCCTGTTAGATGCCCCAATGCTGCACGTGAATTCAATGACTATGAAATCGAAATGGATAGAGACGGCAACCTTAGAGGGGACTTCCCCGACAGAAACAACCACACTATAGATGCGGTTAGATATGCTATAGAAAATGAAATCCTTATGAAGAAGGCAAGAGCAGGAAAGAGGAGATTTTAAAAGATGTATTATACTTTCATGATTCCACGAGAAAAATTCGACGAGACAAACATAGACAGAAGCATGATCCTTCGTCTCATTAGCAAGCATTATAGTATTCGTGCTCCTGAGATATTGAAGAATGTCGGCTATTACTTTGGTAAGCATGCCATCATGAACAGGAAAAAGAAGTTCAAGAACCAGCCGAACAATAAGATCATGGTAAACCATGCTAAAGATATATCAGATACAGCAACAGGCTATTTTCTTTCAAACCCTATCACATTCAAGAAGAATACAGAAGACGGCAATATTGACAAGCTGACAGGTGCTTTTGTTGATGCTGAAACAGATGATACAGATTCATGTAATGCCATCAATATGTCACGTGCTGGTGTCGCTTATGAGTATGTTTACTTGTGTGAGCATGAAAGCAAGCTGATGACCAAGACACTTGACCCATTGTCAACATTCAAGGTTTTCGATTCCTCAATTGAACAGCATGAACTATTCAGCGTTTATTATTCGATTGAAAAAGATGATTCTACTGACAGGTTCAATATCATCGCGACAGTAACAACTGAGAACTATGTCACAAGAATCGGAATCACTTGCAATGAGGAATTCGAAAAAGGCGAGTTTTCAGAACTAGGTGAGCCTTACCCACATTTCTTAGGTGAGGACCCTATCATTGAGTATAGAAACAACATGGACTGCATTGGAGACTATGAACAGCAGATTTCTCTAATTGACGCATACAATACATTATGCTCTGACAGAATCAACGATAAGGAGCAGTTCATTGACGCAGTGCTTGTTGTCTATGGTGCTCTTTTAGGTGATGACGATGAAGAAGCAACAAAAGCACTCCAGGCTATCCGTAAGAACGGTGTTATGGAACTTCCTAGTGATGCACGCTCTGAATATCTAACTAGAACATTTGACGAGAATGCGGTGGAAACACTCAAGCGTTCAATAAAGGAAGATATCTATTCACTTTCTCATGTTCCTAATCTGACAGATGAAAACTTTGCTGGCAACAGTTCAGGCATTGCTATTCAATATAAGCTTCTAGCACTTGAGACCCTCACAAAGACAAAAGAGAGATATTACAAGAAAGGGCTTAAGAAGCGTATAAGAATGTTCTGTACTTACCTCAATCTAAAGGCAATTGCTGCTGATCAGTCAATGATTGAGCCTGTATTTACAAGAGGATTACCACAGAACCGTCTTGAATTATCACAGATTATTGCGAACCTTAAAGGCGTTGTTTCAACTAAGACACTTCTTGCACTGCTAGACTTTGTTTCAAATGTTGATGATGAAATGAAAGAAGTCAAAAAAGAACAACAGGAAGCACTTGAAACACAGAAGCAGTTATTTGATACCGAAAATCAGAATACTCCTCCAGAAGAAGAAACAGAGGAGCATGAGAACGATGATAATGATGATGACGAAGACAAGGAATAATAGTGCTCTGTTATGACTAACATCAAAAATATAAAGTACTGGGAGATGCGAGAAGCAAGGAACATGTACAAGGATATGCAGTTAGCTGAGGACTGCGCCAAAGAGTTGAGCGTAATCTATAGCAAGGCTGCAATCTACACTGCCAAGCAGATTGAGGGAATATTCAATAGATTCGCTTCAAAGCATCATCTAACAAGAGACGAGGCTATTAATCTTCTTTCAGAGGCTGACAGTAAAGATTTCGAAAAACTGCTTGAAGCATACAAGAATAAGACGGGTGCCCAAAAAAGAGAGGTACTGGCAGAATTGGAAGCCCCAGCATATAAGAATCGTATGAAGAGGCTAGATGATATTGATAAGTCAATAAACAGGTTAATCAATGCGGTTGCATCAAAAGAAAGAGATGCAATAGACAAGACAATGCGAAAGGTCTATGAAAGCAGTTATCACCATGCAGTATATGAAGCTGCAAGAATGAGTGGCCTAGATCTTCAGACAGGTCCCATTGATGAAGGCGCTCTTGAAACCATTCTGAAAAAGAAATGGTCAGGTCAGAACTATTCCGAAAGAGTATGGAACAATACTCAGAAGGTGGCCGATGCACTAAAAGAGGAGTTCATGATAGGAGCACTTACAGGAAAGACAGAGAAGGAAATGACCGACTCAATCAACGAACAGTTCCTATCAGGTAGAAATAAAGCTAGAAGACTTGTAAGAACCGAATCATCATACATTCACAATGAGGCGCACTTCCAGGCTTATAGGGATTACGGCATAGAGGAGTATAGATTTGTTGCAACACTAGACCTTAGAACGTCTCAAATTTGCCGTGAGAAGGACGGAAGTGTATACAGGGTGAATGATAAGAAGATAGGTGTAAACGCCCCTCCGATGCACCCATGGTGTCGTTCTACGACTATTATGAATCTTGATGATGAAACTATGCATAATCTAGAAAGATTTGCTAGAGACCCTGTCACAGGTGAAAGGATAAAGGTTCCAGCAGATGAGACTTATAAAGAGTGGTATCAGAGAATGGTTGAAAAGCATGGTGCAGATGCAATTAACACTGCTGAGAAATTAGTTGAGAATCGTTCTAGTGACAGGAAACAGCAAATAAAATACCTCGATTTGTTGGGTAAGCAAAATATACCTTTATCACTATCAGAATTTCAAAATTTGAAGTATAATGATAAAGAGAATTGGTTACTATTACAAAAATACAAGAGATCGCGTAGCTCAGGAAAATTATCAGCATTTTCAACATTTGAAGACTATAAGAAGTATCGTAAAATCATACAAGATGAAATTGTTGGGCGTACAACTAAGGATGGAGTTGTAATAAAATCGCAAAGTGACCATTTTATCGAAAGAGTATTAGGGACAACTGAAAAAGAAGGCCCTCAAAAGAATAAGAAACGTGAAGGTGTTGAAATAGAGGATGTTATTTCTGCATTAACTGACCCAGAAAAAATAACCGAAAAAGAAAATGGTAAACGTATAAGCAGAAAGTATATAGGTGAAAACGTAGAAGTTACACTTAACCCTGATACTGGAAATTTAATTCAAACAAACCCTAAGAAAAGAGAGTGAATTGTGATGTACAAATTATTGGATGAAGATGTGAAATTATTGAAAAAGTTGCTTCTTATGAAAGATTGGAACCCGGAAGATGGTTATTCAAAAGAATGTGTTATTGAATATGTTAATGCGAATAGAGAACTAAATAATGAAGAGATTAATCAGATTCGTAATTACGTATTAGACAAGAATCTTGAATATGGATTTGATGATAATGAAGAACCTAATGAACTAGGGTATGCAACTGAAGAATTAGGCGATAGACTGTTTTATGCTATGGATGATTAGTTAAATCCTTTAGTTGATAAAAAGACAATGTGAAAGGACTTGGAATATATGGCAAGAGATGATTATCATGTAATTGTTTATCAGATTCTATCCTACCTGTATATGCAGCTAAAGCAAGGGAAGGATATTGATGTATCACTCATAAGACATGACAGTAAATATCTGCAGATCAACAGAAAGTACTGGACTTATGTCATTGTGAATCTATTAAATGAGGGATATATCAGTGGGATAGTAATTGACCAGGATATAGACGAAAACATAGAAATATACAACCTTGATAAATGCGAGATTACACCAAAAGGAATAGAATACCTTACTGATAATTCAACTATTGAAAAAGCCAAGCGATTTATGAAAGACTTGAAAGATATACTACCGTTCGTATAAGCCGACTATCTAGTCGGTTTTTATTTTGCTCAATTTCAAGAAAGGAGAACCATATGGCTGAAGGATTGAAACCACATCATCACCAGTACTTTGAATATGACTGTAAAAGTCATTTTGACAGCCGTAGGCACGTCATTGTTAAGAAGGTGACATATATGTGCATGATATGCGGAAAACTCTCACACGAGACATATGAAGAGTACTGTCCGCCTCCCAAGGAAAGAAAACCTAAAGCATTGATGAAATACAGAAGCAGACAGAAGAGCGGTTGATGTTCTTCTTTTTTTCTGTTTGTCCATAACGTGCATATGACATTAAAAGGTGCATGGATATAACAGTCATACGGACTATAAACGGAGGAATTAAGTTATGGAATACATTAAGAATATGATGCCTTTGAACCTTCAGCTGTTTGCGGAAGAAGGGGAAGAGGGGGAAGATGATACAGGCGATGAAGGGAATCCCGATAATGCGCAGTCAGGTGAACCTGAAGATGGTAAAGCCAAAGTAACAACCCTCACAGAAGACGATGTGGACAGAATCGTCCAGAAGAGACTTGCCCGTGCAAGAAAGAAGTGGGATAAGGATCATACGGAAGCCGAAAGGCTTCAAAAGATGACAGATGATGAAAAGAAGCAGTATGAGGAAGATAAGAGAAAAGAAGATCTTGACAATAGAGAAGCAGCAATTACTCGTAGAGAACTGACTGCAGTTGCCAAGGAACAGCTTAATGCTGCAGGAGTTCCAGCAGACATGGCTGACTTTATTGACTACACTGATGCTGATTCCGTAAATGAATCTGTCAAGAGACTCTCTAAAGCATTCAAGGGAGCGGTTCAGCAGTCTGTTGATGAACGATTAAAAGGGAAAGCACCTTTAGGCAAGGCAAAAAACAATGTATTGACTGCTGAAGAAGAGAATGCAAGAAAGGCATTCGCGAATGCACTTAAATTTTAGAAAAGAGGTATAGAACATGGCAATTAACACATTAGAGTATTCAACTATTTTTCAGACTGAATTAGATAAACAGATGGAGCATCTCACTCTTACATCATGGATGGATGCCAATGCCGGACAGATTAAGTATGACGGTGGTGCAGAGGTAAAAATCCCTAAGATGTCATTAGTGGGCTTAGGTGACTATAACAGAGATGAAGGATATAAACAGGGTGCTGTTACTCTTGAATATGAAACATTCAAGATGACACAGGACCGTGGAAGAAAGTTCCTTCTTGATGCAATGGATGTAAACGAAACTAACTTTGTAGCTTCTGCTGGCACTGTCATGGGAGAATTCCAGCGTTTACATGTTGCCCCTGAAGTAGATGCTTACCGTATTTCTAAGGTTGTTTCTGATGTTACAACGAAGAAATCAGCCAACATCCTAACAACTGCATTGACTGAACAGAATATTCTTTCTGAATTAGAAAAGGCAGCGGATACTATCCGTGATAAAGGATATCAGGGCGATATCATCTGTCATATTACATATGACACTTTAAGATTATTAAAGGAAAAGATGGTAAACAGCAACCTTACATCAGGTAAATTAACTATTGGAAATATCACATTAGACATCTATAAGCTTGATGAAATCACATTCATTCCTACACCAAAGAACAGAATGTATTCAGCTATCAAGGTTGATGCTGGAGCAACAAAAGACGCAGGCGGTTATACAAAAGGTGAAACTGCTAAGGATGTAAACTTCTTAATGGCGCCAATTAATAGTGTTATCGGTGTTACTAAACAGGACAAGACAAGAGTATTTGACCCTGATACTAATCAGGATGCAAATGCTTGGCAGATTGACTATAGAAGATATCATGACTGCTGGGAAAAGGAAAACATGCTTGACCTAATCATTGCTAACGTCTCAGCTGATGCATAATGATCACTGTAAAAAGAATCAACGTTGAAAGGGCCATCCATGAGGATGACCTTCAGCGTTATCTTGACCAGGAATATCGTGTCATTGAAGACAAGAAGAATGATGAAGATACTCCTGTAGAAAACAATGAAGTGACGGACCTCAACGATATGACTGTTGACCAGTTAAAGACTATTGCAAAGGAAAAGGGCGTTAGCGGATATTCTAGTCTTGTTAAAAAGGAATTGGTCGCAGTTCTCACTAAGATGCAGGAGGAGTAATCTATGGATCTAGTTGAGATTGTTGCTGAAAGAACAGGAACGAGTCAGGAGCGTGCAAAAATCTATGTTGAAATGGCAAAACAGCGTGCTCTTGCACATACAAACCGCACTGTATACATCACTGCAATGGATTTCTGTGTGGCTGATCTAGCATGTGCCATGTACTTCAGAGAGGGCATGGTCGGAGAATCATCACATTCAGAAGGTGGCATCACATCTACTTTTCAGTCTTCCACTTATGAAGATATTCTCTCAACTATCAACAACTTAAGACTGATTCGTGCAGGAGGAATCGTTCACGAAAAGAAGCCGGAGGGGAACCAATGAGACTTTCAGCGCTTAAGAACTATCCTGTATATGAGCCTGTCATCGAAAAAGATGGTGAAGGTGTCACTACTGAAAAGTGGATCAAGAGAAAATCAATGCTTCTTGAAGTATGGCCTGCATCCGGTAAATTACAGGCTGAAATGTACGGGGAGAGACTGAACTACATTTTTAATATGATTCTTCCTAAGAATAAGGATGATGATTTCAGACCCACTGAAAAGTGGGGCGTGAATGTCTATAACCATTCAATCGATGAACCGGATTATAGGATCATCAGCATGAAGGAATATAACAGACACTATCTCTATGAACTGGAGAAGATTATTAAATGAGCCTCAATGGTGCTAATGAATTATTTAGAAAGCTTCGTGCTATAGATGCCGTTCTTGAGAATCCAGAACAGGTTCTTGGAAAGGCTGCGGAAACAATCAGAAGTGGTTGCGTTCTTGAATGTCCTGTAAATAATGGTGAATTAAGAAATTCCATTAAGACAAGAGTTGAAGGCGACAAGGGATATGTTTATACAAATAAGGCATATGCTCAATATGTCGAATTCGGAACAGGTCGAAAAGGTGCTGCAGACCATGCTGGAATATCTCCATATGCACATCCTTCTTATACTATGGAACCTTGGTGGATTCCTGAAGAGAAGTTATCAGAAGAAGCAATAAATAACTATCATTGGGTAGTTATCGAGGTTGATGGAAAGAGATATTACAGGTCGGATGGACAGCCTGCACAGCCATTCATGTATCAGGGAGCAAAGAAGACTGAAAAGAAAGCAGTGAAGGATGCTGATATTGTAATTAGCCAGTTAATTGAAAAGGATTAAAAGCATATGATCAACATTAAAGACAAAGTATATAAGGCTTTGACAGATGAAGGCCTTGAAGTTACTGACATCTATCCTAAGGACTGGGCTAAGCTTCCAGCCGTTCAGTATGTTGAGGAAGATAACAGCGTGGCAGAATGGACGGATGACAAGGAGCAGACATCACATGTCCTTTACAGAATCGAAATCTGGGATACTAAGAGTACATCAGGTACAGCCTTGAAAGTTGATAAGGCATTATCAGCAATGGGGCTAAAGAGAGTATCATGCAGAGATATTGATGATGCATCAGGACTTAGACACAAGAAAATGAGTTATGAAGCATATTATGATAGTGATTACATCTATCACGGTATGTAACTGATAAGGAGGAATTATATAATGCTAGCAAATGGCGCTAAATTATCTTATGACAAGACAAACAAGGGGACTTCTTTTACTGACCTTCCAGGGTTGAAGAAGATTCCTGACATGGGTGTTGAAAAAGAAAAGGTTGAAAATACTTCTCTTGATGATAAGACTAAAATCTATGAGTTAGGAATCGGTGACCCTGGAGACCTTGAATATACATTCAAGTATGACAACAGCAAAGCAACATCTTCATACAGATTAATGCGTGAACTTGAAGAATCAGGAGAAACCGCAATGTTCAAGGAAACATTGAAGGACGGCACTACAACTACATTCTCAGGACAGGTTACTGTTAAAAGAGCGGGCGGTGGTGTCAATGATGCTATTGAATTCACTGTTGCAATCGCATTACAGTCTGAGCTCATTATTGCTGACCCAGGAGAAGCAGTAGCGCATTCTGATGAAACTGCATCTGAAGCAGTAGCAGAATAGAAAGGAAGATATAGATAAATGGCAGAAAAAGCAAAAAGAAAACCGTTCATCCTTTGGAAGATTGGCGAAGAAGAATACAAATTAAAACTAACAACAGGAGAAATCTCAAGACTAGAGCAGATGTATGGTGGAAGTCTTATCAACCTTCTTAATACAGAAACAGGCATGACACCATTATGCACTATGCTGGACATCACACACGGTGGTCTTCAGAAATTCAACAGCAACATCGACAGAAGCGATGTGAATGATATGTTTGATAGATACATCGATGAAGGTGGCTCACAGACAGAGTTCCTTAGTGATATTCTTATTCCATTGTTCCAGGTATCAGGTTTTTTCTCTGGGGCTCTCGAAACGAAAATGGAAAAGGAAATGGCGGAAGCCAAGAAGAATCTCTAGAAGATATCCTGATTACAGATTACATATACAAGGCGGTCTATGATCCAGCGCTTGATGCTGGAGTAGACCCCTTTTCATTTTGGAATTATTCGTTAGATGAGCTATACGATATTATTTCAGCACATGAAAGAAAGAAAAAGGAAATGGTGCGACAGGAAGCGATATCTCTTCAGATACAGGCCCTTCAGATAAGGGATTGTATTTCTGCTGTCCTTAATGGCAAGGATGATTCATTCACTCCTACACAATTGTGGGACTTCTATCCTTCACTTTTCGAAGAAGATAGAAAAGAGTTTGAAAAAGAGAAGGAAAGAAAAGAGATTGCAAGCGCTAGATCTTCTCGTATTGCTTTCAGCAGAAGACATAATGAAGCACTAAGAAAAAGAAAGGCGGTGATGCAGAATGACGGTAGAGGAACTGCAGATAGTAATATCTGCACAGACGAAATCAGCGAAATCAGAACTGAACAGCGTGAAGAATGAAGTCACCGGCCTAAAGAATCATGTTGATAAGGTCACAGGATCAATTGGCAATTCATTCAAGAGTATCCGCAATATTGTGGCGGGTCTTGGTATTGCTTCTCTGATTAAATCAACAATATTAGGTAATGTTGATGCTGCAATCAAGAGAGTTGATACTCTTAGCAATTATAGCCGTGTGATGTCTAATCTAGGTGCTGGCAGTGTTCAAGCGAATGCATCTGTACAGAAACTAAGCAATAAGCTTATTGGGCTTCCAACAACCCTAGACGATGCATCAGGCGCAGTACAGAGATTCACATCAGTGAACAGTAATATCTCAAGATCAACAGATATGTTCCTTGCACTTAATAATGCTATTCTAGCCGGTGGTGCAAGCTCTGAGATACAGAAATCAGCACTTGAACAGTTGTCACAGTCATATGCCAAGGGTAAACCGGATATGTTCGAATGGCGTTCGGCAATGACTGCAATGCCTGCACAGATGAAACAGGTGGCTGAAGCAATGGGCTTTGTTAATGCTTCCGCACTAGGTGAGGCATTAAGAAATGGAAGGGTATCTATGGACCAGTTCATGGATACAATTATGAAGTTAAATACACAGGGCATTAACGGCTATCAGTCATTCGAGGAACAGGCAAGAAATGCAACAGGTGGAATTGCTACATCAATCGCTAATATGAGAACAGCCATTGTTAGAGGTATGTCAGATGTAATGAACACAATCGGACAGTCTAATATTGCTGGATTCTTTACCAATATTGCAAAGGCGATTAATTCATGCATCCCATATGTTGTTGCATTCACTAAAGTTGTGATGACTGCTGTCGGCTATCTGACGGCACTGTTTGGTGGCAAGTCAAAGAAGTTAAGTTCTTCCTTTGGTGGAGTGTCAAACAATGCTAAGAAGGCAGCAGGAAGCACAGGGGCACTTGCAAAGAACATGAACAGCGCTTCCAATAGTTCACAGAAGCTTTCTAAGGGAGCAAGCGGAACAGGAAGCGGATTGAAGAAGGCAGCAGGTAATGCTTCTAAACTCAAGAAGGAGTTGAATGGAGCACTTGCTGGATTCGATGCAATCAATAACATCAATTCAAGCAATAGTTCAAGTGATCCATCTTCTGGTGGCTCAGGCGGTTCGGGTGGTTCCGGAGGCATTGGCGATATAGGAAGCATAGGCGCTGATGCATTTGATGCAGGAAGTATGACTGCACCACTTGAAGAAGTAGACAAGCAGTTAGAAGAAATCAAGAAGAAGGTTGCTGAATTCTTCCAGCCTTTAAAGCAGTCATGGGATAAGTTTGGTGCGCCGATGATTGCGGCTGCAGTATATGCATTCAGTGGCATTAGAAGTCTCCTATCAGAAATAGGTAAGTCAATGTATACAGTGTGGGAAAACGGCACAGGTGCAAAGACTGTCGAACTGATATTGAAGATATTCACTAACATATTCAAGATAATTGGCAACATCTCTCAAGGATTAGCTGATGCATGGAATACTGCCGGTCTAGGTGATTCAATCATCCAGCATTTATGGAATATCTTTAACTCTATATTGAAGATCATCAATGAGATTCTGAAAATCGTGAGAGATATCACTAAGGCGATTGACTGGACCGTTGTACTAGGTGCAGTGAATGTGGTTCTTGGCATTATTGATGGGTTATTCTCTTTCATAGCAGATAATGTAGGCCTTATTCTTGGCGTTCTTTCTGCTATTGCTGGATTATCGTTGTTCTCAACTATTGCCGGAATTCTTGGCACTGTTGTTACACAGATACAGCTTGCAGTGGGAGTATTTTCAGGTTGGGCATCACTTGCAACTGCATTGAGCGGTGCGTTCGGAATTCTTCCACAGATATTCGCATCTATTGTAATGGCTATAAATCCTGTAAATGTCATCATTGGGGTAGTTATTGCTACAGTGGTAGACTTATGGCAGAAGAGCAAGAGCTTTAGAGATGATTTAGTAAGCATTCTAGGAAATATCGCCACTATTGTTCAGAAGGTATTTCTAAATATTGTGGCACCTGTCATCAGTACAGTAGCAGGCATCATTAAAGATTTTGTGAATATGGTGCTAAAACCACTGTGGAATGTATGGGAAACAGTTTTTAAGGATATTATGGGAATCGTCAGTGACTTATTAAAATTTGTAACACCGATTTTTAGTACAATTCTTGATATTTTAGGACCAATCTTCCAGTTATCACTTACACATCTTCAAGGCACATTTAGAATTGTGTTCGCAGCAATTGGAGGTATTATCCAGGGCGCCGGTGCAGTAATTCACGCTGTTGTTGATGGTATTAGAGGATTCTTTAATGGATTAGGAACTTGGATGGAAGTGACTTTTGGCTTCAAATGGAAGAATGTGTTTGAAGCGGTTAAGAATATCGTCAAGGCGTTCAGAGACTACATGGGACCAATCATCAGTTCTGTACAGGTTATTTTCATGGGTCTAGCTAACTTTATTGGTGGCGTGTTCTCAGGTAACTGGAAGAGGGCATGGCTTGGTGTTAAACAGATATTTGAGGGTATTGTTTCTGGATTAGGACACATCTTCAAGGCTCCATTGAATTTCATGATTGATGGAATCAACAAATTCTTAAGCGGTATCGGCAAGGTAAAGATTCCTGACTGGGTTCCTGGAGTCGGTGGAAAAGGATTCTCAATCCCTAAGATTCCTAGACTCGCAAAAGGTGGTATCGTAAGTGCATCCACTATCGCCAATATTGGTGAAGCAGGAACAGAAGCAGTAATACCATTACAGAGAAACACACAGGGACTTGATATGATTGCTGAAAAGATTTCAGAAAGATTATCACTTTTTCAAAATGACGGCACAGGTGCTACTTATGTAATTAAGTTAGTACTTGATGACGGCAGAGTAATCACTAAGATGGTGATTGATAATATCAAGGACTATGAAGCACGCACAGGCAAGCCTGTATTTGACTATTAGGAGGTGGAATAAATGGCAGATGAAGCAAAAATCAAGATAAACGGAACACTTGTTCCGACTCCTTCAGAGATTAGCGTAGAAATCAATGATCTAGATTCGGATAGTGTCAGACCTGTATCAACAGGCATATTAAGAAGAAATAGAATACGTTCTAACATGTTAAAAATCACATGTACATATAAGTTGAATACATTCACAGATGTAATGAATATTCTGAAGGTACTCACTCCGGCAGAGTTCACAGCAGAACTCTACATTCCTGATCATGGTATCAGAGGAACCAAGAAGATGTATGCTTCAAATAAGAAGTACAATTATAAGAGAGTGCAGTCTGGTCTAAAGGCAGATTCATTCTCTTTCTCTCTGATTGAGGTGTGATACTATGCTTATTAAATATGGAGAGACAAATTTAACGGACAGACTTCTTGATTATAAGATGTCTGTCTCTTTTGCTGACTGCCGTATGATAGGCAATGTGCCATCAATTGAACTGACAATGAAGTTCGATAACTATGACGGGATTCTTGACAATATCGACATCAGCAAGTACTGGGAAGTCAAAGAGAATGATGCATCTGATACAAGATACTTCAAGGTGTATGATCAGCCGGAGAAGTACACCAAGGAACTTACTCTCAAGATGTATGACAATAACTATTCTCTTGACAAGGCATACGATACTAGACTGTCTTATCCTGTCACTATAAAAGACCAGCTAGACGAGATTGAAAGTCTGACTGGTCTTTCTATTATTCGTGAAGGAATACCGCAGTACGTTCTTGATAAGAGCGTATCATGGTACGATAACACGATTGTAATAAGAGACTATCTCGGATGGATTGCGGAACTGTTTGCAGCAAATGTCTATGCAACAGGGGTTGATTCTATTAGGTTTGTTCCTATTGAAAAGACTGCCTTTGATGCTACACAGGATTTAACGGACTATGAGAAGAATGAGGTGTATACACTTACAAGAGTATATGCTGAAAATGGTCTCAATCCTCTTTCTAAAGGTGACGAGACAGGAAATACTCTGTTTATTGATTCAGCTAATCTATATGCAGATGAACAGAGCATTATAGACAGCATCTATGACAGACTTAAAGGATTGACTTTCAATCAGGTGAAGAATGTCACGATGATATCGATTGATAACCTTCTTCCTGGGGCTCTTGTCAACTATAACAGTAATGAATTCACTTTCTTTGTATCGGATCTAACTGTCAATTACAAGGGTGGACAGTTCTCTATGTCTACGGTTGACGGCAGTGTGACAACAAAGAATGAAGAAAAGACAGTGAATCGTGTATCTAATACAACACGAATCAGAAAGCTGCAGGTTAAACAGGACCAGGAATCCTTGAAACTAGATATAATCGCAAAGGAACAGGAAGGCATCAATGACAAGATGGCGCAATTAAGCCTGTCCAATGAGAAGATATCACTAAGGGTTTCAGAAGTTGAAGAAAAGGCAGGAGAAGCGATCAAACAGGCACAGGGTTCAGTTAAGAAGTTTGTTTGTGAGTATGCTTCTTCGAGCGATGGAACGATTCCACCAGAGACAGGATGGTCAGAGACTGCACCGACATGGCGTCCTGGATTCTATATATGGCAGAGAACAGCCACGACGATCAACAATACTGTCACATACAGTACTCCTGTATGTATTACGGGTGCAAAAGGTGAGGATTCTATATTGTTGTGTATAGAGTCATCAAATGGCACGACATTCAAGAACAGTGATGTGGCAACTATATTCACAGTAAATATCTATGTGGGTGGAGTTGTAATTGATAACTCTTCAAAATTGAGAGAAACATTTGGAGATAATGCATATCTGCAGTGGTTCATTAAAAGGCATGGAGAGACAGAATTCAGCAAGATTCCGTTAGATGATTCAAGACTCAACGATAACGGGTTCATGTTTACCATCTCAGCAAAAGACATTAAATTCAAGGCAGTATTCAACTGCGAGTTAAACATTTAGGAGGAAAATTATGGCAATTAAAGCGGTCAATCAGATTGACGTTATCGACTTAACCGATGGTTATTCGGTTGTATTAACTAATGACAACTATACATTCTTAGGAACTACTACTTCTGTAAACGGTACACAGACAACTACTACACAGGTAATGGCATTATGTGGTAGCGAACAGGTTCCATGTACTGTAGGAACTATCACATGTCCTACAGGAATTTCAGCAGTGTCTGACGGCAAGTCACCAATGCCAACGATCACTATCACTGCAACATCTGCATTAACTAAGAGTGGTACTGTCACTATTCCTATTGTTGTGAATGGTGATATCACAATCAACAAGACATTCAGTTACTCAATCGCATTTAAGGGGCAGACAGGTCAGAATGGTACAAGTGTTACCGTAAGTTCTACTTCTGTAACTTACCAGGTCGGTGCAAGTGGAACTACTAAGCCAACAGGTGAATGGAGCGCTACTGTTCCAAATGTACCAAATGGTCAGTTCCTTTGGACTAAGACAGTAGTTAAGTATTCTGATGGCAAATCAACAGAAGCCTACTCAGTCTCTTACAAGGGTACAAACGGCTCAAATGGTTCAAACGGTACAAGCGTTACTGTAAGTTCAACATCTGTAACATATCAGGCAGGCACAAGCGGTACTACTCCTCCAACAGGAACATGGAGTACAACAGTTCCTAATGTGGCAAACGGTCAGTATTTATGGACTAAGACAGTAGTCAACTATTCGGATGGTAAGCATACTGAATCATATTCAGTTTCCTACAAAGGCACAAACGGAATCAACGGAACAAATGGTAAGGATGCTATCACAATGGCAATCACTTCAAGCGGTGGAACAATCTTTAAAAATACCGCTATTGCTACAACTTTAACTGCTCATGTCTATAAGGGTGGGGTTGAAGTAACTGGCTCTGCTCTATCTGCATTAGGAACCATCAAGTGGTACAAGGATGGTGGAACTACTTCTGTAGCAACAGGGGCAATATATACAATCGGTGCCGGCGATATTACAAACAAGGCAACATTCAGCGCACAGCTAGAAGGATAATCATATGATTAAGGCATCGGCTAGCATGACCCTCGTGAGAGTCAATGATGGCGAGGACGGGCAGGAGATTCGCTCAATCACTCCGGAGTATTATCTATCAGATTCTGCAACGAAAATGCCCGACGCAAGCAGTAGCGGGTGGAAAAGCGTTCCCGATGACTACATTGACAAGCATTATTACTGGGTTAGGTCAAAAATATTATGGGATGATGGAACATATACAACGACCACCCCAGTGCTTGCAAATGACCTAAAGTCAATCATTGATGATTACGACAATAGAATAAATAACATGAACAATCAGCTGCAGCAGGCAACTAAGAATGCTTCTTCGTCTATAGAACAGACAAGGGCATCCATCTTACAGACAGTATCAGAGAATTATTACAGTGCCTCTGACGGTGCAAACCTTGCTTCTACTGTATCTACTATTCAGCAGACAACGGAAAGCATTCAGATGGGATTTGTAAAGAAAGAAGACTTTAGTTCTCTTTCTGATACTGTATCAAACAATCAGACTCAGCTGAACACTTATATCAGATTCAATGCAGAAGGCATAGAGATAGGTAAACAGGAATCTGAATTCAAGACAAAACAGACAAACAGCAAGTACTCTATTCTTCAGAACAATGATGAAGTAGCGTATTTTGCTAACAACAGAATGTATAACTCAAACATCGAAGTTTCTAGTTCCTTGAGGATTGGAAACTTCGGATTTATTGTTAACCGCGATGGATCATTAACATTTAAGAAAGTAGGTGGTGACTGATGGCAACATATGCAACATGCAGTGCTTCGTTTGGCGGTGGTAATGGTAATGTCACAATGACAATGACACGAACAGGTGTCAATGTTGACGGAAACTATGATTTATGGACTGCTACGCTGACAAAGTATTATAAGTGGAATATCAATTCAAATGCTACTAAATACGGCTCTATGTGGGCAAATGGTGTTCTCATTTGGTCAGGTGGTGTGACTATCGGAGGAAGTGGAACAAAGACACTTGCGACAGTTACTAATATTAGAATTCCTCATGACAGTAACGGTGGCAAGCATTTTGATTTCTCGTTCTCACAGGAATTGAAGGTAACCCTTTCGGGCAGCTATGTAGGCAGTGTATCTGCTTCGGGTGGTGTTGACTGCGATGTCATTCCTAGAGCAACAAAGCCTTACTGTTCGCCAGCATCAGTTTATTTTGGAAACAGTGTAACAATCAAGACCCCTAGAGCATCATCTGATTTCGGACATGTAATATCGTACAGTTATTATGATACGAATGTACAGATTGCTGCTAATCAGTGGAATGATGAATTCAAGTGGACAGTACCGACTTCACTGATCAACAAGATGACTAACACGTCATATTCATATATGACATTCAAGGTAGATACATACAATCGTGCCGGAAAGTACATCGGTACTAACTACTGCCGATTGGATTTAGTACTTCCATCGGGCTATGAGCCAACTGTCACAGGCATCACATACACAAATGAAGATGCTGCAATTGCAAAAAGATTCGGAGCATCAACAATTATACAGGGTGTTTCGAAAGTCAAATGCAATGTATCTACCTCAACAAAGAATGGTGCTACAATCACGTACTACCAAAATGAAATTGACGGACAGAGTATACCTGGCCCAAACAGTTTCTTTACGACACAGCCACTCAAGTCTTCTGGTACAGTTGTTCTTAAATCAACGGTTACAGATTCGAGAGGACAGAAGGCTACACTCTCAAAGAATATCAGTGTCACACAGTGGTGGTCACCGGCTGTTAAGAATGTCAGCGCACAGCGTTGGAATGTATCATCAAACAAGGCTGATGATGACGGCACGGCGGTTAAGATTACTTATTCATTTTCAATCGCACCTGTTGCAAATAAAAATGATAAGACTGTCATGATCCAGTACAAAAACGGTGAAACGTGGACTACTCTTGCAACTTATACAGATTCATACAGTGGCGAGAACAAGGTATATATATCATCTGCTGGCAAGTTCAATACAGACAATGCCTATTCCTTCAGAGTGCTTGTGAAGGATTACTTTACGACAGATGGTGTTGCATCTTATGCTGCTATCGCTCCTTCGTTCAAACTGCTTGATTTCTCTGCTGACGGCAGAGGGATAGGAGTAGGGTGCAAGGCAGAGAGTGGTAAGTTAAAGGTGGATATGCCTCTTGAAGCGCAGTCATACAACGGCTATGCATTCGATTTTGACACTGAAAATCAGATTGATACATGGATTCTTGTTCTTAAGGATGGAAAAATACAGCATAAGTATATTGGTTGGTCTGATTGGATTTCTTGTGGACCTAATGCATGTGGTATCACACTGAAATACCGATATAACGACGGATTGAAACTCTGCGAACTGAACTGGAATGGTGTAGTAAATGCTCCAATTGGAGGGAATACGTCGGGATACATGTGGACAGGATTTCCTGCTGATAAGAAACCAAAAGGCAATATTTTCATTCCTGTACCAAACTCTGCTGCAGAAGCTGGGCTAGTCATCAGATATTACCCTGTAACCAACGATATAACAAAAGGCAATTTTACTTTGACTTCGTTAAAGAATAATGTAAACGACGCTTACATTTGTGGCACATTTATTTACTCATATGCTTAAAAAGGAGAAGAAAATATGAAATTATATGATACATCATTAAAATACATGGATACGATTAACGCTATTGGAGGCACTATTGTAGCAGTATTGACTGCTGCATTAGGCACACACTGGTTTTTATTCGTAGGATTTTTAACATTAAACATCATCGACTACATCACAGGAATTAGAAAGTCTAGATTAACAGGCAAAGAAAATTCCGCTAAAGGAGTCAGAGGTGTATGGAAAAAGTTAGGTTACTGGCTCATGGTGCTAGTAGCATTTCTTGCATCTGCTATTTTCATTGAGATTGGACAGACAATCAATGTTGATCTAACAATTACTACTTATGTTGGATGGTTTACGCTAGCGTCTTTAATCATTAATGAACTTAGAAGCATTATCGAGAACTTCGTGGAAGCCGGAGACAACGTACCATCCGTACTAACTAAAGGACTAGAAGTTGCTGAAAACGCAATTAACAAAGGAGAATAATTATGGGAACAGCTGAATTTCTAAATATCGCTATTGAAGCGGTGCTCGATTATGTAGGAGAACCACATAACTATGGTGTATATGTGGTTTGGACATGTAAGACATTACAAAACAACAAGGCATTATTATCAACTACACTTTCAGATGGCATGTATTTTGAGGCTACTTATAACGGAGATAAGAAAGAGTTATATCTAGATGCCTACAAGAAAGAAAAGAATGTATGCATTAATGTGGAGGATTAAATAATGGAATTACAAGACACTGTAGAACTTATGAACAGCTCTGATTATAAGGATAGATTTAAGGCAGAATACTGGCAGGCTAAAATCAGATATGACAAATTAGATGATATGACTGTCAAATACGAAGCACGTACTTTGACATTCATTCCTAGATGTTCGCTTGAGTTACTCAAGGAGCAAAAGAAGCATTTAGGAAATTATATTCGCACTCTTAAGATTAGAGCGGAAATCGAAGGAATTGAATTATAAGAAAGAAGGTATAAAGTATGAGTAAAAACGCAAACACTATTTTAGATATCGCACGTGGATGGATTGGAAGAAAGGAATCAAATGGCTCACATCATGAAATTATTGATGTGTACAATAATCACAAACCACTCGCAAGAGGATATAAGGTTAAGTACACTGACAGCTGGTGTGCTACATTTGTTTCAGCATGTGCAATTAAAGCCAATTACACTGACATCATTCCTTTAGAATGTTCTTGTAATAAGATGATTGAAAAGTTTAAGAACATGGGTCGCTGGACTGAAGACGATGGACACGTGCCACACCTAGGAGATGTGATCTTTTATGACTGGCAGGACAGCGGTAAAGGTGACTGCAAAGGAACATCAGAACATGTTGGATATGTAGAAAAAGTTGCAAATGGAAAAATTACTGTAATTGAAGGCAATAAGAGTGATTCCGTCTCTAGAAGGGTGCTAAATGTAAATGGCAGATACATTCGTGGTTTTGGATGCCCGGCGTATAACAACACTACTGCACCAACTACAGTACCAACTGCACCATCTAAACCACAGAGTAATACATCTAACGCTCTAGGCACTTATATGATTACTGCTAGTGATTTAAGTGTCAGAACAGGACCGGGTGCAGGATATAGAAGAAAAACATACAATGAATTAACTAAGAACGCTAAGGCTCACGATTACGACAAGGACGGCTGTCTAAATTATGGCACTCGTGTCACTGTATCTCAATTCGATGGAGATTGGGCAAAGATTCCTAGTGGATGGGTTGCTAGAAAGTATTTGAAAAAAGTCTAATTCTACTTTTATTATGAGTTTATTCATAAAGATGTTGACTAAACTCGACTTAATTTCGACTAAATCTCGACTACACAACAATTTATATTCATAAGAAAAGACCAGGGCTATTTGCTCTGGTCCTTTTTTGCGTTTTCAATAACTGCTTCCATTGTTTTTCTTATAACTTCAGATTGTTTGATTCCTAATTTATTGCAAGCATCTCTAAATTCTTCTACAAATTCGCTAGGATATGAACAACTGAGTTTTTTAATATTGGCTTTTGCATATTTTTTTTGTGCCTTATATTTATCACCCATGATAACAACTCCTTTATTTGATTAGTATTGATATTAATGTGAGAATGATGTTAATTGAAAGTAATACGATAACAATCATTTTTCCTTTTTCTGTCATAAACATTGACTCCTTTACATTTAGATATATAATGGAATTAAGGAAGGGCCGAAGCCCACTCCTTAATTATAGTACTATACTAATGATAGTTAGCACTATTTGAATCAAAGCTAGAAAAATCATTATCTTGTCGGCTAAACAGATTTTTTGATTTCTAGCTTTTTTCTTTTTGCTCATTTCTATCACCTCCTTACATATATATTATACCATATACGGACGTATATGTAAAGCGTTATATTGATAATATACATAAATTTTATATAATAATTGATGATATCCTTTTCTAACGCTCATTTTGAGTGTTAGAACTTATCAGAAAATAAAAAAATGGCTTATTAAGCCATAAAATCAGAATCATAAGTGAGCGTTAAATGAGTGTTAGAATGAGCGTTATAATATATGATGCGCCACTATGTAGGTGCTAAACTAGTAACGAATCAGTAACAAGGGGCAAAAAGTCTAGGAAACAAGCCAATTTTAACATCATATATAAATGTTTCATAATAAATATAACCCCTTTCATTGGAAGATAAGTTAATTATATCTATTATTTAAGAAAAAATTAAGGTGAAAGTACACAAATAATACACTTTTCTTTGTTAAGATAGTGCAATAGATGAGGAGTGGTGGATATGAATGAATTAAAAGGCCTCTCACAACAAGAGGTACAAGAAAGAATAGAACAAGGACAAGTGAATTATACAGGTCAGTCTATTTCTAAAACTAAAAAGGAAATTGTGAAGCAGCATACTCTTACATATTTCAACTTTCTAAATATATTTTTAGCTGTTTTGATTGTGATTTCAGGACAGCTGCAGAACTTAACTTTTATTGGAGTTATGGTAGCTAATACAATATTAGGTATCATTCAGGAATTCAAGGTTAAGAAAACTATTGATAAGCTAAGTGTTGTGACTGTAGAGAAAGTAAAAACATTACGTGATGGGACTTTGATAGATGTTCCTGTAGAAGAACTTGTTATGGATGATATTATTTTCTTGACAGCTGGCAATCAGATTGGCACAGACTGCCAGGTTGTAGAAAATCATGCATTAGAAATCAATGAATCTCTTTTGACTGGGGAATCAGTGCCTGTTAAAAAGAAGGAGAACGATGAAATCTATGCAGGAACCTTCGTTGTGGCAGGAAGTGGTTATGCAAAAGTAATCCG
>ENA-OPCL01000337-OPCL01000337.1-human-gut-metagenome-genome-assembly--contig:-NODE-337-length-41450-cov-3.566397_pt1 | contig 41450 bp, 31 predicted proteins | sample MGYA00241251_ERZ501482 | MGnify/ENA primary metagenome ERZ501482 (study PRJEB25962, sample SAMEA2042581) | human gut metagenome | biome: human gut; feature: human-associated habitat; material: faeces... | reverse complement strand
TTTAAACAAATTATTAATCAGAATTCTGTTGCATTTGCAAGTTGAATTCAGCAAAGATAGTGCAAGGTGAGCGAAAAACATTCAAGCTTGCTTGAAAATGTTTTGCCATAATGCGACCAAGAAAGTGCAAACTGAATTTGACAAACACCGTCTGTCAAACTACCATACTTGCCATAAATTAGAATAAGACCATCCCTCGTTAGCAGACTGATAATTATCTCTAATGGGCTCGAACGACCTGGAGTCCGAAGCCCATAAATTATGAATTGATGAATTTATCATTATCTAAATCTATTTATTAAGTGACGTTTCATCACAACAAACCTCCTTTTAGGCACGACCACACCTCAATTCATCACCACATTATTCCAAAAGGATTCATTGCCACATAACTTTAAAACAAAAAAACGTATGCCTATTCCTTTATTCATAGCCATCATTGTTTTAGCTAATGCTTTTTTAATCTATGAAATATTCAACGATGACAGCTCAGATAAATATCTTACAATACTTGCCGTTGTCTCTTTTGACATTATGTTCGTTCTTTTCCTTCTTTCGGAATACGATATAATCACTCTTCCGCCCAATTTTTTTGCCGGAGACAACGGAACAGACATGAATTTCCAAAGCGTGTAGCCACCGCTCTAACTGTCTATCTTTGTTCTTTCGGTTTACGGTCAAAGTATGGACTTTTCGACGAGGCACTGAGTGCGATGCTATGGTCTGCGAGCATCCAGGAAGCCACGGCAACATTTCCGACGCCCAACCAGCAGAAAACAGCACACGGGTGTCAATCCGGAGATCGGCTGCCACGGAGCAGGCAGAGCCTATGGCGATGCCCACATCGATGGAATTGAGGGCACACGGATTCTGCGCTGGATTCTGCACACAGGCTGAATAACCGCAATAACCGCAATTAAGGCCCTGCGTGTGACGGCGCGTGCCAATGAGTATCACTGCCTCGCCCTGAAGAATATTGTCTGCGTCGCGAAGCAGGAATTTGAAGCCAGTCTCCTCGCTGCGTCGGCGCATAGCCTCCGCCAGTTTCTCCAAATCCTCGCGCTCCTCTACAAGTGCTATCTCAATGATGTCCACACCCTTTGCCTTGGGAGCGGTGCGGGCAGCCGTCATCATACGGTGTGCCGCCTCAACCACCGACTGGTGGCGTAAATCGCGTTCGTTGATAATCATATTGCGTTGTTTTTGGGTTTAATTTTTGCAAAAAGTGTGTCGATACGGTCGTTCACACGCAGCAGGCGGAACAGACGGTCGCGCACGGAATCGATGGCTATGCAGGCAAAGAAAATGCCCAGCGTCGACGCCACAAGCATAGGCACAAACGCCCATGAGTGAAGCCACGAATGCACGTCGAGCCAGTCGTGCCACAACAGGCGGCGCACGTAGATGTTGTCGTGGATAAGATACACGCCAAACGTCAACGGCGCTATGCGCACCAGGAAGCGCACCAGCCACGTGTCGGGCGCCTTATAGCGCGCTGTCCAGAGAAACAGCATCAGTGCAGCGATGAAAAGAATGCCGTTGTTGTCGTGATAGTCAGCCATCATCGGCGACGACCACACCCCGTAGTGCACGAACGTTTTCACAAGGAATATCGCAGCCAGCACTATCGCCACAAGGAAATACAGTTTGCCGAAATGGTTTACGCCTTCATGGTTGAAATGCAGTCTGATGTAGCCACCCACATAAAACAGGAATACGAACCACAGCAGCGAATTGTTGCCACTCATCTGGTCGCCGAGAAGAAAATCGAAATTGATTACCGCCATCACTCCGAGCATCACAAGATACTGCCGGCGTGTCAACGCCTGAGCAACGATGGCGAGGAACGGAGCCAATGCCACAAGCGCCACATAGCGGGTGCCAAACCAATAGCGGTTGAAATATATCGGCATAAGCGACTTCCCGAAATCGTCCCATCCAAGACGCAGATTTGAGCAAAGCAGGAAGACGAAGAACAACAGCACCGAATAAAAGACTATCGGCGCCCACGTCTTCGGTATCTTTTCCCACTTTGGAGATGTCTGATGTATGATGAAATAACCCGTTATCAGGATATAGCAATTGGTCGACACTTTCGCAAGGCAACCTATCATCTCCATCGAGCAAAGGTTGAAAAGCGACGGGATGTCGGAAGTGATGCCGTCGGGCTTCTGCCCCACTCCGTGCATCAGGAAATGCCACACGACGATGAGAAACATCGCCACCACCCTCAATATCTCAAAACTCGGATTCCTTTTTTTTGCCATTATTTATTTTTATCTTTTTCGTTCATTAGGATTCACATATTGCCCATGCCGCACAGTGTGTCTGCCATACTGGATGGCAAATCCCGGGCAATGGTGCAAACAGCGCAGACACAATGTGCATTGCGACTTGACCCACACAGGCTTGCCGTCGCGCATCTCTATCGCCAACGACGGGCATCGGTCGGCACAAAGTCCGCAACCGGCACAACGGTCTGCCATCAAATGGAAATGCCGCGTCTGCCGCTGTCTACCGTAGGTGGCATGATAAACACCAGCAATCACATGCGGCATTCTCATTCTCTCTGTGTTTCCGCCCCTGCAGGCCACAATTCTGCCTATCGCTGCGTCTATCTCCTTTTCGGCCGACGCCTCGCGACGGCGGCACTTCTCCTTGTCGGTCAGATTGAACAAAGGAGTCCACGTGTCCACCATACGCACCGACAGACCGGCATCGACAGCCACACCTTTATCCAGCAACGTTTTGCGAGCCATCCAACCAGTCTGTCCGGTCGACGTACCGTAGGTGGCGACGGTATAGACAAAGCAACGCCCCGCATCCGCAAGTGTCAACGCTTCGAAAAACTCCGCCACAATCGCCGGCAAGCCCCAGAAATGCACTGGAAACACAAAGCCCACACGACGCTCCTTCGAGGCGTCGAAATCAAAACGGCGGTGTGCCACACATTCCGCAATCGAAGACACCCCGTCGCCTGTCGCAGCGGCTATGCGGCGCGCCACATACTCGCTGTTGCCAGTTCCTGAGAAATAGAATATCATTAATCTACGCCTATTTTTTTGCAAATATACGCATAAAGACGTAACTTTACACTAAAGATTTTGCATTATGGTAAAGAAGACATTTGAAGTTACCGATATGAGTTGCGTGGTCTGCGCCAGCAATGTGGAGCGCACCGTGCAGGCCCTGAAAGGCGTCGGCATCGCGAAAGTGAATTTCGCCGCCAACGAATTGACAGTGCATTTCGATCCAAGAATAATCAACATACAGCAAATAAAGGCCGCCGTGGAGGCTGCCGGCTACGGCCTTGTGACCGACGGCGACATCGACGAGGAAGAATTGCGCCGCGAAAAGTATCGAAACCACATCATCCGACTTGCGGCGGCATGGGCAACAGCCATAGCCGTTATGTCGATTTCGATGACATCGCTCGGCACACAAGCCACATGGCAATGGGCAACAGCCATAATTGCAACCGTATCGCTCGCCTACTGCGGACGGCGATTCTACGAAAGGGCTTGGCTGATGGTCAAGCAACGCTCGGCAAATATGGACACGCTCGTTGCTCTCAGCACAGCATCGGCATGGGTGTTCAGCATATTCCAGATAGCGTTTCCCGACTTTGCCGCCAAGCACGGTATGGGAAACCACGTATATTTCGACTCCGCGACGATGATTGTGGCGTTTGTGCTGACAGGGCGGTTGCTCGAGGAAAAGGCCAAAAACAGCACATCGTCTGCCATCCGCTCGCTTATCGACTTGCAACCATCCAACGCAACCGTGCTCGACGACTGCGGAGGCTCGCGCCTTGTCGACATCAAAGACATACACGCCGGCGACATCGTCCTCGTGAAGCCGGGCGGTAGAATCCCTGTCGACGGAACGGTGAGTCAAGGCGACACCTATGTTGACGAGAGTATGCTGACAGGCGAACCTATGCAGGTGGCAAAACATAAAGGCGACAAGGTGTTTGCCGGAACAATCAACAAGAACGGCGCCATCACCGTCTGCGTCACTGCCGACGCCGACACCACCCTGCTGGCACGCATTGTCGATTCCGTGCGCGACGCTCAGGGCAGCAAGGCTCCCGTGCAAAGAGTAGCCGACGTGATAAGCCGTTATTTCACCTATGTGGTGGTCACCTTTGCCGCAATCACTCTTATAGGATGGATTATCGCAGGAGGAAGTGTGGCGACAGCCGTAATCTGCGCGGTGTCGGTGCTTGTAATCGCATGCCCGTGCGCTCTCGGACTCGCCACGCCAACAGCCATCACCGTGGGTATCGGCAAAGCCGCCGAGCATCACATTCTCATCAAAGACGCAACCGCCCTTGAACGCATCTGCAAGGCTACCGACATCGTGCTCGACAAAACCGGCACCATAACCGAAGGCAAACCGATTGTGGTTTCAGCAAAGATTTCAGCCGACGCCACCGACGAGGATCTCGGGGTGATGCTCGCCGCCGAAAAGCAGTCGGAACATCCACTTGCCGGTGTGCTTGTGGCTTCGCTCGAAGACCGCGGCATCACGCCTTCCAATACCGACAAATTCGCAGCAATCGTGGGAAAAGGTGTGGAAGCTCACCACAACGGACAGTTCTACTGGGTGGGAAGCGAGCTGATGGCACACGAACGCAACGTTAAGAATTCCGACATAAAAGCCAACGCCCACGGCGGCACAACTATCTATTTCGGCTGTGGCAACCGCCTGCTCGCGGTGTTTGTGCTTGCCGATATGGTCAAGGAAACTTCCGCGCCGGCAATCGCCTCGCTGAAACGGCTCGGTCTGAGGGTGTATATGCTCACTGGCGACAACAACGCCTCTGCCGCAAGAGTGGCCGAGGAAGTGGGTGCTACTGGCTTCAAGGCCGAGATGCTGCCCGCCGACAAGGAAAAATATATCCTCGACATGCAACACCGCGGACGCATCGTGGCAATGGCAGGCGACGGCATCAACGACTCCTCTGCGTTGGCACGTGCCGATGTATCGATAGCCATGGGCAACGGAACCGACATTGCAATTGAGACAGCGATGGTGACCCTGCCAACGTCCGACCTGCAGATGCTGCCGCGCGTTGTGCGTCTGTCGAAGAAAACGATGCGCATCGTGCATCAGAACCTTTTCTGGGCATTCATCTACAACATTATCGGGCTGCCGGTTGCCGCCGGACTGTTCGGTGTAATGCTCGACCCTATGTGGGCAAGCGCCGCAATGGCGGTAAGTTCGGTGACGGTGGTGTTCAACAGTCTGCGTCTTAAATTGGTGAAAGTAAAATAATAATGCCATGAAACGTGCGATTGCAACATTGGCAATGCTGCTGTGCATGGTTTCGCTCCAGGCACAGACGCTACTCATCTATGGCGGCAGCGACCATGATGTGTTTCTCGGAAAGCTGAACGCCGACTGCTACGACAGCGAGTCGATATGGAATGAATACGGAACCTACGGAAGCAAATACAGCAGCAAGTCGATATGGAACGAATACGGGATCTACGGGAGTGAGTACAGCAGTTACTCGCCTTGGAACGAGTATGCCTCAACGCCTCCGGTAGTTGTCGACTCGCGCGGCAATTTCTATGGCTATCTGACAGCAAACGAATTCATCTCCCAACGCTACTCCTCAAGATTGGTCGATTTCATATGCCGCCACTACAAGCAAATACGCGACGACCTGAGCAGTTGGTACAACGAACTGTTCTGACCCCTCGCCTACCACCGCTAAAAAACAGGTGTGCCGTTTCTTCGTTAGAAACATCACGGTGGCAATGAATGGAACTCGTTGATTGACAAAGATTATGGAATATTTCTTTTGCCAATCGGAACCTTTTGACAAAGGAGCAAGCACGTTCCCACACAAGCATCAGGGGCACGCCGCCTTAGCAATGGCGTGCCCCTGACGTTATTCGTGAATGGCTGTTGATGCGGAGCTAAAACTCGCGTTTAGAATACTTTAGTGTATGATGGAAGTCTATTCTTTATTATATGTATTTCGTTTGTGAAATACTTTTTTATCTGCGTATTTTGACATAACTTTGTTTTCCAAAAAGTAACATTTCTAACGAAGAAACCTCACAGATGACGAAACCGATTGACAATAAGAACGATAGACTATCCATCCTGTCGCATTACGCTCACAATTACGGAAGCATACACTGCAAACCGTTTGATAAAGCAGCATCAGTCCATCTTCCCCCACTCGCAGCTGACAGCGACATTGCAGCAGAACCATTACAAGACTCTCTGTTCAACGATTTCTTTTCTGTCCCGTTTCTCCCAACCGAAAAGCCTAAGTTTACGTTTATCGACCTATTCGCAGGAATTGGAGGCTTCCGAATGGCAATGCAACGACTCGGAGGCAAATGCGTTTTCTCTTCAGAATGGGACGAGCAAGCAAAGCGTACATATTTCGCCAACTATGGTGAATATCCATTCGGCGACATCACAAAAGAAGAAACAAAGGCATTCATCCCCGACGATTTCGACATTTTGTGCGCAGGATTTCCATGTCAAGCCTTTTCGCTGGCTGGCAAACGGCTCGGTTTTGAGGAAACCCGAGGCACTTTGTTTTTTGATGTAGCCGAAATTCTACGAAGGAAACGCCCAAAAGCTTTTTTTCTGGAAAACGTAAAAGGTCTGTTAATCCACGATAAAGGACACACTATTGAAACAATACTCAACGTATTGCGAAATGATTTGGACTATTACGTTCCCGACCCCCAGATTGTAAATGCAATGCATTTCGGAGTACCGCAACATAGGGAACGCGTCTATATTGTAGGCTTCAGAAAAGACCAATGCACCGATGGCTTCTCATACCCTCAACCAACCGACAACAGCAAAACATTCGCAGACATAAAAGAAGAAAAAGAAGTGTCTGTAAAGTATTATCTGTCAACCCAGTACATCAAAACCCTAATTGCTCACAAAGAGCGCCATTCCGCCAAAGGAAACGGATTTGGATATGAAATCATTGCTGACAATCAGGTGGCAAACGCCATTGTAGTCGGCGGTATGGGACGGGAGCGAAACCTCGTCATCGACAATCGTCTGACAAATTTTACTCCGATAACAAAAATCAAAGGCGAAGTAAACCGCGATGGAATCCGACGCATGACACCGCGCGAATGGGCGCGGCTGCAAGGATTTCCCGACAATTTTATAATCTGCGTTGCCGACGCGTCGGCATATAAGCAATTCGGCAACTCCGTTGCCGTTCCAGCAATACAAGCCACTGCTTCGGAGATTATCAAGCACATAGTCACAACCAAAAGCAAACGTTATGGAACTAAGAGGTAACCGTGGCGAATGGAGTGAGCTATACGCTCTTCTGAAATTGCTTGCCGACGGACGACTGTATTGTGGAGACGCCAGCCAGAATCGACAGGATGACCGTTTTTTCCCAATTCTTAAAATTTTCAGAAACGACCAAATCGACCGTACCGCATATACTGTAAATGCCGCAAAAAAAGAAATCCTTGTGTCGAGAACCAACGATTGCACCATCGACGTTTCCCAAGAAGAAATGCAAACAAAGGCACATTCCATTTTAAATGCCATAAAAACGCATACCGGCACATTTGACATTCCTGAGATACACAATTTTCTTGAACGGATTGACTGCAAAACAATCAAAGCCAAGTCGACCGACAAGGCCGACATAAGAATTGTTATCCACGACCTCAACACTGGCTCAAAGCCAGAATTAGGCTACAGCATCAAATCTAAATTAGGCGGTAATTCGACCTTGATAAACGCCAACAAAGACAGCACCAACTTCATTTATCAAGTAATCAATGTCGACCATTCTCAAATGTCGGAATTCAACAAGTTAGGCAAGTTCGGGGCAAAATTCAATTACTTAGAAGAAATCGGGGCAAAACTGTCGTTTATAGGCACTGCCCGAAAGGAGACCCACAATAATCTGACACTCCTTGACTTGGGATTGGAGCGAATCCTTGCCGATGAATTGCTCTTATACTATAGCACCAATCTGTCATCACTTGAAGAGATTACCCGTCAAGAAACAAATGACGACCCATTGATATTGACACAGAACACCACGCAGCCAATGTATGAATACAAAATCAAGCAATTCTTGCTCGCTTTCGCTCTCGGAATGACATGTTCAACGCCGTGGCATGGCACATTCAACGCCAATGGAGGCTACATCGTAATCAAGGAAGACGGCGACATTATTTGCTATCATTTTTTCGACCGCAATGATTTGGAAAACTACCTTTTCTACAACACCAAATTCGACACCCCAAGCACAAGTCGCCACCTTTTCGGAAAAATTTACGAACAGGGTGGTCACTTTTTCATCAAACTGAATCTGCAGGTTAGATTCAAATAATCTTCACGCCTCCGCCGGTGTAGCGGTTGCCCACGCCTATGCCAAAGAGGGCGAAGTCGTAGAGTACGGGGTCGTCGGGACGGAGTGTGCGCAAAAGTGCCGTCAGTTGCTCCACAGCTTTGCGGTCGTTGCCACGCCGCTGCAGCAGACCGAGGGCGCGAGCCGTGTTGCCCACATGCACATCGAGCGGGATAAACAGTTGCGACGGTTTAATGCTTGTCCACACCCCCATATCCACAATACCGTCGCGGCGCACAAGCCATCGCAACGCCATATTGATGCGTTTCAGAGCAGTGGTGTCGAGTCCAGTGGGGAGACAACGACTGTTGACAGCCCCGTCGTTGGCTGCGGCAAACTCATGCGACATCAGTCTGACAAGTTCCCACGAAGGATACTGGCTGTCGCCCACCCCGTTGGCTGCGGCAAATGCATCGACCGACGGATAGCGGTCATAGATGCGACGCAACCCGCGTAGATAGTATGCAAAATCATCGCTGAAGAATGTGCGGTGAATATTGAACCGTTCGCCAAGATCGTCATAACCGCAATCCATCACATAGCGATATGGCTGAAAGTCCATCAGCCGCAGCATTTTGTTGCAGTTGCTGCAAATCATCTTGCGGTTGCCCCATGCGATGGTTGCCGACAAAAACGCGGCTATCTCAATGTCGGGCAACGCTGAGAACTGACGTGGAAACTGTACCGGATCGGCAGCCACAAATTCCGGTGCGTTTATGCGCCGAGCCTCTGCCTCAAGAAGCTCAGCCACTTCGGGCAATATCATCATTTCGGAAGCCATTTGCTCAATTCCTCCTCTGTTATGCCACACCGCGCGGCATAGTCGCGGCGTTGGTCGGGCGCAATGGCGCCAATCATAAAATAGTGCGACGCAGGATGCGCAATCATCAATCCGCTCACGCTCGATGCCGGACTCATAGCTCCATTTGGCGTCACAGCGATTCCTACATTCGTGAAGCCAACGATTTTTTCGATGACAAAAATCGCCGACTGGTCGGGCAACGACGGATAGCCGGCAGCCGGACGGATGCCTCGATACTGGGCACGCAACGCTCTTTGGCGGTCAATCCGCTCATCGGGAGCATATCCCCACACTTCGCGCCTCACACGGGCGTGGAGCAGTTCGGCGGCAGCCTCTGCCAGACGGTCGGACAGCGACTGGTAGAGCAGTGCCTTGAAGTCGTCGGTCTGTTGATACCCTGATATTATTTCTTCAATTCCACGTCCTGCCGTTACGGCAAACGCACCCACATAGTCAGTGCCGCAAGGCTTCACGAAATCGGACAGCGACAGGCATTCCTCACCATCCTTCTGCTGACGCAACAACGGCAGCACAACATCGCCCCCTTCGGCATGGAATATGATGTTGTCGCCGGCAGAATTTGCAGGCAGCAGCACAACGCGTGCGCGGATGCTGTTGTTGACATCGCGCACCAGACGCGCAAGAGCCACCTGAGCTTCCTTGAGCAGTTGCATAGCCTCCGAGGCCTTCTTCCGGCGGTCTTGCTTCTGCCCGGCAAGCCACTGCGCACGGCAATGGTCGCAGCCATGGATTTCGGCAAGTTCGGCAAACGATGCTTCAAGTTGCCACACAGGGAAAAACGCACGCCAATTGATATATTCTATGGCTTCCTCAACCGTTATCTCCACATCGGTTGCACCAATAGCCGACGGCACCGGCGTATCATAAGCCTCCCAGTCGGGCATGAACGCACGGCGGCGTGCCTCTTCAAGCGGGAGCAGCGGTTTCTGCGATTCTGCATATGCGCTGCGCTGGCTTTCCTGCTCAGCCTTTATGCGCCGTTCGGCTTCCGCCGGATCGGATGCAATCTCCTGCATTATCGACGGCATCACTGCGGCGTCGCGCGTATAAGCCACAATATGGTCGTAGCACGGCGCAATCTTCACCGCCGTATGCACCGCCGAAGCCGTAGCTCCGCCTACAAGAATCGGAATCGACAAACCTCGCTCATTCATCAGACGCGCCACGTTGCACATCTCTTCAAGCGATGGGGTTATCAGTCCGCTAAGTCCTATATAGTCGGCATGCTCGCGCACGGCAGTGTCGATAATTTCCTCTGCCGGCACCATCACGCCCATATCTATCACCTCATATCCGTTGCAGCGCATCACAACCCCGACAATGTTTTTCCCGATGTCGTGCACATCGCCTTTCACCGTGGCGATGACAATCTTGCCAGCCGATTTGCGACCCGACTGCAACTGTTCGCGCTCGATGAATGGCTGAAGCCATGCCACAGCCTGCTTCATGGCGCGCGCACTCTTCACCACTTGCGGCAGAAACATCTTGCCGTCGCCAAAAAGTGTGCCCACGCGGTTCATGCCTTCCATCAGTGGCTGTTCGATGACGGCTATCGCCGAACCATGCTCCAACATCGAACGCTCAAGTATCGGCTCTATGCCTTCCATACGTCCTTTCACAAGCATACGGCTCAACGCTTCATCGGCAGGAAGGTTGGAATAGTCTTCCTCCACCACCTTGACGGCTCCGGCCTTCTCGTTTTTCAAGTGTTCCGCCACCTCGAGCAGACGCTCGGTCGCATCGGGACGGCGACAAAGCAGCGCATCCTCTATGGTCTGCCGCACATCGGCGGGAATCTCGTCATAGGGAATCATCGCGGCGGCGTTTACAATCGCCATATCCATACCTTTGGCTATGGCATGGTAAAGAAACACCGAGTGCATGGCCTCGCGCAGATAGTTGTTGCCCCGGAAGGAGAACGACAAATTGCTGACTCCTCCACTCACTTTTGCTCCTGGCAGATGCTGCTTTATCCAACCTACGGTTTCTATAAAGTCGAGCGCATAGCGGTCGTGGCTGTCGATGCCTGTCGCAACAGCCAGCACGTTAGGGTCAAAGATTATGTCTTCAGCCGGGAAACCCACTTTCTCCGTAAGCAGTTTATACGCACGCGCGCAAATCTCCGTGCGGCGGGCAAACGTGTCGGCCTGACCGTCTTCGTCAAAAGCCATCACCACCGTTGCCGCACCCATCTCTTTTATAAACTTTGCATGGGCAAGGAAAACCTCCTCTCCTTCTTTCAGACTGATGGAATTGACGATGCCCTTTCCTTGCAGACATTTAAGTCCTGCCTCGATGACATCCCATTTCGAAGAGTCAATCATCACGGGCACACGCGCCACATCGGGCTCCGCCGCGAGCAGACGCAGAAAATGCACCATCTCCGCCTTTGAGTCGAGCATAGCGTCGTCCATGTTGACATCGACAATCTGCGCACCGGACTCAACCTGCTTCAAGGCTATATCAACGGCTTCCTGATAGTTTTTTTCGTTGATTAGACGCAGAAACTTGCGGCTGCCTGCCACATTGCAGCGTTCGCCAACGTTGGTGAAATTCTGCTCCGGCGACACGATTTTCAAATCAAGCCCAGACAAGCGCATCTCCGGCTTCCTCACAACCGGCTTGCGCGGTGTGTGTGAACGTGCGGCTTCGGCTATGGCCCGGATATGCGCCGGCGTAGTGCCGCAGCATCCTCCAGCAATATTGATTACGCCGGCATCCATCATTTTCGACAGATGTGAGGCTGTTATTTCAGGTGTCTCGTCGTATTCTCCCATAGCGTTGGGCAGTCCGGCATTGGGATAAAGCATCACGGCGGCATCGGTGAGCGATGCCATTTGCTTTATGTATGGCTCCAGACTTTCCGCACCGAAACCGCAGTTCAGGCCAAGTGCCACCGCACCAGAATGTGCTGTGCTTGCCACAAAAGCTTCTATTGTCTGCCCGGCAAGCATACGTCCGCCTGTCGACGACAATGTGGCTGAGAGCGCAATTTCCACACTTCTGCCAGCGAGCCGCATCGCCTCTTTGGCTGCAGAGATGGCTGCCTTGGCATTGAGCGTGTCGAAAATCGTCTCACAGATGAATAAATCCACTCCGCCCTCTATCAACGCGCACATCTGCTCGACATAGGCTTCGCGCAACGTGTCGAAATCGAGCTCGCGGGCTGCGGGATTCTCCACGTCGGCACTCATCGACAATGTTTTGCTCGTGGGGCCAACACTGCCTGCCACCCAGCACTGGCAGCCTGCGGCTATGCGCTTGTCTGCCTCCCGGCGCGCTATGGCGGCTGCGGCACGGTTTATCTCTTTCACATAGGACGCCAGACCGTAGTCGGCCATCGACACGGCATTTGCATTAAACGAGTTTGCCTCGATAATGTCGGCTCCGGCGTCAAGATAGTCGCTGTGGATCTCAGCGATGACGTCGGGACGCGTGAGGCACAACACGTCGTTGCACCCCTTCAGTTTCTGCGGATGGTCGGCAAAGATGCTGCCACGGTAGTCTTCTTCTTTCAACCCGTAGCGCTGTATCTGTGTTCCCATCGCTCCGTCAAGCACAAGTATGCGCTCCGACAATGCTGTTTTCAAATCTTCAATCATCAGAATCTTATATATGTTTTTATGGGGGCACCGTCATTCCGGTGCCGATTGCAGAATGTTGTATTGCGTTCTCTTACTCCGGCTGAAGTTCCTCTGCCACAGGCAGCGGTTTCCATCCCTCGCCATAGGTGTCGTAAGCGTCGGTGACAATCACAAACGCCCGCGGGTCGGCCTCCTTGATTTTCGATTTAACGATGTTGGCCTCCTTATAGTTCACCACAAGCATAAGCATCTCCTTGTCGCCCTTAGAGTAGAGTCCCGAACTCTTTATGCATGTGCCGGAGCGGTCAAGGTCGTCAAGGATATATTTGTGGAGCGAGGTGAGTTTCTCGTCACTGATAATAAACAACAGTTTGTCATTCTTCGAACCGGTAATTGTGAACGCCACCACACGCGACGCCACGAAGATGGCAATCAGCGAATAGAACATCAACAGAAGCGACGGATTTTCAGAAACGACAGCGCTGTCGCTTCCCACTCCGAATCCGATAACTATCACACCAAACATCACGACAAACGAGTCGACGATAAAGATGCCTGTTGAGAATTTCAAATGCGCATATTTCTGAAGTATCATCGCAACGATGTCGGTTCCGCCGGTTGTTGCCTGGTTGCGCACCACAATACCGCATCCTATACCGATAAGCGTTGAGCCGATAAGCGTGGCGAGCATCAGATGGTCGGACATATCGATAAGTCCGCCGGCTATTCTCGTTGGGTCAAGTGCTTCAAGCGACGCCTGGTCGGGATAAGCCATCCACGACAGCACGTTCATTATCAGCGGCTGCACAAGGCATGCCACAATTGTGCGGATACCCAGCTTCGCTCCGAGAAGGAGCAAGGACAGGAGCATCAACGGGATTTCAAAACAATAGCCGAATGTGCCCACCTGCACCGACGGGAATATGTTGTGGAGCACAATGCTGGCTCCATAAACACCGCCAGGGATAATATTGTAAGGGTTGATAAAAAACACGAAGCCGGCACACATTGCCGTACATCCAACAAAAATCAGAATCCACGATTTGATTTTCTCCAATAATTCCTGTTTCTTTTCGTTCAGCATAAAGTCTCTTTTTTAGAAAAGCGATTAAGTTTATTTTTCTGCGCTATATGCGCGTTCTTCTTGCCACAAATTTAAGCATTTTCCATCCGACAGACAACTATTGTTTAACGAGAATCTTCACTTACCATGTAACAACACCCGACGCTTTGGTCTGCTGATGCTTTTTGTAGTATTCAACGGACTGCTCTCCCGACATTGTCGTTGTCGACAACGAAAACGGCGCTATTGCGACAAGCGCTCCACTTGTTTCAATAAATGAGGCCGCCACCTTAGGCGACGTGACTTTCACCTTTTTAACAGGGTCGACAAGCGATGTCTTGTCCTTGTCGATGCTGAGATTCAGTTCTGCCTCAAACTTCATTTCTCTCTTTATGTCCATTACTGGATAGTAATAGACAAACAGGTCGTTGGGGTCGGTCAGCGACAGTGCAATCGAAGCCTTCACAACCGCATAGTCAAGCGAATAGACCGTGTTGTTGCGATTGTCCATATCTTCGGTCAGGACAATTGTCTCAGTCGTGTTTTTGACAGGATTCAGCACCTTCAACGTCGGATTGCCATAGTTGAAGGTGTTTTTTGCCATAATCACACGATATAACATCATATAATTGTTTGACTTTGGCGTCGGTTCTTCATTGTCTCCGCAACTTGCCAGCGATGCAACCATCACAACCGACAACAACATTAATACTATTTTCTTCATCTTTGCTTGTTTTTAGGTCCTATAATTTTTTTCACAAATATATAATATATAAACAAAATTTCCACTCTCATTTATCATTTTTTATCCACAAAAAGACAAAAGTTCTGTCCCACAAACAGACATTCGGGTTAAACTTATTTTCTGTTGAATTGTCATATATAGAAATTACTGTTACGATGAAACGACTGCTCTCAATAAGGACTCTGGCCCTGATGATGGCTCTGTCGGCTGCTGTTGCGGCCCACTCATACACCTTGACAAACGAGACGCTGCACTACGACATTGTGTATCACTGGGGGCTGATCTGGAAACATGCCGGCTCTGCGACCCTGTCGATAAAAAAATCCGGATATAACTACGATGCATCGCTATCAGCCCGCACTATTTCGTGGGCCGACAAGGTGTTTCGCGTGCGCGACACTCTGAGCTGCACCATACAACCTTCGGGAATGCGACCAATCGTATACCGGAAGGCGTCGCATGAGGGCAAACACTCGGGAATCGACATTGTACGCTATTCATACAACGGCAATACAAGCCTCGCCGAATGCACCCGCATACGCCCGGGAGAAGCAAACAACGTGGTGCGGCTGCAGGCAAACGGCCAGGCTTACGACATGCTGAGCATTTTCTTCTATATCCGTGCGCTCGACTATAAAGCAATGGTAAAAAACCACATTTACACAACGACTGTGTTCTCTGGGAAAAAGAAGGAAACTCTGCGCATACGGCTTGTCGGCACGGAAACCATCGAACTGCGCGACAAGTCGAAACACGTGGCTTACCACGTATCGTTTTCTTTCACAACCGACGGCAAGAAGAAATCGTCAGACGATATGCACACCTGGATTTCAACCGACTCTTCGCATAAACCGCTGATGATGAAGGGCAAACTACCGATTGGCGAGGTTAGATGTTATCTCAGTAAATAGAAAGGTGTTGGAAAAATATGTTTTAAAACATATTTTTAACACTTTTTCTTTGGTCAGAACAAAATATGGCATTACCTTTGCATCAGAAAAAAGAAAGATTGTTTTAGGTTAAGAGGCGCGAGAGAGCGGCCATAATTATTAAAAGAAAGGAGACTTTATTATGAACCACACAAATTATTCAGTGAGAGTGGCTCCTTCCCACAGTTTCCATCCAAATGCGTCATTGCTTATGCAGCGCAAAGGATACGTAGCGGGAGTAAACCATTAATCTCTCAAAAGATGGGCAAAATTGCCTTTTCTTATTTTTGATTTCTCATAGTTATTAAATAGTTAGGTACCGACTTGCTTTATAGGCAGCCGGTTTTTTTATTGCCAAATTTTTCGTTTTACCCGTCTCAAGCCACCCAAACAATAAAGAAAATGGTGCAAGTTCTTTTCTTTACTCCCGGCTTGCACTAACTTTGCAAAAAAAATCAAGACAAGTATGCGCACATCATCAAAATTTCTGATTTTAATAGTCATAATCCTCATAGCATCGGCATGCTCTTCTGAAAAGAAACAGCAAAAAGCAATCGTGAAGCAACCATCGCTCGAAAAAGCGATAATCGGGTCATGGACAACAGAAGGCAGCGCAGAGCAAATCGACGACTATATGATGGCCGGCTACGGACAACAAATCATCTTCAACAACGACAAAACATTTGAGATGGGTGTGATGATGAGCATATCCGGAACAATGCCCTACGAAACCGCAGCATTGCCCGTCTCGGCAACTTTCGGAGCCGAAATAAGCGGAAAATACGCCATCGCCGGAAACACTGTCACCCTTACATACTCTGCCGACTCAATCACCGGCCACATGGATCCGGACGACATAGCCATCGACTTCAGCCAATACCCCGACATCACCGACATCGACGCGGTAAGACAAGCTCTTGTCACCCATCTTGAGTCTACGGGACTCAGTAAGGAAACTCTTGAGGCAAGCCTGCGCGACGCCATCCACAGCAACGGGAAAGACTCATTCACAAACGTAAGCGTGAGCAACGACCGCCTCTCAATGACCCTCGACGGCTCACAAACCATCTATTTCCGCGACTGAAACGCCTATTGCCACAGAAAGACGGAGCACGACCGTCCGGTTGCCTTCAGACACAACCAGAAAAGCAAAACGTAATGCAACAAAAAAACTCCGGCAACCTCACGGTTCCGGAGTTTTTTTATTATTGATGTCCTATTGGATTAGTCCACGTTCAAGTTTACGCGCTTGAATGCTGTAACAGTCAGGTCAGCGTCAACACCCTTGAGATATTTCTCAATAGTGAGAGCCGGATCCATGATGAATTCCTGCTCGAGCAAGCAAGACTCTTTGTAGAACTTGTTAAGACGACCTTCTGCAATCTTGTCAAGCATTGCCTCTGGCTTGCCTTCCTCACGAGCCTTATCGCGTGCAATCTCAAATTCCTTCTCCACGATTTCCTTAGGCACATCGTTGCGGCTTACAGAAACCGGGTTCATAGAAGCAATCTGCATTGCCACGTTGCGGCCAACCTGACGCTCTACAGGCTTAGTGAATGTAGCGATGGTAGAGAGCTTGTTGCCAAGGTGGTCGTAGCATGTTGTGCCAGCACCCTCAAGACACTCATAAGCGCCCAATTCCATCTTTTCGCCAGTCTTGCCAATCTCCTCTACGATAAGGTCGGCAACCTTGCGGCCGTTAACCTCAAGCTCCTTAACCTCGTCGAGCGATTTAGCCTTCGCAGCGACTGCAGCGTCGAGAATAGCCTTTGTCAAGGCTACGAAACCTTCGTTCTTTGCAACGAAGTCGGTCTCGCACTTCAAAGCTACAATAGCGCAGAAATCTGCAGTTGCTGCAGAAAGAACGCAACCCTCAGAAGCCTCGCGGTCTTCACGCTTTGCTGCCACAGCCTGACCTTTCTTACGAATGATCTCTACAGCGGCATCCATATCGCAGTTGGTTTCTTCCAACGCTTTCTTGCAATCCATCATACCAGCACCCGTAAGTTTACGGAGTTTGCTGATGTCTGACATAGTAACTGCCATATCTAATATAAATTTTTTCGAGTTATTAAATTTCAATTATTAAGGTGAAGAAGATTATTCTGCTGCCTCTTCTGCTTCTTTGGCTGGAGCGGCAACTTCAACCTTCTCTACCGGAGCGGCTTTACGCACGCGACGACGCTCACGCTTTGGAGCTGCGTCTTTCTCTTCGCCCTCTGCCGGTGCGTCAACCTTCTCTGCCTTACGCTCTTCGAGACCCTCTGCCATAGCAGCGCATACTGTGTCGAGAACGAGCTCGATTGACTTAGATGCATCGTCGTTTGCAGGGATTACGAAATCAACGTCGTTAGGATTTGAGTTGGTGTCAACCATTGCAAATACAGGAATACCAAGACGATTAGCCTCTGCCACTGCGATGTGCTCTTTCAACACGTCTACAACAAACAATGCTGAAGGAAGACGGTTCAAGTCAGCGATGCTGCCGAGTGTCTTCTCCAATTTCGCACGCTGGCGAGTAATCTGAAGGCGCTCACGCTTAGACAAGTTGTCGAATGTGCCGTCCTTTGTCATCTTGTCGATGTTGGTCATCTTCTTGACTGCCTTGCGGATAGTCGGGAAGTTGGTCAACATACCACCTGGCCAACGCTCGATAACATAAGGCATGTTAACTGCTGATGCCTTGTCGGCTACAACCTGCTTTGCCTGCTTCTTTGTTGCTACAAAGAGTACCTTCTTTCCTGATTTAGCGATATTTTTGAGAGCGGCAGCGGCCTCGTCGAGCTTCGCTGCTGTCTTGTATAAGTCAATGATGTGGATACCATTGCGCTCCATAAAGATATAAGGAGCCATAGCAGGATTCCATTTACGTTTCAAGTGGCCAAAATGGCAACCTGCCTCTAATAATTGTTCAAAACTTGGTGTTGACATTTTCTTTTTCTTTTTTGTTTACTTTCTACTTAATCAACCCCCGGGTAGCGCTCCGAACTATGCGGCACAAGTCCCGACGGTTTGGATACTAAACTCTGTATTTTGTTCCAGATCAATATAAATATTAACGCTTGCTGAACTGGAATCTCTTGCGGGCCTTTGGCTGACCTGGTTTCTTACGCTCTACGGCACGTGGGTCGCGGGTTACGAAACCTGCCTGACGCAATGCGCTCTTGTCTTCTGCGTTGATTTTCACCAATGCGCGGGCAATTGCAAGACGAAGGGCTTCTGCCTGTCCCTTGTAACCACCGCCTACCAAGTTAACCTTCAAATCATATTTCTCTGCTACATCAAGCAATGCCAACGGCTGCTTAACGATAAATTGAAGAATAGGATTTGGGAAATACTCTGCCAATGTGCGATTGTTGACTGTAATCACACCTGTTCCCTCTTTCACGAATACACGTGCGATAGCGGCCTTACGACGGCCTACTGCATTAATCTGTTCCATATTACCTCAATATTATTTAAGCTTGTTGATGTCAATAACTTTTGGATTCTGTGCTGCATGTGGATGCTCAGATCCGTTGTACACATGCATGTTCTCGATCAAGCGACGTCCAAGACGGTTCTTTGGAAGCATACCCTTCATAACCTTGATGAACAACGGGTTCATTCCCGGCTTGATGTGTTTGTTCTCTGCCTTCAACTTCATGATGGCTGGAGTGCACTCACGCTGACCACCTGGATAACCTGTGTAAGAAAGATATACGCGGTCTGTCCACTTCTTTCCTGTCAAGGCAACCTTGTCTGCGTTGATAATAATAACATTGTCACCACAATCTGCATGAGGTGTGTAGTTTGGTTTGTATTTGCCGCGAAGAATTTTTGCAACCTTCGCGCAAAGACGACCCAATACCTGGTCTGTTGCGTCAATCACAACCCATTCTTTCTGTGCTGTTTCAGCATTGGCTGAGACTGTTTTGTAACTTAAAGTATCCACTTTTAAAATTCTAATTTTTAAATAATTACACAAGTTATGCCTCCTGCTTCGCTCGGCCAAAAGCATTCGCAGTGAGACAATAAAACGCTAATTTTGGATATAATCGGTCTGCAAAGGTACTCGTTTTATTCCGAATATCAAATAGTTCACTGTTTTTTTATGCCAAATCTGGAAAAATTTCTAACTTCGGCCTCTCTCGCTATACGCACATCGACGCCTAATCAGCATGCTCAGAGGGAAAACCGCCGAAGAACGGTTGTAGAAAGATGTTACGTGGAGGAAAACCGCCGAAGAGCGGTTTCATACGTTAGTACGGGGTTGGCTCGCCTACACCGTGACACCGTGGCGCACGCAACTACCGCCGAAGTGCGGTTGTAGAAATGCCATCGCCACATCGGCATCGTCGCGGAGCGACGGCACTTTTCCGTAACCCGGTACGCGGAGCGAAGCGGATGCGTGCCGGAGGTACGCCACTACTTGTGGCCGGACGGCTTCCCACGGATGGTTACGATGCCGCTGACTCAACTTTTCTCGCTAAAATATTTTCCGTGATTTATACAACCGCTCTTCGGCGGTAGATTAATTCACTCGGCTCTGCCCCCAGGTAGGCTAGCCAACCTGGGGCTATGATTATACAACCGTCCTTCGGTGGTTGCCTCCATCACCGGATTGCCATTGCCATTGATAAACCGCCGAAGTACGGTTTAATATGTTAGCACGGGGTTGGCTCGCCTACCTCGTGACACCGGTGGCATGCGCAACTACCGCCGAAGTGCGGTTGTAGAAACGCCGAGAACCATCGCCACGCCGACCATCGTCGCGGAGCGTCTGCTCTTTTTTCGATTTCGCCGATTCTGTCTTGCTCATACATCAAAAACAAGCCGATGCAAAATCTCTCATTACAAGTAGCCATTAGAATAAGCTCATGCCGACCCGAAAAAAAGGGGCGCCGCCGTTGCCGGCAGCGCCCCCAATTCAAAGTCTATGTTTAATCGTTAACACTATGGTTGGTCTGAATCCCACCAAACATTAAGTGTGCAAATCTGATCTGAGTTGTACCAAACTTCGCCAGTAAGTTCAGAAGCACCAGGAATCTCAGCGCCGATAGCCTTCAGGTTGTCGGAGTTGTAGCTGATTTCGATGCCTGCTGGTTGCCAACGGCGTGGACCCTTGCCCAGCGGACAGTAAGTCAGATATTTTGGATTGTGCTCGTACTCATACGATTTATGCCAACCCATAAATATGTTCTCGTCGAAGTCGAAGCGACGGAAGTCATTCCAAGTCTCGATCATAAACAACTCGGTAATGAGCTTCTGAGTGATAATCTTGCCCATTGTGATGTCGCCGGCTGTTCCGAGAGCGCCACCTGTAGCACAGTAAGCGTCGATGTCAGCTTGCTTCATCGGAGTGAACGACGGGCAGTCCTTCAATGCCGGGTCTTCTGTACACCAAGTGTTCAACTGTTCGTTGACAGCCTCCATGTGAGCCTTCACTGCAGTCTGATAAGCAGCGAATGCACCAGCCTTGTCGCCCTTGCGCATCAGCACCTCAGCCTTGATGAAGTTGGCTTCCCAATAAGTGCCAAGATAAGTAGGGCTTGACGGACGAACCTGGAAGATACCGCTGATTGCAGACTGGTCTTTACCAACGTTGCCACGCCAAAGAAGGTCTACATTCTTTGAATATCCCTTGCTGCTCGATTTGCTCTGTACGAATACGGTGTCGCCCCAACGCTCAGCGTTGTCAGTCTTGCAGTACCAACGATTTTTTTCATTATCCCAGATAGTCGGGTACGGACCAGAGTTGCTGAAGATGTTTGATGTGATGTCAACACCTACAGAACGACGCCACTTGCCGTCAGCAGTCCATTTGATTTTCTGACCGAATGCCTCTACAGGAGTATCGGCAGATTTTCCACTGCGCTGCCATGGGATGAAGCGGTCGGCACGTGGGTCTTCAATACCCTTGCCGTCGAAGTTGGTCAAGTTCTCAAAGTATGTTTTCGAAACATAGTAGTTCGAGTTCATACCAACGCATGAGTAAACTGTAGAATAGTCAACAGTCTCGTTCCAACCAAGCACGTCGTGAGTGTTGCCGTTGGTATCCGTGTGGCGGATAACAGTGTTGTCGGCATTGCTCTGCTGAGCCTTTGCGAGGCAGTCAAGGATAGCCTGTGTGTCATACTTACCTTCTTTCCAAGAGCCTTCAGCCTTCTTGCTCAAGTGGTTCAACCAACGAGCCTTCAGAAGATAAGCAAACTTCAACCATTTCTGGGCATCACCGTTGTTCCAGCTGTCGCCGGCAGCCAATGGCTGCGCTGACGGCGATTGTGCTTTTTGGAACAGCTCGATAGCCTCGTCGATATCAGCCAAGCAACCCATAAAGATTGTTTTGCCTGTGTCGAACTTAGGAGAGTTGTAGTCCTGGAAAGCTTGTGTATAAGGCATCTCACCAAAAATATCGGTCATGACCATAAAGCCGTATGCCTTGATCAAGCGGGATGCTGCAGCATAGTGGTAAGCGCCGGCAGCCATTGCCTTGTTATACATATTGCCAAGGTTAGGACCTACGCCCACGAAGAACCACTGGTAAGTGTTGCCACGGCGTGTGCTTGAGCCGAGGTTCCACAAAGCGGCGCCCTGGTCGCGGGCGTTTCCGCCTGAGATTATGTTGCCTGCATAGTAAGATGCGTTGCAGCCTGTGTTCATATAGCAATGGCTCATATAGAACTGGCACCATGGCAACAGAGTTTGATACTCTACGCTCTCCGCCGACGGAGAGTTCGGGTCGGTGTTGATGTCGAGCCAGTCGTTGCACGAAGTTGCCGACAACGCCAAAGCAGCACCGATAATTAATGATTTATATAATTTCATAATTGTCAAGTTTTAAGAAATTAGAATGTCAAGTTTACACCAAATGCGAAGCTTGCTGTTGCAGGAACGCCGCAGTAGTCGATACCTACTGAAGAAGAACCTACGACACCTGAACCTGCCGCTGCCACTTCTGGGTCACCGTCATAGTTGGTGAAGAGAAGAACGTTGTTGGCAGTTGCTGTGAACACTGCACGCTGGATGAATTTAGATTTTGCGAGCAATGACTTCGGCATCTCGTAAGAGAGTGAGATTGTGCGCAGACGGAGAGAGTTGACTTCCTTCATGAAGTTGGCGCTTTCCCTTGCGTAGTATGTCTGCCAGTAACCGTTAATGATAGTCTCGCCGCTGGTTGTCTTACCATTGTATTGATAAGTCTTGCCTGCCTCGAATTCAAATGTACGGTCTTCGTAGATTGGGTTGTCTTTTGTACCACCTGTTTGCACAACTCCGCTAACCTTCAAATAGTCGCGGTTTTCTGTCAATTTGCTTGTTCCGGCTACGGTCATAGCATACTGAGTGCCGTTGTAAACGTGTCCACCTACGCGGAACTCCCACAGCATGTTGAACGTAAAGTTCTTCCAAGTCAATGTGTTGTTCCAACCGCCCTGGAACTTAGGCTCACGGTTACCAATTTCATATTTGGTTTCGCCATCGCTGGTCGGCATACCGTTAGCGTCAAGCACTACCTTGCCGTCTGCTGTGCGAGTCCAGCGAGAACCAGAGATTGCCATGAAGTTACCGTCGTTGAACGAAGCAGCCTTTGCGTTACCTACCTGTACGTCTGTCACGTAAAGGATTTCGCAGCCGTCGAGAAGGTTGCCTACAGTACCGCGGTTACCAGAGAGGTTGATACCAGTTTCCCATGTCCAGTCCTTAGTTTGGATTGGTGTGCCGCTGATGCTCAACTCCATACCCTTGTTGTAAACGTCGCCGGCGTTGACTGAGTACAGGATGTAGCCCGAACCGTTTGACAAACGAGGAGTAAGAATCTGGTTGTAAGAGTTGTTGGTGTAGTAAGCGTAGTCAAATTTCAAGCGGTTCTTGAAGAAACGGAGTTCAAGACCCAACTCTGTTGACTCTGTGATCTCAGGTTTCAAATATGGGTTACCACGTTGCCAAGAGTTGCCCACACCTGTTACGCCGCCAAGGAATGTACCTACCGGCCACAAGTAAGTGTTGGTTACATAAGGGTTGGTGTCCTTACCTACGCGAGCCCAAGATGCGCGAATCTTACCGAATGTAAGAATGTCGTTGTTCATCACGTCAAGATCCTGAAGCAGCTGAGTGAATGCGAAAGCACCGCTGACAGATGGATAGAAGTAAGAACGGTTGTCGACAGGAAGAGTAGACGACCAGTCGTTACGTCCTGTAACTGTTGCAAACACTGTGTTCTTCCAGTCAGCACGGAACTCGCCGAATACGCCTACAAGACGCTTGCGGCTCTTTGTGTTCTTGAAGTTGCGGTCAGTGTCGAGAGCGTTGTCAAACGAATAGAAACCTGGAACCTGGAAGTTGTAAGCCATGCGGTAGTTTCTAACCGACTTGGTGTCGTCGGTCGATGTGCCGAGCATCAAGTTGAGGTTGAAGTCGCCGAACTGCTTGTTGAAGTTGGTCATCAAGTTGGTCGACAAGTATTGGTAGCGGAGAGAGTTCTCGCTCAACATACCTTTCTGCCAAGCCTCCTTGTATACACCGCCGGCACCGATTTGGTTAGTGTTCTCAGTAGTATAAGAGTCCATACCCATACGGTAAGAAATCCACCACCAGTCGGTAATGTCAGCCTTCACTGAGAAGTTGCCGGTGAAACGCTCGGTGTTGTCTTTCATCTTGTTGTTGTTCAAAATCCAATATGGGTTGTCGCGCTCGTCAACTACGTCAAGACGGTCGCCGAACATGCGGTAGCGTGTGCCGTCTTCGTTCTTATAATGCGTCATGTCGTCTGTAGGCGACCACATATAAAGACTTGACATTGTGCCCGAACCGCTTGATCCATAAAGCGCGGCAGAAGTGATGGTCTTGTCGGTGCGTGCCTGTGAGTAAGCCACGTTGGCACCAAATGTGAACATCTTGAATTTCTGCTCGCCGTTGAAGCGGAATGTAGTCTTGGTGTAGCCGGTTGTCGGGATGATACCGTCCTGGTCGTAGAACGAGCCTGACAAGAAGAAGTTGCCGTTCTTGCTACCTCCGGAGATGCTCAAGTTGGTATCCCAAGCACCGCTATTCTGGAAGAAGTCGCCGATATTGTCGTAAATCGGAGTGTTGGCGTCGACTCTGCTACCCCAAGAGTTGTATGCGAAATCGTCGAACGTTGTGCTTACATAATTACCGGCTTCATCGTAGTTGTCTTTCATGAAACCACGGCGATAGCGGTTCTGGGTCTTAGGAAGATCCTTAACCCAAGAAGTGATATATTTAGCGGAGAGGTTGACCTCAACGCGTCCTTCTTTACCTTTCTTAGTAGTGATGATCACAACACCGGCAGATGCGCGCGAACCATAAAGAGCGGCTGCGGCAGGACCTTTGAGGACTGACATATTCTCGATATCCTCAGGGTTGATATCCATCACACGGTTTGAGTTGGTTGATGATGTCGACAAAGTACCGTCGAAGGCAGAGTTGCCGACTACGGAAGTCGAGTTGTCATAAATCACACCGTCAACAACAAACAGAGGCTGGTTGTCGCGCTCCAATGATGTACCACCACGGAGAATGATTTGCGAACCGGCACCTGCGGCGCCTGAAGTCTGCGTAATGTTGACACCGGCAATCTTACCAGAAAGCGAGTTGATGGCGTTGGCTGACTTGTTTTTCATCAATTCGTCGGCGTTAAGATCGTCGACAGCGTAGCCAAGCGACTTTTTGTCTTTCTTGATACCGAGAGCGGTTACGACCACCTCGTCCAGATTTTGGGTTGTGCTTTTCAATGTCACAGTGTAACTACGGGCAGCGCCAACAGCCACTTCCTGAGTCTTGGCACCCACATAAGACACTACAAGCACCTGACCTGGCTTGGCTTGCAGACGGAATTTACCGTCGGCGTCAGTAGCCGCGCCACGATTTGTGCCTTTGACCGATACAACCGCCCCTATAAGAGGCTCTCCATTGGAATCATAAACAATTCCTGTTACTTCACCAGCCTGAGTCTGAGCATATGCCGTACCCCCTCCCATTGGTATGAACGGGGTAGCTCCTGCAAGTGAAAGTGCCACGAACATTGCACTTAGATTTTTCATAAGCATAATTAATTTATTTGGTTTGTTCCCACTTTTTACGGTGAGGGTTTTTCTCATAACAATCTCGTGCCGCCAAGCCATTTAAACCACGGCTTTTGCGGCTCAAATGGTTTTAAACAATGCAAATTGAGCAAAAAAAAGTGAGACAAGCAAATATTTTTAAAGTTTTTTTTTCGCATTAAGCAAACATTTTTTACCCAAAAAGAGAAAAATGTTTTAAAACATGATTTCACAACAAAAAATCGGAGACACATCGCTGCGTCCCCGATTCAATCAATCTTCTCAACCACTGACAATTCATCGCAAAGCATTGGCCACAGTAGGAACAAACTGAATTCCCAAGGCTGCGGCAATACGAAGGAAACTGGACAGCTGCACATCCACCTTACCTCGCTCCACTCTTGCAATATAGCTCTGCTCTCTGCCCAATTTGTCAGCAAGTTGCTTCTGCGTCATTCTCAGTTCCTGCCTACGGCTCCGCAATATTTGCCCGTAATACCATGAAAGCGCCTCCTCATGGAACTCATCACGAGCCGGTGTGCCTTGCCTTCCACATTCGTCGTTCAATTGCTGATTGAACGTTGGCAGTTTCTCCAATTTTTCTTCATTCAACTTTCTCATTGCTCCAACTTCTTTAATATAGATTGCGCCAATTCTATCTGCTTCCGATATTCTTTTGTTGATTTCTTTAGGAAACCATTTAATAGAACAATCTTTGTTGATTCTATTATATTTGACTTATCTACTGCAAACAAAATGGTACGATATTCGTTATTTCCAACCGAGACCCTCATTTCATACAAATCTGTATTCTCGAGATGCTTGACAAATTTTGTTGATACATCATAAATTGTTGTTATCACATCTATGACATATTTAAATTTTGTCTGCACCTTTACTGGCAAAGATGCATAAAATGCCTCAAATTGCGGTGTCTTGTAAACAACTCTAATCTCTTTCATATAGAACGTCTGTCGCTTTCTTCCCGCAAATATAACTAATTAATCATATTTACGCAATAGAAAACAAAAAAATCGGGAACACATCGCTGCGTCCCCGATTCAATTATTCACCACTATTCTACTCTCAGATAATCTTTTCCAAATCCTTAGTGTTCTGTCTAACCATCTCTTCGCTCACCTGATAGTTGGCGAGGTCGCCGGCGATATACTGGTCGTATGCCGACATATCGATAAGTCCGTGACCCGACAGGTTGAAGAGTATCACCTTGCTTTCGCCAGCCTCTTTTGCCTTCTTCGCCTCGCGGATGGCAGCGGCGATGGCGTGCGACGACTCCGGCGCCGGGATAATACCCTCCGAACGGGCAAACATTGTGGCCGCGGCAAAGGTTTCGAGTTGCGGGATGTCGACCGCTTCCATCAGGTTGTCCTCCTTCAGCTGGCTCACCACCGATCCTGCTCCGTGGTAGCGCAAGCCGCCGGCATGGATGTTTGCAGGAGCGAAATTATGTCCGAGCGTGAGCATCGGGATAAGCGGTGTGTAGCCAGCCTCGTCGCCGAAATCATACTGGAACACGCCGCGTGTCAGCTTCGGGCACGACTCCGGTTCGGCGGCGATGAAGCGCGTGTTGCGCTCTCCGCTGAAGTTGTGGCGCATAAACGGGAATGAGATTCCGCTGAAGTTGCTGCCTCCGCCGAAGCATCCAATCACGATGTCGGGATATTCGCCAGCCATAGCCATCTGCTTCTCCGCCTCAAGTCCGATTACCGTCTGGTGCAGCGACACGTGGTTGAGCACCGATCCGAGCACGTATTTGCAGTTGGGCGTCGACATCGCAAGCTCCACCGCCTCTGAAATCGCCGTGCCGAGCGAACCTTGATAATTAGGATTGTCGGTTATGATTTTACGACCTGCCTTCGTCGACATACTCGGCGACGCTATCACCTCCGCGCCGTAGGTCTCCATTATGGAACGGCGGTAAGGTTTCTGATGATAGGACACCTTAACCATATAGACGGCAAGCTCCAGTCCGAAATGCTTGGCGGCAAGCGAAAGTGCCGCGCCCCACTGTCCGGCGCCTGTTTCAGTCGTTATGTTTGTAACGCCTTGTTGCTTGCAGTAGAATGCCTGCGGCACTGCCGAGTTAAGCTTGTGCGAGCCTACCGGGCTGACGCTTTCGTTCTTGAAATAGATATGTGCCGGAGTGTCGAGAGCCTTCTCCAAGCCGCGGGCGCGCACCAACGGTGTAGGACGCCAGATTTTGTACATGTCGCGCACCTCCTCCGGGATTTCAATCCAAGTGTCGGCGGTGTTCATCTCCTGGCGCGATGCCTCTTCTGAGAAAAGAGGGAACAGATCTTCCGCTGTAAGCGGTTGTTTCGTTGCCGGATTGAGCATTGGACGGGGCTTGTTGGGCATCTCCGCCACGACATTGTACCATGCTTCTGGAATCTCCTTTTCTTGCAAAAGGAATTTTTTCGAATCTTCGTTCATATCTGCATATTTATTTATTGACACTGCAAATATATGCCTATTTTTTGAATAAGCAAAACTTTTCGCATAAAAAATTAGATTTTATTCGAAATAAAACGAATATTCTGCATAAATATTACTTATGCAATAGATTCCACCAGTTTTTGTATAATTTCAGGGAGATGCGCCTGCTCGAGCGCGTGGATTTTTGCGGCAAGAGTGTCGGGGGTGTCGGACGGGGTAACCGGACAACGGAACTGGGCAATCGCCGCTCCCGTGTCGACGCCTTCCGACACATAGTGGATGGTGATGCCGCTCTCCGCCTCGCCGGCGGCGATAACGGCGCGATGCACATTCATTCCCCACATTCCTTTGCCTCCGAACTTCGGCAGCAGCGATGGATGCACGTTGACAATCCGTTCGGGAAAGGCTTCCAGCACTTCCTTCGGCACCACTGTGAGAAATCCGGCAAGCACCACCAAGTCGACTGCCGCGTCACGCATCACAGCGACTGCCTTTTGCGGATTTTCGCGCCATTCAGCACGCGGAACGATTACCGCAGGCACTCCATAGGGCTTCAGCCTGTCGATCACCGGCGCCTCGCGGTCGGCAATCAGCAACGCCACTTCCGCCACATCTGAATTTTGAAAATATGCGGCAAGATTCTCGGCGTTGGAGCCTGTTCCAGAAGCAAGAATGGCGATGCGGCGTCTCATGGCTGATTAGAATTTCTGCATGTCGACAAGTCTCTTGTAATAGCGGTTCATGGCGATAAGCTCGTCGTGCGTGCCGCGTTCCACGATTTTGCCCTCATGCATCACGCATATCTGGTCGGCATTGCGGATTGTCGACAACCGGTGGGCAATGACGAGAGTGGTGCGGTTTTTCATCAGCCGGTCAAGAGCCTCCTGCACCAGACGCTCGCTCTCGGTGTCGAGAGCCGATGTGGCCTCGTCGAGAATCAGCAACGGCGGATTCTTGAGTATCGCGCGCGCGATGCTTATGCGCTGGCGCTGTCCGCCCGACAGCCTGCCTCCGCGGTCGCCGATATTGGTGTCGTAGCCATGCTCGGTCTCCATAATGAAGTCGTGGGCGTTGGCAATGCGCGCCGCCTCTTCCACCTGTTCGCGCGTGGCGCCGTCGACACCGAAGGTTATGTTGTTGTAGAAACTGTCGTTAAACAGTATCGCCTCCTGATTGACGTTGCCCATCAATGCGCGCAAATCCTTGACGCGGAACTGGCGGATGTCGGTGCCTCCGATAGAGATTGAGCCCTCCTGCACGTCGTAGAAGCGCGGCAACAGGTCGGCGAGTGTCGACTTTCCGCTGCCCGACTGTCCCACCAGCGCCACCGTCTTGCCATAAGGGATTTCCAACGTGACACCGTTGATCACCCAATCCTGACCATAGCGGAAGCGCACTCCGTCATAACGGATGTCGAAATTCTCCGACGGCAGGGTCTTTGGCTCGGCAGGGTCTTTTATAGGATTGTCGGCGCTGAGGATTTTGTCGATACGCTCCATCGACGCCAAACCTTTCTGCACTGAGTAGACCGCCTTCGACAGGTCTTTCGCCGGATTGATGATGCTGTAGAAAATCACCATATAATATATGAATGTGGGCGCGTCGATGATATTGTTGCCTGAAAGGATGAGTGTGCCACCAAACCACAGCACGATGGCGATGGTCATCGTGCCGAGAAACTCGCTCATCGGGTGTGCGAGCGACTGGCGTCGGTTGATGCGGTTCGACGTGTTGTAGAACTGCTGGTTCTCACCGTGGAAACGCGCGCTCATCTTATGTTCCGCATTGAATGCCTTGACAATGCGCAAGCCGCCGAGCGTCTCCTCGATTGTCGACATCAGCGTGCCCCACTGCTGCTGTCCCACGAGCGACGTGCGCTTCAGCCTCTTGCCTATGCGTCCCATCACGAGTCCAGCCACTGGCAGCAGCACAAACACAAAAATCGTCAGCTGCCAACTAATCACAATCATCATGCCAAGACACACGACAATCATAATCGGATTCTTGAACATCATATCGAGCGACGCCATGATGGAGTTTTCCACCTCAGCCACGTCGCCCGACATACGCGCCATCACGTCGCCCTTGCGCTCGCTCGAGAAGAAGCCGATGGGAAGGCCCAGAATCTTGTCGTAGACAAAATTGCGGATGTCGCGCACGATTCCCGAACGAATCGGAATCAGGAAATAGAGGCTGAGATATGTGGCGCCGGTCTTGAATGCGGTCATCACCACGAGTGCCACAGCGAGAAGCATCAGGGTGACCGACGGGCCGAGATGAATTTTGCAATAATACGCAGAATAGTAGAAATTATTGATTGCCACATCCTTGAACGAGCCGCTTGTCCAGTCCATATAGTGATAGACCACCCCTTTGTCGCCCATAAAGAGCATCTCGAGAATCGGGATTATCAATGCAAAGGAGAAAAGCGTCAGAAACGCCGCCAGGATATTGAAGAAAATGTTGAGAAACAAATATTTCTTGTATGGCGGCACAAAGCGGCGCAATATTTTAAGGAATTCTTTCATTATTAATTTCTAAATAAAATTTAAAGTGGTGCAAAGATACGCAGATTTCTGCATTCTGTCTATTATGCGATTGTTTTTCGGCCGCATTTAACTACTTTTGTATACAAAAATAGAAGGAAAAATGAAAAATTCGACCTATTTACTTACTGTCATAATCTCGTTTTTTTCGACAGTCTTCGCATCGGCTGCCGACGTCAAGGGTCTGCTTGTCGACAACAACGACCAGACCCCGCTGATAAGCGCCACGGTGCAGTTGCTGTCGGCACGCGACAGCAGCCTGGTGAAAGGCGTCGTGAGCGATGTCAACGGTCATTTCCGCTTCACGGGAGTGGCTCGCGGTAAATATGTTGCAAAAGTATCGTACGTAGGCTACGAGACAACCTCCGTGGCAATCAGCGTTGGCGACGCCACCGTCGACCTCGGCAAAATCGCCGTCAAGGAAAACTCCATTGTGCTGCGCGATGCCGAAGTGACGGCTGTACGCGCCGAGGTGAAGGTGATGGAGGACACGGTGGAATACAACGCCGACTCCTACAAAACACAGCCAAACGCCGTGGTGGAGGACTTGCTGAAACGTCTGCCGGGAGTGGAAGTGGGCAGCGACGGCAAAATCACGGCGCAAGGAAAGGAAGTCACCAAAATCCTCGTCGACGGCAAGGAGTTCTTCTCCGACGATGCAAAGGTGGCGTCGCGCAACATTCCGGTGGACATGGTCGACAAGCTGCAGGTTATCGACCGCAAGAGCGACTTGGCAAGGATAACCGGCGTTGACGACGGCGAGGACGAGACCGTGATCAACCTTACGGTGAAAAAAGGCATGAAGCAGGGATGGTTCGGCAATGCGACAGTGGGCTACGGCACCGACAACCGCTACTCCGGCAACCTGATGGTGAACCGGTTTGTCAACGACAACCAGTTTTCAATCGTGGCTGACGCCAACAACATCAACGAGATGTCGTTCTCGATGCCCGGCGACGGACGTTTCAAACGCTTCGGCGGTGTCGACGGTGTGAACGACGCGCAAAACGTAGGTTTCAACTTCAATGTGGGCAATGACGAGATATTCCGCGCCGGCGGCGATGTGATGTATTCCCACAGCCGCCAAAAAACGCAGCAGACGAGCAACAAGCAGTATCTGTTTGCCGACTCGACAAGCTATGAGAACGCTTTCAGCAACGCAATCGACCGCAGCCACAACCTGACGGGCAATTTCCGAATGCAATGGCATGTCGACTCGCTCAACACTCTTGATCTCCGTCCATCGTTCATGCTGAGTGTCAACGACAGCGACAAGGCGTCGTGGAGCCGCCTGTTTGCAGGCGACGCCAACCGCACCGCGGTCAACAGCTCCGACAACCTGCTGACGAGCAGCGGCACGAGCTACGACATCGGCGGCAAGGTGGTCTACAACCATAAATTCCGCAACCGCCCGGGACGCTCGTTCTCCACGCAGCTGACTTACAAATACAGCAACACAAACGAGGACGAGACCACATATTCAATCAACAAATATTTCCTTCAACCAGACCAGGACGAGACACGTGACCAATACACCGACAACCATCAGTGGAGCAGCCGTGTGGGCGCGCGTCTGACGTGGACGGAGCCTATCGGCGACATCAAAAAGACGAGATTCCTGACGTTTGCCTACCGCATGAACTACTACTTCAACAATGCCGACAAACTGGTGTACAACGCCGACCGTGAATATGACCCGCAACGCGCCCTGCGCATACTCGAGGACGACTACGGCATCGTGACAAATCACGTGGTTGCAAACACTCTGGCTGCCGAGAGCGGTGTGCTCGACGAAGACCAGAGCAACAGGTTCCGCAACGACCAGTTCTCACAGCAGATACGCGTCGGATTCAAGCAGAACCGCAAGAAATACCGCCTCAACGTGGGCGTGTCGGTCAACCCGACAATGATGAAGAGCGAAAACCTGCTGAACAGCGAGAAAAACATCCCGGAACGATGGGTGTGGAACTATGCGCCGTTCATGCGGTTCCGCTACTCCATCTCGAAGACAAACTCACTCGCCATCGACTATCGCGGACGCTCGACGTCGCCAACAATGACGCAGTTGCAACCAGTCCCCGACGAGAGCAATCCGTCGCGCATCGTGGTGGGTAATCCCAACCTGCTGCCGGCGTTCAACCACCGCATCTCCGTGCGCTACAACAATTTCAACCAAGAGCGTCAGAGCAGCATTATGGCGTTTGGAGGAATCAACGTGGCGCAAAACAGCATCGTCTCAAAAACCATCTACGACAAGGAGACCGGCAAGCAGACCACCACATACGACAACGTGAACGGGGTGTGGAGTGCAGACGGAATGATGATGTACACGTCGCCAATCGGAAACAGAGGCTGGAGATGGACCAACAACGCATTCGCACGCTATTCGCGCGCCGTGGGATTCAACAACGGAGAGCGAAACCACAGCGGAACGCTGATGCTGAGCGAAACTCCGAGCATCGCCTTCCGCAACGACATCGTCGACGTTGAGCTGCGTCCGTACTACAACTATCAGCAGACACGCAACTCAATTCAGACCGACAACCGCGACATCCACTCATACGGCGGTTCGTTAAACGCAAATTACTACACTCCTTTCGGACTGTCGATAGGCTCCGACATCACCTACAGCGCCACCAGCGGATACTCTGCCGGCTACGACAACAACCAATGGCTTTGGAACGCGTCGCTGTCATACGAATTTCTCAAAGACAAGTCGGCGACAATCGCACTGAAGGCATACGACCTGCTGCAACAGAAGAAAAACGTGTCGCGCAGCGTGACGGCAAACTACATTGAGGACCAGCAGTTCAACACCGTGACGCGCTACGTGATGCTGACGTTCTCCTACCGCTTCACACGGCTCGGCAAAGGCACGTCGGAAAAAGACATCAACTACGACGGTTTCGCCCCCGGCGGACACCGCCCGCCAGAAATGCCCACCGACATGAAACGCAGAGGCAACCAGCCCCTGCCGATGGGACCCCCTCCGGGAGGCCGCCGGCCATTCTAAAAGCATCCTGACTTATAGGCATTATACAGCATTACAGGCGGCGCAGGCAAACCTTGTTACAATTTTTTATCACATCATTGTTTTGCCGATGCGATAAATAAGACTACCTTTGTGCTGACAAACATATATAAGCCTATACTTAAATGTTATAGTTATGCCTAAATGTATCGGTATATTGACATCAGGAGGCGATGCCCCTGGAATGAATGCGGCGATTCGCGCCGTGACCCGCTCGGCAATCTTCAACGGTATTGCCGTGAAGGGTATCTATCGTGGCTACCGCGGACTGGTAACCAACGAAATTGTTGAATTCAAGACGCAAAACGTTTCAAACATCATCCAAGTCGGCGGCACAATCCTGAAGACTGCACGCTGCATGGAGTTCCGCACAGAAGAAGGTCGGAAAATCGCGTACGACAATATGGTCAACGCGGGCATCGACTCTCTTGTGGTGATCGGAGGCGACGGCTCTCTGACGGGCGCACGCATCTTCGCCACTGAATATAACATTCCTATCGTAGGTCTGCCGGGAACAATCGACAACGACCTATACGGAACCGACACGACAATCGGATATGACACTGCCCTCAACACCATCATGCAATGTGTGGACAAAATCCGCGATACGGCGACTTCACACGAGCGTCTGTTCTTCATCGAGGTAATGGGACGCGACGCCGGATTCCTCGCCCTCAACGGTGCAATCGCCGCTGGCGCAGAAGCTGCCATAATCCCGGAAATCTCCACCGAGGTCGACCAGTTGGAGGAACTCATCAACAACGGTTTCCGCAAGAGCAAGAACTCTTCAATCGTGCTTGTTGCAGAAAGCCCTGTGACGGGCGGCGCAATGGCTCTTGCCGAACGCGTGAAAAACGAATATCCGCAATATGAGGTGCGCGTGTCGATTCTCGGACACCTGCAGCGAGGCGGATCGCCTACTGCCCACGACCGCATCCTCGCATCGCGCATGGGCGCGGCTGCCATCGACGCTCTCCTTGAGGACCAGCGCAACGTGATGATTGGCGTGGCAAACGATGAAATCGTTTACGTGCCGTTCTCAAAGGCTATCAAGAAGGACAAACCAATAAACCGCGATTTGCTCGACACGCTCCGCCGTCTGTCGATCTGATTCGCACTGGTTACAACCTCTCATACTGCAAGACGCCCCACAAAATGGGGCGTCTTCCTTTTTGCTCCCAACTCTCAAACGGACTATTTTATGACTTCGACGCTCAAAAAACGCGCATTTGCGAGGTTTTTCCTTTTCCTTAAGAACAATAATGCCGAAGTAAACCCCACAGCGCAAAGTCAATCAGCAGTCCTATGTATTCTTCGCCCATCGACTACTTTAAATTGGTCAGGTCTGTCAATATCCAAATGATTATCCTTGCTCCAACAAGTTCTTGTCCGTCAGGAAATCCAAGAGTCCGACAGTCAACACACCGAGTTCGTCCTCCTTGCGGTGAATATCATCACCAACAATGACAATCTTACGGAAGTGGTCATTGATTGACAATAATGGGCGACGTTCTTGCTGTTCCTTCTCTGGCGTAGGCATGTGAAAAGCCGACTGGATATACACTCTGTATGGAGGACGGTTCACCACAAAGTCAACTTCCAACTGCCTTCTGACAAACTTGCCGTTCTTATCCTTGCCGCCAAGTTCAACCAATCCTACATCCACATTATATCCACGACTACGAAGCTCATTATAGATAATGTTTTCCATAATGTGCGTTTCCTCTTGTTGACGATAGTTAAGAATGGCTGCACGAATGCCGATGTCTGCGAAATAGTATTTCGTCTCAGTTCCGATATATTTTCTGCCTTTCACATCATAGCGTAAGGCTTCTTCTATCAAGAAAGAATCTTTCAGATAGTCAATATATTGTTTTATAGTGTCTCTTTTTATGGTTACCCCTTGTGCAGATTGAAAGGTATTGGCTATTCTCGTTGGATTGGTTGACGAACCAATGCCCGAGGCAAGCACACGCACCAATTCCTTCATTCCTTCAGGATTACGCAGATGGTTGCGCTCAATTACGTCACGCAGATAGGTGGTTTCATACAGTCCACGCAAATAGTCAGTCTTCTTTTCTTCCGTTTCCAACAGAGCCACTTGCGGTAGTCCTCCAAAAGTATAGTAGTCCATCCATGCCTTGCGTATGTCGCCACCTACGCCCTTGAAATATTCATCAAAAGTGAGAGGCCAAATGCGTATCTCGTCACCTCTGCCTCGGAACTCTGTTACGACATCACTTGACAGGAAACGAGAGTTTGAGCCCGACACATACACATCTACATTCCTCATATGTGTCAAGCTGAGAATAACCTCCACAAATTCTTCTACCAGTTGCACCTCGTCTAAGACTATATAATAAGGATTGCCATCCTCCACTACCTTTGAGTCTATATAGTCGAGCAAGGCATCAGGCTTCCTCAACCGCCTGTTTCGGAAATCATCAAGTTGTATCTCGATGATGTGACTATCAGTCACCCCATGTTCCAACAACCAGTTATGCCAAAGGACAAACAACAGGAATGACTTTCCACATCGTCTGACACCTGTTATAATCTTCACAAGGCCGTTTCCACGTCCTGCGATAAGTTCATCCAAGTATTTCTTTCGTTCAAATATCATATTAGAGTGTTATTTTTGATATTAGTATCATATTTTACACCACAAAAATAGCGTTTTATTCCGAAAAGCAGCATAAACAAGAGAAAAAATGTGCGTTTGACAGCTAAACTTTTCAATGAAGATTTATGGGTGACGCAATGACGAAGTCATAAAAAAAGCCCGGACTTGCTCACGCAGATCCAGGCCCCTATTTAACAAACCTTTCTTACTTTTATTTCCACTAACGGAAAGAACCTAACTATTATAAATGTATGATAAAAATTACTCTATTTCACAACTTTCAGTGTCGTTGCCGCACCTTCTGCCGTTACGGCTTTGACCACATAAACGCCATCGGCAAGACCTTCTGCGGCAAGGGCGTTGCCCTCAACCTCACCGGAAGCCACCAATCGTCCATTAAGGTCGTAGACCGAGGCGGTGCCGATGGCTGCGTTGCCAGTAAACTGCAGGCATTCACCGGCAAAATGACAAGCCACTTTCTCAGTGTCGATTGTCATGTCGGAAACACTGCCGTTCGGATTGAACGTAAGGCAGCTGATGTGAATGCCGCTCGGCGAGTATGGTCCACCGTCTTTAATGCGAATACGCTGCTTGCCGGCAGCAAGCGACACGGCAAACTGCACATCGACATAGGATTGGTTATCGTTTGGAAGTTGAAATTGTCTGTTGTCAGCAAGTGTCGACAGCTCTTTGCCGTCGTTGTCCACACTGTAGATGCCCACTGTCGGGTCGAAACGCGTAGGCTCGCCCATGCCGCTCACTCGGAGAGTAAGCGTATAGCTGCCCGCCGCAGGCACATCAAACTGATAGTCGGCATAAGCGCCTGAATTGAATTTCGTAATCTCAATCGGCGACGGGTTTTTGCCGTCGAACGACGATCCGAGCACAAGGGTGTTTGAATTGACATATTCAACCGCGGGCACCACCTCTGTCATGGAGTGGTAGCGTGTCTGGTTGAAGTCTGACATATTCACATACACTTTGCCCTGCTCCGACAGCTCGCGCTCTCCGACACCGTTTTTCGGCACTATCAATCCGTAGGCCGGCGATGTGGTTATCGAGCCTTTTGCCTTGAACCATGCGTAGCGATACACCTTCTCGCTCTTTTCAAGATATTCCACCTGCGCCACCATCGACGTGATCTGCGCCTCCGGGGTCACGGTGTTGTTGCCCGGCCAGTTGCAGAACTCCGTGAGCCATATCTGCTTGCCGTAGAGTCCGTAGAATTTGTCAATCATTGTGCGCATTCCGTCCACGCCGCCTGAATAGTTATGGATGGCAATGTAGTCGAACGCGTCCTTGCCCACGAGATTCACAAACTTGGCATACCATGTATACGGGTCGTTCTCAGGGCCGTCGGGAGAATAGTTTACCGCCGGACCCACAAGTTTCAGTCCAAGTTCTTTGGCAAGAGCCTGAACAGCAGGCCATGCCGCTGCAGCCGCCTCAGGGGTCATATTTGCCTGATTCTTGAAGTTCGGCTCGTTGAAACCGAGCAGATATTTAGTCTCTGGATGCGATTTGCAATAACTGCGGATGTTGTCGGCATTGTAGTTGGCGTTCCAGCACATCGGAACAAACTCGAAATCGGCATCAGGCAAGTCCTTGATGTTGTTGTTAGGCACGTTGCCCCACGTGTAAAACCATGACGTTCCGGTTTTTATCACATCGATTTCTTCCTTCAGGTTGAAAGCGTTCTCGCTCACTCCGCGCTTGAAGCTCTTGGCGTCGGCAGAGAGTACGCCAATCGCCAAAGCCAAAGACGTAGCTGTCAGTATGATATTGTTTTTATTCATTGCTATTGTCGTATTATTCAGTTACAGTAAATTTCACAGGTGTTCCGCTGGCACTGTCGGTCGACACCCACACTTGGAAATCGCCCGGCTCCACAACGGTCGTCTCGCTCGAGGTGTGGAATGCCAAGTCGGATGCCTTCAGCGTGAATTTAACGTCGCGGCTCTCGCCTGGTTTCAACGTGATTTTTTCAAAGCCCTTAAGTTCGCGCACCGGACGTGTCAGCGAGCCGACAAGGTCGCGCACATAGAGCTGCGCAGTCTCGGAAGCCTCCACTTTGCCAGTGTTGCTGATTGTGCAAGCCACTTCAATCTCTCCCGTCTTGTCCATCGTTGCCGATGAGAGGCGCACGTCGCCGTAGGCAAACGTGGTGTACGACAGTCCGTAGCCGAATGGAAACGCAGGTCCGTCGCCGGCATCAAGATAATAGCCAGTGCATCCAGTGGATGTCTGCCCTGCCTCGAGCTCGATGTCGTCCATCAGCACGATGTTGCTTGCCGGACGGCCTGAATTGTTATGGTTGTAGTACATAGGCTCCTGACCAGCCATCCGCGGGAACGACATAGGCAGTTTGCCCGACGGCACTGCCTCGCCGGCAAGCAGCTTTGCGAGTGCCGGGCCTCCCATTGTTCCAGGATGGAACATGAAGAGAGTGGCGTCGGCAAGGTCGACCTCCTGGCTGATTGTCAGCGGACGTCCTGCCATAACAACAAGTACCACCGGCTTGCCTGTGGCTTTCAGCGCTTTGAGCATCTCAGTCTGCGCGCCAGGCAGAGAAAGGTCGGCACGGCAGTGAGCCTCGCCCGAAAGCACAGCCTCCTCGCCAGCCACCATCACCACGATGTCGGCCTGCTTGGCAGCCTCCACAGCTTTGCGGATTCCCTCCTCGCTTTTGTCGCGGCTGTATGTGAGTCCCGGCTCGAACACAAGATTGTCGCCAAGTGTCTGACGCAGAGTCTCGAGCGGAGTTACAGTGTGAGTCTTGTCAAGGTCGAAGCACCAAGTGCCGTTCTGGTCGTGCTTGGCATCAGCCATCGGTCCCACAAGCGCCACCTTCTTGCCCGTGAACGGCAGCACACCGTTGTTTTTCAGCAACACGGTGCTTTCCTCAACCATACGTTCCGCTGCCTCAAGCGACTCCGGAGCGTAGAATTGGTTTGCGCGTTTCATGTCAACATACGGATTGTCAAACAGTCCTAGACGGAATTTAAGACGCAACACGTTGCGTACCAACCCGTCGATTACTTTCTCATCCACTTTGCCCTCTTCAACAAGAGCTTTCAGATGGCGGGTATACGCATAGCTTTCCATATCCACATCGACACCAGCAAGCGCAGCCTTGAGCGCCGCGTCCTTAAGGTCGGTGCAATAGCCTTGCGGCACGAGTTGCATAATCGAACCCCAGTCGCTGCACATCACGCCGTCCCAGCCCCACTTGTCGCGAAGCACGTCGCGCATAAGATAGCGGTTGGCCGAAGCCGGGATGCCGTTGTTGTCGTTGAACGCACACATAAACGTTGCGCTGCCCGCTTTGGCACACGCCTTAAACGGCGGCAGATAAACATCGTGCATCACAACATCTGGAATCCACGTTGAATTATAGTCTTTGCCACCCTCTGCCGCACCGTAGCCTACAAAGTGCTTTGTGCAGGCAGCCATAGTGTTTGGCTGTGACAGGTCGTCGGTCTGATATCCGCGCACCATCGCCACGCCCACTTTTCCTGCAAGATAAGGATCCTCGCCGGCCGACTCGGCGCAGCGTCCCCAACGGGCATCGCGCGAGATGTCGACCATCGGAGAGAATGTCCAGCGCACACCTGTCGACGAAGCCTCCTCGGCAGCAATGCGCGCACCCTGCTCGATGAGGGCAAGATTCCACGAAGCCGCCTGTCCAAGAGGTATAGGGAAGATTGTCTTGAATCCATGAATCACGTCGCGTGCAAAAATCAACGGGATGTGCAGACGGCTGTTTTTCATAGCCTCTTTCTGCAATTTGTTGACCACCACTGGGTCCACCTCATTGAGAATAGAGCCGATGCCGCCGGCTTTCACAATCTGCACCATCTCAGGGCTGTAGCCCTGTCCTGTCTGTTGGTTGATCTGACCGATTTTCTCTTCCAAAGTCATCTTCGACAGCAGCTGGTCGATTTTTTTCTCGACATCATCGTTTCCGGCTGAAAGTGCATAGCCCACCGCAAAGACGGTGAACAGGCACAACAGCACTACTTTCTTCATCATGTTCTGATCGTTCATATTAGGTAGGAAGTTTTTCTGTTATTTTTTGATATTCAATGATATTTGTTTCTTTGGCTGATAAACGCGCACATAGTCGACAAGCATCTCCGCGCCGCCGGCAGGTATCGCTGTCACATTGTCGGCATTGTGGATGTTTGGGAAATCGCCGCCTACGGCGAGGTTGAACAACAGGAAGTTGGCCTTGTTGAAGAAGGCGTGCTTGTCACTGTCCTTGCCTATCGCCGCCGACAGATAAGGCTTATCGGCGTTGTCGACAAACATTTCTATCCGTGTCGGAGTCCACACAACAGTATATATGTGAAACTCTCCGTCCTGGAGGCTCGACTGATGCTTTCCGGCAGCCACCTGCTGACAGTGCTTGTCGGAGCTGACACCCCAGTGGAGCGCGCCGTTGAACAAGCGTTCCTGCGTTCCGTCCATGATGCCGTCGGCATGCCCCATCTCGAGCACATCGGTCTCGCCGCATGCCGGCCATCCGCACTCCTTGATGTCGTCGCCCATCATCCAGAATGCCGGCCACAAGCCATTGGCTGTCTTCGGCAGTTTGATGCGCGCCTCAACTATTCCGTATGTAAACCCCACCTTTCCACAGGTGTTGACGCGTCCGGAAGTAAACGCGTGTCCGTCGTAGTCCTGACGACGGGCTGTGATGACGAGATTTCCGTCGCGCACAGCCACGTTGTCAGCATTGTCGACATAGTACTGCAACTCATTGTTGCCGCAGCCCGAGCCGTTGACCTCCACGTTCCAGTAGTCGCGGTTGAGGGCGGCGCCGTCGAAATTGTCCTCCCACACCAGCTTGTATCCGCCTTTTTTCGGAACAGCGTAGGCGTCAAAACCGACTGCGACAGCCATTGCTATAAATAATATCTTTGTCAGTCTGTTCATTACAATTTATCGGATTACAATTTTCTTTGTCGCCTGTCCGCATTTCACAATGTAGACACCGCCCTGCAGGTCAGCCACAGAAATCTCCGTGCCGCAAGCCGAGCGCACAAGGCTTCCGTTGATGTTGTAGACGCAGATTGTCGATGGAACCGACACTGCTACCGTATTGCCGTCGAATGCAATTTCAGTTTCGGCAACCACATCACCGACAGACGCGCCACCCTGCTCATCGCCAGGCGACAGCGTGTTGAGCGACTCGTCGGCAGTGCCTTTCTGATACACCTTCACATAGTTCAC
>ENA-OPCL01000329-OPCL01000329.1-human-gut-metagenome-genome-assembly--contig:-NODE-329-length-41892-cov-6.477209_pt1 | contig 41892 bp, 34 predicted proteins | sample MGYA00241251_ERZ501482 | MGnify/ENA primary metagenome ERZ501482 (study PRJEB25962, sample SAMEA2042581) | human gut metagenome | biome: human gut; feature: human-associated habitat; material: faeces... | reverse complement strand
AGAAGTCCACTTTGATAATCATAAAGCGTTTGAAAAATATTTATTAAAGTAAATTCCAGTTTGTATAACAGGAAAATTACAATTTGAAAGTGAGATGGTTGTATGGGAGATATAGAAAGAATTTGCTCTAATAGGGACATTACTAAAAGACTAAACAAAGTAGTTACTGAGGAAACTTTATGGCAAAGAGTATATATCTTTTGTAAGCATTTAGCAAAGTTTATTCATGCACCTATAACTTTAAATGATTATAAGAGAATGGAAAAATATACTAATGATAAAGAATTAGTAGAAGCAGTATATAATGCTATAAAAGATTATTTTTATATAGACAATAGTGATGGACATTTTGACATTATAGGACATGCTTATTGTATAGCATTGTTATCTCAAACAAAATACAACAGAGAAAATACAATAAATTATTTAAATAAATGTGCAGACATTTTAATAAAGAATAATGAGCAAGGATATGGATTAGCAATGTATAGAAATATGAAAACTTTAAGCAAAGAGTATCCTGATTTAAAGAATTTAGAAAAAAAGTTACAATGTTTTAAAGATTATGATTATTGGAAAGAAAAGAATAATAAGTAATTGCTAAATTATAGTTTAATCAAAAAATTCCAGGTTGTTGATAAAAAGTAAGAAAGGATGATAACTCGTTTGGTCATCATCTTTTCAGTTATAACTTACATTTTTGGCTATTTCCTCTGTTTTGTCAGTTATAACTGACAATATAGGGATTTACATATGAAATTCAAGTTATATATGTGATATAATATGCGTAGTAACAAGGAAAGAGGGCTGAGATTTATGATTAAACGTGAACTCTATATGAAACGTATACGTCCATTTATTGGGTCGGATCTCATTAAAGTGATGACTGGAATTCGTCGTTGTGGGAAATCTGTCATGTTAGAACTAATTAAACAAGAACTTATAGAATCAGGTGTAAATCCAATACAGTTTATCTCCATCAATTTTGAAGACTTAAGCTATTCACATTTACAGACAGCCAAATCTCTTCATGATGAAATTACCAATCGTGCCAAGGATATCGATGGCAAGGTCTATCTCTTTTTTGATGAGATTCAGGAAGTGAAAGATTGGGAGAAGTGCATTAATTCTTTTCGTGTATCATTGGATTGTGATATCTATATCACTGGATCAAACGCAAAGCTATTGTCAGGTGAACTGGCCACTTATTTAGGTGGAAGATATGTAGAGTTTGTCATCTATCCATTTTCTTTTGGAGAATTCATAGAATTATATCGTCCAATCAACCCTGATGTTTCAATCCAACAATGTTTTCAAAAGTATCTCATTACTGGAGGTATGCCCTATCTTGCGAATATTCGTTATGCGGATGAACCTTCTAAACAATATCTTCACGACTTATTTAACTCCGTCCAGCTTAAAGATATTGTGAAACGCAATAAAATACGTGATGTAGATTTACTAGAGCGTATTATTGCATATGTCATCGCGAATGTAGGTACAACATTCTCTGCAAGATCTCTTACAAAGTTTCTCAAAAGTGAACAACGCACTGTTGCACCAGAAACAACCCTTAACTATATCAAATATTGTTGTGATGCTTATCTGTTCTATCAAGTGAAACGAGTTGATCTACAAGGTAAACAAATACTTTCTACGAATGAAAAGTATTATATTGCGGATCATGGCATCCGCGAAGCCGTTTTTGGAGGCAATATGCGAGATATCAATCTCATTTTAGAAAATATTGTCTATCTTGAATTACTGCGTCGAGGATATAAAGTCACTGTCGGTAAAACAGGAGAAAAAGAAATTGATTTTGTATGTGACAAACGTGGTGATAAATTGTATGTTCAGGTGACATATCTCTTAGCATCAGAAGATACAATTAAACGTGAATTTGGTGCCTATGATACTATCCGAGATAATTTTCCTAAATATGTCGTTTCTCTTGATGAATTTGATATGAGCCGAAATGGTATTAAACACCAAAATATTCGTGATTTCCTTCTAGCTGAGGAATGGACATAGTAAGAGCGAATCAATCGCTCTTTTTTACTACTTGAGAATAAGTTATACTTGAAATAGAGGTGATATCCATGATCAATGATAAAGAGAAGAAAATGATTCAAAGATATTGTATTTATCCAAAGATTGCAGTCATTGCACTCATCTTTTCATTTATACAATGTGCATTAATCGTACCACTAGAGATGATTGATGATTTAGTATTTCACAATAAAGGTTTCGAGCCTACAGGAATGTTTACTGCATTAGGATTTGTCGTTGTATATGTTGTGATATTCTGTTTTTGTGCACTTGCGCCTAAGTTTGGAATGAGAGGAAAGAAATGGCAATCTCTTATAAATAGATTAAATGTGAAACAATCAGAAACAGATTATTCTAAAGAAGTATCTGCAGCTTTAGCGTCACAATCTGTTGGACGATTATTAAAAGAAAGTGATCATGATACTGTGAAGAATATAGGAAATGCAATGCAGGTAGCTGGTGCAATCAGCACTGTTTCTACATCTATAGATATGTTATCTGAGGCAGGAAGTAATGCGGAAAATATGGCACATGCCTATAGAGTTCCTATTCCCCATATTAAGAAACAATTGGTTGCCTTTGCGGTTATTCCAATACTTATTGTAGTAGGTGCTTATATTCCTCAATATATCAAAGGAAAACAAGCAACAGATCAAAGAATTGCAGCTTCCGCAAAACAAGTAGAAATAGTAAAGAAGGCATTAGAACCTGTTTGTGTAAGTGTTCATGCTGACAATCCCAATAAATCACGTGATAGATCAAGTTATAGTGTTATGGGATATTTAAGAGATTTGGATAATACTGATTGTTATGTGCATGTTCAATTGAATGATAGTGGAACAATCACAAATATCTCATATGTAGAAGGTATAGATATTAACAAGAGCTTAGAAGAGAACTTGCAACAGGCAGAAAGAGATTTTACTACACTACAAAAACCTTTTGAGAATTTGAATGTATCAGTATCTAATCCTGAGATATTATCTTATCAGGCAATCCCCCAACAGTTTAAAGATGAATTCCTAAGTGGGACATTTTATAAAAGCTTCCGTTTCTATGATCAGGATGCACCTATCCGTTTATCTTGTTCATTTGATACAGAAACAAAAGATAAGTTTGATGAGTACTCAAGACCTAAGATTTATTTCTTCTTAGGGTCAAAATAATTGTGGTGCACTATGAATATTATGAAAAGGTTGTTGCAAGAGATTTGAAAGGACATAAAATATCAGAAGAAAGAGGATGTCTACTAAGACTTAATGGTATTATGAAAAAGATTGGTTTAGCCGTTATTATAATCATGTTAAGTATGTATACCTTTCATTCCAACAAAAAGAACTTAGATCTACCTGATACATCTAAAGTGGAATTTGGACATGTACATGGTGGTGCAATGACTACTGTCTATGAATTAGATCAAGATAAGATTTCTTTTTTGATTAAAGATATAGAAGAAAAGTCATCTTATTCAAAAGAATCAGTGAATGATAACCCTAATGGTGTTGATTATATCCAGATGAAGATAGATACAAAAACATATTATGTCTATGAAAGAAATAGAAAAACTTATATAGAAGAACCTTATAATGGAATATGGAAGATTCCTTCTGACTTATATAAGAATATTAAAAACAATAAAAATCAGTTGATTGTAGAGTATGAAGATTAATATAGTTTCAAACTATATATAACTGCATATTATATGTATTTCTCAATGGTAAAGGTAATTGTTATAATACAATCACTAAACAAGGAGGAATAAGAAATGGGAAATGTACCTTTTAGATATGATTTTGTAGGAAGTTTTTTAAGACCACAGGCTTTAAAGGATGCGAAAGAAGCATTGGATAACGGACAGTTATCTCAGGAAGATTATGATCGTATTGTAGATGAAGAAATTGTAAAAGTAGTCAAGAAACAAAAAGAATTAGGATACCATGTGATTACTGATGGAGAATTCAGAAGAACATTCTGGCATTTAGATTTTATGTGGGGATTTGAGGGTGTTGAACATAAGAATACCGGTAATGGTGTGAGATTTAATACAGAACTTGCAGTATTGGATGATACTTATCTAGTAGGTAAGATTAAGGCAAAAGCACATCCTTTTGTGGAATACTTTAAGTTTTTAAAACAGTTTGAAGATGAGAATACAGTGGCTAAATATACTATTCCAGCCCCTGCACAGACATTCCAGCAGATGATTGTACCTGCTAACTTTGAAACTACAAGAAAGTTCTATGCTACAAATGAAGAATTAATTCATGATATTGGTGTAGCTTATCAGAATGTGATTAAACAGTTCTATGATGCAGGATGCCGTAATCTACAGTTAGATGACTGTACTTGGGGTGCGATTGTGGGAGATGCCGCAAAACAGAGATATGAATCTTTAGGAATTGATTTAGAAGAAGTAAAGGCTGAATTACTTGCAGTCAATAACCTTGCATTAGAAAATAAACCGAAAGACATGGTGATTACATCACACATCTGCCGTGGTAATTACCATTCTACATTCTTTGCGAAAGGTCCTTATAATTCTGTGGCTGATTATGTATTTGCGAAGGAAAATGTCGATGCTTTATATCTAGAATATGATGATGAAAGATCTGGAGGATTTGCACCTCTCGCAAAAGTGTCAGAAGATAAAAAGGTTGTATTAGGGTTGATTACAACTAAGACACCTGAATTAGAAGATAAAGAAACAGTGATTAAGAGAATTCATGAAGCAACTAAGTTTATTCCACTAGATAGACTCTATTTAAGTCCACAATGTGGATTCGCTTCTTGTGCAATTGGTAATAAGTTAACTGAAGAACAACAGTGGGCTAAATTAAAATTAGTCAAAGAAATTGCAGAAGAGGTATGGAGATAAGAACTTCGAAAGAAGTTCTTTTTTAATATATAAAAAGAAGTAAGATCACTCTTACTCCTTACATCATTGAACAGCCGCCTCTGTTGCCACCACGTTTATCATCTACTTCATAGTGGGCATTGAATTCTCTGTTGATTTCATCTAATTCTTTTAAGCCATCAATATAGGCATCATACATAGAAATGATTCCCTGTGAACAACCATCACATAAACCATCTACTATACCTAATGCATCATTCACAATTTGTTCTCTTTGTTCTCTTGTTGTATTCTTGATTAAAATATCTTCTTTGATCATAGTAACCCCCTGTATTGTCCTTTGTCCTTATTTTTAAATCTAATTGCATTCACAGGACAATGATGTAAACATCTTAAACACATCATACACTGTTCTTTCTTGAATGTCACATGCTCTTTGATTTCTATCGCCTGTTCAGGACATTCTTTCACACATAAGCCACAATGAATACAAGATTCATCAATAGTAAGGTTATATGTTTTTCTTACCTGTTTATATTGAAACGAACAGGCCTTATTAATAAGAACTGGGACTGTTCCTTTCAAGTAGTCACCTATTCTTCTTTCCTTGATCCATGTAATGATTTCTTCTATTTGAGGGTCTATTTGAGATTCTATCTTTTCATTTTTAGATGCATCATACATAGGAATATATGTATCCACCATTTTCACACCATACATGGCATAAAAACCTGTCCCCTTTTTCTGCATGATCTTGTTGGCCTCTTTCCCAATATTACCTGGTTTACCACCATAAGTGACGACTAGATATAAATAAGATTTGGAAGAGACAGACAATCTTTCTAAGAAATCCTTCACAATATCAGGTAACCCAAAGAAATAAACAGGTGTGATTATGCCAATCATTTCATCCTTTTTAATACCTTGAGCTGATTCAATAGATTGCATTGTATCCTGTAAGGACTTTGAAAGTACTTCTGCCACATAGTGACTATTTCCTGTTCCACTAAAAAAATAAATCATTGTATTTGCTCCTTTGAAAAAAGGAAACGCATTGCGTTTCCTTATGGTCTCATTCCTAATCCACCTTCAAGAGTGATTGTTTCACCAGTCATATATTTGAAGTCTGGAGAAGTTAATTGTACAACAACACGTCCGATTTCTTTTTCATTGTCACCAAAATGTCCCATAGGTGGTGTATGAACATTGGCCTTGAATGCTTCTGGATAAGCTTTTTCAAACTTTTCAAGCTGTGCAGTCCAAGCAAGTGGGCATACAACGTTTACGTTGATACCATCTGCAGCCCATTCAGTTGCAGCAACACGTGTTAAACCACGGATACCTTCTTTTGCAGCAGCATAAGAGCACTGACCTTTGTTTCCGAATAATCCAGCACCAGATGCAAAATTGATAACTGAACCTTTTGTTTCTTTTAAGTATGGATAACATGCTTTCATATAATAGAATGCTGCATATAATCCTGAATACATAGCTAAATCAAACTGTTCTGTAGTATGTTCTGCAAGAGATACACCTGATGCACTTGCCTGTGCATTATTGACTAATGCATCAATATGACCAAACTTTTCTATTGCCTTTTCAACAACTGAGTTTACTACTGCTTCATTATCAGCACCTGCATTCACATCAGCCTGTACTGGAAGAACTTCTACATTATAAAGTCTTTCAATTTCTTCTTTCGCATCTTCTAGTTTCTTTAGGTTACGTCCAGTGATGACAATATTTGCGCCTTCTTTCGCAAATGCTGTTACGATACCATAACCAATAGAACCGCATGTTCCATCTTCAAGTACAGCACGTCCACCACCAGTCACAATGACAGTCTTACCTTCTAAAAATCCCATATTATTTACCTTCTTTCTTTTAATTTAAAAGCGTTAATATAATTATACATGAATCAATCATAAATGTGTCAAAATATGATACATCTTAATTAATTCCTTTATCTACTTCATTCTTATTTGGAATGCTAAACATTTCATTACTGATGATATTTTCAGGATCATCCACACCCTGATTCAACAACATAATCAGTGATACCCAGACAAAGATATCATAAGGGTTAAAATACTTATTCTTTTCTAGGAAACGGAGCTTTGACTGCGCAAAGTTTACGATGTTATCTCTATTTTCTATAATAAATTCATCGAGTTCGTGAACATACATATAGCCTAGATTATGGAATCTTTTTACAACTCTTAATTCAGATATAATATACGGTTCTTCCTTAACTGAGATATTAAACTGTTCACAGATGATCTGTGTTAATTCACTCATAATAGGAGAATCATGATAATAAGTCATGAGAGAGTTATAGTTCAAATCTGTCTTTAATACCTTCTCTATATGATCAATACCCCTATTGTATTCTTCTATATCATCTCTTATATTCACAAATTCTTCATCTAGAATTTCTAGAGTCGCACTGAGTCTTGTAAGTCTTCTACGAATATCCTTAGGAATTTCATATTGTGACTTATACCCTAGACCATGTTCTACTTCAGCCCAAGAATGTTGGAGAATGGTTCTAATCTGTATTTCAAAGACTATATGACGATAATCTGAGTATTCAATCATATTTAGTCTTGCTTCATTATATTTTACTAATAAATGAAGAGAGTTATAACCGAAATCAATACGGTCATCATAGTTCTTCTTTCTCTTATCATTGTATTCCACAATATCAAAGTTCTGTTTAATCAACTTATAAATGACATCGATATCTGATTCAAATAATGTAATAATACGGCATGCAACGATATCTGTAATATCATTAACATCCTTGTACTTATGTTTTAAACAGATCTTACGTCTTAACGCATCTTCTGTTTTAATACGTATCGCAAAATTAGAAATCTTTATATTATTCTTTGTAATGATATTATCAATAATATCTGTAATATCATGTTTTAATGAACGGTAAAGACTCTGATTGTCATAATATTGCTGGATGATGTGATTTTCAATTCTTTTATCCATCTTTTACACCTCTTGTCTATCATATATATGATACATTAACTTAATGTGAAGAAAAAGCGAAAGATTAATACTTTCTCTTCAATTAACTGTTATCGGTAAGTGTTTCTTTTAATTTCCATTATGCACTCCCCATTTCTGTGCATCGCACCATTTTTAGTAATGATATTCTTTCATATAAATAAGATTAAGATACATTCCTATTTTTTGTGCAAATGCACATTTTTATGTAATACACTGATATAGACATGAAAGATGCTACACTCAAAACCCCCTATTAAATTAAAAAACGCCAGAACTGGATATCAAAATCTCATTCCAACGTTATTGATTACAATTATCTTATTAACTTTTCACTTTAGGACTTTCGCTTTTGATAGTTTCTTAAGTAATATATACCAGCCACACCCACAATAATAAATACTATAGATGTGAGTTGGGCCATACGGATAGGACCTAACATAAGTGAGTCAGTACGTAATCCTTCCACAAACACTCTCACAATACCATAACCGATAAAGTAAGAGAAGAACTGTTCACCTGTACATTGTGCTTTCTTCTTAACTACAAGAATAATCACAAGAAAGACAATCAAGTTTCCCACTGATTCATAAAGAAATGTAGGATGATGATACGCCCCCTCAATATACATATTATTGATGATAAATTGAGGAAGATGTAATAGTTTTAAGAAATTTAAAGAAACAGCTGAACCAAATGCTTCATGGTTAAAGAAGTTTCCCCAGCGACCACATGCCTGTGCAATGAGTACACCTGGCATAATTGCATCACCTGCTACAAAGAACGGAATATCCTTCTTTTTAAAGAAGTAATAGCTATAGATGAGTGCAGCTATGATTCCACCTTGTATCGCAAGTCCACCATGCCATATCGCAATAATTTCTTCAGGATGAGACATATAGAGTTCTTTCCACATGAAGATGACATACCAGATACGGGCCCCAACGATTCCTGTCATGAGTACTCCAAAGAAGTAATCTGATAAAATTTCAGAACTATAGCCTAATTTCTTAAAATTGTACTGACCTAGCAGATAAGCAATAAATGCACCAATAATGATACATACTGCATACATATGAATTTGCAGACCACCGATTTTAAGAAATATATTATATTCTGGAAAGAATTGCATAACTTACACCTGCTTACTTTTAATGTTTTCAAGGATTCTATTCACAAATTCTTTGCTTGAATCAAATCCAGAATCCTTAAGCTGCATATTCATGACAGCTGCTTCAATAATAACTGACATAGAACGTCCACCAGTTACTGGTACAACGATCTTAGGAATAGGAACTGAAAGGATGTCTTCAGTAACATCATCTTCTTCTACTCCAATACGTCTATATTCACGAGATGGTAACCATCTTTCTAACTGAATAATAAGGTCTACCTTTTCTTTTGGAAGAACACTCGCAGCTCCAAACATCTTAGAAGCATCAATAACACCAATACCACGGATTTCTAATAAATTCTTTAAAACTGTTGGTGCTTTTCCAATAATAGACTGCCCAATATGATAGAGTTCTACTGCATCATCCGCAATCAACTGATGTCCTCTCTTAATAAGTTCAAGTGCGATTTCGGATTTACCAATACCACTATCACCTTTGATAATAACACCTTTACCATAAATATTTAAGAATACACCATGAATCTGTGTTTCAGGTGCTAATAATTCATCTAATTTACCCATTAAGTTAATAGAAACTCTTCCTGTTGCCATCTCTGTTTCAAAGATTGGGAAGTTTCTCTTACAGGCAATATTTCTAAGTATTTCTGGTGTTTCATATCCCTTTGCGATAATGATACAAGGTGTTTCATCATTCACTAACTTAGAAAAACAAGCCAACTGACTTTCCTTAGTCATTTCCTTAATAAATATATTTTCTTTATCACCTAATAGAATAATTCTTCTAAAATCACTATGTTTAAAGAAGCCGGCAAGTTCAAAACCAGGACGATTTATTTCTGCGACAAATACTTCTCTTTCTAAAGATTCTTCATCTCCAGATACACGTTTATAGGCCGGATTATTCATCAAGTCTTTTAGTTTTACGGACTTTCCCATAAAATACCTCCTTACAATAGGTTCTTAAGAAAGCGTCCTGTATGGCTCTTTTCACACTTTGCAACCTTTTCAGGGGTGCCTTCTACGACTATTGTACCACCATTGTCGCCGCCTTCCAATCCTAAATCAATGATGTGATCTGCGACCTTAATGACATCTAGATTGTGTTCAATGACTAATACTGTATCACCATTATCCACAATCTTCTGTAATACAGCAATTAATCTATTTACATCATCACTGTGTAATCCTGTAGTAGGTTCATCAAGAATATATAATGTTTTTCCTGTTGAACGCTTCTGTAATTCTGATGCAAGTTTTACTCTTTGGGCTTCACCACCAGAAAGTGTCGTTGCACTTTGTCCTAGCTTAATATAGCCAAGTCCTACATCATATAATGCTTGTAGTTTAGTATGAATACGAGGAAGATTTTCAAAGAAAGAAAGTGATTCTTCTACAGTCATTTCTAATACATCATAAATATTCTTATCCTTATAAGTGACCTGTAATGTTTCCTCATTATAACGATGTCCATGACATTCTTCACAAGGTACATAAACATCTGGTAAGAAGTTCATAGAGATACGTTTAACACCATCTCCCTGACATGCTTCACAACGTCCACCCTTCACATTAAATGAGAAACGTCCCTTATCATATCCACGTATTTTAGCTTCTGGAGTCTTCGCAAATAAATCACGAATATCATCAAAGACACCTGTATAGGTAACTGGATTAGAACGTGGTGTTCGACCAATTGGTTCCTGTGATACTTCAATTACCTTATCAATATTCTCTATACCACGTATTTCTTTATGTTTACCTGGTAGTTCTCTTGAACGATAAATCTTTGCACGTAATGCTTTACATAAAATATCATTCACTAAAGTAGATTTACCTGAACCAGACACACCTGTAACCGCAATAAACTTACCTAACGGGAACTTCACATTAATATTCTTTAAGTTATGTTCCTTAGCCCCACGTACTTCTAAATAAAGACCATTGCCTTTATGTCTTGTTTTAGGAACCTCAATCTTCTTTCTACCAGATAAATAATCACCTGTAATTGAGTTTTCATTGGCAGCGACTTCTTCAGGTGTACCATAGGCAACTACCTGTCCACCATGAATACCAGCACCAGGTCCAATATCAATAATATAATCAGATTCACGCATTGTATCTTCATCATGTTCTACAACAAGAACACTATTTCCTAAATCACGCATTTCCTGTAATGTATGAATAAGTTTCTCATTGTCTCTTTGATGAAGACCAATAGACGGTTCATCTAATACATATAAAACACCTGTTAAACGTGAACCAATCTGAGTAGCTAGACGAATACGCTGTGCTTCACCACCAGATAATCCTCCAGCACGTCTAGAAAGTGTTAAATATCCAAGTCCTACTTCATTTAAGAATGTCAAACGATCATGAATTTCTTTTAAGATCAAATGGGCAATCTTTTCTTCCATTTCTGATAACTTTAAGTTTTCTACAAACTCCAAAGCTTTCTCAATAGAAAGGTTCGTAAATTCAATGATATTCAAACCACCCACCTGTACACTTAAGACCATTTCATTCAGTCTTGCACCGTGGCATGTAGGACAGGTATGTTCAGCCATAAATGAGGCATACCATTCTTTAGACCATTTAGAAGATGTTTCTTCATAACGTCTTTGTATAAGTGTAACAACACCTTCAATATAGTTTGTTGTACGAGAAACATTACCAGAAGAAGAAACAATTGTATAAGTAATAGGATCATGTGAACCAGTAAAAATAATGTCTCTTTCTTCTTCATCAAAGTCCTTCAAAGGTTTATCTAAGTCAATATGATAATATTCACATAGTTTTAAGAATCTCTGCCATTCAATACGATCAGTACCAACTGCTGTCTTAAAATAACGAATACCACCTTCATTAATACTTAAGTTCCAATCTGGTACTAATAAATCCAAATCAACTTCTTCCTTAATACCTAAACCTTTACAATCAGGACAAGCACCTAATGGGTTATTAAAAGAGAACAAACGTGGTTCTAGCTTAGGAACAGAGAAACCACAAATAGGACAAGCATAATTAGAAGAGAAAAGCTTTTCTGTACCCTGAGTTAAATTCTCTACAATAGCTTCACCATCTGTAAGTTTTAAAGCTGTTTCTAAAGATTCTATGAGACGTGTACGATAGCCTTCTTTTTTCTTAATACGATCGACAATAACATCGATAGTATGTTTTTTATTTTTTTCTAGAGTAATGTCTTCATCAAGAGTATACATGTTTCCGTCTACCTTAACTCTGACATACCCTTCTTTTCTTAATTTATCAAAGAGATCTTTATGTGTTCCCTTTTGGTTCATTGCCATACGTGCAAGTATCTGAAGTTTATCTCCATCATCATATGTATCCACAATATCACCCATCTGTTTTAATGTCTGGGCTTCTATCTTAATACCATGATGAGGACAATAAGCATGTCCTACACGTGCATATAATAAACGTAGATAATCATAAATCTCAGTCACTGTACCAACAGTAGAACGGGGATTATTAGATGTTGTTTTCTGATCAATCGCAATAGCAGGTGATAAACCTTCTATTGAATCTACATCAGGTTTTTCCATTCCGCCTAAGAACTGTCTTGCATATGAGTTTAATGATTCTACATAACGTCTCTGACCTTCTGCATAGATTGTATCAAACGCAAGAGATGTTTTACCACTTCCTGATAAACCAGTCATAATGACTAATTGATTCTTAGGAATATCTATATTCACATTCTTGAGGTTATTAACACGTGCACCTCTAACCGCAATGACATCCTGTTTCATTCTTCAACCTCCTTATAATCACTTCTTTATTTAAACCTTGTAATTGGTAATCATAGGCAAGAGAAAGGATTTTAGAATAATCCTGATGATTCTCAAAACCTTCATTAATTAAATCTTTACCTGTCACAATAGCTGCAGGAGCATGATCCCCACAAATAGAGATCATTTCCTCTATATATTCATTTAACTCATTAATAGAAGCACTTGTGACCATACCTCTACCTAACTTATCACATCTTGCAAGATAAAGAAGATCTTTTAAAGGAGCCTTCTTATCAATCGCTTTTAAGAAGCGTAAGAATTTGATCTTTCTTGCATGATTACGAGAAAATGTAGGTAATACCATATGATATTGAATCATAGTATAAATATATTTCTTCTGTTTATGAGAAAGAATAAGATCTACCTTCTCATTAAAGAGCGCTGCACCTTCTTCTGCATGACCATAAGCATGTCCTTCTGGTGTTGTCACTAGTGGTTTACCTATATCATGTAATAAAGCACTCCACATAAACCATAACGGTTCACTTGTATGATGCTTACATAAAGCTGCTAAGTCAGTCACCAACATTGTATGATTCCATACACTACCTTCTGGATGATAGTCAGTTCTTTGATGTGTTGTGACTAAATCTTCTAAGTAGAATGGTAAACCATGAATATCTCTTAAGAAATTAAATCCCTGTGAAGGATATAATCCCATCAATATCTTACAATATTCTGTATAAATACGTTCGATACTTAAAGTCTCTAATCCACCTTCTTCTACAATAGATTGACAAAGATTCTTTGTGTCTTCATCCATCTTAAAACCATAGCGTGACATAAAAGAAGCACCTCTTAATACACGTAGTGGATCTTCTGAGAAATGATCTTTATTTGTAGCACGTAAAATACCATTCTCTAAATCTTCCTGTCCTGAATAGAAATCAATCACTGTCTCTGTTTCTACATCATATAACATACTATTAATAGTGAAATCTCTTCTAGCACAGGCTTTTTCTAAAGGAAGATCTGGATCCACAATAATATTAAAATCCTGATGCTTCAGTCCAGTCTTTTCTTCCATTCTAGGTAAGGCAAATTCATAACCTTCTAATGTAGAAAGATGTACAACCGCAAAAGATGCACCCATCACCTGTACTGTCCCAAAGGGAGATAATACTTCCTTTAAAGCCTCAAAAGAGAGGTGATGTACTTCTACATCAATATCTTTAGATCTTCTTTTTAATAGAAAATCTCGTACACACCCTCCTACTAAATAGACATGTCCTCCTGCCTGTTTAATTGCCTCAAAGACATCTAATGCGAGAGGTGTGAGATTAAACTTACTTTCCATCTTTAATCTCCTCTATCATATCGCGTAATTCCATAGCACGTTCAAAGTCAAGCACCTTAGCTGCTTCCTTCATCTGTCTTTCTAATTCCTCAAGAAGAACCTTCTTATCCTTCTTAGGTGCCTTACGGCCTTTCTTGACAAGCTTCTGTGCTTCATCAATGACTTCCTGACCATGGATTGCTTCTCTAATTTCTTTCTTGATAGTTGTAGGTGTAATACCATGGGCTTTATTATAAGCTTCCTGTATTTCTCTACGACGACTTGTTTCATCAATGGCACGCTGCATTGAATCAGTAATACGATCTGCATACATGATTACATGACCATCCGCATTTCTTGCAGCACGCCCAATTGTCTGAATCAATGAACGTTCACTTCTTAAGAACCCTTCCTTATCTGCATCTAAAATACATACAAGAGAGACTTCTGGAAGGTCTAAACCTTCTCTTAATAAGTTGATACCAATTAAGACATCATATTTACCTAAACGTAAATCTCTTAATATTTCTGTACGTTCTAATGTCTTTGTTTCTGAATGAAGATAAGCGACCTTTAAACCAAATTCCTTAAGATAATCAGTTAAATCTTCAGCCATTCTCTTTGTAAGAGTCGTAATAAGTACACGTTCATTTCTTTCTATACGTAACTGTATTTCACTAATAATATCATCAATTTGATCTTCAATAGGACGCACTTCAATAACAGGATCTAGTAATCCTGTCGGACGAATAATCTGTTCTACATATTCACCATGTACACCTTCTAATTCATAATCACCCGGTGTGGCAGATACATATATTGCCTGGGGAATAAGCTTTTCAAACTCTTCAAAACGAAGTGGTCTGTTATCTAAAGCACTTGGTAAACGGAAACCATATTCTACCAATGTTTCTTTACGGCTTCTATCTCCATTAAACATACCTCTGATCTGTGGAAGCATAACATGAGATTCATCAACAATAAGTAAAAAATCATCTGGGAAATAATCTAATAAACAATAAGGTCTTTCTCCTGGTTTTCTACCATCAATATGACGTGAATAGTTTTCAATACCTGGACAGATACCTACTTCTCTCAACATTTCAATGTCATGTCTTGTACGGTTGTCTATTCTTTCATATTCAAGAGGTTTGGCGGCATCTTGATAATATTGTAGACGTTCTTTTAATTCTTCTTCTATCGTATCACAGGCATGAAGCATCTTTTCACGACTTGTAATATATTCTTCAGCCGGATAAATTGTATAAGTATTATAAGATGCTTGAACATGACCAGTCAAAGGATCTACTTCTGTAATACGATCTACTTCATCACCAAATAATTCAATACGTATAATATAAGATTCAGTATGACCTGGTACTATTTCAATCACATCACCACGTACTCTAAAAGTACCTTTGACCTGGTCCATATCATTTCTAGTATATTGTCTATCTACCAAGAATGTAAGTAATTCACGTCGATCTATTTCTTGCCCTACACGTAAAGAGAAGATCATTTCCTGATAACTCTGTGGATTACCTAACCCATAAATAGCTGCCACAGAGGCTACGACAATTGTATCTTTTCTTTCTAATAAAGAATTCATCGCAGCAGCTCTTAACATCTCTATTTCTTCATTTGTCTGTGATTCTTTATCAATATATGTATCACTCTTAGGTATATAGGCTTCTGGCTGGTAGAAATCGAAGTTTGAAATAAAGTATTCTACACGGTTTTCTGGAAAGAATTCCTTTAATTCACTATAAAGCTGTCCTGCAAGAGTTTTATTATGTGATAGTACAAGAGTGGGTTTATTCACCTGTGCAATGACATTCGCAAAGGTAAATGTCTTACCAGTTCCTGTACCACCTAATAATACCTGTGTCTTTTTACCTTGATGAATACCTTCTACTAATTCTTTAATAGCCTTGGGCTGATCACCCATTGGTTTAAATTTTGATACAAGCTTGTAAGACATAAAATCCCCTCTTTCTATATTAAAGTAAGTACCTTCTGTAAACTATTATCATATTCCTTATGACTTAATCTTTCTGCAAGTACAGAAACCATGCATTCCTGATCACTATATTCTAATACACCATCTACAGTTAATCCATGATCCTGTTCAAAACGATTTAATGCATCACTCACTCCTTGTGAGAAATAACCATCTGTACGACCTGGATTATAACCTAACACATCTAATAATTTTTCCATCACAATAATAGAATTATTCACATTATCCACATAAAACTTATCACTATAATAAGTGAAATAAGCTGATAAGAGAGATTGATCCTCTACAGTGACATCTGGAGTCCATCCCTTCTTATTAATATTCACACCCTTAGGTGTATACCACTTTACATAAGTGTATTTCAATACAGAACCATCAGATAAGTTTGTCTGTGCCTGGATAGTCCCTTTCCCATAAGACTGCTGCCCAATAAGTTTATATCCCTGTATTTCTTTAAATGTACCTGCACATAATTCAGATGCACTGGCTGTTCCACTATTCATTAAAATATAACCATTAGAAAATGCATAATGTGTCTTACTATTATCCTTATATGTTTCAGTCTGACCCTTCTTATTCTTAACAGTAAAGAGTGTCTCTCCCTTCTCATTAAATAAAGAAAGCAGATCTCTAGCAGCAGTAATATAACCTCCACCATTACCTCTTAAATCTAGAATAATATCTGAGACATTCTGTTTCTTAAACTCTTTTAAAGCTTTTTCTACATGCTGAGCAGTTGTATCACCAAAAGTAGAAATATTCACATAACCATATGTTTTATTATTTGTAGTACCTACATAATAAGTCACATCAGAGCTGAAATTCTTACGTACTGCTTTCACATTTAAAGTCTGTTGAAGTCTTTTAATCTTTAAAGAGACTTCAGTCCCTTCATTTCCTTTAATATATTCCTGCATTTCAGTACTAGTCATACCAGAAAGTGATTTATTATCAGCATCAGTAATAATATCTCCTGCCTTAAGACCTGCTTTTTCTGCACTACTTCCTTCAATAATACCAGTTAATAAAGCACCGCTATGTACAGGTGAGAAATAAACACCAATACCACTGTAATTACCATTAATATCACTATTAAATTCTTTATTCTCTTGTGTAGACATATAAGAAGAATGTGAATCACCTAAACCATCTACCAATCCTGCAATCATACGATCTTGAATAGATGTTTTAGAATCAGTTGTATCCAGCCAATTATTATTAAGAAGTTCTACGACTTCATCCACTACTGTCATATTTGTCTTATCTTCAGCACTCGCATCACTATTATGAAAGACTAAATAACCGCTCCCAAATCCAAGAGCTAAACATAATACACCTATGACTATATATTTGATTAATAAGTTTTTCTTTCTTTTATTTAATTCCATGTTCAAGTCACCTCGTTTCATTATTTTATCATAACATGACTGTTTTGAGTAGAAACTTGACCAAAAAGAAAAGATCCCTATAATAGGGATCTTCCATTATTTAATTCAGATCTGATTAAGCTAATTCTGAGAAATACTTGATTGTCTTAACCATGTTAGAAGTGAATGAGTTTTCATTGTCGTACCAAGATACAACCTGAACTTCACTATTTCCATCAGGTAAAGCGTTAACCATAGTCTGAGTTGCGTCAAATAATGAACCGTAAGTCATTCCAACGATGTCAGAAGATACGATTTCGTCTTCATTGTAACCGAATGAATCAGTTGCAGCAGCCTTCATAGCAGCGTTAACTTCATCAACAGTAACAGTACCCTTAACAACAGCTGTTAAAACTGTAGTTGATCCAGTTGGAACTGGTACACGAACTGCAGAACCGATTAATTTACCATTTAATTCTGGGATAACTAAACCGATAGCTTTTGCAGCACCTGTAGATGTTGGTACGATGTTAACTGCAGCAGCTCTAGATCTTCTTAAGTTACCTTTTCTCTGTGGTCCATCAAGAAGCATCTGGTCACCAGTGTAACCATGAACTGTTAACATGATACCACCCTGGATTTCTGCTAACTTGTTTAATGCATTAGCCATTGGAGCTAAGCAGTTTGTAGTACAAGAAGCTGCAGAGATAACCTTATCTTCTGCTGTTAATGTTTCGTTGTTTACGTTGAATACGATAGTCTTAAGATCGCTTCCAGCTGGAGCTGAAATAACAACCTTCTTAGCACCTGCAGCTACATGAGCTTCAGCTTTTGCTTTTGAAGTGTAGAAACCAGTACATTCAAGAACTACGTCTACGTCTAATTCACCCCAAGGTAATTTAGAAGCATCTGGTTCTTTATAGATAGTGATCTTCTTACCGTTAACTGTGATGTAATCTTCTCCTGCTTCTACTGTATCAGCATGAGCATATTTACCCTGTGAAGAATCATACTTTAATAAGTAAGCTAACATTTTAGGTGAAGTTAAATCGTTGATAGCTACTACTTCATAACCTTCTGCATCAAACATCTGTCTGAATGCTAAACGACCGATACGGCCAAATCCATTAATTGCAACTTTTACTGCCATAATATGACATTCCTCCTTAAATAATTTCTATTTGTATTATAATCCAGCACTTAACTAAAATCAACTATTTCACAAGGATTTATGTAAAGGTAAACCCTTTCATCAAAACTTTTTTTAATGTTTAGAACAAAACACAAAAATGAAGCATAAGCATGTAAAAACTATCTTAATTTATAGAAAAAAAGAATAAGGATTTCTCCTTATTCTTCTTCACCATAGTTATCTTCAACCAAGCCTTCGTCTTCTTCTTCAGCGCTTTCTTCTGATTCATCTTCATTGTAGATATCATTCATATCGATATGCACTTCTTCGAATCTATGTCTTGTTCTAAGATCCCATTTGTTTTCACCAACAGTGATCATACGACCATCTAAGATCATATTTGTATAGAATAATGATTCGTTATCATCTTTCTGTTCTTCATCGAATTCTTTCTTTTCAGCAACTTCTTTCCAAATATCATAGAAACTCATTGCTCCTGCTGATTTAGTAAGAATTTCGAATGCGATATTTACCATTGACTCTTGTCTGTAATCCATAGTAGCCTCCTACATCTTTTCTGGTGCATGGACACCAATTAAGTTTAATGCGTTAGCAATTGTAATGCGTGTTGCTTCTACAAGTGCTAAACGTTGAGATGATAATTCTTTGTTTTCTTCATCAATTACATGACAGTCACCATAGAACGAATGGAATAACTGTGCTAATTTCTGAATATAGTTTGCAATCTTATGAGGGGCTCTTGTACGAGCTGCATCATTGATTGTGTTTTTGAATTCATTAATGTGTTTTAATAATTCAATTTCTTTTGGATTATTAATCAATTCAAAGTGATCTGCAGGTTCAATGTTCTTTTCTGCTGCTGATCTCATGATTGAACACATTCTTGCATGTGCATACTGTGCATAGTATACAGGGTTTTCATTTGACTGTGATTTCGCAAGTCCTAAGTCAAAATCAAATGGTGTGTTTGCTGCTTTCGCAACAAAGAAATAACGAGTTGCATCTACACCAATATCATCAATAAGGTCACGAATAGTAACAGCGTTACCAGTACGTTTACTCATCTTAACAACTTCACCGTTTTCAACCATTCTTACCATCTGTAAGATATCGATATTCAACTGATCGGCATTATAACCCAAAGCCTGGATAGCTGCTTTCATACGGTTGATATAACCATGGTGGTCAGCACCAAGTAAGTCAACTAAGTAATCATAACCTCTGTTCATCTTGCTTAAGTGATATGCGATATCTGGTGTAAAGTATGTATAACTTCCATCAGTTTTAATAAGAACACGGTCCTTATCATCACCAAAGTCAGTTGTTCTAAACCATAAGGCTCCATCCTGTTCATATGTATAGCCTTTTTCTTTTAACTTATTGATTGCAGGTTCAATCTTATTACCTTCATATAAAGAAGTTTCAGAGAACCATACATCAAATGATACACGGAATTCCTTTAAGATATCTTTGATCTTCTGTAATTCATGTTCAGTACCAACCTTACGGAAATAAGCAATGGCTTCTTCTTCAGTTAACTGAGTTAAAGCATCTCCTTCTTTTTCCTTGATACTCTTCGCAATATCAATGACATCCTGTCCCATATACCCATCTTCAGGAATTGGGCGTTCAATATCAAATAATGCAAGATAACGGCTGTATAGAGATAATGCAAGGTTAGTGATCTGTTTACCTGCATCATTAATATAATATTCTCTTGTTACATCATAACCTGCTTTAGTCATGATACGGCAGATAGAATCACCAACTGCAGCACCCTTTGCATGACCTAAGTGTAAGTCACCTGTTGGGTTGGCAGAAACGAATTCTACGTTATATTTCTTTCCTTCACCGAAGTGAGTCTGTCCATAATTATCCTTTTCTGAAAGTACTTCAGTAATTACTGAAGTAAGCGCATCATTTTTCATAAAGAAGTTAATAAAACCAGGACCAGCAATTTCTACTTTTTCTACATGTGCTGCTTCCTGATCAAGTGAACCAACAATGGCTGTCGCAATTTCACGAGGATTCTTATGGAGTGTTCTTGTCAGCTGCATTGCAATGTTAGTAGAATAATCACCATGAGTAGAATCCTTAGGAATCTCAATCATGATATTTTCAGGGGTGATATCTACTGCTTCAAAGCACTTATTAACAGACTGACCAATGGCGATTTTTAGTGAGTTTTCAAGCTTATTTTCAGCCATCTTGTATTCCTCCTTTTTTATTTCATACTCTAAATAATGTATCACAAAATGTTGGACTGTCAAGAATTTTATAGAAGTGGAGAGAATAATCTCAATAATCCTTCTATGAGTCCTTTAAAATGACGGCTGTCATCTATTTTTACAGGTGCACAGATTTCATTCATTTCTCTAAAATCTCTCTTGATTGCAGATAAACATTCTGCTTCATATAATAAGACATTGCATTCAAAGTGTAAGTATAAAGAACGATAATCAAAGTTGATTGTTCCTACTGTGGCTGCTTTACCATCTACTAACATGACTTTCGCATGTAAGAAGCCTGGTAAATATTCATACACCTCAATACCAGCACGAATGAGATCATAATAATAAGAACGTGTCACTCTAAATACAATCTTCTTATCCGGTACATGAGGGACATAGAGTCTGATCTTAACACCATTCTTAGAAGCAAGACACAATGCCTTCAACATAACATCATCAATAATAAAATAAGGTGTCATAATATCAATACTTCTAGAAGCATGTGTAATCATATTTAAATAAACTGCTTCTCCAACACCTTCATCATCGAGTGGATCATCTCCATAGGGTAATACATAACCTGTATTCTTAAATGGCTCAGGATGATAGGTATGTGGTTTAAACTGTTCTATATCTTCTCCATGATATTCCTTATGATAAGCATAGAAGGTTGATAGAAACATAGATGTCAAAGACCATACTGCTTCTCCTTCTAAGCGAATTCCTGTATCCTTCCAATGTCCAAAACGCATCTTACAGTTAATATATTCATCTGCTAAGTTAAAACCTCCAGAATAACCAATATAACCATCAATCACACAGATCTTACGATGGTCTCTATGGTTCTGGCTTAAAGAGAAGACAGGAATAAAACGGTTAAACATCACTGTTTTAATGCCTGCTTCTTCTAATTTTTTTGCAAAGTGAAGAGGTACAGTTGTGAAAGAACCAAAGTCATCAAAGATAAAGCGTACATCAACACCTTCTTTAACCTTCTGCTTTAAGATTCCGATGATTGTATCAAACATCAGTCCTTTAGAAACAATAAAGTACTCCATAAAGATAAAGTGTTTTGCATGTAAAAGATCTTTAATCATATCCTGATAGTTATAATCACTTAATGAATAGTACTTACATTCTGTATGATTATATATAGGAAATGATTGTCTATTGAGATAATCTAAAGAAATAATCTTCTTATTAATAATCTGATTTCTAATAACCGGATCCTGATGTCTTGTTTCATTAAAGTATTGTACTTCTGGCTGAATCTTTCTTTTTAACCAGCGTGATGGTCTCTTGTTACCTAACAAGAGATAAAGTAATCCTCCTGCGTTAGGCAATAACATGATAAAGAAGATCCATGTCATCTTATAGTTTGTATTCTCATCTTTACTAATCAAATAAAAGATCATAAATGCAGACAAAGAAACAAACAAGAAACGAACCACACCATTAAAATCCGTGAGTATTGATGCAAAGTATACAAGATAAATAGCCTGAATACAGATGAGCGCAATATAAATCACAATCGGACTCAATAAGAACTGGATAAAACGATATAGATATTCAAAGAACAATGCTGTAAAACGTTTTATATATTTCATGAAGGCATCCCTTCTTCATCTATATCAGAGTAATGCACCATCATATAGGCTTTAGTTACAAGATGTTCCTGGTCATAGAGTTCATAGATAAATTTCATTGTGCCTTCTCTATATTCTAAAGAAATCACTTTTGTATGAAGTTCTACAACACCATAAGGTAATGTATATTTATTTGGTACACGCATATCCTTATTAAAATGTAATACAGATTGATCATTCACAAGATGTACATGTGTATCATCATATTGGATATGCATTGGTTTTCCTTCTACTTCAAAAGAGATATGATGAACACCTTTTACTTCATAATGGTCTCCTATCTCTTTATATTTTACTTTTTCTTTGACAGGACCATTGACTAATAAACATTCATAAGAAATTCTTTTTTTCATCACCCTACCTCCTTAATCATATAGTTACCCTCTGTACGATACCCATTTTCTAGATAAAAATCAAGAGATTGTGAATAAGGAATGATCTTCACTACATGCATATGTTGTTTCTTGAAGAAATCCTCTATGGCACCTAATACTTCTTTCTCGTAAAACTCTCTACGATCATCAGGAAGTAATACAATATCTTTCACACAATTATCAATAATATGTGCACACCCTATAACATGATCTTCTTGATAGAATTCTAAGAATAATCCTTCCTGATTCCATTCTTTAGAAGCCTGTTCGAGGATATAGTGTGTACCTTGTGCATCCTTATATTTATTAAAAGATTGACATCTAAAAGATGAACGTCTAATAACTTGTCTTGTAGAGAAGATTTTTTGATCCTGTTTGGCTTTACCTAACAATATAGCTTGTACAATTTCTGATTCTTCTGGTAATGAACTAATTGTTCCATCCTGTTTAAGTATTTCTACTTCATTCGCATGTCTGACCTCCATACGTTTATAAGGCACCTGATTCATAATCGCATCACTTGTGACATAATAGCGAGGATCTAGTCCTTCTTCTATACATATCTTTCTTGTATTCTCAAAGTCTTCATCACCCTTAAGTGTACGATATTTAAATAATTCTCTTTCTAATAAACGAGTCGATAAATCTTTAAGAATTGTATCATCTTCATCCATAAAGCATCTTATATAATAGAGTAATGATGTTTCATCAAGTTTCACAAATTGTTCAGGTGTAAAGTTATCTTCTAAGAAAGGAATAAGAAGTGGAAATGAAGATTTAAAGGTATAGTTTTGTTTATATAAGTCCTTTACACGTTTCATAACACTCCCTAGTACTTGTTCATAACTTCTAGATACGGGATGATAATACACCTGCCAATACATATAATAACGAGCTAAAATATAATCTTCTATTGCCTGTACACCAGAAGATTTAAAGACAATACGATTATCTACAATACGCATAGTACGTAATATTCTTGATAAATCAAACTGTCCATAAGTCACACCACAGTTATAAGAATCACGTAGAAGATAATCCATACGATCAGCATCTACCTGACTAGAGATCATCTGCACCAACATTGGTTTATCGGCTTTCTTTTCTATAATACGTGCCACATCTTCAGGTAAATGAGGATCTATTTGTGAAAGTACATCATGTACCTCTGTATGTCCTCTAATAAGAGCTGTGGTCATCTCTTCATGATTATATTGGAATATACCTTCAAATGAATGAGAGAAAGGACCATGACCTAAATCATGTAATAAAGCGGCACATAATACAGTTAAACGTTCATAGTCTGTTAAGTGATTTTTGACTTGATCTAACTCTGTCATTTGTCGCGTTATTTCATAAACACCTAAAGAATGGACAAAACGTGAATGTTCTGCACTAGGAAATACCATGGATGTACCTCCTAACTGTTTAATACGTCTTAAACGCTGAAATTCTTTTGTATTAATCAGTTTCCAGATAGGCATATATTCAACACGTATATAATCATGAACAACATCTCTAAATACTTTTGTATCAAATAAACGGTAATCTTCTAAATGCATGATATCACCTTCCTTATTAGGGTTATTTTATCATTTTTAAGAGCTATTTGCGAATGATATAGGTTATAATAGCTATGGAGGTATATTTATGTATATTGATGAAATTTATGCTGCACGTGATTATATTCAGTCACGTTATAAAAATCCTATTGATGTTGCCATTGTATTAGGTTCAGGATTAGGACCACTTGCTGATGTGATTAATGAACCTGTAGAAATTGATTATAAGGATATCCCTTATTTCCCTGTTTCTACTGTACCAGGACATGCTGGTAAACTTATTATTGGTGAAATTGGTGGTAAAACTGTTGCCTGTATGAAAGGACGTTTCCATTTCTATGAAGGCTATGATATGCAGAAAGTCACAATGCCTATTCGTGTATTTAGTGCTTTAGGTATTAAGAACTTAATTGTGACTAATGCCTGTGGTGGTGTAAGAGATGATTTAAATCCAGGACAGATTGTAATTATTTCTGATCATTTATCATTTATGATGCCATCGCCTTTAAGAGGACCTAACCTAGATGATTTTGGACCACGTTTCAAGGATATGACTGATGTTTATACATCAACATTACGTTCTCTTGCCTTTGAATCTGCAAAAAAAGTGAATGTAGATGTAAAAGAAGGCGTTTATTGTTTCTTTAAAGGACCACAGTTTGAAACACCTGCAGAAATTCGTGCATTCAAGACACTTGGTGCAGATATGGTAGGTATGTCTACAGTCCCTGAAGCCATTGTTGCAAGACATTCTGATATGAAGATTTTAGGTATTTCACTTGTGACTAATAAAGCAGCAGGATTATCTAGCAATGAATTGAATCATATAGAAGTTATGGAAGCAGCAAATAGTGCAGAAGAAAGACTTGTTAAGCTTGTAAAACAGATTTTAGAAGACATGTAATAAAGACCAGCGCGTGCTGGTCTTTTGTATTAGTCTAGATTTTCACCATTAGATTCAATGACTTTCTTATACCAGTAGAAAGAGTCTTTCTTACTTCTCTTCATAGTACCAGTACCATCATCATGTTTATCTACATAAATAAAGCCATAACGTTTTCTCATTTCTCCAGTACCTGCAGAAACAAGGTCAATACAGCCCCAAGTTGTATAACCGATTAAATCAATACCTTCTTCAATCGCTTTATCCATTTCTTTAATATGTGCACGGTAGTAGTCAATTCTATAATCATCATGAATAGAACCATCTTCTTCTACTGTATCAAAGGCACCTAAACCATTTTCCACAACCATTAATGATAATTCATAACGATCATAAACTACTTCAAGATAGTATCTTAATCCCTGAGGATCTAATGCCCATCCCCAATCAGAATATGTTAAGTAAGGGTTACGTACACCAAATGACATATTACCACCTACTGTATCTTCATTCTTATGAGTTGTAATAGACTGAGACATATAATATGAGAATGTATAAAGATCAACAGTACCATTCTTTAATTCTACTAGATCCTGTTCAGTGATATCTAATTCTACATTATGTTCCTTCCATAAGCGTTTTGCATATGTTGGATATTTACCTTTACACTGTACATCTCCGCAATAGAAGATACCCTTTTCCCATTTATAATGATTAAAGAGAATATCTTCTGGATCAGAAGTGAGTGGATAATAAGTAATACCACAGATCATGCAGCCAATCTGATAGTTAGGATCAATTGCATGACCAATCTGTACAGCTCTCGCACTCGCTACAAACTGATAATGAAGATGCTGATATGCTTCCTGGAAAGCTTCATCACTTGCATCATCTGGTAAGAAGTTAATTGTATTATTGATTTCATTAAATGTAAGCCAGTATTTAACTAAGCCCTTATATTCTTTAAAGATTGTAGTCACATACTTTTCATATAATTCAATATACTTTCTATCCTGCCAGTCACCATACTTTTCTTCTAATGCAAGTGGTGTATCAAAGTGCCAGATAGAAACGAGTGGTTCAATACCCGCATTTCTTAGTTCTGTAAATACATTTCTATAGAAATCTAAACCAGCCTGATTTGGTTCTGCTTCTTCTCCTGTAGGATAGATTCTAGACCATGAAATAGAAAGTCTGAACATCTTGAATCCCATTTCTTTAAGTAAGGCAATATCTTCTTTGTAGTGATGATAGAAGTCAATGCCATCATGGTTAGGATAGAGTTCATCATCAAAGACTGCAAAATGAGCCCCTTCTGGTAATTTAAAGCCATGGTTAGGTAATTTCTGTTTCTGACCATCCTTATCAATAAATGTAACCATTCTAGGAGTATTCACTGTTCCTCCTGTAGTTACATCAGTACGGGCCATACCTCTTCCATCTACATTCCATGCCCCTTCACATTGATTGGCAGCAACAGCGCCACCCCAATAAAAATCTTTACTAAATGTCATTGTTTATTCCTCCTGATTAGGAGTATAAATGATTCTTTAAAAATATTCTAAAACCCGACAGATTATGAAAATATTATTTTGGAATATCACATGAACCATAGTAATTATTCAAACCTACAATATGTATAAAAGTTTTGTGATTAATAGAGATATAATCTACATTTTCTGTAAGGTTCTTATATGTATTCTCTATTTGATATTCACAATAAGGGTTCTTCATAATAGTTCCTGAATAATTGATATCAGTAGAAATAGGATAAGCATTATAGACAGGCATATTAGTATAAAGTGGTATTTCTAGTATACGTTTCACATGATCCATATAATTAGAGATATACCCTTTCAACATATTCTTTGCTTCACTATAAGGTGCTCTGATGTTAGACATATAATAATGATGACCAGGATTATTGTTGTGGACATCAAATTTCTGCAGATAAAGAGAATCCTGTCCTTTAGTGATATAATTATTCATTAAATACTTAGAACCATAGAGAATAGCTTTTTCTCTTGTATCCCAGTTTCTTGATGCCGCAAAGTCTATCCCATCCTGATCACTACTGTTTGCTCCAATATTATATATATTATAGAAGAGAGGTCCTTGTGGATTGTTTCTTGCATGTCCTCCACGAAGCCCTAGTCCTCCACCTGTCTGTTCTTGAATTGCACGGGTAATGAGTAATGACATAGAGATATTATTTACTTCTGCACTGTAACGATAGGGTTCGGCCCAGTCTTTTTTAGACTGCGGTTCTATACCTGACATTTCAGTTCCTGCCAGCATTCTTTTTCCTTCCTGTAATGTTTCAGAAGGATTATAAGTGAGTTTCTCAAACATCAGCGCATGATAAGCATCCAAACCATTACGTGGATCTAAGAAATAACGGGCTGCATTCAATGAAACACGACACCATGTCTGTCCTTCTATAATATTAGGAGAGGCAATCATTGAAGAATCGTTTGTATCTATTAATGATTTACTCTGGAAGATGGATGCAGTTTGACTAAAGTCTAAAGAAGTATTAAGAGGTACATAGTGCCATTCTGGATAAAGTGCATGTAAGAAGCGTAAAGATTGTTTATAGCTATCAGGAAATGATGTGATTTCTTTTTCAAAAGATTCATCAAATACATATGCAATCACATTACGACTTGATATATAGCCTTCTTTCTTCTCACCATTCACATATATAACCATAATATTGAGAACCTCTTTGTCCTTCTACAACTAAAGGTTGTCCCATTGTGAGTGTTTGATTAAGAAAAGATGTATTCTCTTTAACTAAGAAAATATGAGGTGCAAGCTCCTTATACGAAGTACATTGATGAACACCTAGAAGTAAAACTAGTACACATACTATCATAATAATCGATGTCTTCTTCATTGACCCACCCTACCTGTGCACCACAGATGACATAAACATAATGTCCATAGACACCTGCAATCTTGACTTCTGTTCCTTTTTCACCTATAAACCAATGATCTGTATAATCATCTAAACAATAAAGATGATGATTTCTTTCATATAAGAATTCATTCTTAATAGAGATCATTACATGATCACTCACTCTATAACATTGACTAAACTCTTTTCCTTTTTTCATGATCTTTACTTCATAATCAGGAAAAGCTATCTTATGGTCTACTTCACCATTACCATAAAGATCTTTATTTAATACACCTACAGGAAATGGTTGTACACATTCTGTTTGATATGTCACTTCCCCCTTATAACTATGAATAATAAGCGCATTTAATTGTGAGATAGGTTTCACACCTGTTCCTCCATCAATACAGATGATCTTCTTTTCCTCATCTATAATAATGTCATTATGAATAGAACGAGGGAAATAATTGGATGTAGGAAGATGTCCTACAACAACTGTATACTTTAATGAATGTCCCAGTTCATAAAAATGTTGGAGTTCAAGGTAGGAAGAGAGACCACATTCCTTATAGTTTTCTCTTGGTTCTACACCTGCATGGACAAATAAATAATCATTAAATAATAATGTAGTAGGTAAATGGGACATGAACTTTAATTCTTGTTTAAGCTTTTCAGCCATGATTTTCTGCATACCTAAAGGTGTTTCATGTCCATCACTAAAATGTTCATGATTATAAATATCTCTAATAATACCGTTCTTACTATTTCTTTTGAGATACTTAGGAATTTCTCCTGCAATTTCTGGAATAGTAAGTAATGCATTCATCGCCCATTCACAATTTCCCATCAAAACATAACACTTAGGAAAACGTGAAAGATTCATAATAAAGTGTATTGTTTCTAATACCTGGTCTCCTTTTTCTACAAAGTCACCAATAATCACCAAATAATCCTCTACAGGATCATAATTCACTTTTCTTAGTAATTCTTTAAAACGGTCTAAATGACCATGTATATCAGATATTGCAATCAGGCGATAGTCATTCTTTTCTTTTTTAATTAAATGTTTAGGTGTTAACATAAATAGCCTCCTGATATCATTCTACAACAAAAAAAGTAGGTTGACCCTACTTTCTTGTTGCATAATATTTTCTTACAAGCATCTGTGTTTTACGAATATGTCTTTGAATACGTTCTGTTGCTTCATCTTTGTCTCCATCAATGATGGCTTCTAGAATAGCACGATGTTCTGCAAGTGATGATTCTAAACGTTCCGGACGTGCAATAGAATGTCTTGATGTCACAGAAACATAGTAATGAATATCCTTTAGAATCTGTTCAAAATAGGTAGACTGTGTTGCTTGATAAATAGATTCATGGAATAAAATATTAAAATCATTCACTTTATCAAAGTCACCCTTTGTAGTATAGAATTCTAATAATTCAAATACTTCTTTAATTTTAGCAAGATGTACTTCATCCATACGATCAATTGCGAATGAAACAGCTAATCCCTCTAAAGAAAGACGTATTTCAAACATATCATCAATATCACGAGGTGAAAAACCTTTCACATAAACACCTTTATTAGGAATACTTTCTACTAAACCTTCTAATTCTAGCTGTTTTAATGCTTCTCTAATAGGTGTACGAGAAATTTTCAATTCTTTCGCAAGTGTTAATTCATTTAGTTTATCACCGCATTGATAACTTTCATTAAGAATACGATCACGTAATAAGATAAATATTTTAGAGCCCAATGATCCATGGGAAGTTGATTCAAAAATGCTATGAGATGGCATTTCTTTGTCCCTCCTCTTATAATTTATCGATAATTGCGTCTGTAAACTCTTTTGTAGTTGCCTGTCCACCAATATCAGGTGTTGTAAACTTACCTTCTTCTACAACTGCTGCTAAAGCTTCTCTTAAAGATTGTGCTTCTTTCTGTTTATTTAATGCTTCAAGCATCATTGCGAATGCAAGAATTAAAGAACTTGGGTTCGCAATACCTTTACCTGCAATATCAGGTGCACTGCCATGAACAGCTTCATAAATACGGTAGTCGTCACCAATATTACCTGATGGTGCAATACCAAGACCACCTACAAGACCTGCACATAAGTCAGAAACAATATCCCCATATAAATTTGGTGCAACAAGGACATCAAATGTTTCTGGACGCTGTACAAGCTGCATACACATATTATCAATAATAACTTCCTGTGTTTCTATTTCTGGATAGTCTTTTGCCACTTCTCTATAACAATCAAGGAAAAGACCATCTGTATACTTCATTATATTGGCTTTATGGATGGCTGTCACTTTTTTTCTGTTATTTGTGCGTGCATATTCAAATGCATAACGACAAATACGTGTAGAAGCTTCTCTAGTGATCAACTTAACACCATTCGCAATATCATCAGTGAGCATATATTCAATACCTTTATATAAATCTTCAGTATTTTCTCTAATGATGACTAAATCAATATTTTCATATTTAGAATCAATACCCTTGAAGTTACGTAAAGGACGTACATTAGCATAAGTAGAGAATTTCTGTCTTAATGCGACATTCACGCTTCTAAAACCTGTTCCAATTGGAGTTGCTGTAGGACCTTTTAATGCCCATTTATATTCTTCAATTGCATCTACAAGACCAGGTTCCCATACTTCACCTGTTTCTTTTGCATACTGGGCACCTGCTCTATATTTAACCCATTCAATATCTAGGTTCATTGCTTTTGTAATAGATTCAACACTTGCTGAAATCTCTGGTCCAATACCATCACCTGGAATAAGTACTGCTTTCATTAGAAATCTCCTCCTAGTTCTTTAATTGCATTTAATAATCCACCATACTGAATCATGACTTTTTCACGTGCTGATAATGATAGATGTGCTGTAATAGTTTCATTTGTGTTCTTATTAGTCACTACAATGTCTTTACCTTCTTCTACAGCTGTTAGTAAGTCACTTAATTCATAGTCATCCTGATCATTGAAGAAATCATAGTCTTTTGCATCAATGACAAGTGGAAGAATACCATTGTTGATTAAGTTAGAACGATGAATTCTCGCAAATGAAATGGCAAAGATAGCTTTAATTTTTAAGTAGTTAGGTACTAATGCAGCATGTTCTCTTGATGAACCCTGTCCATAGTTATCTCCACCTACAATGAAACCACCATTGTTTTTAACAGCTCTATTATAGAATTCAGGATCTACCTTAGAGAATGAGAACTTAGCTAAATGAGGGACATTAGAACGGAATGGAAGTAATTTAGAATCAGAAGGTACGATATGGTCTGTAGAGATATTGTCTCCTACTTTTAATACAACCTTACCAGTCACTGTATCTGTTAACTTATCTCCTCTAGGAACTGGTTTGATGTTAGGTCCCATATAAATTTCATTATCCGGGATATATTCACTAATAAAGAAGTTAGGATTCTTCACAAATGGTGTATCTGGTACTTCTTCTAATACCATATCATCTTCAAATTCCTGTGATAAATAACCTTTGACTGCAGATAATGCAGCAACTTCTGGAGATACAAGATATACACTTGCATCATTTGTACCAGAACGTCCTTTAAAGTTACGGTTGATTGTTCTTAAAGATACACCTTTTGATAATGGAGCCTGTCCCATACCGATACAAGGACCACATCCACATTCAAGGATTCTAGCACCTGCATGAATCATATCTGCAAGAGCACCATTTTGTGCAAGCATAGAAAGAATTGAAGAAGAACCTGGAGCGATAACTAAAGAAACATCTTCAGCCACTTTACGACCTTTTAAGATCTTTGCAGCACGCATCATATCTGGTAAAGATGAGTTTGTACAAGAACCAATGACTACCTGATTGATCTTCATACCTTCTAATTCTTTTACATCTACTACATTATCTGGTGAATGAGGCTGAGCAACCATAGGAACTAATGTAGACATATCGATTTCAATAGTTTCATCATATGTTGCATCATCATCCGCTTTCATTTCAACATATTCATTTTCTCTACCCTGCTGTTTTAAGTAAGCTAAAGTATTTTCATCTGTTGGGAATACTGAAGTAGTGGCACCAAGTTCTGCACCCATGTTACAGATAGTCGCACGGTCAGTAAGTGAAAGATCATTTAAACCTTCACCTGTATATTCAACAATCTTATTAACCCCACCTTTTACTGATAATTCCTGTAAGATTTTTAAGATAACATCCTTTGCAGATACCCAAGGTGCTTTACGTCCTGTTAGTTTAACCTGTAATACTGATGGACACTGAACATAGTACTTACCTGTTGCCATGGCAACAGCGACATCAAGTCCTCCGGCACCAATCGCAATCATACCCATTGCACCACATGTTGGTGTATGAGAATCTGAACCAATAAGCGTCTTACCTGGATGTGAGAAATTTTCAAGCTGTAACTGATGACAGACACCATTACCTGGTTTAGAGAATGTGATACCATGTTTTCTTGCAACAGATTTAATAAATTCATGGTCATCCATGTTTTCAAAACCAGTCTGAAGCATGTTATGGTCAATATAAGCGACTGCTTTTTCTACTGCAACATGACCTACATTCATTGCTTCTAACTGAAGATAAGCCATTGTACCTGTAGAATCCTGTGTTAAAGTCTGGTCAATTCCAATACAAATAGATGTTCCTGGAACTAATTCTCCTTCTTTAAGATGTGTATTCAAGATTTTATACGCTAGATTCATATAATCTTCTCCCCCTTGTTTCTTATTGTATACAATTATACACATATACTATTATCTGTGCAATATAAAAAACAAAGATAATTTGTATTTATTTCGTTAAATTGGTACAATACATTGGGTGATGAAAAATGATATTATCTTGTTCAGGACTATCTAAATCTTATTCTGGAAAAGAAGTCCTAAAAAATATAACATTCCATATAGAAGAGCATGATAAACTTGCCATTATTGGTGTTAATGGTGCTGGTAAGAGTACATTGCTTAGAATTCTTTTAAATGAAGAAGCTTATGATGATGGTATAATGACTATTGCGAAGAATATTCGTATTGGTACATTGAATCAGGAACATAAGTTTGATCTTAATAAGAGTATTTATGAAACATTAGAAGAACCTTTTGAAGATTTAAAGAAGATAGAGAAACGCATACGTGAATTGGAACAGGAAATGGCAGTCACAAATGATTTAGATACAATTATGAATCAGTATGATTCTTTATTATCTAAATTCCAGGATGAAGGCGGTTATGCCATGGAGTCACAGGTGAAAGGTGTTCTCAATGGTTTAGGTTTTGATGAGGATATGTGGTATAAACCTATTGGTATTTTATCTGGTGGACAGAAAACAAGAATTGCGTTAGGTCAGTTATTATTACGTTCTCCCGATTTATTATTACTAGATGAACCGACCAACCATCTTGATGTAAATTCTATTGAATGGTTAGAAAACTATTTAAAACAGTATAATAAAGCTGTAATTGTAGTATCTCATGACCGTTATTTTATTGATCAAGTGTCTACTTCTATTATGGAAATAGAGAATGGTAAGAGTAAGATCTATAAATGTAATTATTCTAAATATGCTGAAATCAAGAAGCATGATCGTGATGTAGAATTAAAACATTATTTAAATAACCAGAAAGATATTAAACGTATGCAGGAATCTATTGATCGTTTAAAATCTTATAACCGTGAAAAACAGGTGAAACGTGCTGAGTCTAAAGAGAAAGCACTTGAACGTATGGAGAAGGTAGAAAGGCCTGAAAGTCTTCCTTCTAGTATCCGTTTTGCGTTTGAGCCTGAAGTAGAGAGTGGTTATGATGTTTTAAAAGTAGATGATGTAGCGATGGCTTTTGATAAGCCATTGTTTGATTCTGTGTCTTTTGAAGTTAAGAAAGGTGAAAGAGTTGCTTTACTTGGACCTAATGGTGTAGGTAAGACAACTATGTTCCATTTGATTCTTAAAGATTATTTACCAATACACGGACGTATTCGTTTAGGTTCTAAGGTGATGATTGGCTATTATGATCAGGAACAGACTTCTTTATCTCCTGAAAAAACAATCTTTGATGAAATACATGATGCTTATCCTGATATGAATAATACAGAGATCAGAAACATCTGTGCTGCATTCTTATTCAAAGGTGAAGATGTATTTAAAACAATTGATGTTTTATCCGGTGGTGAAAAAGGACGCATCGTCTTAATTAAGTTATTACTTAACAAGGCAAACTTCTTAATTCTAGATGAACCAACAAACCATTTAGATATCCAATCTAAGGAAGTACTAGAAGATGCATTATTAGATTTCCCTGGTACTATTCTCTTTATTTCTCATGACCGTTATTTTATTAATAAATTGGCTACTAAGATTGTAGAGATGAATCCACATGGTGATGAAATATTTGGTGGTAACTATTCTTATTATCTTGAACATCGTAAAGTAAAAGAAGTTGTGAAAGAAACAGCTGTAAAAGTTCAAAATAACATTGATAAGAAAAAGAAGAATAGATTAAAGAAGATAGAAAATGATATTTCTGACTTTGAAGAGAAGATCAGTGCGAAGGAAGAAGAACTCCATAGCGATGAAGTGATGAATGATTATCAGAAGTATAATGAAATCACTGCTGAACTAGAAGACTTAAACAACAAATTAGAAGAACTCATGACGGAATGGGAAGAACTTTCAGAAGAGATGAACGCTTAAAAGGACTAGGGGCAACCCTAGTCCTAATTTCTTTGTTTTAAGTTATAGATAAGTATAAATGCACAGATAAAATCACCAACGATTGATACAATAAATGGATAAAATGCATAAAGATCTTTTAATGTTGGTAAGAAAGATAAGACAAAAATATTCTGTGAATAACATAAGAACTTAATGCCTATCACCATAAAGGCAATCATATAAGTAAACCATAAACAATAATGTGTATAGATTCCTCCTGGCACAACATGCTTAAGTCTTTCATATTCATTCTCTGTTCCTCTATTATGAGATAACTTAATATACATATTCTTATATATCTTGAGATTCATACGTGAGAACATAATGATTGGAATATAGAGTAATGTCCAGAAACCAATAGTCCCTAAGTAAGGACACAATAAACCACTCACAATAGAAGCACCCATACATATATAGAAGGAACGCGGCATAGTAAATGTCAGCCCTTCAGGATCAAAGTAATCATAGAGTTCTCTTCCACCATAACGATGTAACCATTTATTTCTTTCATCATAAACAGTCTTAATAGATAAGACATTAACCATTAGACCAATCATATAGAGTACTGTATTCAGCAATTCCCCTCTTTTATTAATAAGAGTCACAGTACTGTCTCCATCTAATTGATAAAGGAAAAGCATAATAACTGAAGTCACAACAACTAACATTACAGATAGTATAAAATAAGCATTATAGAGTGTATCTTTTTCTGAATCATCAGCCTTTTTAATACGATATTCCATTAAGCCATAAAGACCTGTTTCTATTAATACAACAAGACTTCCTAAACCTATAGGAGGATTAATTAGGAAAATAAACCAGCTTATTAGCGATAAAATAATAGCGTTCATATTTCCCTCCTTTCCAACTTATCATACACTAAAAAAAACATCCGGAAAAGACCGGATGTTCATTTATTATTCAACGTCGAAGTCGTCTGATAAGTCTTCACCATTAGTAGCGATGACTTTCTTATACCAGTAGAATGAATCTTTCTTATAACGGTCAAGAGTTCCTACTTCTTCATCTGTAGTATCTACATAGATGAAACCATATCTCTTTCTGATACCTTCATGAGTTGATACTAAGTCGATTGCTGACCAAGGGCAGTAACCCATCATTTCGATGTTTTCAGTAACAGCCTTATGTAACTGTTCGATATGTGCTCTTAAGTATGCAATTCTGTAGTTATCATGAACACGACCATCTTCTAATGTATCGTAAGCACCTAAACCATTTTCAGTAACGATCATTGGTAAATGATAACGAGAATACATTTCTCTCATAGTTGCTAAGAAACCATCAGGGTCAATTTCCCAACCGAATTCAGTCTTCTTAAGGTTTGGATTTGCATATCCCTTATAGTAACCTGCTTCACCACGAGCTGACTGCTGGTCTGCACCTGGATCTAATTCATCATCAGCTGCTGCTTTCTGTACAGTTGCAGTTGAATAGTAGTTGAAACCAATGAAGTCTGGGTGTGCATTCTTCATAGCTTCTTCATCACCTTCAGCAAATGTTGGTGTTGCATCATTTTCTTCTAAGTAAGTCCATACTAAGTTATTGTATTTTCCATAAACTGCCATATCTAAATATAACCAGTTTCTAATTGCATTGTATTCCTGAGCTGCTAAATTATCTTCTGGCTTACAAGTTGCTGGATATACATAAGAAATATTTGGAGCTGGACCAATCTTAGCATTTGGAAGCATTTCATGACATAAAACCATAGCTTTAGCCTGAGCAACTAACATATGGTGGTTCTGCTGATATACTTCTTTTAATACATTTGTAGTACCTTCAGGAATTCTTAATGTACCAATAATTGGACCAACTAAAGTAAGCATATTCTGTTCGTTGATAGTTAACCAGTATTTAACTCTATCACCGAAGTTTTCAAACATAACCTTTGCGAAGTTAACGAACCAGTCTACTGATTCAGGGTTAGACCAAGAACCTCTCTTGTCTAATGCATCAGGCATATCAAAGTGGAACATAGTCACTAATGGTTCGATATTATATTCTAAACATGTATTAATCACATCATTGTAATGATCGATACCTGCCTGGTTTACTTCACCAGTTCCATTAGGAATTAGTCTAGTCCAAGCGATTGAGAAACGGTATGTCTTGAATCCCATTTCAGCCATTAACTTGATATCTTCTTTATAACGATGATAGTGATCTGCACATACATCTAAAGATGCAGTTCCTGCTGGTAGTTCTTTAACATCCTGACATGATGGTCCTTTACCATCTGATAAATTAGCACCTTCTACCTGATAAGCTGAAGTAGATGCACCCCATAAGAAATCTTTTGGAAAAGCTTTTAATTTGTTGTCTAACATTTATGAGTCTCCTTTTCTTTTTTTCTGACACCATTATAACGGAAGATTTTAAAAATCATAATTCTTTTCAAGAATAGAAAAAAAGAGAAAATATTTTCACATTTTCTCGCTTATCCTACACTTTTTTAAAAGTATCTTAAATTTTCTTTTCCATTAAGTATCTTAGAAGTCTTTCTCCACGTCTTTCATTGATTTGTTCTTCAATGACTGCATAACCTTTAGATTCAAAGAATGCTTTAGATGTAATAGATGAAGTCACATTAATCACATGACTTCCATGTTTTTTTGCATATTCTTCTAACTCTTCTACAAGTTTAGATGCAATCCCTTTTCTTAAATAATCAGGATGAACATATAAACGATCCAAATATCCAGTTTTGCCAATATTACCGAATGCAATCAACTTATCATCTTCCTCAACCACGATAGTATGATTTTTCTCTAAAGACTTTTCCCAATGATATTCATTAGCATCCTTAGGTGCAATAGCATCTAATTGTTCTTCACTATAATCATTCTTATTGACTTCATGAACAGTGACATAAAATAAATCCATAACTGCATGAAGATCTGTGTTCTTGTATTCTCTAAATTCCATTTATATCACCTCTATTTCATACATCACATTATACCATTATTTGCCCATAAAAAAAACGGTCATTATAGACCGTTTCATTAAATACCGAATAATAAATCGATATAGTTTGGAATTGGATACTGCTGAGCACTTACTTTAGTTTCTAAGCTATCAGCAGTTGCACGTAATGCATCCATAGCTGGGATAACTAAATCCTTCCATGCAGTTGCAGTATCTAATGTAGAAGAATCAGTTGATTCAGCTTTATTGATGGCAGTTTCTAATGTAATCATTTGTTCACGCATAGTTGAAAGTAAAGAAGTTAATACCTTTAAGTCTTCAACCATGAATGTATTATCTACACCAGCTTTAGCTACTTCTTTTGCGTCATTAGCTAAAGTACCACATGCCTTTACATATGCTGGATATAATTCAGTCTTAGCCATTGATAATGCTGTTAAAGCTTCAACACGGATTGTCTTAGCATAGTTATCTAACTGGATGTCATAACGTGAATCAATTTCAGCTTCAGTGAATACACCATGTTTTACAAACATTTCACGGATTTCAGGTTTCTTTAAGCAAGCGCATGCATCTACAGAGTTTGCGTGGTTAGGTAATCCACGTCTTGCAGCTTCTTCTTTCCATTCTTCTGAATATCCATCACCATTGAAGATGATTCTTTCATGATTCTTGAAGAATTCTCTAATGATATCATCTAATGATTCACCTGCATCTAATTTAGCAGCCATCTGATCATATTCTTCAGCCATGATAGCATTTAACATAGTGTTAACTGCTGCAACTGACTGAGATGAACCAACCATACGGAATTCAAATTTATTACCTGTGAAGGCAAAAGGAGATGTTCTATTTCTGTCTGTTGAGTCTTTAGAGAAATCTGGGATAACTGATACACCAGTAGTGAATCTTTCACCAGTAGTCTTATTTAATTCTTCACCATCAATGATTGCTTTAATAACTTTATTTAAGTCATCACCAACGAATGCTGAGACAATTGCAGGTGGAGCTTCGTTAGCACCAAGTCTGTGGTCATTACCAGCACAAGCAGCAGATAATCTTAATAATTCAGCATATTCATCAACACCCTTGATAGCACAAGCAAGAGTAGCTAAGAAAGGCTTATTGTTAATTGGATCAGGTCCAGGACTAAATAAGTTAATACCCGTATTAGTTAATAATGACCAGTTGTTATGCTTACCAGAACCGTTAACACCTTCAAATGGTTTTTCATGTAATAAACATCTTAAACCATGTTTCTTCGCAATATCCTGAGATAACTGCATAACTAATGCGTTATTATCAGCTGTTACGTTAGCTACTGTATATACACATGCAACTTCATGCTGTGCAGGAGCAACTTCGTTATGCTTAGTCTTTGAAGGAATACCATATTTCCATAATTCGTTGTCAAGATCCTTCATGAAGGCACCTACTTTACGTTTAATAGAACCAAAGTAGTGATCTTCTAATTCCTGACCCTTAGGAGCACTTGCGCCATAAAGAGTACGACCAGTTAATTTTAAGTCAATTCTCTTCTGCCAGTATTCATCTAATACTAGGAAATATTCCTGTTCAGCACCAACTGATGCAGTTACTTTTCTAACATCTTCTAAACCAATCTTATTTAATAAGTTAGTAGCAGATGCACTTAAAGCATCACAAGCACGTAATAATGGAGTCTTTTTATCAAGCGCTTCACCAGTATAAGAACAGAATAATGTAGGAATATATAAGCTACCATCTTTTACAAAGGCTGGAGAAGTACAATCCCATGCAGTATAACCACGTGCTTCGAAAGTAGCACGAATACCACCAGATGGGAAAGAAGAGGCATCAGGTTCACCTTTTCTTAATGTCTTACCACTAAATTCAAGAACTGCTCCACCATTTCCATCTGGTTCTAAGAAAGCATCATGCTTTTCTGCAGTTAAACCAGTCATTGGCATAAACCAGTGAGTGAAATGTGTAGCACCATTTTCAACAGCCCAGATCTTCATTGCATTTGCGATTACTGTCGCAACTTCTTTTGAAAGAGGTTCTCCCTTATCTAGAGCTTCATGGAAAGCTTTATAAGTAGATTTAGGAATGCGTTCCTTCATAGTTTCGTCGTTGAACGTATAACGACCGTATTCATCTAAAAGTTTGTTCATTTCCATACGATTACATCTCCTTTTTATGGGTATGATTGTAGCAATAAAAAATATTTGCGTCAATACTTTTTTATCACTGTGCAATAATTTTTATCATCCGCTCCTTATTGCACCCACATAGTATCACAAAATGTAGGCTTTTAACTACTCTAATTCAATAATTTTCACTTTTTAAAAAATATTAGCCAACTTGTCATTTAATACCGAAAAGATTATAATTGTAGCGAGGTGAAAAATATGTTTGGAAAACAGAAAACATTGATCATAGATCATAATAGTGAACGTAATGATCGCATTAAGAATTATCTCAATCAAGATCATTTTATTTGTTATCAAGCAAAGACATTGGATGAATTCAATTCTCTTTATACAAACAACAATTATGATTGCATTATTCTAGAAGATGTATTCCCCGGTATTAATACGAATAAGTTCCTAGTAAAAAATAGACGTAACTCACAAGCTATAACTATAGTTGTAAGTGATATGTTAAATGAAGCTTACTTAGAAGATTTATTAGATGCCGGTGCTGATGATTACATTGTAGTACCCTTCTCATTAACTTCTTTATTAAGAAAAATTCAAGACGTCTATAAGATGGGTGTTTTAAGACCTAGAAAGATCTACCGTTTTAAAGATATTATATTAGATGATACTGCCAAGACTGTTTCATTAAATGATCATTCAGTCACTCTAACTAAAAATGAATTTAAACTATTAAAAATGTTGATGTCTCATCCCTATCAACCTTATACTTCAACTAAGATTTTTGAAGGTATCTGGGGTGATAGTGTTTATGCAGACGACCAATCAGTCATGAACCTAGTAAGTTCACTTATAATAAAATTAAATAGAACAGGCTCTCATGAAGAGTATATCAGACGCTTTGGCGCTAACTCTTATAAGATGGCCATATAAAAAAAGAATGCATATCGCATTCTTTTTTCTTTTAGCTTCTCTTATTGATTTTTCTACGTCTTCTGTTTTCGCGTCTTTCTTTCTTTTCAATCTTACGATGCTGGTCAGTATAGTCCGCTACTGTACAGTGGATACGTTTATTAGATTCGCAAATTGCATCTACAAATTCATATCTCTCTTTTGGGAATGTACTATATCTCTTCTTTAAGTCTGTATATAATTCAATAGCATGAGGTCTAGTGACTAAGTCAGCCATTCTTGATACTGGATCACAAATGACTTCACATGACATTAAGTCTACTTCTTTTTGAGGTAATAATCTTCTTTTGAAGATTAAAGTTTTGCCATCGACAATATATTTATAAGGACGACATCCTAAGAAATAAAGATACATTGCAGCCAAGAAAATTGAAACAATAATAAATGACTGCTGATCCAATGATTTTAATACAAACATGACGATATCATAAATCCAAACAAGAGTTAAAGCACCTAGCCAGATACCTACAGCTAGATTTGGTTTTACCTTGAATTCTTTCATAAAAAAAAGGCCTCACTTTCTTTTCTATTATACAATATTTAGTCCTTTATTACAATAAAAAAGAAGAGAGGCAAGGCTCTCTTCTCATTGTCGAAATATTATAATTATAAATTTTAAATAAATTATTCAGCAGCCTGTTTAGCCTGGAATTTTTCGTAGGCCATTAAGAATGGAACATAAATAACTACTGAAATAGCAACTACGATTAACTGAGAAATTGCACCCATTGGGCTACCACCTGTAGCTAAGAAGCCAAGGATAACTGGTGGCATTGTCCAAGGTACTTCAAGTACGATCTTAGGACAGAATCCACTAG